>JAEEGG010015711.1_pt1 | contig 15851 bp, 25 predicted proteins | sample 9134161 | NCBI WGS metagenome assembly JAEEGG01 (sample SAMN16246543, study PRJNA631951) | gut metagenome | biome: gut microbiome; feature: rumen; material: CR-attached | host: Bos | place: Iran: Karaj | collected 2018-10
GAATGCTGCTGCTACGAGTTCTTCAACACGTTCCGCATGACTGTATATTTCTCTCCTGTAGACATTAACATAAGGCTGAACAGCTCTTTCGTAGTCAACATCACTGTCAAAATGCTCGGTACAGATTCTAGCATCAGTCTCGCCAATCCTTACTTTTCCATCTTTCGATACATATATTTTCCCACTCTGTTCTGCAATAGTCACAAGTCTGTAACCATCGGGTGTGTTTACAGTGGGATCATCTTTGTAATGTTCACCATATTCGTATGGGGTTGCCCACATGAGGTTACTTTTCCAACAATGTCCCTTGTCCTTGTCGATGTGAATAAGAAACTCCTGTCCGAACTTTGGCCGTCCCAGAAAACAGGTTGCCACAAGTACATCAACCATAAGTCGGCCATGATCTTGTGTAGTTACATATTTATTGCCATCTTTATCTGTCTTATGCTTTAAGCTGCGAGGATAAGGGGATTTCCCTGTTAGACTCCTTACATCTTTATAGTAGCGTCTCACTCCACCAGCCTCAGTCACCTCCAGTCCAAATACTGAGTAATATTTTCGCCAAATAGCCATAATCAAATCTCTTTTTTGTTTTTTGTTTTCATTGATATTACCTTCAGTGTTATATTCTTCACACCCAAGAACTTCACCAATCTCTCGTACATTAGTGTTCTCTGATAGCTCCTGGGGCAGATCCCGAAGAGGTCGGACAGCATGATCGTCATTTCATATTCCGAACCGCTATGCCATGCCTCATTGAATCCGTCATCATAGTCGCATAGTGCCTGTATATCGGCACTGAACATTCTTTCTTCTACTCTAATGTCATGTACCATTGTCATCAAGTGTTTAGTGGTGTGAGGCAATAAATAAAAACACCCCTACACCAAGGTTAATCATACTTCATTTCAAGCAAAAGCATGGTAGTCCATTCCTTCACCTTTACACTCTTCACTTTTTGACCAGTGAACTGCTTGATGCTTCTCATGCAAGCCTTCTCAAACTCTGCCAGATTGAAGTAGTGGGTAAAGAGCGATTGATGCTCTGGATCTCCAATATTCCTATATTCAGGCATATCTCTACTGTAGCCCACTCCGCTAATCAGGAATGTATCTACCTCCAGTATGCAGCCTTCCTTTGGATCAACGTTCAAGCTCCTATGCAAAGCCACCTCATAGCCATTGTCACTGACTGTCAAGCATACTCCAATCTCAACGTTTGTGTATTCCTTCAGTCGAGCCTCGATGTCTTTCTCTATGTCAGCGACGGATATGCCATCATCGTACACCTTGCCGAAAAACCATATCATCATACCTCGTCAAAATCTAATCGCCTGAGTCCAACGCCATGCTTTAAACAAAGCTTGACTAATACATCATCGAAGTCCTTGCTCAGTTCTTTTCTCTTTGCCTTCACAATCATCTTTGCTTTTTGCATGATAGCTGGGAGATCATAAGCATCTATCAGTTCTGAAAGAGCCTCGCAGAACTCTTCATCTGTCACATCTTCATAGTCCGTATCAAAGTGATGGCAATAGAAAGCCTGTAGCTTCTTCGACCATAACATAAATGGAAATGCTAGGAAACCGACATCAACAAAACCATTCTTATCCATAGAAATGCTGCTGTCAATGCGTTTTTCTGTATATCCTTTATCGTATAATTGGGCTATGACAGAGATTGCATTTGACAGAAAATACTTGGGGAATGATTCATCGTTGAGAATACTGAACTCACTTGCTGAATCTCCAGGCTGATAATATTCGCCAGCCATATAGCGGAATGCGTCATCTACATTGGTCAACTTCTTCAATGCACAATAATTGCTACTCATTTTCTTTTCCTGGATTTAATGGTCAATGTAACACCGTACTCAGATTTCAGATGGCTCACAAGTCCTTGGTAAGCATCAACCCTTGGCCTATTCCTTGGGCAGATAGTCAGTAGATCTTGCAAGTTTTCAGTAATGCAGAGTCCGGTTATAAAGTTGCCATGCTTCTTCTGCAAGGCATCAACATCAGCTTCAAACTTACCAGACGGTTTGGTTGATACTGAAGGGCTGACTTTCTTCTCGACAACAGGAACAGCCACCTCCTGAGTTGTTGGCTCATAATCGGGACGCGAGTTAGTTCCGAAAAGAGCGTTCATCAAGTTACTAAAAAACATAATTCTGAAATTTACATTATTATCATAGATCCAATGAATGAATCTTTTATTCAAGTCTAAGAGCATTACGGCTTCTTGACCGCGTTTTTTCAATTTCAGGTTACACATGAGGTTACAAAGTTTTATACTGAATATCAATTGTTTATGCTTCTTGTAACCCTGTAACCCAGAAAAAAGAGGTAGGGGTGTTTCAGGCTATTCTCCCTGTACTGATAACATCTAAGTTACAGGTTACAACACCTCATAAAACCACAGTTATTCGCCCTAAAAATCTTCCGTCTACAAAGCATAGAAAACCCTTATATGTGAGACAATATAAACAACTGAGTATCAGGCATTAACAGAGTATTTTGGCCTGATACGTATAATATAAATTTTAGGTGGAAGGTCAGTGTGTGTGGAACATACTGATACCGACCAGAGCGTTAGGATTCGGCTCAATATTTCGACACTTAGGTTATCGAAATGTGGAGTTTTGGAAAAGCTCAAACGAAAGAGACTAAGGAGAACCCTCGAAGAGAGGTGTTCTTCCTCTTTTTTTTGTCATTTTTGGAGGCCGTCTCAGAAGTAACTCAACGCCTTATTATTGAGATAATTACATAAGAAACAATAACACTTTTTTATTTAAAACACAACAAATATGAACTACAAAGAATTAGCAAGGATCGGACTGAGCAAAGTCCGAGTCGTGACCGACATTTTAATCCTGATTGACGTAACATTACATGTCATCAGACTGTTTAACGAACACGTCAGGCCACGAATCAAAAAGAGAAAGAACAAGGGGTGTGCTACCGAGGAGGTGCAGACCCATGAGACAACTGAGGATGATCCCAAAGGGGACACTCCTACTACTTAGTGGCATTTAATACGTTTGGATGAACAATGAACAGATTGATGCCATTACCGCCTTCTTGGAACTTACAGTTTCCATTTTGAAAGGCATACGAAAACTCACGGCGGCTCTGGCAAAATTAAATAAAGCTAGACCGCCATAGTATTTAACTTTATAAAAAGATAAAAACAAATGAGTGCAACAGCAGCTTTAGTAGCCACCCCAAACGTACCAGTGGTACAGGGACGGCGTACAGCAAACACAAGACCGCATCTTCAAGTATTGACTTCCGAGGAAGAAGAAAAGCATGAGCGGTCATTCATAACAGCGAACTCCCAGCCAATCACGCTGGAGAGTTTGGGATCAGACTATATCACACCAGTATTCGCAAGAGACAATGAGGTGTGTATCAGTCATAACCTCTTTATCGGTGCCGTTTTTGATGCCGTAAGAGAGTTTTATAAAGGAGAGACGGTAGACGAGCCGTTGATCCGAGTTAGTCACATTATCAAGGGACGCATACCAGAGGCTATACATAAAAAGTCTAATGAGCTGCTCCCAAGTGACATTACAGAATATTTTGAGCGGAGTGCCTTCTGCATCAACGTACCAACAATCGTTGAGGATGTTTGTGGCAATCCGTTGAACCTATCGGTTGTAGGAGTCAAATCCTATGGCCGAGACAATCTTGGAGGACGTTTATCCCCACAGCGTTTCAGCGTGGGTGTCGGGTTCTCCAACACCGTATGTTGCAACCTCTGCATCTTTACAGATGGTTACAAAGAAGAAATTCGGGCAACCCAGGATCGTGAGATTTACTTTGCGACCCTTTCATTGCTCAACATGTTTGACATGGCTAAACAAATCACACTCCTTCGGAACTTAGGTGATTTGATGCTAGACGAAAGACAGTTCTGCCAGATCATTGGTAGGATGCGATTATATAGCTATCTTCCTGCTACCATGCAGAGAAGTATTCCTCAAATGTTGATAACAGACAGCCAAATTAACAATGTGGCCAAGCAGTATTTCCGTGATGATAACTTCAAAGCGGAAGAGAACGGCATAATCAGCCTTTGGAAATTCTACAACCTGATTACAGGTGCAACGAAGAACAGCTACATAGACACATTCCTTCAGAGATCGGCAAATGCGACTGAGACCGTAATGGGTATAGCATCAGCTTTAAGGGAAGAAGATTCAGGATATAAGTGGTTCCTTGGATAACCACTACTAGCCATGCCCACCTGAGAGGGGGATCACATAAGAATTGTGGTTCCCTTCTTTTCCGTTTTAGATAACCCTATTCAATAACATTTTAAACAAGACAGAATTATGTGTAAAATTCAGATTCCAGAGGGTGCAACCCTCGACGAGAAAAGAAGCATCTGCTTCGATGCTCTTTATGAAATGAACCTTGGTGACAAGGTGGAAAAGAAAGATGGACTTTCATATCTCACATGGAGCGAGGCTTGGAAAGCCTTCAAGGAGATATATCCGTCTGCAACATTCCGTGTTGTACCTAACCCTGATACGAAATTACCATATTTCGTTGACCCTCAGATCGGCATCATGGTATTTACCGAAGTGACTGCCGATGACATGACTCAACAGTGTTTCCTGCCTGTCCTCAATTCTTCCATGAAGCCTATGCGTTTGGAAGCATACAACTATACCGTGTATGACAAGCAGAATAGACGCCAGATTGAAAAGACATGCGAAGCAGCATCAATGTTCGACATCAACAAGACGATTATGCGATGCCTCGTGAAGAACCTCGCACTCTATGGGGTTGGATTGAAGCTCTACCAGGGTGAGGATATTCCCTGTGAGAACTCTGACGATGCTACCGACAATGCAGCAGACTCAAAGAAAACTACGACACGCCGGGCAAGAACTGTGGCAGCACCACAACCTGCCCCTGTGATAGACCGTTTTGCAGGTATCAAGAATGCCATCAACGGCACTCAGAATACCGATGCTCTTTTAGACCTTTACCTCCAGCATCAGAATGAGGTTGAGGGTAATCCTGAAATTAAGGCACTTTTCACTGCCCGAAAGCAACAACTCAAACAAGCAGCTTAAACCACTATGGCAAGAGTTAAATTGAAGGATAGTGGTGTGTTATTCGATGAAGAACAGCACACCTATCTACTTGGTGATAAGTATCTCTCTGGTATTACAGGGATGTTACAACGTCAGTTTTTCCCCAATGAATTTGAGGGAATACCAAAGGATGTGATTGACTTGGCCGCTCAGTATGGCACTGACGTTCATCACTCCTGCGAAGATTTTGACCATGCCTGGATCAATGACGGCACAGTTGAGGTGCAAGACTACATCCAGATTTGCAAGGAAAACAATCTCACTCACGAATGCTCAGAATATACCGTTACAGACGGTTCTGATTGGGCTTCGAGAATTGATAAGGTGTACCGTGTTTCGGATGACACTTTTGATATAGGTGATATTAAAACCTATGGCGTTATGACTGCTGATAAGCTTGCAAAGGCTAAATGGCAGTTATCTATCTACGCTTATCTTTTCGAGTTACAGAACAAGAAAGCGAAGGTCAATCGTCTCTTCATTATCCACTTGCGTAACAAGCAGAAGAAGGATGGGACATTTGACCATATCAGTGAAATCATTTTCATTAACCGTATTCCGAGCGAGATCTGCATGGATCTGCTCGCTACGGATCTAAGGGGTGAGCAATTCGCCAATCCCTACGACATTCCAGAGGAAATCAGTTCGCAAGAGACTGAAATCCGTGAGCTGATGGAAACCAAGTCAGCAGTTGAGGAAAGATTGGCCACTATCAAGGCCGACATCCTCAGTAAGATGGAATCACTTGATGTCAGGACGTGGGCTACACAAACCATGAGACTGACAAGGAAGTTGCCTTCGACGAGGGCTTCTTTCAATGCTGCTCTATTCAAACAAGAGCACCCCGATCTGGACTATGCGCCCTATGAACGAGTATCACAAGTGGCAAGTAGTCTGACCATTACGATTTAATTCGTACCGCTATCCGAAGAGGAGGGCTATCACTGTAAAAGGTGGCAGCTCTCCTTTTCTCGTAAATTGACAATTCAAACAAACAATATAAACTTTTAATTCTTACAACTATGTTATTTATTACAGCGTTCAAAAATTACTCCGAGTTCCAAGAACTATTTGGAGTACGCGAGTTCGATGGCAAGAAAGCCAGGAAGAACAAGATTTTACTATCCCTCCTGAAAGACAAGGCTTTTTTCAAGGAATCAGTAAAAAGTGGGAATTTGTACCCGTTCAGCATCAAGAACATGGTCAAGCTCAGGAACTATCTCGTTCACAGGATTCATGTGAGCGGAGCTAAGAGCAAGAAGTTATGTCACAAGTTATGGCTTCTTGATCGATACTACTATAGCGACAAGTACACTCTCGACGGCATGGCAGGAGTCTGTGAAGATGGTACGCCAAACGCTGTCCGCTACGTCAACATGGAATCTAGCCGAGTCTTTAAGATGAAGGCAGGCAAGTTCTACAAGCACCTCATTGAATCCACCGTGTTCGGTAGAAAACTCAATGAAACCCTCGTGATATGGCTCTGTGAAGAGTTCTGTAGGGACTGGACTTCTCATGTAATCGGGAGATTACCCAAGAATAAGTTGTATGTCAACGATAACTTCGCTGACATCTACGATTCTGACCGCCTGAAAGGTTATGACGTGAAGGATGATGCTTTCGTGTCTTGTATGGTTAATAAAGGTTTGCACACCTTCTACCATGATGCAGTAAATGCAAAGGCAGCATACTTAGAGGACGAGAATGGTATGATTATCGCCCGATGTGTCATTTTCACCGATGTATATGACGAGGACGGTAATACCTGGCGTTACGCTGAAAGACAGTATTCGGTAATGAACGACGATGTTTACAAGCAAGCGTTGGTTGATGCCTTGATTGCAAAGGGCGAGATTGATTGCTTCAAGAAGGTTGGAGCTTCATGCCATGACAGTAGTGCCATCTTGGATATTCACGGCAATTCTTTGGCCGACAAGAAATTCCATATAGATTGCGATTTGGATTGGGACAGCACCCTGTCTTATCAGGACACTTTCAAGTATTACAATATGTATGAGCGAAAAGCATACAACTATGATATAGGTAGTTATTCGCTTGACGTAACCGAAGGAAGCCTTAGTGCTGCTGACGAGGATCAGGATCCAGAACCAGATGAATACGATTCATACCATGAGAGGGATGCCTACGAGGTTTGTACTGTGTACTACCACGGTGACGAAGAGACTTGTGATGTTGAAGATCGAGAAGATTTCCAATTATTCCAGGGAAAGTGGTATCACGAGGATGACATTGTAACGTGTCCTCAATGTGGATCAAAGATGCTCAACCCCGACTATTACGGAGCTGACGATGACGTGTATTACAGCGAGGTCACTGGCAAAAGCTACTGTGACCCAGATTGCCGCGACGAGGCAGAAGAAGCCTACAAGAAAGAGAACTGGCATTATTCTGACTATGATGATGAATGGTACGAGGACAAGGACGATCTCGTTACCTATCAGAAATTCAATCACCTCACTTGTCAGTATGAGGAAAAGACTATCACGAAAGACAGTTATTTTGACCTCATTGACAACAACGAACTTCATTTCTGGGGTGGACTTTACTTCGACGTAATCAACGAAGAGGTTGGTAAGCCCTACGGATATGAGACATTACTTGAATTTGACTTAGCAGCTTAATTATGGAATTATTAAAGCAACTCTTTTCCATCCACTCTAAGAGCGGAAAGGAAGGAAAAATTCGCAAGTTTATCTGGAACTGGGTAAGACAAACCGTTCCAGACGCGAAGATTGAATGTGACAAGCCTGGGAACTTATACGTTACGAAGGGCAAGTCAGATACTTATCCCTGTATCGTGGCCCACATGGATCAGGTACAGGAAAGACACTCGAAAGACTTCATAGCTTACGAGGCCGAGGATATTATCATTGGATTCTCCCCAAAGCACAAAGAGCAGCAGGGATTGGGTGCTGATGACAAGTGTGGCCTTTGGATTGGCTTGAAGTGTTTACAGAAATTTGATTGCCTCAAACTGGCGTTTTTCGTCGGTGAAGAGGTTGGATGCAAAGGCTCTGGTTTGGCAAACATGGCATTCTTTGACGATTGCCGCTTTGTGATAGAGCCGGATAGAAAGGGATCTGAGGATCTGATAACACAGATTGGCTGGACTCCTTTATGCAGTGATGATTTCCTGAAGGACATCGGTTTCAAGAAGTTCGGGTATAAAGAGACCGAAGGAATGATGACCGATATTGAAGCCCTGAAGGATCATGGTCTAATGCTGTCTTGTATAAACGTGAGTTGTGGCTATTATAAGCCGCACAGCAACGAGGAATTTGTTTACAAGCCAGCACTCTTGAACTGTTTCGCTTTTGTGGAGCATATTATCAAGACCTGTACCAAGGTATATCCGCATATTGATAATACCGCATACTACGAGAAACAGAATTACTATGGTGACATCTACGATGACTACTATAGCGAGATCTATGATTTGCTTACCAACGACCCAAGCCTGTCCTTTGGCGACATCGAAGCCATGTTCAAGGATTGGTACGGCAACAAAATCAATAAGATTGAATTGGAAACTTCATACGATCAAGCTAGGGAGGACATCTTCTTCTGGAATGACGAGAAAGATGGTGAAACAACTAAATTTTTGAAATAAAATGGATTTTTTAGAATTAGAGACTTTGAAACAGACCCGTGAGTACAAGGCAGCAGAAGCATTGACAAACGCTGTTAACTCTATGGGTTGGAAACCTGAGAAGTTTGCTATGGGTATGACAGTGCAACACCGTACCCTCCAGCAAGAAGTGATGAGGACTTTTGTCGCTATGATTCATGTGATGGCAAGCGACAACTATGGGTTCGATGACCGTAACCGGGGAAGCCACGAAGCAGCCAAGAAGATGGTTGAGAGCGGCATCCTCGACGAAATCTACCTGCCTTTTATATAATGTACCTCGAATGTACCTGTGTTGGTATCGGCATGAAACGCTGGAACCAACTGATGAAAGGCAGCAAGCCACTCAATTACGAGTGGTTACTACGGAGGATTAGGAAGCACATGCCAGATCTTTACGAAGCATTAGGCTTGAACTTCTACAATCCCTACGAAGAACAGACGAGAGTGACCAGGACACATTATATCCTGGTTCACTCTTCAATTGAGTATTTTATCCACAAATAGCAATATGGAAAGAAAAACTATTCACATCAAACGGACTATTGACATTGCTTTGAGCGTGTCCGAGTCCGAAACACGAGAACAAGCAGAACAATGGATCGACGAGAACTTCATTCCCGACGGCCATTTAGAAACTCTGAGTGCAGACCATACCCTAGTTGACATCCGACTTGAAAACAGCGAGGATGATCAGGATGGTGTGGTCGTAGTAAGTTGGCCTGAATCGCAGGAACTCTGCATGTATGAGGGCTTCTATGAGAATTGCGACTTTATCAGCGGTGACACCATTGAGCCGTGTTCATATCTGGTTAACAAGGCTTGGTATGGAAAGCTCATTAATGGCGAACTACAGAAGGTTGCAGAATATCAGGCAGCATGAGAACAATACTATTCAGAATCAACGACGAGGTTTGGAACTTGTTTATTAACTATCCTGACTTCTTTTTTGTGGTATTATGAATCATTCACAGGTAAAGGAGATAGTGGAGAAATCCATCCACGATTCTCATAACTACAACTTCATGGTCACTATGGCAAATGGTGACAAGAAGAAGATGCGTATGTTTATCTCCGTTGACGGCTGGGTATGCGAATTTAAGAAGCGTAGCCGAACAAAGGGGAGGTGCATATCGTGTGAAGAACTCTGGAAATCGGTAGTTCCCATCAACAGGGACAACGATAAGGTCAGAGTTTGCAAGCGGAACACTAAGAGTATCATCAAGTACCTCACAGCAAGCGGTTTTTGGCCAGACATCTTGGCAAACATGACAAAACTGCAGGATTTGAGCGACGAGGATCTGAGATACCTGACAGAGTGTGAATACGACGAGCATAATACATTCATGCAGGCACACGGAATAGACCATATTTCGCCTGACATGTTTTATAGCTTGTCCTCTAAGCGTGGCATCATCACAATCAATTGGGGACGAGGCCATGACTGGATCAAGAGGGGCTGGATGACCGCCCTGAATGAGAGACGCAAGTATTCTATGCGTTGGACTGTTTCATACGACAACAGCGTAGAGTACAATCCCGACGGCAACAGAGCATGGTATTCTGAGGAATATCGGGGATGTGGCAATGGCCACTACTACCTGCTCCTGGACGAGAAACATGCAGCCTTCAGGGAAGATGACTAAGTAACAAACAAATAAAAATCAAGAACAATGAACGTAAACAATTTCATTTTCACGAGAACGCAGCCCAAGAAAAAGTTAGAGACAATCGAGAAGCTATCTAACGAAGAGCTGCTTGGTGTGACGGAGGCAACGGTCAAGAAAATCATTCAAGAGGTTGGCCGTAGACGTTACAAAAGTAGAGACAAGGAACTCTACATTGACTATGACAGACGAGTTGGCAATAACTGGAACTCGACTGTTGAGAGTGTCGATTTGGTAAAGGGGAAACTGTACGTCAGCTTCTACATTCAGTATGAGAACACCGATACCAATACTTCTGATGATTACGATAATTTCTTCAAACGGAGCAATTACCGTGGAGAAATCAGACGACTTGACAGACATGGGAACGGACGAACTTACTACTTCTGCTATGACGAGGGCGACAAGGCTAGGGTGATGAAGTCCTTTCTCCTGGAATATGTGTATTCCAAGTATGCCGATAAATTGAAAGATTGATTATGGCTACAAGGAAAGAAACAGCAGCCCAGAGGAAACGCCGTTTGCAAATGGAATTCCTCTATGGCAAAGAGAATGCTAAGAAACCGATGTACCAGACCGTTTTCGTTACACATCACGAGACGGTAAGGCATTGTGAGTATTGTGGGAAACCGATGACCCGTAGTGACGTTAATGATTATGGCTCCCTTTGTGAAGCCTGCTACATGAAAGAATACTATGGCAAATGAGGTTGAACAACTGAATAAGCGTATCAAGAAACTGGAAGAGACAGTACACTTCCTAACGGAACTCTTAACGGAGCGACAACTGGAGGCGTTTATGTCCTACCTTAACAGACAGAAAAGCTTATGAAAGAACCAAAAGCATTCAGGAATTTCAAGGTTCAGCGAACCATTGAGATTCAAATGAGTACCCAAGACGAGAAGCTGACACAAGAGGACGCAGAGCGTTTCGTTGACTGCAATTATCTTGTCGAGGGTAAATTTGATGGTAAGTACAAGGACTTCTTCTTTTGCAGAACGGAGTTTAGGTACAGACCATTTACGCAACGAGAGAAACTGGATCATTTTGTCGAGGACTTCATTATCTGCCCCAAAGAACTTGGGATAGACCTGACAGACCGACGCGACTACGAAAAAGACCAGGAAGAACTTGAATTGTACTTTGACTTCTATGACGGCATCGCTTTTGAATGTGATGAAGATGGAAGCAGAGTATCTTTCAGACCTCTCATTATCCTCTATCCGACCATTGAGATATGTGAATCAATACCAGCCCTGAAGGATCAAGTGGAGAACTATGTCGGGGATGCTGCTATCGACGGCATCAACTACCATGACATAGCACTGACCTTCGGGCAAGTACATCGACAAGACGCATATATGTATGGTGATAAGTGAGACATTATATCATAATATCGAAGTCTGCCTGAGAAATCTGGTGGATGAAGATGACGAAGGGCGTAAAAGGAGAATCGTCAAGCACATTCTCCACTCCCTTCGTGAGAATTGTATAACAGAAGATTAAAACAATGGATCAGCAGTTATATGACAAGCTCTTTCAGGAATATGTTGACTATGTGGTTGACATTATCCGCAAGAAGGGCATTAAGACAGCCAAAGAACTGAAGGACACGGTTCGAAAGAACATCAATCGGGTGGATCTACGACTGTGCCGGGTAGTAATGACCAGTAACATGAGGTTCGGAGCCTTCCTTGATGACACATACGAGTCAGTGGGATTGGCAACGAACATCGTAATTGATGAGTGATATGGGCTACAGACTACATGTTGCCAAGGTGTATAAGGTGGAATTTTCCCTTGGCGATGCTTTCAACTATAAGGTCGAAGAGGTACATTCTCTGATAACGGCCTGTGGAGCATCCTATTCTGGTGAATCCTGGGATTCCGACTTCGAGGTAACGAAGGAGGATTGGGAGATTATGATTGACAAATTGAAGCACCTCTATGACCTCTCCGAAGATGAACGCGAGGAAATACAGGGTGCTGTCAATGATCTTGGTTGTACGGCTGACGAGGTACTGCACATGCTGGAGTATTATCTGGAGAACGCAGATACCGAGGACGGCTACTTACACTTAGCATTCTTTTGATTATGGCAAAGGTCATTATTGATGAACACGACGTTGAGATAGCCCGGTATATCCTGGATATTCTCAGCACACAACCAAATGTCTTTATGTCCTGGGGCGTGGATCCAGAGACAATGAGACCGTGTAAGTGCGGTATGCAGTTCCATGTGCAAGGCTTCAAGCACACGGGACTAGTCCGAATTACGCTAAACGAAGGAGCCGACCTATTTGAAGTGACGCTGCTCTCCGATAGTGGGGAAGTGGTGAAAACGATGGACTCGGTTTTCCTTGATACATTGATTTCTACTGTGGACGAGGCTGTGGAAAAAACGGATGATTATGACAAAACGCTTTGTGATACATATCCGTTTCTGGCAGACCCCGATAATCCTGATAAGGTCAAACCTGTAGAAATCATAATTCTCTGATATGAAGGAATAGGAGATTTTTGAAGATATGTGAGAAATGCAAATCTGACAAAATCTCCTTTCCTTTATCTATGTTTTCAATAACAAGACGTCCGTCTAACAAACGAAAACCGTGTTAAAAAATGTATAAAACCGACGCACTCTATGTGGCTTACCTCAGAGTAAGTACGCAACGACAAGGATATTCAGGATTGGGCTTAGAGGCACAGAGGGAAATAATACAGAATTACCTCGGTGAGACAAAGCCGATTTTTGAGTATGTGGAAGTAGAGAGTGGCCGCAAAACTGACAAAGGGCGACCCAAGCTGAAGGAAGCGTTATCTCAATGCCGGACTTACGGAGCAAAGCTGATTGTGGCGAAACTTGACCGCCTGGCCCGTAATGTAAGCTTCCTGTCCGCTCTACTTGAATCTGACGTGGAGATCGTCTTTTGTGACTTTCCCCAGGCAAACAAGATGGTTTTGCATATACTGGCCTCGATTAGTCAGTATGAAGCGGAACTTATCTCTACTCGTACCAAACAGGCATTGGCGGCGAAGAAAGCTAGAGGTTGCAAGCTGGGCAATCCGGAGCACCTCCTTGAAAAGCATGAGTCCGCTATAGCCAAGAGTAATGAAACCAACAGAAAAAAAGCTGCCGACAACCCCAACAACAAAAGGGCTGTAGCAATGCTGAAAGTTCTGGCGGCACAAGGTATGACTCTGTCCGAAATGACCGACACACTCAATAACGAGGGGTTTGTAACCTCGCAGGGGCATGAGTTTCGGGTTTCGCAGGTGTATGTACTTCTGAAACGGTATAATATCGAATACTGAAATGGCAAAGAAAGCACTATTTCCTGTCTTTGAGACAGACTCCTGGCATAGTACGGCGTCAAGGGACTGCAAGGGGATTTTCACCTCCAAGGCCGCTGCCGTCAATGCCATCGTGAAGAATCACGCTATCGATGACCACGAGTTCTTTGAGAACATCCATGAAATGATACCCCTCACGAAGAGACAACTGGAGGCCGAAATCAAACGTCGGCTTCGGAAAGACTTTGAGGATGCCTATCAGACTCAGGGCTACAGCGTGAACTATGTAATCGAAGTATGGAACCAAAACGAATGGGATTAAAGAATGAAGAAATTATTGAACCGCTACTATAACTGGGTTTGGCGTTTCGCCGAAGGCCAGTGATGGTACTAAAAACAGTGAAGATTATGGAAACGAACATCAACAACCAGGGAGGCGCGACTATCGTAACGCTCAACCCTAACCCCGTGGCTCAGGCTTTCATCTACGATAATGAGCAAAGGGCTACGATCGTGAATCTTATCGAAGCTGGCTATAAGCCCCATCACACATCGGTAGGTGTGGGTAAGACCGGCAGGAAGCTGTGGAACGTGGAAAAGTATCAAGGCCGCTTTGGAAAAGGCTACAAGATGATTACGAAATCGCCATACTCCACAAACTTCAATCATTTAACCTACTTTACTCTCGCTTAAGCTATGCCAAATTGGTGCAGCACGTCTTATGTGATAGACGGCAAACGAAAAGAGGTTCAAAGCTTATTCAGTAAGATGAATAACCTGGAGAACCGCAGGAAGCCATTGGTGAGCAATACCTTTGGCAAAAGATGGCTGGGCTGCTTGGTAACTAAACTAGGCGGTGACTGGCAGAAAGTATATTGTAGAGGCTCCTGGAGTGATCTCGATTGGAATGGGGCTATCCTCCGTTTCAATACGGAAACAGCCTGGGGGCCTATGGATGAAGTATTCAGGTTTATCAAGAAGCAATACCCTTCGCTTGAAATCTACTGGCAAGCAGAAGAGGACGGCAACGGTGTCTATTGTAGCAACGACGTGGAAGGTCGCTATTTCAAAGACCGCTACCGGATAGAGCATGATTGCTGTTACGAATACTTCTCTACTCTTGATGGTCTGGCAGAGTATGTATCTGGGATTATCGGCAAAGAGGTCAAGACTATGGATGACATCAATGCCGCCATTGAGACCTGGAACAACGCTACAGACGACTACGATGCAATGATTTATCTGAACGAATACACTGTAGAAGCCGATGAACTGTTATGAATTCAAGATTACTGTGAACGGCTCTACATTCAAGTCGTACACGCAGTCAAACAATCCAAGTTGTGCCTACGAAAAGGCACGCAGACTATGGCCGACTGCCGAGAAAATCAATTTATTAAGATTAGTAAAACCAAAAATAAGATGATTGTCAAATTTATAACGTGCCTTGTAGTGTTTCTTATGATAGGCGGTATATTCCTCTTGGGTAGGATTGAACTCGATCCAGAGGAAGAGAATGAGGCCATCATTGAGAACAAAAAGAAAGCAGCGTAAATTATGGAAAAAGACATCCTCGATTATTTTAGACAGGAAGTTCGTGAATCAGAAAACCTGACCGAATGTTTCTGTAGTATATTGGATCATCAGGACGACTTAACAGATGATCTTAAGGAGTTTATGACCTACTACGTGATTAAGTACAAAGAACTGCCCGAACTCATCGATGAGTTGGAGCTGGAACATTTTAGAGTCTGTTCAGAGTGTGGTGGTGTAATGACGGAAGGCTATTGCATTGAAAACGGAATGGCCTACTATTGCTCCGATGAATGCTTACACAAACACATGACCCAGGCAGAATTTGAAAAGCTCTTCGATGATGGACGTGGGGATTCCTACTGGACTTCATGGTTAGACTAAGAATGAGAGGTGATGCAGCTTGGACTGTGTCACCTCTCGTTTTTTTTGATAATTCCTTCAACCGAACTCAGCATTACGGGCTTTTTTCTCTTATTTTTTTGGATAAACGGCTTTATCCTATTTCTTTCTGAGTAATTTTGTGCCCGTGTTTTTGTTATACAGACCTGGAACTACTTGTAGACGGTGTTATTCCGACATCACCCGTTGAGTCATATCGG
>JAEEGG010015712.1_pt1 | contig 15850 bp, 12 predicted proteins | sample 9134161 | NCBI WGS metagenome assembly JAEEGG01 (sample SAMN16246543, study PRJNA631951) | gut metagenome | biome: gut microbiome; feature: rumen; material: CR-attached | host: Bos | place: Iran: Karaj | collected 2018-10
CGGACGCCCGCCCTGTACACCTACGGAACGTAGAGCCCGCTTCGGGAGAGGAACGCAGAACAAAGGAGGTGTTCCTTTTCCGGAACACCTCCCTCGTTTTATTTGCCGATATAGGCCTCGTCGATGTGGAAGTTGAATTCGATCCCTTCGTCGCCTTTCTTTTCACCGTGGCCCTGGTAGAGGCAGTCCGAACGGTAGGTATGCTTCCGGAACCTCTCGCTGAAGTATTTGTCCGCTTCCTCGGAGAGGCCTCTGTAGAACAGATCTCCCGACGGCTTATAGTCGAACACCACGTTTCCGTCGGTATCGTAGACCATCATCTTGGTGACGCTGATCCGGGGGATCCGGCCGCCGTCGACGCTCTCCAGTGTCGTCTTGAAGCGGACCTCCACGCTCAGTTCCGGGCTCTTGTTGTTCAGGTTTATGAACACCTTGTCCTTCTTGTAAACGGTCTCCGCGCCGTCCGAAAGGTCGATCAGGAAGCTGTGCCCGCTGTATTCCGGGAGCAAGAAGTCGTGCTTCGTGTCACAGAGCAGCGGCGATACGCGCAGGTATTTCGCGGGCGACGCCTTGGTCGCCTCGAAGAAGTCCGCGAGGTTTTCTCCGCCTTTGTATGAAAGCGGATCCACCCAGCCTTCGCCTCCGATGTGGACCCGGGGCACCTCCCAGAAGAAATCCGAGTCGTAATGGAATTGGACGTACAACTTTCCGCCTTTCAGCCGATAGTACATCTCATTCGTGAATTTGACCCGGATATTGTTGTCGCCCTGGGTAAAGATCTCCTCGCCTGTGACTTCGGTATCCTTCGAGTCGTATTCGGCGTAATGGTATCCGTAGGTCACCTCGCTCTCCTTGCCGAAGGTCACGATGACCTCTCCGGATTTGTCGCTGTACGGGAGGCTCTTCTTGACGAGCTGCAGGTCGTTCAGCTTGAGGTCGCAATCGTAGCCGGTCGGGATCTGGTGGTCCCAGATCACGAGGCCGAGGTCCTCGTACGAAACATACTGTTTCAGCTCATAAGGCGTCTTGGTGTCCAGCTTGACGATGACCGGGTCCGCCTCAAGATCGAGCAGGACGCTCCTTCCCTCGAATTCGGGGGTGTACACATGGTAGATGTCCTTCTCGATCTGCCGCGGGACGAGTTCGAGCTGGTCCACATGCTGTTCAAACAGGAGCTCTTCTATGGTGTTGGAATCCATTTCGGATGTGATCCCGAGGCCTGCGACCGGCTCCACCCAGCCGGCGGCTTTCGCTCCCGTCTTGACGGAAACGGCCTTCGACTCCGGCCCCTCATACGCTTCCGCGCCAGCGCCCTTGTCCGTATACTCGGAGATCGTAACGTCCACGCTTTCCGGAAGGTCGCCGCTGTTGAACGGAACGTTCGCGACGTAATCCTTTCCCTTCTCGAATTCGGAGAAGGGGACCTTCTGGGTCTGGATCGTCTCCTCGCCGGATTTTACGGTGATCAGGATGCCGTCCGTGACCTTGTCTTTGGCCTCCGGGGCTTCTGTGAGAGCGGAGGAAAGCGTCACGTCGACGCCTTTCTTCTCCTGATCCGCTTCCGCCTTGGGAGCGTCCGGAGGGAAGAGCGGGTAGACGTCGTAGAAACTGTCCGCCTTGCCGCCGTTGCCCTGGACGGCGAGAACGTAGAGCGATTGATCCGCGGTCGCCTCAAGGGAAACGACAAGACCGTTTTTCGTCTCCTTCTTTGCGGCGCCGTCCGGCAGCACGAGTTCAAGCGACGGGATCTTGGATTTCCGTTCGGGATCCTCCACGATCAGGATCTCGGTCGTCGGCTCCCTGTAGAGGCTGAACACCGAAGTCCTGACGGAGTAATCCGCGGCGGCCAGAGGGATCCGGTAGTGCCCGTCGATGGAGACGACGGTACCGGCGGAGGAAACGTTCTTGCCGTCTTTCCGGAAGATGACCGTTTCCCCGTATTTCAGCTCGTCGTTCGCCTTTCCGAACTTGTTCTTGTTTTCGCGCACGAACAGCCGCCAGAACGTCTCCAGTTCGCTCGCGGTGATGCCGAACGTGGTCGTAAAGACCTTCTCGAAGCTCTGGCCCCATTGCTTGTCGTAATTGACCGACATGTCCCAGGGCGTCACCTTCGAGTTGAGCCGTTTCTTGATGAACATCGGGAAGGCGTAGGTCGCATAGCCCTTGTCCTGAGCGGGTTTGAGCCGTTCGAGGATCGAGTCGTCCGGCATGCCGTCGAGTCCGAGAGCCAGATACTTCTTTCCCGCAATACCGAGCTCCTCGGCGGTTTCCGCCGGCTGCTCTCCCTGCGCGTATTCTTTCAGCAGATAATCCTTGAAGTGTTCCTCCGCCTCCGCCTGCGCCCAGAGGGCGGTCATTTCGGCAAAGGACGTGTTCTTAAAGCTCATGGACGCGTAATGCTTTGACGTATAAAGGTGGAACATCTCGTGGGCGCAGGTGGTGAGGACGGTGTTGTAATCCTTGGCCGCCACGACGATCTCCCCGTCTTTGTCGTACGATGCCGGGATGCGCCTCACAACGATGTAGTTCCGCTTGATCCACGGGCTGATCTGCTCTCCGTGGTTGTCGTATTCGCTTGCCAGGACCACGTCGGCCTTGTACCCGAGAGCCGATGCCTTCAACGTCCAGCGGATGTAATTTCGCGCAGCCTTCACGCATTCGATCTCCGTCTTCACGTCCGCGGGGATGGCATTGTACGCTTTGAGCGCTTTCTGGTATGCTTCGTCCGCGGCGAGCATCTCCTTCATGAGCTGCGCCGCCTTGGTGTTGATCTTCGACTCCGCCGAGAAGAGAAAGCTGAACGCGGTGTACTGGCCGACGGACTTGTACCACTCGCGGGCTTCCGCGAAGGCCTTCTCCTTGATGGCGGCCTCCATCTCCTTCAGTTCCTTCGTGGATTCCGGCCTGTCGTAATAGAACGTGAAATCGCTGTCCTGGTCGGCGAGCTTGACGATCTCATATCCGTCCCGGATGTATTTGGCGCCGATCCATTCCGTGTAGTAGTCGTACGCGTACATCCCCAAAACGATCTCGGCGACCACGGCGGTCGTCCAGAGGGCGACCGTCACGACGGTGATGCTGTTTTTGGAGCTGTCCCAGATGCGCTTGCCGTCTTTGACCTCGCAGGCGTATTCGTTCACGCTGCCGTCTTCCCCGATCCGCACGACCGTGAGCGAATCGTAGAGTTCCTCCGGGATCTCGGCCGCTTTGAGGTCGTACTCGCAGTGATAGGTCCCGGGAAGTTCTTCGTCTCCGGAAAGGCCGGCGTCCGTCTCCCAGGCGTCGAGCACGGGAACGTACGAGGCATTCAGCTTCGTGAACAGTTCTTCGGCCTTCTCGTCCGAAAGATCGCTGATCTGGAGCTGGCCGTCTTTCGAGAAGGCGTTTTCCTCCGCGGAGACCGTAAGGCCCTTCCGCATTTCCTTGCGGAACGCCTTGCTTCCTTCCCCTTCCGTTCCTTCGCCGCTGGAATCTTCGCCGCTGGAATCTTCGCCGCTGGAATCTTCGCCGTCGGGATCTTCGGCGGGAGGATCCTCCTGCGAAACGTCAGAGCTTCCGCCGCCGTTGATCAGCCAGTTCTCGTATTCGGACGTGCCGCTGCTTCCGGACGGGTCCTCCGAAGCCGGCGGATCCGCCGCGGTCCCGGGACCCGCCGGATCCGCGGGTTTCCGTCCGCAGCCCGCGAACAAGCTCAGGCACATCGCAAGCACCAGTATCAAAGATACGCACTTTTTCATAGGTCCATCCTTTCCCGGTAACAGTCCGTTTCGGGGTATGTCCTCATGTCTTTATGTCCGCGCGGTGTTGTCTGAGGGCAGATGTTTCTGTATCAACCATTTGCGTTCATTATAGCAAAGAACGGCGCAATAAAAAAGAGGATCGTTTCCGATCCTCTTTCTTTCACGGGCCTCGCCTATTTCTCGCCGAGCACGATGACGCTGTCCTCCGGATCGAGGACGACCCTGTCGTTGAGCGGCGGGTTGAAGGTGCAGGCGAACGTGTCGCCCTTCATATAGCCGAGGACGACGTATTCACGCGCCAGCGCGATCTTGCGGATCTCGGCGACCGTCCGCTCGCCGTCGCACCGGAGCGCGCCGGCCTTCTTGAGGTAGAGTTCGCTGCCCTCGTTCGAGAGCAGTTCGCGGAACGCGCCCGTGAGCTCGGGGCTCTGGGCGAGCTGCGCGAGGAAGAGCGCGGACATGTTCGACGATACGACGTAGTCGGTGTTGTCGTCGGTGGCGACGAGGGACTGGTTGTGCTCGCGGCGCATCTCGACGGTGATGTTGTATTTGAAGCCGTACCGGACCTTGAAGTCGCGCAGATTGAGGAGCGTGAAGATGGACTGCATGTCGGCCTTCTCCTCGTCCATGGTGTGGTCGCTCAGAACGACGATATGGGAGGCCATGTTCGCGAGGTCGTACAGCGTCGCGTTCCGCGAGTAGTCGCCGTCGAAGAAGGTGATGTTCATCTCCGCGCGGTCGGACATCGAGCGCAGGATCGCGTCCTTGTCGCACTTGCCGGCGATCAGAACGTCCCGCGTGTTTTCGGGCAGCTCGTGGAGGATCGTATCGATCGTCTCGTTGCAGCCGAGGATGACGACGCGGCCGGCGCTTTCCTCCTCTTCCGCCACGGTAACGCCTTCCGGCGCGGTCTCAGGCAGATCGGGCATCGGCACGAGCTTCGCGGTGTCGTCCTCTTCGGCGAACACAAGGATCCGGTCGCCTTTGTGGATAACCTCCGAGGCGGGCGGGTTCATCATCACCTCGCCGTTGCGGATCAGGCCGAGCGGCACGCCGGCGTCCATCGAGAGCGTCAGCTGTTCGAAGTGCATCCCCTCCGCGTCCGGCAGGTCGATGCCGTACATCTCGCTGCCCTCGAAGTTGAACATCTCCTTGAACGTCTCGGAGAGGCCCGGCTGTGTACAGGAGTGGGCGATGATGCGGGCGAGCGTGTCGTTCGTCTGGAGCGTCGTCACGTTGTGGCGGGCGGCGATGGAGGGCGGGAACTGGTACTGGCTCTTCGAGATGATCGCGCCGACCGACGTCTTCCTCTCGCTGTTCTCGCCGATCAGAGCGGAGACCGCGAGCAGGGCCTTCGTCGTCCGTTCGTCGCTCGTCGGGCTGATGATGACCGTCCTGCACGTCCCGATCGAGCACTTCTCCAGCGTCGACGGATCGAAGATGTCGCACGTGCGGCAGATGATCCGGACGTTCTTCGGCACCTTGACGTTGTTGTGGATATATTCCTCCATCTTCGTCCGGTCCATGCTGTCCGCGATCACGATGCAGGCCGGCTGTTCGGCCGCGGCGAGGATCAGCTGCTTCAGGAGCGTGTACTCGCCGGGATAGAAGCCGAGGATGACGGTGTGATCCTCTTCAAGGACCATCGAGTTCCCGCGGCGGAGGTTGTTGATCTTGTCGCGGATCGCCGTGGAGATGATACCGATGAGGACGCTGCCGACGAGCATGCCGCAGATGGCTTCAAACAGGACCAGATAGCGGTAGGCGGGACCGCCGTCGTGGTATCCGGGGAAGCCGGACTTGAGGACGGTCATGATGCTCTTCCAGAGGACCGGGGCAAACTTTTCCTCGGACGTCAGGTTGAAGAAGAAGAGGAACAGCGCGATGATGATGCCGACGGTCAGCGTAAAGATGACGAGCAGCTTGATGAGGGAGCTCGTCCCTTTGGCCATCTTATTGTCGAACCAGTAGGAAAAGCGCTGTTTACGTGTCGGTTTTTTCATGATACGGGTCTTTCCTTTCCGTTATCAGAGAATGATCAGGCGTTCGCCGACCTGATGGTCGAGGTGCTGATGCGCGGAGAGATAATCCTCGATGATCTGGAAGCAGGAGGTGGCGATGACGCGCGGTTTCTCGTTGGCGAAGATCTCCTCCGTGTTGACGTGGAACGAATCGGCCATGTTGTTGAAGTGGAAGTTCTGGAGGCCGAGCGAGAAGATCTGGTCGTCCTTCATCGGGCGGCCGTCGTAGTCGAACGCGAGGAATTCGTGCGTCTTGCGGTCGTAGACGACGTGGAGGCCTCTCGAGAGCTGATAGAACTCGTTGTGTTTGCCCTCCCAGACCTCGTCGCGGACCATATAGCGGATCATCTCCTTGAACTGGGCGCCCGTGACCTTGACGAGGTAGACCGCGTCGTCGTACGGGAAGCACGTCATCAGATCCTGGAGGATGACGATCGGGCCGAGTTCCTCGGTGCGCATCGAGCCGGAGCCGAGGAGGAAGATGTCCGTGCCGAGGCTGTCCTTCATCGCGTCGCAGAGCACGGCGCCGAGCTCGGTCTCCTGTTCGCGCTTCGGATGCGTCAGCTTGCGTTTGAAGCGGGTGATGACGCGGCCGTACTTCTCGTCGGTCTTGGATTTGAACTTGCCGATGAGCTGTTCGATGGACTCGTCGCGCGGGCAGTGCTGCGAATCGATCGGGACCGGCGTCCAGGTGTACGAATCGACGCAGTTGCGGTCCGTGTCGACCATGATGTCGAAGCGGCCGATCTGGTCGGTGCCGGTGCCGGCCTGCACGATGGGGATGCCGTTGACGACGGCGGGTTCCGTCAGGAAGGTGTGGGAGTGACCGCCGATGATGACGTCCACGCCCCATTCGGGCTTCAGCAGAGCTGCCAGCTTCTTATCTTCCTCGAAACCGATGTGAGTCAGCAGCACGGTGAAGTCGATGTCGATCGCGTTGTAGGTGTTGCAGATGCGGCCGATCTCTTCCGCCGCGTCCTCGATGTTGACGAAGCTGCCGATCAGGCCGTCCGCCTTGCACTGCTGCAGCGCCACGTCGGTGATGATGCCGATGAACAGGATCTTCATGCCGTCGATCTCGATGATGTGGTGGGACTTGAAGAGTCTGGCGCCGTTCGTCGTGATGTGCAGGTTCGCGTTGATGATGGGGAACTCCGCGCACTTTTCCAGGAACAGCAGGTGGGCGATGCCGTAGTCGACCTCGTGGTTGCCCACGGTGACCACGTCGGGACCCAGCATGTTCATGATCTGGATGGTGGAAAGTCCTTTGAATTCGGAGTCGATGATGGATCCGCGGAACATGTCGCCGGCGATGGCGTAGATCACGTTCTCGTCGTCTTCTCTCGCCCGGTTGATGTAGCCGGAGAGCAGCGCCAGGCCGCCGACCAGATTTTCATCCACGTTCTCCGCCAGGAAATCTCCGTGCATGTCGTTGGAGTGGAGGAGGGTCAGCTTCTTAAGATTCTTCATGGGTTGCTCCTTTCTTGGCTCTATGCGTTCAGCAGGAAGGCGCGATAGCCTTTGTATGCTTCGTAAACGTCCGCCTTGGACGTGACTTCGTACGGCGCGTGCATGGACAGCACAGCGACGCCGCTGTCGATGACGTTCATGCAGTAGACCGCCATGATGTAGGCGATGGTGCCGCCTCCGCCCACGTCCACCTTGCCCAGCTCGCAGAACTGGAACGAGACGTCCGCGTCGTCCATGATGCGGCGGATCTTCGCGACGTATTCCGCGTTCGCGTCGTTGGAGCCGCTCTTGCCCCTGGCGCCGGTGAACTTATTGAAGGCCAGGCCGCGGGACAGGAAAGCGGAGCTGCGCTTCTCGTAAGCTTCCGCGTACAGGGGATCGAAGCCCGCGGAGACGTCGGAACTCAGCATGCAGGAATTGGCAAGGCAGGCGCGGGTGGCGGAGTAGCTGTCTTTGCCCAGCGCGGTCATCATCTTCGCGACGGTGTTCTCGAAGAACAGGGACGTCATGCCGGTGGCGCCGACGCTGCCGATCTCTTCCTTATCGACGATGAGGCAGCAGGCGGTCTTGCCGATCTTCGCGTTCTCGTCGAGCATGGCCAGCACGGACGTGTAGGCGCAGACCCTGTCGTCCTGCCCGTAGGCGAGGATCATGCTGCGGTCGAGGCCGCAGTCGCGGGCTTTTCCGGCCGGGACGATCTCCAGTTCCGCGGACAGCAGGTCCGCTTCTTCCATGCCGTACTTTTCCTTCAGGAACGCCAGCACGTTCGCTTTGACGGCGTCCTTTTCGTCCTTGCCCAGTTTGGATTTTGCCAGCGGGCGGTTGCCGATCAGCAGGTCGAGGCCCTCTCCGGTGATCACGTCCGCGGCCTTTTTCTGCTGGCGGTCGGCGGACAGGTGGATGAGCAGGTCGGTGAAGCAGAACACGGGATCTGCCGGATCTTCGCCGATGGACACGTCCCTGACGGAACCGTCTTTCAATGCGACGACGCCGTGGATGGCCATGGGCTGCGTGATCCACTGGTATTTCTTGATGCCGCCGTAGTAGTGGGTGTCCAGATAGGCCAGCCCGTCGGACTCATACAGCGGATTCTGCTTGACGTCCGCGCGGGGCGAGTCGATGTGGGCGCCGAGGATGTTCATGCCCTCGGTCAGATCCTTGCTGCCCATGCGCAGCAGCGCCAGGGTCTTGCCCATGCAGACGGCGTAGTACTTGCCGCCTTCTTTCGGCGCGCCTTTTTTCAGCGCCTCGTCCAGGTCGACGTAGCCGGCGGCTTTCGCCATGGCGATGGTCTCTCTGACGCATTCGCGCTCGGTCTTGCCTTCGTCCAGGAACTTCTTGTAGCCTTCGTTGACTCTTTCCAGTTCCTTCAGGTCTTTTGCCTTATATTTCTCCCATGCTGACTTGTTTTCCATGCGATCGTACTCCTTTGCTTTTTTCGTGCGGCGAACGTGCCGCCGTATTTATCTTATCTTTTTTGGAAGAAGGATACAAGTGGAGGCAAATGCGGTATAATGATACAGACAGGATTTTTGTAACCCGATGAAAACGAGGTGTTGATTATGAAGTACAATTTTGACGAGATCATTGACCGCCGCGGCACAGACTGTCTGAAGTACGACTTCGGCATGAAGCGCAAGGGCCGCACCGATCTTCTGCCCATGTGGGTGGCGGATATGGACTTTAAACTCCCCGACGAGATTCTGGCCGATCTGCACAAGCGTGTCGACCACGGCATCTTCGGTTATACCGATCCTCTGGACGACTACTTCGAGGCGCTGAATCACTGGTTCTCCACCAGATACGGCTATACTGTGGATCCTTCCTGGGTCACGCTGGGCGCCGGTCTGGTCTACGGCGTGCATGTGTCCGTACAGGCTTTCACGAAGCCCGGCGACGCCGTGATGGTGATGCAGCCCGTTTACTATCCGTTCTCCGAAGCCATCAAACAGAACGGCCGCAAGCTGGTCAACAGCCAGCTGTGCTATGACGGCGCGTACTCCATCGACTTTGAGAAGACCGAGAAGCTCATCAAGGAAGAGAACGTCAAGGTGATGATCTTCTGCAGCCCGCACAACCCCGTCGGCCGCGTCTGGACCAGAGAAGAACTGGAAAAGGTCGGCGACCTGTGCCTGAAGTACAACGTCATCTGGATGGTGGACGAGATCCACTGCGACTTCATCTTCCCGGGCCACACGTTCACGAGCGTCATGAACCTGGACGAGAAGTACCGCAAGAACCTGGCGCTGTACAGCTCCCCGGGCAAGACCTTCAACGTGGCCGGCCTGCAGTCCGCCAACATCATCATCCCCGATCCCGAACTGAGAGCGAAGTTCAAGCAGGGCAACACTTCCGCCGGCTACAGCCAGGCGAACATCATGGGCCAGGTGGCTCTGATGTCCTGCTATACCAAGGGCGCCGAGTGGGTGGACGAGCTGGTCGAGTACATCTGGGGCAACGTCTGCTACATGAAGGACTTCGTCGAGAAGAATTTCCCGAAGGCTCACTTCGTGGATCCGGACGGCACCTACCTCACCTGGGTCGATTTCTCCGGCTACGGACTGTCGGACGAGGACCTGGAGCACCTGATGGTGGAAGAAGCCAAACTGTGGCTGGATTCCGGCGCCATCTTCGGACCGGAGACCAAGCAGTTCGAGCGCTTCAACCTGGGCTGCCCGCGCAGCGTCGTCGAGCAGGCCATGAAGCAGCTGAAGGCCGCGTTCGACGCCAGAGGCCTGTAGCAAAATGGAATTCGTCACGCGAAAGGCGGGCTTGGACGACGTACCCCGTCTGGGAGAGATCGAGAAGGGCACGCTGCCCCGCTTCAACGGGTATACCTACGAGTGCCGCCATCTGTTTATCGAACAGCAGGGCCAGAAAGGCGAGATGACCATCGTTCGCCCCGCGGACGCCCCCGACGAACCGGCCAGTTACGTGGGGATCGGCCAGTTTTCCGTGATGCCGGACGGCTCCGGCTGGATGGAATGCCTGCGGATCCTGCCCGCGTACCAGAGAAAGGGCGCAGGCCTGGCGATCTACAGGCGCTATATGGAGCTGGCGGAAGCGTTCGACGTGCCGCACGTCGGCATGTTTACCGATAACGGCAACGTTGCCAGCAAAGCGTTGGCGGAGCGCCATGGTTTCCATGTGGTCGCCGCGTACGACGAGTATACGCTGCCGCTGGACCGTGTCGAAGCAATGCCTGCCGGATTTGAACGGGTCACGGACAGGGAAACGGTCGCGAAAGCGCTGGATGACCACAGCGGTATGGGAGACCACATCGTGTTCAACCGCACCTACCTGCATTACGGACCGGCCATTTACGAATGGCTGATCGATAAAGGCATGGTGTGGTCGGACGGAGAAAACCTGGTGGTATTGGGCGCCCGTATGCTCGAGGAACGGGGTTGGTTCATGGCTTTCTGGCAGGGCGATCGGGACCGTTGCCTCGCCTTCGCTTCTGCGAAGACGAAGGAGGCCGGCCTTCCCGCGCTGGGGGTGAATTTTCCCTCGGAGAGAACCGACCTGAAGGCGTATTTCGAGTCTAAGGGGTTCCGCCCCGTTTATTCCACGATCGTGATGGAACGGAAACGCAGATAATACGAATGACGCAAAAGGCCGCCTGCGGGCGGCTTTTTGATTTCTGTCGGAGAAGAGGATATAATAAAGGGCGAGGGTACGAGAATGATACTTGGATTGAACGCCATCGCACATTTTTTGGTGGACGGGGTCTGTCTGGCGGCGCTGTTCGGCGCCGGCGCGGACGCGTCCGCTCTTATGACCGCCGTGATGCTCTACAACACGCTGGCCTTTACGACGCAGTGCCTCGTGGGGCTTTGGACGGATCACACTGGACTGTCCAAAAAAGCGGAGCCGCTTTCGATGCTGCTGGTGGCCGCCGGATATTTCCTGCCGGCGCCTCTCCTGGTACGCGTAGCGATGATCGGCCTGGGCAACAGCTGCTTCCACGTCTGCGGCGGCACCGTGACCCTGGAGCAGAGCCGCGGCAAATCGTCTCCCCTGGGCGTCTTCGTGGCGCCGGGCGCGATCGGCGTACTGCTCGGCAGGTCATTCCCAAAGCTGGGACATGTGCTGGCCGCTCTGCTGATCCTGTTTGCTGCCGCGATCTTTTTCGCCTACCGCAAAGACGGAGACCGGAAGGCTCCTGCCGGCCCGGAGGCGGGAAAGACCTGCGCGCTGCCCGACTATCGGGGCGACGCCTTCCCAGGCATGGCAGCCGCGCTTTTGACCGCTGCGGTCGCCGTGCGGGCCATCGGAGGCAGCTGCGCGGAGTTCCCCTGGAACACAGGCGTAGCGACTGCCGCAGCCATGACGCTCTTTGTATTCGCGGGAAAAACGGCGGGCGGCTTCCTGTGCGACCGCATCGGGGCGGTGAAGAGTTCCGCGGTCTCCATCATTCCCGCCGCGCTGCTGACCGCCTTCCTGGGCGCGAACATGCCCGCGTCGCTGCTGGGTCAATTTCTACTCAATCTCAGCATGCCCGTCACGCTGTGGCTGCTGTATAAACTCATGCCGAAAGAACCCGGGCTTGCGTTCGGCCTTGCCGCTTCCGCGCTCTGGCCGGGCACGCTGGCAGGCATGATGATCAAACTGAGCGGGTCCGCCCGCGTGGCCTTGATCCTGATCAGTTTTGTCTTCGGCCTCGCGGCCGTTCTGTATACGGTTTCTTATCTGAAGAAAGGAGAGACCAAATGAAGAGAGTGAAGCGATTTCTGGCTTTGGCTGCGGCGATCCTGCTCTACGCCACTTCCCCCGTCTTCGCGGACGTGGCGATCCTGCCGGCGTTCCTCATCGTAGGCGGCGGGCTGATCCTGATCATCGCCGTCGTCATCATCGCGCTCGTGCTTCTGATCAAATCGATCCGAAAGAAAAAGGCAATGGAAAAGGAGACGAAAGATGAATAGACTGTTCCGCGTTCTGTTTGTCACGGTTGCGCTTCTGACTGCATCCGTTACGCTCGTATTTGCGGATGCTGCGCTGCCGCCCAGTCCTGTCGAAAAATCCGCGCCGGTAGCGATCCCCGCGGCGATCGTCGTTGCGGCGGTCCTGATCATCCGCGCGATCAGAAACAAGAGGTGAGTAAAATGAAAAATGTATTCCGTACGATGGCACTGGCCGCGCTCGCTTTGTGGGCGTCCGCCTCGTTTGTGTTCGCGGATATCGCTCCGCTGCCGGAACCCGAGCCTGCGAAGAGCGGCGTCGGCGTCCCGGTGATCCTCGCGATCGTCATCGCCGCGCTGGTGGTGCTGCGGGTCGTGCTGCACAGAAGGAACAAGTAGCAGGGGAGGACCGCATTGCTTCGCATCTTCAAAGCCTGTATCCTGACGGTCTTTCTGGAGACCGGAATTTTCTATCTGCTGGGATACCGGAAAAAGGACGACGTGACGATCGTCGTCTGTGCCAACGTGATCACGAATCTGGTCTTAAATCTGACGATCGCGTGGTTCTTTCCGGGCGGTCCCGGGTCTTTCCTGTTGCTGTTGGAGATCGCCGTCGTGATCGCGGAGTATCTGATCTACGCTAAGGCGTTCGGCGCTACGAACCGGCTGTTCGGGCAGACGCTCGCCGCGAACGTGCTGTCGTATGCGGCCGGGGTCGTTCTGAGCGCGGCGGGACTGCTGTAGGGTCGTTCGCTAAAAAAGACAATAAAAAACGGGTCCGCGGGGACCCGTCTTTTTATTGGTTCTAATAGAATCTGCGGTTGATGCGTTTCCAAAGACCCATGGTCTCGGCATCCTTGACAAGCTGGTCCTGGAAGTCCGGATGGGCGATCTCGATCAGCAGTTCCGCGCGCTCCCAGGTGCTCTTGCCCTTCAGGTCGGCGGCGCCGTACTCGGTGACGATGTAGTGCGTCGCCTGGCGCGGCGTGGTGACGACGGAACCTTCCGCCAGCGTGGGGACGATCAGGGATTCCACCGTGCCGTCGGGCTTTGTGAACGTGGAAGGCGTGCACAGGAAGCTCTGTCCGCGCTTGGATCCGAACGCGCCCATGACGAAGTCGAGCTGGCCGCCGTTGCCGGAGATCTGCCGCGTGCCGACGGTCTCGGAGCAGACCTGTCCGTACAGGTCGACCTGGATGCAGCCGTTGATGGAGACGAAGTCGTCGATGCTGGAGATGATGTGCGTATCGTTGACGTAGTCCACCGGCGCCGTGCAGCAGATCGGATTGTCGTTGATGAAGTCGTACAGGCGCTTCGTGCCGCCGGCGAACGTATAGACGGCCTTGCCGCGGTCCACGTTCTTGTTGCCGGTCAGTTTGCCCGCTTCGTACAGGTCCACGTAGGCGTCCACGAACATCTCCGTGTGGGCGTTGATGTTCTTCAGGTCGGATTCCGCGATCAGACTGCCGATGCAGGAGGGCAGTCCGCCGATTCCGAGCTGCAGGGTGGAATTGCTCTTGATGCGCTCCACGACGCGGGACGCGATCCTGCGTTCCGTCGGCGTCGGTCCCTTTCTTTCGATGACGGGCAGCGGCGTGTTGGTGCCTTCCACGACGTGGTCGATGCTGTAGAGGTTGATCTGCGTCTGGTGTCCGTGGGCGATGGGCATGTTTTCGTTGACCTCGACCACGATCTTCTTCGCGCCGCGGATGACGCCCCACATGTCGGAGACCTGCGGCCCCAGATTGAAGTTGCCGAACTCGTCCATGGGCGCCACCTGGAAGAAAGCGATGTCCAGTTCGTTGTTGTTGTTCAGCCAGTATTTCGGCAGTTCGCGGAACATCATGGGGAGGTAGGCGCAGCGGCCGGCGTCACTCATGTGGCGGTCTGCCGGGCCGTAGTGAGCCGAGACAAAGCGCACCTGCGCGTTGCTCTTCGTCGCTTCGTAGACTCTGAACGGTTTGTCGATCAGGGATGCCGTACTGAAGATGGTCACCTGGGAAAGGTCGTCCGCGCGGGCCGCCAGCGCGGCGTCGATGTCCACGACCTGCCCGCAGCCCAGTCCGAAATGCACCCGGTCGCCGGGGCGGACGAGCGCCGCAGCCTGTTCTGCGGTGATAAGTTTTTCTTTATAGTGACGTTCCAGAGATGATGTTTTATACATAGCCGTGTCCTCCGCGTCCTTGTTACTCTTTTAACAAATATTAATTTATTTTACACCCTGCGGGACTTGCGCGCAACAAATATAGTAAAATAGACGTATGAACGAATATCTGAACGAAAAATACAAAGAGACGGAACGTCTGTTGAAGGAATATATCCGCCTGAAGGCGGACGCGAAGCAGGCGCGGCAGGAGGAGGACGAGACTTCCGAGGCTGCGCAGAGGAAAAAAAGCGCGAAAAACCAGTTGAAACGCGCCTGCGAAGACCTGCTGACCGCCTGCAATATCGCGGAAGCCCCCGTGCGCTGCAGCGGCGTGCTGGACGAAACGGTCCGCGAAACGCTGCGGGAATATTTCATCCGTTTCATGCCGGGAAAGCCCGGGACGGTAAAGTCCGCCGGGGTGCGCAGTTACCTGGCGAGGGTCACGGAGAAGGGCTCCCTGTCCGACCGCATGACCCGCGCCATCCTGTTCAACGGAAATCCTCCGGAGAACTATCTGCTGAACTTCGTGTCGGATGAGGACGAAGACGTGCGCCGGACGCTGCGGCTGCTGCGGCGGGTCCACGACAAAGCGGGGCTGAACACGAAGCACCTGATCCAGGAGCAGACGGCGGGATATCAGGCGTTCATGGAGGATCACGCGCTGGGCATCGGCCGGTCGTTCTCGGAGAAGACGATCGCGAACCTGCTGTTGAAAAACCCCCTGCTGAAGAACGGAACGGAAGGGTATCTGCGGGAGGAAAGGAAGCGCAACCGCGTCAAGAACGGCTTGCTGGACGCCATGCCGGAGACCTATCCGGACCTGTTCCCCCTGGCCCGGCAGAAGAAGAGGCAATTTATCCTGCATATCGGCCCGACGAACAGCGGCAAGAGCTACGACGCCCTGAACGTGCTGAAGCAGGCGGAAAAGGGCATCTACCTGGCGCCGCTGCGTCTGCTAGCATATGAGAAATTCGAAGAACTGAACGAGGACGGCTGCCCCTGCAGCCTGAAGACCGGCGAGGAGGAGATCGGCATCCCGTTCTCCCGCGTGCAGTCCTCCACGATCGAGGTGCTGGATTTCGCGCAGGAATACGACGTGGCGGTCATCGACGAGGCGCAGATGATCACGGACAGCCAGAGAGGCTCCGCCTGGACGTTCGCGCTCCTGGGCGTGCAGGCGGACACGGTGCACGTCTGTCTGGCGCCGGAGGCGGAGACCGTGGTGAAGAACGTCATCGCGGCCTGCGGCGACAGTTACGAGGTCGTGCGCCATGAGCGGCTGGTGCCGCTGGTGTTCGACGAACGCGTCAGTTCGGACTTCACAAAGGAAGCCCGGCGGGGTACGGCATTCATCGTGTTCTCCCGCAAGGACGTGCACGCGGTGGCGGGAGAACTGCAGAGAAAAGGGCACCGCTGCAGCGTCATCTACGGCGCGCTGCCCTACGACGTGCGGCGCAACGAGGTCAAGCGCTACGTAAACGGCGAGACGGACGTCGTCGTGGCGACGGACGCCATCGGCATGGGGCTGAACCTGCCGATCGAGCGGGTCATCTTCCTGACGACGGAGAAGTT
>JAEEGG010015713.1_pt1 | contig 15849 bp, 7 predicted proteins | sample 9134161 | NCBI WGS metagenome assembly JAEEGG01 (sample SAMN16246543, study PRJNA631951) | gut metagenome | biome: gut microbiome; feature: rumen; material: CR-attached | host: Bos | place: Iran: Karaj | collected 2018-10
AATCAAAAAGTTGTGGCTCATTGCGATCTTCATCTGGGTATGAATAGTCGCGGTTATGCTGACGATTGTTGCCGTACGATGACTTTTCGATTACGATATAGTCCTTAATGGTTTCATATTCTTCTGGCTTCAGGGTTCGCACGCGCGTAATATCTTCGGGTTTGTAGAACTTGTAGCCCTTGTCGCGATAGTTCATGATGCCGTTTACTGATTTTGGCGAAAGTCCAAGACGCAAAAGGTCTTCACGCGAGGCTGTGTTAGGATCAAATGCAAAAAGTTCGCTGTCATCGAAATGTGTCTGCTGGTAAACGAGGAAACCGTCTATTTCGGTTTCGAAGTCGCTAAAATCCACCTTTTGGTTCGACTTATGCACCGATACGAAAATATTTGCGACAATCAGAACCAAAAGTATTGCGAAAAGCACAAGCATTCCGTTTTGCTCGCGCTTAGAGAAGTTAAAATATTCCTTGATGAAGTTTTTCATTATAATTGAAGAATCTTCCTGCATTTCAGATTCTGAAACAAGTTCAGAATGACAAGGAATGCAGGAAGATTCATTGTAAATATGCAATTATCTTTCGAGTACCACCTTAACGGTTTCGATTCCGTTTGCAGTCGATACGCGGACGAAATACATTCCGTTTGGCAGGTTATTCATGTCGATTGCAGAGCTGTTGCCAGCAACATTGCAGCTAACAACTATATTACCAACGCTGTTGAAGATTTCGATGCTGTCAATTTCTTCATTTGAAGTCACATTCAGCATTCCGCTTGTCGGGTTCGGGAAGATTGACATTGCGGTAGCAGTTTCGATAGTGCTTTCGGTAGTTCCTTCTATGCAGAAGTTTATTGTCTTTGTCGAGAAACTTTCCGAACCATCAACCGAAAGAAGCGTTTCGTTGGTGTTCAGATTGGTAAACGAAGCATCTCCCATATAGAACCATCCGTAAAATCCATTAAGCCCGTTTCCTCCTCTGTCCTTCAGGTTAAAAGTGTAGCAGCCAGCGCCGAGACAGAAATCTGTAACTACTGGAGTACCAGTATATTCACCAGCATTACCGCTGTATATTACATTATTGTCGGCATCTAAGATTTCCCATGAAGTTTCGGTGCCGTTGTAGTCGGCAGTAAGGCTCAGGCGGAAACCTTCGCCGTCGTGCGACTTGAGGTTGAAGTTTGATGTCCTCGGTGTTTGATTTTCATTTGCACCACCATTTACAGTTGTTACAACAAACGAAATTGTGCCTTCGCCTTCTGGAATCACAACAGGGTCGAAAGCGAGGTTTGCTGTTGCACCTGCTGCAATGCTTACCTCGAATGTCTTTTGTGCGCTCAAATCACCGCAAGTATATGATGCAGTAACAGATGTTACAACAAAATCGCTGGCATTCTTAACAGTGATTGTCGGTGTTAATTGAGGATAACCGCAATAGTCGCCGTTAGGTTCCGAAACAGATGTAACTGTAACATTGCCTGACGAAACCAGTACATTGCGCGACTTGGTATTGTTGCTCATATCTTCGTCAGACTGTCCGTTCGGCTGCGAAACTGTGAATGCGAATGCGTAGTTGCCTGTTTCAAGGCTTATTTCGTCAAATGTAACGGTTGCAGTAGCATATTGAGCAAGACTTCCCGTCCAGCTGGTTGTTACAGGTTCGCCATCGTTGATTGTATAGCTCACTGTAGCAGAAGTCATTGTTGCTGTTCCAAGGTTCATTATCGAAACCTGCGGAGTAAATGTAGCTTCCTGTGCCGACATTGCCGATGCTGGAGCAACGATTGACTGTAATGCGGCATCGTTTTCGTTGGTGCCTGCCACAACCATCACCCTCTGGATGTATGGTGCGCGGAATTGACGGGTGATAACAAGGTCGAGTTCTCCGGTTTCGGTCAGTGCGGGGAATGTAAGTTCTGCGCTTGTGCCTTCGCCAGTGTATTGTGCATCAAGAAGAACACCGTCCTTGCTGAGTGCTATGTACGAAAGGTTTTCGGCTGTTACATCAAGCGATGTGGAACCAATAGGCAATATGTTCGAATATTCTGGTGTAAGCTGTGACGGAACGCCAACATACGGCATAAGTGACGGGTCGCCCATAAGGGTGTAAATTTCCCAGTAATACTTTATGTATCTGGAAGTTGTGGAGTTTACCGAGAAGTTGCCGATGAAAACTATTTCGCCAGCCGAAACATACGGAGCTTCACCGCGCTCGTGGAACAGATGGTCGTAAGCGCCAAGTCCGGTGGCTTCGTAGGTCGGGTTTACATTGATGGTCTGCATAGAACCTACCGACCAGTAGAAGTCCTCGTCCCAGATAGTGCTGTTAGTTCCACCTATATGGCAGACAGCGCCCTTGCCTGGTTTTCTTAGCAGAGCCTCACCAAAGCATTCGCTCTTGTCGAACTTGTTTGACAGGCAGCAGTTGCCTATGCTGAAGAAATATTCGTTTTCGTTCTGCAAGTTGTTCACATCGCTTACATTGAATTCCGGGTCCTGCCAACCGTTCTCGTCGCAGTGTGCCGAATAGTTTACGAAACCAACACCTTCGCTAATCTGCGATTTGATTGTCGCTCCGCTGGAATGGCTTTGTGGCGACAGATAAACCGTAGCATTGACTCCATGCTCATCGTTGAAATAGTATTGGGTTGCATAGTTTATCTGACCGTTTCCATTTATGTCGTCGTACTGAATGCTACCATCGTAACCGGCAACAAGCACTGCATCACCAAGATACGAAGCATTTGGGAAAGTGTATTGCTCGAACATCAAGGTCTTTTCAATCTGCGGGGTGAGCTGCGACACATTCTGAGCAGAGAAACGACCGTAGAACATATCGGGAATGTAGTCGCTGTTGCCGTCGAAGCATACCTTATATACATCGGTGTAGTGGCTTTCGCCCGAAATGCTGGTCTTACGAACCGAAATCTGGGCGGTGTCGCCTACATAAAGCACATACGAAGGTGCCGGGTCGTTTGCCGTACCTGCTTCGTAAAGACCTTGCAAATAAGTCCTTACAGCAGCATCGGTGCGACCAATCTCATCGGTGTAGGCCGTTACGACCTTGAAACCCTTCTTAGTCTTCCAAGCGATGAACGGTTGCAACGCCTCCTCGAACATACGGTCAGAAACGATGACATACTTTATCGGGTAATGCATTTCGGCATTGCGTGTCTGCTTGTAATTCCAAATCTTGCTGTACAAAGCTCCAAATGCTGGTGAATACTTGCTGTCCTTGATGGCTGTGCTACGCTGGTCGGCATTGCGGAACGAAAGGGTAACCGAAATGTCGTCGCGGACGGTAAGCGCATTGTCGGCAATATCGTATGCAAACGGGTTAACGATTACCTTTACAAGACGAATTCCACGCATAATGCCCGCCTCCTCTATCGTAACTGCTTCGGGCGAGTACAAACCGCCTTCTGCGTATATTTTGTTCTTCTCGAAAGGAACATCCTCCTTCTTCTGGTTCTTGAACAACGAAGGCTGACAAGGCACTATAGCCTGTGTGAAACCTGCATCGGCAAGACTTACAACCTTTTCGGAATTAATCGTCACATTGGTAACGATTTCTGCACCCATTGGCACTTCAATCATCTTTACCATTACGGGCAATTGCGGATATCCAATCTGGTTGTTTGTAATGTAGCCATCAATGGCAATCTTGGAGTAAATTTCTCCGTTCTCAATTGTGTGGGCAAACGAAATTTCCGAAAGTTTGCTTGTGAATTTCAAAGTCGAATTGGTATTTTCGACAATTTCAGTGGCGTTCTTTCCGCCATTGATTGAAACAGGAACAAGTGACTGAGCATAGCATACAGCACCTATTGCAAGTCCAATCATTGCTAACATAAGTTTTCTCATTGTAAATAAAGTTTATGAAGCGCAAAGGTAAAAATTATTTGCGATTTGGGATTTTCGATTGACGATTTTTTGTAGCGGCAGAAAGATTCACTGCCGATATTACCGCAGGTTTTGCCCCAAGCTTAACGCCCATAAGTTTTTTTTAGGACCTTAGGGCGGAGGGGCAAACAACATTGCGGTAATTGTTACTACAGACCGCAAGCCCTCCCTCACAGTCATCGCAGAAGCCAGTCAAAGCACGCGATACGGAACGGGGAGCGTTGCGGAGACGGCTATCCGCGATCTCCACACACATTGCGGTAATTTCTCGTCACCGACCCCAGCGGGGTCACATATATGTAGCAGCGGTAGCTGCGATGTAGAGCGCTGGCGCACGTTTTTGCCGCGACAGCTCGCAAAAACTGTGACAGCGCGAATGAATTAAACGGCAACATTGCGTTATTTTTCTCTGCCCAGTGCCAGTCCTCGTTGCATATTGTAGCGACGCAATGCATTGTGCTGCTACAGCAATTAATCAAACATTTATACGATAATATCGTATGCTAGTGTGTGTAAATAATCATTTTGTCTAATATTATAAATTCCCTATTGCCGATACCAAACAATGCTATACTTTTGCAGTGTATTACTTCACTAATACACTAACGAACAAATAAAGAAAAATTAACTAAAATAATAATTGGTATGATTGAGATTAAAAACATGGATTTCAGGTATGTGCCGCAGAGAAAAATCTTCGACAATCTGAACCTTTCGCTCGAGGCAGGGCACATCTACGGTCTGCTTGGGAAAAACGGCGTAGGAAAGACTACCCTGCTGAAAATTATTTCGGGACTTCGTTTCTGCACAAGAGGAACAGTTTCGGTGTTTGGTATGAAGCCAGAAAAGCGCAATCCAATGATGCTCGCCGACATTTACTTTGTCACCGAGGAAATGGATGTGCCTTCGGTTAGCGTGCGCGACTATGCGAATATTTATGCGCCATTCTACCCAAACTTCAGCGCAGCCGCATTCGAAGACTATCTGCATCAGTTCGAAATTATCGACATGGAGCAGAAACTGACAAAGATGTCGCACGGACAGAAGAAAAAGGTGCTTGTGAGCTTTGCACTTGCCACCAACACCAAGTTATTAATCATGGATGAGCCGACAAACGGCATGGACATCCCGTCGAAAAGCACCTTCCGCAAGGTGGTGGCTTCGGCAATTACCGACGACAAGGCGTTCGTCATCTCCACGCATCAGGTGCGCGACCTGCAGAATGTAATCGATGCCGTGCTGGTGCTCGACCATGGCGAAATCTTGCTCAACGCCGACATCAACACTATTTGTGACCGACTTACATTCAAGGTTCTGTCGGCTGACGAGTACAAGGACCTTTCGCAACAAGGCAAGGTGCTTTACAGCGAGGACAACATTGCCGGCAAGGTGGCGGTATGTACCCATATAGACGATGCCGACGACAAGTTCGACATGGAACTGCTGTTCTGCGCGGCTATCTCGGCAAGGGAAAAGATGCGTGAAATCTTCGCAGAAAAAGAAAACGGCAAATCAAGGTTTGCCGACGAAATGGAAACTAAGTTGAACAATTAAAAAAGGTATGGCTATGAAAAATATATCACTCTATCGTATAGGACTGCTTTTCAAGCGTTATTTCTGCGAAAACTGGAAAAAGGATGTCATTGTGGCGTCTATAATTTTCGCTGTCGAGATGCTGACATCGCTAAATCCGGGAGCTTCTGCTATTTCTTGGATAGTGCTTTTCGTTTTCTTCATCCTTTATTCAGGACATATATTCGGTATGCTCGGGAAACCGCAGAAGGCAATTAACTACCTTATGCTTCCTGCAAGCAATGGTGAAAAGCTTACTGTAAACATCATCCTAAGCCATTTCTACTACCCCGCTCTGCTTATCTTGGCTTCGTGCCTCGGAATTTGGGCTAGTTCGTTCTTCTGCTATCGCATATACGGCGAGTTCGAATTCAAGACAATAAATTTTGTTTTCACGCGAGGATGGCATGTTTATCTGTTCTTGCTTCTCAGCAATGCAATTATGATGTTCGGCTCGGTATATTTCCGTAAGGCCGCAGTGATAAAGACTTTGCTCTGTGAGGCTGCGTTCTGTACGTTGTATGTAATAGTTATGATGGTAATCTTTTTCAAGATATGTAACTACGATACAGACTTAACAATTGATAAAATTGATGCTTCAAATTTGATATTGTATATATTCATGCTCTGCGTGACAGTATTCTTCTGGATTTTGAGTTATTTCAGGTTAAAGGAAACGGAGGCTTAGTATGGACTTTTCAGAATCAAAGGCTATTTACCAGCAGATTGCCGACTATGTGTGCGAGCAAGTTCTGATGGGCAGGTGGAAGGAAAACGACAGGATACTCTCGGTGCGCGAACTCGGCGTACAGCTCGAGGTGAACCCCAACACGGTTCTTCGCGCCTACGATTTCCTGCAACGGTTTGGCATTATCTCCAACCGCAGGGGCATAGGCTACTTTGCTTCCGAGGACGCGATAGCGAAGATAAAAGAGATGCGCCGCGAAAGGTTTGTAAACCGAGAACTTCCACGCATATTCCAGGAAATGGAACTTCTTGGAATGGAAATAAATGATTTGAAAGAATATTATGAAGGATTTTTAAAAGCAAAAAAAGATGAAAAAGATAACTAATATATTATTGTTCAGCGGTTTGGCTGTAATATTTGTACTGATGATTGTTCGCGTGTTGATTTGTTTCAAGGTATCTGACAACGAATGGCAACACACTAATATCAACGAAACGCAAAAGTTTGAAACTAGGGAATTGGAGGCCTTTGATGCCATCGACAACGAAGGCATTTGCAACATCGTCTATGTTCAAGCCGAAAGGTCGGCAGTGGAGATTTCGGCTCCCGAAAATTATATCGACCGCATAAAGACCGATGTTGACGATGGTGTTCTGTGCATCGACATTTCGGGCAGACTGCGCAGAAACAGCGATACAAAAATCAACATCAAGGTATATTCGCCTACTTGCAAGTCAATAAAGAATGAAGGCGTCGGCAAGATTAGCTGCGACTCGCTTCGCGCCGACACTTTGATTGTTAAGAATGAAGGCGTAGGCTCGATAGAGTTGAACAAACTGGCGGTTTCCTGCCTGAAAGCCGACAACGAGGGCGTTGGCAAAATCAAAATCGAAGTGCTTGATGCAAACTATGTCGGCCTCGACAACGAAGGCGTCGGAAACGTGTGCATTTCGGGCAAAGCCGAGACTGCAGAGCTCATAAACGAAGGTGTTGGCAAGATTGACGCTACCGAGTTGGACTGCGAGGATGTCGGTTTTTCAAACGAGGGATTGGGCAAGGTGTTGACAAAGAAGAATTAAAATTTGTATTAAGCGAACAATTGGCAAGGTTTTTGCCGAACAATAAAGGAATCACATACATACATAAATTACTTACTGCATAAAAAAGAGTTCGTTCCCCGCGGACTCTTTTTTTAGTTTCAAGTTTCTATGGGCTGACGCCCGTTTCTATGTTTCTGGTTCAACGTATAAGGTTCAAAGATTTGATGATTGTAGCGGCGCAATGCTTTGCGTCGGGGTTCAAGGTTCAACGTTTAAGGTTTCAATGGCTTCGCCGTTTGAATGCCTGCGGCGTTTGAATGCTTCGCGTTTCTAAAAAAGCGGAAGGTCATGCTGAACTTGTTTCAGCATCTGATTCCGCTTTTTTTTGTTTCTAGGTTTAAGGTTGAAGGTTTCACGTTCAACGTTTGTGGCGACGCAAAATTTTGCGTCGCTATTTGAAGGTTCAAGGGTTCTGTGCTTGCAGCGCTTCTGAGACGCGATTCATTGCGTCAGAACAAGGGCCTAATCGTTTCAATTTTTCAAATCCTTAATTATTAATGGTTTATAAAAAATATTAACAAAATTTAAAATTAATTAACAGCAATTCAAATTTTTTAATTTATTTTGCAGTCTTATATTGCGTAAAATAGTATAAATGTTGAACTTAAAAAAAATGTAAAAAATTTTTAAATTCCAGGCAACGAAATTGATGTTTCAGTTGTCATACAGGTAGAATGAATGTATTAAATTGTAAAAAAATAATGAATACGAATATGAATAAGAAGTTTGCTATTATGCTGATAATCCTGATGATATCGGGAATCGGCTATGCACAGACAGTGCAGATCGACCCGCGCTTGGAAAAGGCCTACAGCCTTGAGCATCTCCAGCGCATGCAGAAAGAAACTCCTTTGATTCTCGAACTTCTCAACTACGAGCTCGACTACTCATGGTACATTGCCGAGCCGGAGATGCAGCAGAAAATCGACGATTTGGAGTATCTGTATTACAAGGATCCAGAGACTGGAGAAAAGGCCGGAATGGTTGAAAAAATCGAATTGGGCAAGGTAAACATTGCCGAATTCTACTACGAAAGACCATACGACAGCCGTGCTTTTTATCGCGTTGGCAAGACCAATACCATAATCGGATTCTACTCAAACAAGGAAATTTCAGAAATGTATAACGCAACGAAAGGGTACAGCTATGAATAAGAAGATTTTAATTGCGTTAGCCGTACTTATGGCGGCTTGCACATCAGCATTTGCAAGGGATATCAGAATAAGTGATACTCCAGATGCTGGAACTGCGTTTCAGATCGACTGCTCCACAGCAGCATCGGAAGGTACAACCACAGTATATTTCTACGACGATGGTCTTAACGGCAGTTATTCAGCCGGTCAAGGTTATACAAGGGAAATCACATCCGGCAATTCCGGTGCAATAAGTGTAAAGTTTACACAGTTCTCCCTCGCAACAGGTACCGTACTTACCATCAAGGACGCTATTACACAGACTGTGCTAGCATCCAATGCAACAGGAACCGAACTGGCAAACCAGACATTTACTTCTAACCGCGGTTCACTGCAGTTTATATGGACATCTGGATCTCAGACCGCTCAAGGTTTCAAGGCCAAAGTATGGTGCGGAAGCATGTGCCAGATATTCACAACAGATATTATTTCTAACGTAAGTCCTACCTCGGTTCAAAACCCGGATACTCACGAAATGGAAACATTCTACGACGTTTGTACTGACAATTCTGTTACCTTTACCGCAAACTCGCTCTTCCCGAACAATGATGCTCCTGACGGTGGCTACCACCAGACTGCCAGCGGACTAAATTACACTTGGGGCGTCGTCTATATGGGCGATACAGTTTTGACAAATACAGGTATAGGTGGAAGTACATTCAACTATACATTCCCCCATGGCGGCGGTTATTATGTATTCTGCGACGCTGCCGACGACCGTGGCTGCCTTAATAGAAACGTAAATACAAGAAGAGTACGCGTTTCGATGCAACCAACATGGCCAACAGTAAGCTTCTCACCCGACACTGTTTGTCCTGGCACCTTGGTTAATTTCAATGGTGCTCCGCATGTCGAACCATGGAGCTATGAACCACCTGCTGTCATCGCTGGTGCTACTTTCCTTCCTGACGGTGACGGCGTATGCTACAACACCGCATTGGTCTTCGAAGACGTCTTCCCCGAAGGTGCAACTCTTACTTCTGTAAATGATATCGAACGTATATATCTGAACATGGAGCACTCATACTTGGGCGACCTCAGTATATTGCTACAGTGCCCAAACGGACAAAGCTGTCTGCTCCACGCACAGTCTTCGAGCGAACTAACCTTAGTACCTGGTTGGTCATTATCACAGGTAAACAATTCAAACTCAATGGGTGGCGGTTCGATCAACCTTGGTCATGCTCCCGACCCTAGCACAGGTAACCCTTGCTACTATACTGCCGGTGAAGGATTTGCATATAACTTCACCCCTACCGCTACACAACCTATGGGCGGAAGCAGCTACAATAACCCTAACACCACTACTATCTCTTATACCGACCCATGCGGAAATACATTTTCAAGCGTCAGTGTTCTTAACGCAGGCGACTATGCACCCTACGAAAGATTGAACTCTCTTGTAGGATGTCCTCTCAACGGCGAATGGAGAATATATGTTTGCGACCATATAAACCTCGATAACGGTTGGATATTCGAATGGGGTCTATTCTTCAACCCTGACCTATACTTGTCGAACTTATGGGAATTCGAAAACACATACTCGACAGCAACATATCTCTGGAACGGCGAAAACATGAACCCGACTGCTGGTTCTACTGCCTCGGCTGTAGTCCAGAACTCCGACCCCAACAACATGGGCCAGATACCATATACCTTCTCGGCTACCGACAACTTCGGCTGCACCTACGACACAACTGTTACCGTACACGTGCTCGCTTCACTAGACCCGAGCTGCTGTATACAGCCGACTCCAACGGTAAGTGCAGGCAACACCCAGCCATGTTCAAACAGCACGACTTTGTCGGTATCAGGATACTCAGCAGACGGAAACACAGGTGAATGGACGTACACGTCTGACAACGGTGGCGTAGCCATATTCACAAACGCCACTTCGCTGAACACTACCGTAAGCGTAAACATCTACGGCAACTACACTTTCACTTGGCACGAGTACTACCAGGGCAACCGCAGTTGCGCGGGAGAGGCAAGCGTCAACGTAAACTTCGCACGACAGATGGACGCCACACTGGAAGACGTATCAAGCTGCTGCCGCTCAACAGCAATGATAAACCTTTCGGCTCCGGACTTCGGCACACTTACCTGCACACCGTCATCCGCGGCTTTCAATGCGGAGGCCCGGACATTCACGCCTAGCGCCGCAACCCCGGGACAGTACACCATACGCAACCAGATCAACGGCGAGAGATGCGCAGTTCCGGACAACAGCTCCGTAACATTCACCATTTTCGACGAGCTGTCGGTAGAACTCCTCGACCCGGTATGCAACAACGACCACTCGCAGGTGACACTCAACTTCAACATTAACGGCGTGACGAACACGGCTCCGCCAGCATACACGATAAGGTGCACATATACCGAGAACGTAAACGAATCCGGACAAACGCCAGACCAAACGCCTCACACCGTCGCTGACTCCCTGTTCGGACGAACTGCAACAACATACTCGTTAACAGCAGACAACCCGATCGAATACTCGTTCAGGTTCTCCGCCGACAACGGATGCAACACCGTGAACATCCCGGGATACTTCGACTGCGGATGCCCGTACGACGCAGGTTCCTTCGCCGACTATTCGCCGAAGATCAAATGCACGGGAGAGGCCATACAGCTCGGCCACAACGGCGACCAAGAACAGCTGGGCGTCTTCTCGTTCATCGTCTGCACCAACACTTCCGACATTTACAACTCGCACGTCCAGACGCTGCCGCAGGGCACTTCTTCAATTTCTGCTACCGACATCCCCGGATTCGAATACAACAGGCAGTACTACGTGGTGGCCGTGGAAGGTCAGGCTTCGGGCCTCGGCGCTTGGGCCAGCGGCTGCCGATCGGTGACAAGGGCCGTCCCGATAATGTGGAAGCAGACTCCGCTCGCTATGGCATACCCCGCCGACACTTGCGGACGTGTAATAGTCCTCAACGGAACTGCTCCTGAAGACGGAATGCGCGGTTACTGGACCGCCGAGGCAGGATACACGACCATCGCCGGAACCGACAACACCATGCACAACGCAACCGTGCTCTCCGACGTCGACGGCGTCGTAAACTACACATGGCACCTCGTGAACGCAGAGTGCACGGGTGACTCGCCGGCAGTTCCTTACAACTTCCGCAAGGTTCCGACCCCGCAGGCAGGCGACGACAGGACCGTCTGCGGCCTCCAGGGACTTATACTCGGTGCAAGCGCAACCCAGCCGCCTATCCAGGGCTCAAGCCTTTCCTGGTCGGCTGTCGGCGTGACACTGTCGCCGGCGAACGGAGACCAGCCCGTGGCCAGCGCAAACTCGGAGGGAACATACACGATCACCCTTACCGAAAGGAACGGTACCTGCGCAGGATCATCGGACATGCACATGACTTTCGTGAAGGTCCCGGCACCCGTGACTACGCACGACGTGGACACTGTCTGCGGACAGACTGCTGAACTTATGGTATACAACACCACTCCCGAGAACCAGGGAAGATGGACTGCATACAGGATGGACGGCTCGGTGCTCGACGTTGTCTCCTACCAGGCTTACGGAGATCCGTCTCTGCCAAACAGCGACAGGTACCCGCACTGCTTCGCAACCGTGATGCTCCCGGACAACGTCTCGGAGATCGAATACGAGTTCGTGTGGTCGGAGCCGATTTCTGACCCGAGGCTCCCGGACGACGCCGATTGCTACGGAGTGGACACCATGAAGGTGGTATTCAGGAAGATGCCTAGCGTAAGCGTTCACGTATGCGGATCAACGGGAGACGAGACCACCGTATGCGGACGTACTGTCGAGCTTTGCGCCGACACTATCGCTTCCGCGGGATACGCAACATACTCTTGGGTAAACAAGGACATCGCCGGAAGGTTCACCGACTCCCTGGACAGCCACACATTCTTCACTGTCGACAGCGCGATGAGCATATCGCCGTTCCTCGACGTCCCGTTCTACTTCATCGCAAGGAACAGGACATGCATGGTAATCGACACTATGAACGTGAGGTTCCTTGCTGCCCCGAAGCCTATCGCCGGAAGGGACTTCGCAAAGTGCGGAAGGGACTACACCCTTAACGGCGCATGGGGGCTCCCGCCTTCTGAAACATACAGCCCGACATGCACATGGACCAACCTTACAAGGCCGCAGGGCGCGCACGCCCCGACATGGCCAAACGGCAACAACAACATATCGGTGCCGGTGCATGTCAACGACTTCGGAATATACACTTTCGAGATACGCGAGACAAATACCGCCGGAGACGCCAGCAGCTGCTACAGCTCCGACACCGTGACTATCGAGTTCATGCAGGAGCCGGTGGTGAACGCCGGTCCGGACTTCAGGGTCTGCGGGCTCGACTTCACGATGAACGCTTTCGGCTCGCACGTCGAGGGCGAGGACAGCATAACCGGCAGCTGGATATGCCAGAGCGGTGGAAACGCCGCGTTCGACGACAGGACGGACCCGCATACATCAGGACACTTCTCGTCGTACGGGGAGGCAGAGTTCTGGTGGATCGAGACAAACCACCCGCACATCGAGACCCTCGACCCGGAGACATGCGCTTCGCATGACGCGGTGACAGTAACATTCTTCGAGGTCCCGTCGGCTTCGATTAACATGAACGCCGCCGACACCATCGCGTGCGGATTTACATTCGAGGTCCTCAGGGCAGACCCGTCAGGATCTGGCATCGAGGGCATGTGGATCGGAGAGCCGGGCGCATACGCAAGCTTCGGCGCTGGTTCGAGCAACATCACAGACGTGACCGTAGACAGGTACGGAAAGCACACCTTCTACTGGGTCGAGTTCAACGGCCCGACAGACGACCAGCACTTCTGCAAGGACACTTCGGACGCTTGGACCGTGCTGTTCGTTGAGAATCCGGTTGCTCAGATCACAGACACCATAATGAGGTTCTGCGACAGCACGGGGCAGCTCCACGTGGCATTCAACGGCGTCGGCGACGGAAGGTGGTCGGCTTCGGTGCCGCAGAGCATCGTATGGTTCGACGACAGGAACAACCCAAACACCCCTATACACACCAACATCCTCAACAGCGAGAACCCGGCGTACCCGTACTACATGCTGTACTGGCACGTGGAGAACACCGACTTCTGCTCCGACGAGGACAGCATAAAGGTCACTTTCGCAGGTGTGCCGTCTGACTCGATCGTCGTAATACCTCCGATGTGCTTCGGCGGACAGGCCGTCCTTACGGCATACGAGGCAAACCTCGAAACATACGACTGGGACTTCGACATCAGCAGCGGAATCCTCGACAGCGTGCAGACTAACCCGCAGGGAGGCGAATTCAGGGCCTTCGTACACTGGACAAACAGGGAGCCAGAGGTCCACACCGTGGGAATAACGACTACGAACTCTTGGGGATGCAGAAACATCGGCACAACTGCAGTGGAGGACCCCAGAAGGCCTGAATACCACTACAACATAATCCAGGACACTTGCGGTCTCGGAAAGGGTGGCATCGAGTTCCTCGACACAGTCGGACAGTTCACCTTCATATGGACGGACACTTCCGAGAACAGCGCGAACATAACAGGTCCGGACCAGACTACTGGAATAATATACAGCCACCACGTATACGGACTCCCGGCCGGCAGCTACTCGTACAGGTCCGAGTACCAGACATACAACACGCTGTACCTCTCCAGCTACAACAATTACTTCGGAACTACGCAGTGCGTCGACAGGCCGATGTTCGAGGTCGGTACTATCGGAATGATTGAGGCCGAGTTCGCCGTTTCCGCTGACATCGTCCTCGAGGACCTGGTCGCTCCGGACGCCCAGGTGCTCTTCGTCAACTCGACAAACTACGACAACGTCGGAAAGAAGTGCGAGTGGCACTACGGCGACGGAGTCGTGGAGAAGAACTGCGACGAGCTCGTCGAGCACATTTACGCGGAACCCGGATGCTACGAGCCGTTCCTGATCGTAATGAACAGGGACCTCCCGGAATGCCGAGACACCGCATACCTCGACCTCGACCTCGACAGGTGCGACCCGGGATACATATACGTAGACAAGGCAAGCTCGCTCGAGATCCCGAACATCTTCTCGCCTAACGGCGACGGAATTAACGACTACTTCCAGGTTCACGCACAGACGCTGAAGTCTTTCAAGGGCAAGATTATCAACCGGTACGGAAGACTCGTGTACGAATGGACTGACTGGGAGACCATGGAGGCCGGATGGGACGGAAGACTCAACGGTACGACTAAGGCTACCCCAGGTGTATACTACTACATAATCGAGGCAGAAGGTTACGACGGTATGGAATACAACCCGAGCGGTGTTCTGCATCTCGTTAGATAAAAATTAAGCTTTCCGTATGTAGTGAGCAATGAAAGAAAAAGGCTGCCTTAGGGCAGCCTTTTTTGATGTTTTATGTTAGCCAATTATAGGCTCCAATATTTCAAATCTTTTATTTTGCCCCTGAGGACACCCTTGACATCGACAAGAATGCCGTTTTCGGCCGAAATGCTCTTGAAATAATCTTCGGTAAGTTCCATGTACGGACGGTGATTTACAGCCACGATAATTGCATCGTACTTGCCTGTAGGCTCCTTCGACATGTCAACGCCATATTCCTTCATAACCTCGTCGTGATCGGCAAAAGCATCAACAACATCGCAGTTTACGCGGAAATATTTCAACTCGTTGATAATATCGATTATACGAGAGTTGCGGATGTCGGTGACATTCTCCTTGAAGGTCATACCCATGATTAAAACTCTCGACTTTGTGATTTCCTTGCCTGCGTTGATAATCATCTTTACAACTTTGTCGGCAATGCGAGTGCCCATGCTATCGTTGAGTGCACGACCAGAGTTAATCATACTTGCGTGGTAACCAAGCTGTTTTGCCTTGTGAAGCAAATAGTACGGGTCAACGCCGATGCAATGTCCACCAACAAGACCTGGCGAGAACTTGAGGAAGTTCCACTTTGTTCCAGCAGCTTCCAATACCTCGTAAGTGTTGATTCCCATGATGTCGAATATGATTGACAATTCGTTCATGAGAGCGATGTTGATGTCACGCTGAGTATTTTCGATAATCTTTGCAGCTTCGGCAACCTTGATTGCGCTTGCACGGTGAACGCCTGCCTTGATTATTATTTCGTAAACCTTAGCGATGTTCTCGGCAGCCTCCGGGTCACAACCAGAAGTAATCTTCTTGATTTGTGTAAGCGAATGTGCCTTGTCGCCCGGGTTTATTCTTTCTGGCGAAAATCCAACCTTGAAGTCCTGCATAAACTTCAAACCCGACATCTTTTCGAGAATCGGAACACAATCTTCCTCGGTACAACCTGGATATACAGTTGATTCGTAAACTACATAGTCGCCTTTCTTCAAAGCCTTACCAACCGATTCCGATGCCTT
>JAEEGG010015714.1_pt1 | contig 15849 bp, 3 predicted proteins | sample 9134161 | NCBI WGS metagenome assembly JAEEGG01 (sample SAMN16246543, study PRJNA631951) | gut metagenome | biome: gut microbiome; feature: rumen; material: CR-attached | host: Bos | place: Iran: Karaj | collected 2018-10
GTCTTCTCCAATGTGGGTCACGATATAGACCTTTCATTCTTCGATACGGGTAAGGAAGCTGACTTGCAGCACCATGAGCGTCACACTATGGGAGACGACAAGAAGACCTACACATTGGTTCTGCCTGTGTCGGAGTATCACCATATCGCTGTGGCGAACTTGCAGGACAACGCTTCTGTGAGTGCGACAGGAAGCGACCATAGCAACACCTTCACCCTCCAGCAGAAGTCGGGAGATACGGTCGAATCGCAGGAGACCGGCATCTTCACGGCTCGTACCGATATGGATGTGAGGGCGAACGAAGATCAGACGTTCCATGTGGATCTCTATATGGCCAACAGCGCCGTTGCTTTGGTGATTGATAATACTTTGGGTGTGGATGTGAAGGATATACAGGTGTATGCCACCGGTTTTGCCACCGGCTTCAACGTGAACGACAGCACCTACACCTTTGTGGACAATCCACCGCTGATTCATGCCCAGCAGGTGACTACAGGCACAGACGATATGCTGTGCTTCTGTTCGGTCAACTTCCCTTCGCGCGACAAGGCCGAGGGCGATGAACCGTTGTGGCAGTTTGTGGTGTATGTGACCAATGCCGACGGGTCAGTGACCAAGTCGGTACTGACAGTGAATGAGCCCTTAGGGGCAGGAGATTTGAAGGTGGTGACGGCACATCTGCAACCCGATGGCAGTTTGCAGCCAGAAAGTGCGTTGGTGGGTGTAAGCATCACGCTTGAATGGAAACAGGGTGGCACGTATGAGCCTGAAATGTAGTGGATGAAGATGAATAGGAAATATGACATAAAAGGATATATGATGACCATGCTGATGGCATTGTTGCTGTGGTCGTGTACTTCTGACGACATCACCAGTCCTTCTGGTGGCCGTAAAGGAGTCAGCTTGGCGTTTAATATTTCCACTGGTAGAGCAGGAACAAGAATGTCAACAGATATCACGCACAAAAATAATAGTGGATTCCGTGACATTATGGACTTGCGTCTTTTCCCGTTTGGCACTCAAGCTATCGCTTCAGAAACGAAGCCTTTATCAGCCCCTCTCAATCAGATGACGCGATATGAAGATGCGGATCATCCGGATTTGATTTATTATTATGATAATGGTTCGTTGGAGATTCCAGACGGAACGTCAGCATTCCTCTGCTATTGTAGAGAAAATCCTTTATCTGGAGAATCTTCATCGGGAATTGAACGCAAATTCAAGTATGGAACTCTCACCACTGAGATGGATACTCAAGATTGGAGCACTGCTGAACATGTGGGGACAGCTACAGCAGCAGATATTAAGTTTGAACCTGTGCAGATTAATCCTTCTATTGAAGCAGATGTCAAGGCAACAGCTCTGGCAACCTATCTGACGGCTATTGCCAATGCAAAGCCTACAGTGGAAGATCCTGCCCCAGAAATACCTTCTTGGAGTGCTTATTCCCAAGAGGCAGCACAACAATTTCCTGCAGACCAGAATCTGTTGCGAAAGCTTTTCCGTAAATTTGTGAACGAAGGTCATCCTATTGCTTGTTCCAGTGCTTATGCAGTGAAATGGGTGAATTGGCTGGAAACGGAACTGAATAAGGAGGATTATACGTCTTTAGTAGGCGATGAGTCGAACATAAGGACAGCGATTCTTACAGCCATTAGTGCTTTCGAGACCGCTATGACTGGTGAAGAAGCCCCAACTGGTTATCCTGCCAATATCAACTTGCCAGAAGGTGCAGCAGTGGTGCAGTGGATTCGGGACGAAACGACCCATCAATATGAATTTGCTCCAGTTGTTCAGACTACAACGATTGCCGATGTGAATAGTTTGAATCGTTTTGTCTATCCTCCAGAACTATATTATTATGCCAATAGTGGCATCAAAACGTCGCCTGAGAATTTGTACGAAGAATTAAAGCAGAAAACGTGGGAAGAGGTGTTGGCGAAGTTTGACAAGGGTTTGGGAACTGTGGATGGCTCTGTCAATTCCATTGCCATCAATGATCCATTGGCGTATGCGGTGGGAAATCTGCAGTTGGGCTTCTATGTACCAAACTCTTCTTTGCAGGATGCAGCAGGAACATTGGTTCCAGTAAGGAGTTCAGATGAGACTCCCATACCATATTTCCCTTTGAAGTCCCTCTTGATTAGTAGTCAGCACCCACAAGGGTTCAACTTTGAACCTTTGAAAGGGACATCGGATGAATATATTGCTTATGATATAGATATGCCTACTATTGTTTTGGGTAGTTCCAGCGAACCGACACCTCCCGATAGTAAATTCACTAACACCCTAGTGTTGCAGACCAAGGATGGTGCTACCGTTCGTTTTGCGATGGAGTTCACCAATAATAGCGGTGATGATTTTCAGGGTATCAATGGAACGGTCTTCAATGGAACAAACTTCTACTTGGTGGGACAGATCAAAGTGCCGATTGATCAGACAGAGGATTATCAGAAGCGTGTGTTTACGAAAAACCATATCACCAAAGGTGTGATTAAGATAAGTAGTTTGAAGGAAGCCTACACATACCTGCCCGACTTGTTAGACCCCAGTTTGGAGGTGGGCATACAGTTGGTGCCTGATTGGGTTCAATCGACCAGTGTGAGCGTACCACTCTAAGTGGTTATAGGTTATGGGTTATAGGTTATTGAAAATTGAAAATAGATGAAAAGAGTGTTAGACATAGAAGTTTGGATGTTGCTGATGGTGGCGATGTTTTTGACAGCATGTAGCGACCATTCAGGAGAAGGCAGTGATGAGAAAGGTAACTGCTTTCTGAACATTTATGTCTATGCCCCAGAGCATCCGATGCTGACCCGAGCCGATGTGGGTACGATTGCTTCCAGAACGGCCAAAGAACATGAGGTTAAGACACTTCAGATTTGGGTGTTCAAGCATCGTGATGGGGGTCTGGTGGGTTATCTGGAGGCAAAACCAACGTTCCTGAACGAGACCCCAGGACAGGAGAAGTTCCAGATAAAGGTGCTGGATAAAGTATTTGCTGACCATCCAGAGAATGTGGATGTGTATGTGGTGGCGAATGCGGGAAGTTGTGGACTGGCTACTGGTGACAATAGCTTGAAAGAAAGAACGAAACGTGAAGAATTGGATGCCGCGATGATTGGTGAGGATTACTTTGGGGTGAGCACACTTGTCTCGAAAGTGCCCTCAAACGGTCTTCCTATGTCGGGCGTATTGAAGAATCAATCCATTTATGGTTCTTACCCCACCTTACGCGTTGGAAATCAAGATGCAATGGCCACTCTTCAGTTGACTCGCGCCGTATCGAAACTGCGTTTCGTGCTTTGTCAGAAGAAAGAAAAGGATACCCCCAAAAAGAAATTGGTGAGCATCGATGGAATTCAGTTGAATAACGGAGTTACTTTGGGTACATCGTGTCAGATTCCAACAGAGAGCTACTTGATGCCGGTGGCTAACCCTTCTTATGCGACCTACGTTTCGGGCTCCATCAATTACGGAAGTTTGGCAATAGACGCTATTCCAAAAGTGAAAGATCCAATGGTTTATGCCTACGAGACTCAGTCGGCACAGGATTATGAGGACCTGATCAATCATGCGGCGGATGAAGAACTGTCAAGAAAGGATGCTAATATTGCCTGGCTGAATGATTATGGGACGAATAAGGAAATAGCAGGCTTACAAGCTGCGAATTTCAGTGCGAGTATTCTTGCAGAAAATGGATTAAGCTGGCCTCAGCTCAAGGAACTCGGTTTGACCTATCTGCGTGAAAGTGATAAGAAATTGACAGGTACAATAAAATATACGGTACAAGAGTTGGAAGATAATGTTTGGGTACTGAAAGCAAAGACTGCAACCTTCTCGATGGCAAATCCAGGTGATTTCCTGCGCAACCGTTCCTGGATTGTATATGTGTTCTATATGGACGCAACGATTTATACGCTTACAGTGACAAACATCGGCATGAAGAGTTGGGGGTCGGGAGAATCAGAGGAAAAGTCGGTGTATAATTGGTGAGATGAAAGCTTAGAGAATGACAAGGAAACTGAACATATTGCTGAAAGGATTGCTCTGCATGAGTGCCGCTTGGTTGTTTTACAGCTGTTCGGATAACAGCGAAACGACCGAGCGTCCTATGCGCGAGCTGCATGTGGTGTTGGGATCTCAGCAATATGAAGATGTAACACCCTCGACCCGCACGACCCTTCCTGATGGTTACGAGGAATATATTTATGCCACCGCTCTGTCACCCATCACACAGATACAGGGCTATATGACATCAGCCAGTGCAGCGCAGAGAGATGAAGCCTATGTGCCTTGCCTGTTCAGTCTTTCAGCCTCTGAAGGTGTAACACCCGTTTACACCTGGACATCGCGAGTGGCGCTCGAAGATGGAACCTATTACTTCTATGGTTTTATGCCGAAGGAAGATGTGACAAACCATGTGAGCATCGCCCCATATCAGGGTGATTACGCTCTGGGAGCCGTGCTGACCTTCACCGACCTGGATGTCATGACAGCCAAGGACATCAATATCATTGTAGGTGTGCAAGGTTATCAATCCTCTCTTCCCTCGGATATGAGTTCGCGTGTGGGGAAATTTGATTATGACCCTTCGACTGAAGGTGACAAGCTTTATCTGCTTACTGAGCATCTTTATGCAGGATTAGAGTTCCAAATGAAGGTGAATCCGGTTTATGACGAGTTGCGTACCATCTGTTTGAAGTCTATCACGCTGCAATCAGATAAGGCAGATAGTGGCGAGGATCCGTTAAAAACGGTCACGGCTACTGTGACGGTGCAAGCTAATGCAACTTCCCCTACTGTTGAGTTTTCTTCATTCAAGAGAGGGACAGACGGCAAAGTTGCCACGATTTATGATGGCGAAAAGAATCTGACGACCGAATATCAGTCATTCCTGGCATGCATGTGTCCAGGTTCCAATTTGAACTATGTGTTGGAAACGACCTACGACGTCTATGACAAGAAGGGTAATCTGGTGAGAGAAGATCAGACAGCCCGTAATGCAATTAAGCTCGACCATACGATAGGGGCAGGAACGAAGCGTTTGGTGCGAATCGAGGTGAATCCCACCTACCTCTATGTATTGTCAGATCCCGATCTGGACAACCCGACATTTAGAGTGACAGTTAATTAAAGTGGAAATGACTGAATAACGAGATAAGGGTATAAAACAAAGAAGAAAATGAGAAGATTTATCACCATATTGTTTATTGGACTTCTGGCCACAATCGCGGCGCAGGGGCAGATATCTATTGGTGGTAACGTGTATGGTGGCGGCAACGCCGGTGATATGACCGGTAACACGAAGGTTTCCATACATGCTGGCGACATCAATGGCGTTTTTGGTGGTGCTCGTATGGCCAACGTAAGTGGCAATGCTTTCGTCAATATCGATGGTGAACATGCTTCTAACAATATCTTCATCAACAATGTTTATGGTGGAAATGATATTGCAGGAACAATAGGTGCTGGTGAGGATATTCCTGACGAATTGACCGAGGTCTTAGAGGGAGAAGAAACAGTAGAGACTCACCCTGTTAAGAATGCCATTGATAACTCTTGGAGCGCCTTTATCCGCACCAGCCCTACACCACTGGCTGCTAATCGTTTAAGTCTTGTTGTCGGTAGCCTTTTTGGTGGAGGTAATGGTGACTACTACTATGACAAGGAGGTGACTGATACGCCAGAAGAGGGGAAGACCACTCATTACATCTATCGGAATAAGGAGGATGCGGATGCGGATGATGCTGCTGTTGCTAGTGTTCCTTCAGCAGAGAGGACAAGATACATTGCCATGAAAGTCACTGATACGGGTGAAGTCGCTTTCACGAAGCCCGAACTGAGCAAGACTTATCTGGAGATTCTGGGTGGCTGTATCGCTCACCTCTATGGTGGTGGTAACAATGCGACAGTGACGGAAAACACCACGATCTGTATTAACAATAACAGCCCCGTGCTGACGGAGACCAACGTGTGGCCGACACTTCCGGAGAGCCCCACCGACGATGACATAACAACATATAAAGCGGAATTGGCAGCCTTGGCAAAAAAAGTTGGACTTTCTACTTACCAGAGTGACCTGTCCAGCTATGCATTCAATTTTGCCCGTGTGTTTGGTGGCAATAACAAGGCCCCTATGGCCATCCGTCCGAAATGGAACCTGCAAGCAGGTACCATACGTGACATCTACAGCGGTGGTAACCAGGGTGCAATGACCTATGAACGTGGTATTCTCTTGCCTATCGATCCTGTTCAATCCAATGCCCTGAAGATTGAGAATGTATTTGGCGGATGCCGTATAGCCGATGTGAACCCTGATAAGCATCATATTCCTGAAGAGGTGATTGATGGTTCAGTATACCCAGAAGGTTATGCTGCCCGTGTGCTGATCAAGGGTGGCGATATCACTAATGTATATGGCGGTAACGATATCTCTGGTAATATCTATGGTGGTAATGCCGTTGGTATTCACAGTAGTATCAAGGGAGATGTGTATGGTGGTGGAAATGGTTCGTATGCTTATACGGACAATGAGGATCTGGGCAAGCTCAAGGAGTTTCAAGACTTCTACTATCCGATTCCAGACGGTAAGACCTCGGTGGAGGCACTCAACGCATTCCGTCCCAATGCCGAGGCTGTGTCCATACGTGTCATAGGAACAGAAACTAAGAAGACAGTCATTGGTGGTGCTATCTATTGTGGTGGCAATAGTGCTACGCTGAGCAATTCAGACCCTAGCAAGCGTGCAACATCCCAGCTGAAGATTGGTTCGTATGTGATTGCCGACAAGGTGTTCCTGGGTAACAACGGAGCCAATATGGTGACCGATGAGATGCTGGAGCAGTATGCAGGAAGTATGACCGTGAACGATTCAGAAAACAGCTCCCATACCTATGACTTCAGTCAGATGGATTTGGCCAGTGAGTTGAAAGATGCCAACGGACAGACACAGTTTGACAAGTACATGGACGGGTGTGCCATGATGATTGAGCCAGAGGTGGTTTTCGACAATATTGGAGAATATCAGCCTTATTCCACCTATTTCGGTTCGTTCTATTGTGGCGGTAACGTGGGCAGCATGAAGATTGATGGTGTCATGAACGTGAGCTTCAACGACAAGGTGGTGATTTTTGACAAAGTGGTGGGCGGTAGTAACGAGGCCAATGTGTATGAGAAAAACAAAACCATCAACGGAGTCGAGACAAAACTGAATGCCCAATACTTAGGCGGCCTGTTAGGAGACCCTGATGGCGATGGCAATAAGCTGATTCTCAATTTCGGTGGTCTGAAGATACAGCCCAAGCGGTGGAAAATTCAGAGAGATGCGAATTATGCCCCCATCTTGGATGCTAATGGCAATGAACAATATGCTTTGGACTCCAACGGCAATCGCCAGCTGGAATGGAACACTGTTGACAGCCGGGAATTCGATGCCGTCACCCAGAAATACAAACCGATGGCTCCCGTGACTACAGGCACGGCATCTGAAAGCACTCCAGAAGATAATACGGAGAACGATCTCTACCGTCGTTTCTATGGTGGTAACGTCTATGGCGGTTGCTATAGTAATGGACATGTGAACGGCAATGTGATCATCAATCTGAATGCCTCGCTGGAGGACCGTAAAGGAGACAATGCCATCTTCGACCAAGTGGAAGAGGTGGAGGGCGAAGCAAAGCTCTACGGTGCAGACAGCTATAAGATAATCCAGCGTAATACCGGTGTCCTTATCAGTCAGCAGGGTATGGACCCGCTGGGCCGTGCATTGAATGTGTTCGGTGGTGGCTATGGTGATGACTCTGAAATCTGGGGCAGCGCAACCATCAACCTGAACAAGGGTTATACCTTCCAGATTTTTGGTGGTGGTGAGCAGGGAGCCATTGGCAAGGCCATCAGTCATGTTCCAGATCCTAATGACCCGACGAGGCATAATTTGGAATACGAATATGATGAGAAGTACAGCACCTATATCAATCTGAAAGATATGGACAATCACCCCGGCACATACAGACGTGATATTGACGACAGAGATAACGTGGTGGATTATGAAGACATGGCCGAGGCAGAGTTCATCTATGGCGGTGCCTTTGAGGGATTGATTGCCGGCAGCACTCACATCAACCTGGGTAATGGACGTATCTTCAACTCCTTCGCAGGTTCATGTAATGCCGACATCTTAGGACATACTGAAACCTACGTGGGACGCAACTCTAATAGTGACGAAGATTTAGGTTTCCCATGGATTCGCGACCATATCTATGGTGGTAACGACTTAGGTGGACGGATTCTGGGCAATGGTGGCGAAAGTGGTAATGATTGTAACTTCAAGCATCGCGTCAGCTCCGACATTCTTGGTCAGGTATATGGCTACAGAGCTCCGGGTACCAACGATGATGAAGACCCTGGCAACACCAATCCCAAGGTGCTGACAGCTTCAGCCTACACCGAGTACATTCAAGGTCGTGTAGAATACATCTTCGGTGGCTGCTATGGTGACTATGACTATAGAGAATCTCATTATGAGAAGTATGCCTATACGACTGGCTCAGAAGGTACAACAGACGCTAATCTGGGTACCATGCGTACAGACTATCATAAGCCCTGGATGGCCAATGCTTTCGTCAACTTCAAGCCTAACAGCACCGCTCGAAATGCGGTGGCGAGAATCTATGGTGCAGGACAGGGACATGCTTACTTGCATGTCAGCGATGCCGAACGCGACAAGATGCAGGACCGCAGCTACGTGCTGATTGATGTGCCGCAGACGTTGTCAAACTTTACCACGATGGAGGTCTTCGGTGCAGGCGACTACAGTGGTGTGGGTATGCGCAATGAGGAAGCCACAACCAGAATATCTGGCGAAACTACCATAGAGATTGTTCCCGCCCATAATCCAACTATTGCCCAGACCAATGCCGATGGTGTCACCGCCTCTGCGGTCATCGATCTTGTACGCGGGCAGATAGGTGCAGCCTATGGTGGCAGCTTCCAGCAGGGTGTCACTCGCCGCACCATTGTCAATGTACCTGAAGAATCCACCATCCAGATAGGTTGTATCTTCGGAGGGGCATACGGCAGTAATCCTTATCTGCCTTGTGATGTCTATGAGGCCCATGTGAACTATCTGACTCAGAGTGAGGATGCTTATCTGATCTATAATCCGTTATCAAAATTGACGAAGGGAGCCATCTATGGTGGCAACAATTATGCCCGTCGCACCCTCTATGGCAAGATCAATATCGAGGCACCTGTCAGACAGAAACATCATCAATATGGCATGACCAATGCTACGGTTTATGGAGCAGGCTGTGGTTCTCTGACCTGGAATGAATACACGGAGGTCAATTTGAAAAACGGTGCCAAGGTTTGGGAGGTTTATGGCGGTGGTGAGGCCGGTGGTGTGATGAGTGCTGAGAGTGCTCAGAAATATATCAGTGATACTATTCCGTATTGGCCAACGGAAAAGGATACAGACCCGAAGGTTCAACTCACTGATGCTGAATGGATAAATGCCTGGTCTTTAGGTGGTGGCTATGATGCTACGACATTTGCGGATGGCTATGTCAATAATAACTATGCAGCTAATACCTACACCAACCTCAGCAATCCATTGGTTAGAGAGGCAGAGATAGACGACAGAGCCTATATTGCTTCAACAGATACCAAGCATTACAAGCGGTACAACACCAACGTCATCATCAATAAAGGTGCATACGTAGGAAATTACGCATACGGTGGTGGATTGGGTAATGAAGAAGATATATTTGTTGGAAGCGGTGACGTTTACGGCACCACCTATATCGCTCTTCTTGGCGGTACCGTGAAAAAGGACCTCTATGCTGCCGGCACTTCAGGCTCTGTTTACAATATCTTCCGTGCAGACTTCACAGCCAGTGCCAATGCCTACATCAAGGGCGGCACGGCTCGTAACGTCTATGGCGGTGGATGGAAGGGCAGTGTGGGTTATCATGTTGGAGGTCTCGATGCTGATTACTATAACTCGTCAACTGGCGAGTTACTCGATATTCCCGGTGAGACACATGTTGTCATCGGTGTACTCAAGGACAACCTGCCTACGGCAATTCCTGAAGGAGAAACTGCTGATTACTTCTTCTACAACGGCATCCCTGCAGTGGAGCGTAACGCCTACGGTGGCGGTGAGGGTGGTGCCGTTTGGGGAACCGCCAACATCACGATGAACAACGGTTATATTGGGTACCGATATCATACTGCTAACGAGAGTGGTTGGGCAGACGTTGCTGCAACAGCCAACATCGATGAGCGCTACGAGGAGAAAATTGTCGATGAAACCTACAAGGATGATGATGGTCACTTCCAAGACAATAAGCGTCTTGATGACGCTGGCTGTATCTTTGGCGGTGGGTACATTGATAACAGTAGTGTGGATTTCACTCATGTAAAGATGTATGGCGGTCATGTGCGCAACGCCCTCTTTGGTGGTGGTGAGATAGCCGCCATTGGACGTGGAATCATCACAGAGACAAAGGTCGAAGGAAAGGCTGTGCGTTCATTGCAGGGCATTTACCGTCCTGGCAAGACCCATTTGCAATTGTTCGACGGTCATGTTCACCGTAATGTCTTTGGCGGTGGTCGAGGCTACAACAACTTGGGTGAAAGCGGAAAACTCTTTTCCGATGGTTATGTGTTCGGTCAGACGTCAGTGTATATCCATGGTGGCGAGATCGGTACGGAGAAAGAACTGATTGCGGGCAATGGCAACGTGTTCGGTGGTGGCGATATCGGCTATGTGTATAGTGCCTACGAATATGAAGAGGCGCAAAGGCACAAACTGCCCCGTAAAGGTGTGAAGGATGGCGTACGCTTTGATGGAGACGGAATGTACCAAGGTTACTATTATGAGCATGATTGGTCAGATAATGGTAATTTCATTAAGTATTTAAGTGGCGCTGAGAATGCGAGCGGAAATGAAAGAAAGTTGACGGAGGACTGTAAGGTGGTGGTTGAGCCGTACTGTAAGGCTAAGACCAATGTGTCCTATACCATCAAATACAACAAGGGTCAGGTGGTTTCTGATAATAACCTTGAATATCTAGAGTCAATCAATTCTTCTTTATTGACCGGCAGTATTGATGCCTACGGCAAGGTGACAGTTGATGGTGGTATATCTTTCGACCGTAGTTTTACTGCGGGTCAATATGTGCCTACCTCTGCGTTAAATACCTTGGGCAGCAAGACTGACTCAAAATGGGAGGAGCTCGAAGCCAATACCAATGACGACGGCATCATCATCCACAATGCCGTGTTTGCCGGCGGTAACACATCGTCGAGGGGCTCAGACCAAGAAGCGGCTTACGCAAATACCACTTCAGTATATGGCAATGTAACGGCCTCTATCCATGACGTCTATCACCGCGACCTCATCACCATCGGAACCGGACATATTGGTGGACTCTATGGCGATGGTAACCTCACCTTGGTGGATGGCTACCGTGGTCTGAACATCACTAACTACGGCACCGACTACCATTATCTCTACGAAGAGAAAAAATGGAATGAATTGACAATAGGCCAATATAATAATCTTCTTGATCGTGAGAAAGACTACTATGAGCTGCGCTATAAGTGTGTGCAAAAGTGTACCGATGATGATGGCACCATCTATTATCCGAAAGATGCTAACCATACCAATGCCTCCACGCTGACGCGTGATGACATTTTGACACTGTTTGCTAAACAACCAGACATGTTTACAACGGACGGCGATTTAAATACGATTCCAAATCCTGCTTTTTGGGAACAGAATGGTGTGTGCTCCATCTATGCCGGTCGTATCTTGAATACTATCCAGCGTGCCGACTTCTGTGGCGTGTTCGGTAGCCGTATGGTGATGCAGGGTGCCCAGGACCGTGTGCCAGAGGTAGTGGATTACACCAAATACACGATCAATCGTGTGCGTGAGGTGTCGCTCAACAAAAAGATGTCTGTCGCCCCCTCTGATGCCGCCGGTAGCTTCCACGGCAACTATTTCGGTATCTACAGCGTGGTGAACTACCTTGGAGCACTCACCAGTGACTTCGACTTCGGTGACCAAGGCACTGACACTGACGCACATGATGCCGCCGGAAAATATACAGATAATAATGGTAAAGACCAGCCTTATACGGGCGATGTGGGAACTGGCGACAAACGTACTTCCGACAATATTAATACTGGTACCTATGGTCCTCAATACGAGAATCAGACCTTCTACGGCTGGAAACGATTCCACCATGGCGACCGCGAGCGCAATAATGGTAACAGCCACAACAAGGTGGCTCTGGCTTCAGGTGTGTATCTGGAAATCACTACCGAGGAGAGCACCGGTAAGGATCTTTACGAAAAGGTATGGGGTCCCATCACGGGTGTTGTTGAGTTGGACCTCATCAATGTGCAGCAGGGCATGGGTGGTGGTTTCGTCTATGCCAAGAATATTCATGGTAAGCGCTCAAAGACAGATCACACCAACACCACCCTGACGGCCTTGAATGCAGGCGCTGTCACCCGATGGGACTATACTTACGAAGAACCTTCTACAACCAGTGATGCAGCAGACCTCCATCAGAGAGATTGGCAGACCTCTGGTAACTTTGTGCACAGTACGCAGACCATCATCGACGACTGTTATAACGTCAGCAATAGGTATAAAGGCCCAAACCGTGTGCCTGCCCACTACTGGTATATCAGGGGTTCGGTCTATGTCTATGACCAGTATATCTCGGCTTATACCGGTGCGACCAATGCCTACAGTGAGATGGTGGATCTTCCGCTGACCATCACGGCTGCTTCTCATGGCACTATGAAGTTGTTGAATGTACAGCCCAACAGATATGCCTATTATAATACGAACGGTGCGAAGCTGAGTGGTGATCAGAAACTGATTATCAACGATGTAGAATACAAGCTGAACGATCCTATCAGTTATTGGGATTGGTATAAACTGACTTCGGCTGAACGAGGTCTGTTTGAGCCTGTGACGTATGTCAGCATAGCCAAGTACAAGTACAACGAAACTGCTGATAATGAATTCCCAGCTGATGCGGTCTTGCTGCCTGCTGACTATGAAACCATCAAGACTAATGCTCACCACAAAGTAGATAATGAAGGCCATGAAGTCACAGACGAAAACGACAAGCCAATCTTGCAGCTCTGGGATGTAGAAAATGGCAAATACGTTCTGGCAGACTCCATCATCCGCTTGTCGAACAACCTCAGTCACGATACGGGCTATATCCTTACCTATAAGGTGAACAACCCCACTGATTGGGATACTTGGTACACGGAGTATAGAGATAATTCAAATAATGATGCTGTGGTACGAGAAAAGAAGCAGAATCAGAATGGATTAGCAGTAGAATACGATGAAAGTAACCAAAGTCAGAAAGGTCCTAACGAAGGTCCTACCTACCGCCTTAAGAACAGTGATGGTGAATTGCTCGGCCAGCGGGCATATAAGATAAGTGACCTTATCTCTAAAGATGTCAAAACGACTTATGATGCTATTCCGACGGGTCAAATTCCTACTACTGGCCAGGCTACCTTCGTTCCTGCATACGTTGCCACTGCGGAAACAGACATTCAGAGAGGCGAGTCCGGGCAGCAGCAGACCGTTCACCTGCATAAGGGGGCAACTATGTCAGCAACAGAAGCATCGGGAGTTAGCAACGTGGCAGAGGCTCTCATCTGTACGAAGACCATCAAGCTTGACGGAACTGATAACATCTACATCAACTCTGTAATGACGGAAACTGAAAGAAACACCCACCTTGATAATGTCAAGTCCGCTATCACAACGCTTGTTACTGCAATCAATACGGTTCTTACGGCAAATGGGATAGACAATATTGATGCAGACGCCATATCCAATATCAACACTTTAACTCCAGCGCAGCTGAACAAGATTACCCCCTTACAGAAGAAGGAACTGTCTGATTTGCTCACGAGGAAAAAGGACATCATCAATAATATTGTACCTGCTTACTACTGTACCGTACCCGGACTCTATGGCGGTGATTACTACGCGAGCGGCATCAACTATCGTGGACTCGAGGCATGGAGCTCAATGTCGGAGGATGACCGCAAGAAGTTCATCTTCAACTACGATGCCTTCGACCTGCTCACCGATCCGAATTATAGTGGAACGGAAGGCGAGAAGTATCAGTACGATGGTGCAACCTACGATTCTGTGAATGACAAAATAAATCCTTTCTCAACAGAAGCCCAAGCACAGACTAATCCTGCCGGCTACTCTCTTGAGAAACCTGTCGATTACACGGCTACGTATAATGGTTCTACGAATGATAAGACAGATGGAGATGGTAAGCAATATTTGGAAACCGATGTCGTCGATGGTGGCAAGGTATATATAGGCGCTGAGCTGACACGTGAGCAGTTTGAGTCTCTGCCTAACTACCAGCGCTACTACACGCCGCTTACCGTCACCTCGTCCGATGTGGCAAATGGCAAGACATGTACCTTCTATGTGGTTAATACGCCATTGATGATTGGTCCGACACCATATACCGTCGGAAATATCATTTCGGAAGATGATTATCAAGAACTGGTTGCCAAAGATGAACTACTTGAAGAAGGTAAACCAAAAGTGACTGTAATTACTTACACAGAATCTGGTACCCACTACTTCTGCCGTGAAGATTACGATGATGTATTAGTAGGTAAAGTTATCACTAGCACAGAATACGAAAACTTGACCAACCTTCAGAAGGGCTTCACCATCCACGGTATCGCTCCGACCGAGGTAAGTACGCTCTATGTCAGCCGTTTCTCTGACATCAACGACCTCTCGACTGAGAAGATTATCACCGTGATTTATGAGTATAACTACGAGGAGAGCGACGTGTCAGGTCTGCACATCACGCCTGTCACGGAGCGTCACGTGCTGAACATCCACATCAACTTCAAGACGGGAGCGCCTATTGTGGAAGATATTTCTGCTCCGGAGATTATCTTACCTGGTCATCTCCTCAGTTTGCTTCCACCAAACGTGATAGAGGGTGCATCGCCTATACAAGGTGGTGGATGGGAACTGTACAAAACAGAATCAGACGCTGATAACCATAACGGTGTAGAGTACATCCCAGACATCGACCAGCTCTACTGGTACCAGAACGGTTACTGGCTGCGCTACTATGCTTTGTCGCATATCGGTGGTAAGACCTATTCGAACAAGGTGCAGGTGAGTGTGGCGAACTATCACGACCTGAAGGATGTGATGGACGATAAGTCGCATCACTACTACGTGGATAATCCTGAAGTGAAGCGTGATCCGAAGATCTATATCAATGATTCGGAGAATGGTGTTGACCAGTTGAAGAGTCTCTTCGACTTGAGTATGTTGACGACAACACCTACAGGTGACCTCGAAGGTCATGCCCAGCTCAACGAGCAAGTGAGAGCATGTCAGAACCTGGAGTTCTTCATGCGCACAAATGTCAACCACACTGGTGACTGGACACCTATCGCTAATGGTAGTCTTGAGTGCTTCGAGGGCACCCTGCATGGTGATGGCTACACTGTCAACGGCCTCAACAAATCGTTGTTCGGCCACCTCTGTGGTAACGTTTATAACCTTGGTGTCACAGGTTCGTTCACGAGTGCTGGTGTGGCAGATACAGGCAAAGGCTACGTGGAGAACTGTTGGATTAACACCACTGGCACGCCTGATGGTTCTGTCTATGCTGTCTTCGGTGATCCGACAGCTGGTGACGGTGCCAAACAGATTGTCAACAGCTATTATCAGGAAGGCAAGAACTATAAGACCGCTCCAGATAATCATGGTCTTGCTAAAGCGAAGCCAGAAGCGGCCTT
>JAEEGG010015717.1_pt1 | contig 15847 bp, 10 predicted proteins | sample 9134161 | NCBI WGS metagenome assembly JAEEGG01 (sample SAMN16246543, study PRJNA631951) | gut metagenome | biome: gut microbiome; feature: rumen; material: CR-attached | host: Bos | place: Iran: Karaj | collected 2018-10
CGCGCGGACGGTCTTTTCGATGTCCTGGTGGAGCGCGAGCTGTGCGCGGCGCACCTGCCAGTCCTTCCCGGCGTTTTTCGCCTCCTCGGCGCGCGGGTCGGCGAAGAAGGCGGCGCTTTCGTCGGCCGAGCAGTCCCCTTGGACAAGAATGTACTCCGGTGTGAGCGCAGTGGCGCGGAATTCAGCGGCCGTTGCGGCCGCGACCGCCGCGACGGCGGAACAAATGGCGATTTTTGCGTGCATTACTGTAGAGTCACTACAATGTCGGGCATTCGGGTTAGCAGGGCGTGGCGGTATGCTACTGCAAGAGGATTGTCGTCCTCATGGGGACGTAGAACGGCTCGACGGCGCCGATATAGGCAGGCGTCGCATCCGCTTTCGCGTTCTGGACCACCCACGGCGCGGCGGAGGTGCGGAGGCGGTAGTAGTCAGGCGATGTGCGGTCGGTCGTGTCGCGGAAGGCGGGGACGGCCGAGAGGTTGAGGTTGTCGGCGATGACAAGGTCGCTGGGGTCGTAGGTCGCGTCCGCTGTCGCGGCGCCGGCGAACGTCATGTAGGGAGTCGTAAGGGCGTTGTTCCGGAAGAAGGAACCGGGCTTGGCGAAGAACGGGCCGTTGATGCTCTCGTTCTTGAACCCCTCGTCTCGGAAGAGGACGCCGTCGGCGGTCAGCATCAGGATGTTGTCGTACAGGGTGAGCACGGTCCTTTTCGGGTTGGTGTTCGAAGTTCCGTCGTACGCTTTCTTGTCGTAGTAGCCCCAGACATAGCCGAAGTCACGGACTGTGTTGTGGTGGAAGGAGATGTTCCCCGCGAACCCGTCGTAACGGAATTTGTTGAAGAGCCCGCATTCCGCGTCTCCGTTTCCGAGGAAGACGTTGAAGGCGATTTCGGCGCTGCCCATGCCGTCGTAGGCGGAGTGGAACAGCGCTCCGGTAGCTTTGTTGCAGTTGGAGAGCCTGTGGTAGCTCATGTTATCCTGGATGAAGTTGGCGACCGTGACCACGTTGGAGACGAACGTGAAGTTTGTAAACTTCCCGCTCTGGGCGGACAGCACGACTCCCCAGGTGTTCTCGAAGACGCAGTTGCGGATGGTGGCGTCATTGTGGGCGGCGATGGGGTCGCGGCCGTACTCCCCGCGAGTTCCAACGAGATCGTGGAAGTAGCAGTTCTGGACGAGGAGGTGGGTGGCGTTTTCCTTGGTTTTGGGCGCATCGTGGCCGCAGAAAATGATGCCGTTGACACCGCTGCCCTGATAGCCCGGCGTACCCGTGCAGAAAAACTCGCAGTTGTCGATGGTGAAGTACGGGGCGTCGGTGACGATGAGCTTGACGCTGCCGACATTCTGCTTGCCGATGGAGTTAGGCCCGAACGAGAATGCGAAGCCGGCAATCGTGACGTTCTCCGAGGCGTTTGACACGATGGAGTTTCTCCATCCGTCGGTGACATAGGTGTCGGAAACAACGACCGGAAGGCGGCCCGTCTCGCTTGCTGCGTAGCGGATGGTGAGACCGTCCTTTCCCGGGGGGATCAGCATGGTGTCGGCGTTGCCGTTGACGGCGTAGGTCGTCCCGGTGACGAGAATCGTGTCGCCGGGCGACGCCGCATCTATGGCGTCCGCCAGAGAGTTGAAGGGCGATGCCTCGCTTCCGTCGCCGTTCGTCGCGGCGCCGCATTCGGCGTAGAAAGTGGCTGCCGATGCGGAGAGAATAAAGCCGGCCGCCACTAGGGCAGCCATCAAGGATTTTCCTGCTTTGTAGACCATGGCTTCCTATGTCGAATGTTAACGGTTAAAGGCGCGGCGGGCGATGTCGGTGCGGTAGTGGGCGCCGTCGAAGGAGATGGCGCGGACGCCGGCGTAGGCCTTGTCGACGGCCTCGCGGAGGTCTTTGCCGAGCGCGGTCACGGACAGCACCCGCCCGCCGGAAGTGACGATGCCACCGTCCTTCATCGCGGTTCCCGCGTGAAAGACGACGGTATCGGGCAATGCGTTGGCGGCGTCGAGTCCTGAAATCGGCAGTCCCTTCGGGTACTTGCCGGGATAGCCGGGGGCCGACATGATGACGGTCGCGCAGGGGGAGGGGAGTATGACGAGCTTTGCGGGGTCGAGTTCGCCCTTGGCGCAGGCGAGGAGAAGTCCGGCGAAGTCGCCGCCGATGCGCGGCAGGACGGCTTCGGTCTCGGGGTCGCCGAAGCGGCAGTTGAATTCGAGGACGTTGATGCCGGCGGGACCAATCATGAGGCCGCCGTAGAGGACGCCGCGGTAGGTGATGCCGCGACGGGCGAGTTCGGCGACGACCGGCTTGAAGATCTTCTCAAGCGCGAAGTCGCGGACGGCGTCCGTGACGACCGGGGCGGGGGAGTAGGCGCCCATGCCCCCGGTGTTGGGGCCTTCGTCATTGTCGTTGACGCGCTTGTGGTCCTGCGCGGGCGGCAAGAGGGCGATGCGTTCGCCGTCGACCAGCGCGAGGAGCGAGGCTTCCTCGCCTTCGAGGAAGGTCTCGATGAGGAGCGAGGCACCGGCCGCGCCGAACTGGCGGTCGTCGAGGATGGAGCGGATCGCCGCCTCGGCCTCGTCGCGCGTTTTGGCGATGATGACGCCCTTGCCGGCCGCGAGGCCGTCGGCCTTGATGACGACGGGAATCGAGAAGCGGTCGAGCGCGGCGATGGCCTCCGCCGTCACGGTGTGCGTCTCGGCGTGCGCGGTGGGCACGCCGGCGGCCGCCATGACTTCCTTGGCGAAGGCCTTGCTGCCCTCCATCTTCGCCGCAGCCTCACGCGGACCGAAAACGGGGATTCCAAGGGCACCGATTTTGTCGGCGACGCCGAGGCAGAGAGGCGCCTCGGGACCGACGACCACGAGGTCGGGACGTGCGAGCTGCGACCATGCGACGAGGTCGTCGATGTCCTCAGCCCCGATTGGCACGTTGGTGGCCAGCGAGGCCGTTCCCGCGTTGCCAGGCGCGCAGAAGAGCTCGTGCTTTGCGCTGTCCTTAGAGAGTCTCCAAATGATGGCGTGTTCGCGTCCGCCTCCGCCGATGACAAGTATTTTCATGCCAATTAGTATAAGACTATTTTCGCGATTTCTCAAGAAAACGCATTTTTGGCTTGCGTTATCGCCCCGGCTTTGACACAATTTTAATGCACGTTTTCGCGGAATTCCCGCGCAACTGAACCATTCCACATTTCCCACAAGGAGCGATAACACATGGGCGCCATAGCGGTATCTAACGTTCGAAACTTTGCGATTCTGGGGCACAACGGCAGCGGCAAGACCGCGCTGACCGATGCGCTCGCGTTCAAACTCGGCCTGAACGACCGCCTCGGCTCCGTCGACAACGGCTCCAGCATCTCCGACACCCACGACGAGGAGAAGACCCGCAAGACCTCGATTTTCGCCAACCCCTTCCTCGCCACCTACAAGGCCGCCAACGGCGAAGACTACCGCCTCGTCTTCATCGACACCCCCGGCGCCCCCGGCTTCTACGGGCAGGTCCGCGGCGCCATCGCCGCCTCCGACTCGGCCCTCATCGTGGTCGACGCCTCTTCGGGCGTCGAGGCCGGCACCCTTCGCGCATGGCACATCTGCAAGACGCACGGCATCAAGTCCGTCGCCTTCGCCATCACGGGCCTCGACAAGGAAAACACCAACTTCGACAACACCGTCGCCGCCATCCGCGAGCACTTCGGCAACGGTTGCTGCCCGCTGACGGTCCCCGCCGGCGGCGCGGTCGCCAACGTCCTTGACATGGCCGAAGTCCCGGCCGAACTCGAGGATTCCTTCACGGCCCTCGCAGAGGCCGCCGCCGAGAGCTCCGAGGAGCTCATGAACAAGTACTTCGAGGAAGGCACGCTCTCCGCCGAGGAGATTCGCGGCGGACTCCGCGACGCGGTCGCCTCCGGCTCAATCCACCCCGTCTACACGGTCTACTCGCTCAAGGGCGACGGCGTCGCCGAAATGCTCGACAGCATCTGCCGCCTTCTCCCGGCCCCCGGCGGACGCCCCTTCGCCGACGCCGAAGGCAACGAGATCAAGGCCGATGCCGACGCCCCGTTCGTGGCGCAGGTCTGGCGCACGGCGATCGACACCTTCGTCGGCCAGCTCAGCTACGTCCGCGTCCTCGCCGGCACCCTCAAGCCCGGCATGGCCGTCCAGAACGCCACCACCGGCGGCAAGGAGAACGTCAGCTCGCTCCTCCAGGTCATCGGCAAGAAGCAGACCCCGATCGACTGCGCGGTCCCCGGCGAAATCGTCGCCCTTCCGAAGCTCAAGGACACCCACACGGGCGACTCGCTCTGCGCCGACGGCACCAACGTCGCGCTCCCGGCGATCGACTACCCGCAGTCCGTTATGCTCATGAGCGTCCACGCCAAGACGCAGGCCGACGAAGACAAGCTCTCCACGGCCATGAAGCGCCTCTCCGACAGCGACCCGACGCTCATCTTCGAGAAGAACGAGGAGACGAAGGAAGTCATCATGAAGGGCATCGGCGACGTGCACATCGACGTCGCGGTCAGCCTCATGAAGTCGCAGTCCAACGTCAACGTCGTCCTCACGACCCCGAAGGTCGCCTACCGCGAGACGGTGACCGGCAAGGGCGAAGGCCACTACCGCCACAAGAAGCAGACCGGCGGCCACGGACAGTTCGGCGAAGTCTACCTCCGCGTCATGGCCATGCAGCCCGGCGAGACCGAGTGGTTTGTCGACAGCACCGTCGGCGGCTCGATCCCCGGCAACTTCATGCCCGCCGTCCAGAAGGGCCTCATGGAAGGCCTCCAGAAGGGCGCCGTCGCCGGCTACCCGGTGCAGGGCGTCAAGGTCGAGGTCTACGACGGCTCCTTCCACCCCGTCGACTCCTCCGAAGTCGCGTTCAAGATCGCGTCGTCCCGCGCCTTCCGCGAGGCGATGTCGCAGGCCAAGCCCACGCTGCTCGAGCCGATCATGACCGTCAAGATCACGATTCCCGACAGCTACATGGGCGCGATCACCGGCGACCTCAACCACCGCCGCGGCCGCGTTCTCGGCATGGAGATGGACGACGGCATGCAGATCGTCACGGCCGAAGTCCCGATGGCCGAGCTCTTCAACTACCCGGCGCAGCTCCGCAGCCTCACCGGCTCGCGCGGCAGCTTCGAGATGGAGCTTGCGCGCTACGACGTCGTTCCGGGCAACATCACCCAGAAGATCGTCGCCGCCCGCCAGGACGAGCTCAAGATCGAGGACGAGTAGTCCTCATTCCGGCGCATGCGAAAAAGGGTGTCCCCGCTCGGGGACGCCCTTTTCGCATTTTTAACGGAAATTGCAAACGGGCTTTCATGGCGAGGTCGGTTTTGGTATAATCATTCTAATCCAAGGAGTGCAACATGGCCAACGAACTCGACGAAATGACCGGCCCCGTGAACGGCGCCGGACGCGACATAAACGTGATTGAAAAGCAGCTGCCCGTGAAGGTCGGCGTAGGCTCGACGATCTTCGAGATCCTGCTCTGGGTCTGCGGCATCATACCGGGCGTGATCTTCCTCTTCATGAAGATCAACGCCAAGGCCTACTTCAACAAGCTCCAGCAGATGATCCAGTCCGACGCCTCGCGCATCGACAACTACCTCGAGCAGCGCGTCCAGGTTCTCCAGAACGTGGCCCGTCTCGTCGACAAGGCGATCGACCTCGACAAGGACGTTATGAAAGCCGTCGCCGCCTACCGCGGCGGCATCCTGCCCGACGCCCAGCGCAACGCCTTCGCCAACGTTATCGACGGCGGCTTCGCCCGCATGTTCCCGCATGTCGAGGCCTATCCCGACCTCAAGGCGCACGCCGAAATCGCGGACGCCATGCAGCAGAACAGCTACCTCCAGAAGGAAATCACTGCGGCCCGCGAGAAGTACAACGACTCCGTCGCACAGTGGAACGCCGACATCTTCGCATGGCCGACCAAGATGATTGTCGCCGCGCGCGCCGGCTACACGACCCGCATTCCATTCACCGCCTCGGCCGAAACCAAGGCCCGTGCGCGGGAGACCTTCTTTTGACGATAGCCGAAGACGTCTACGAGCCGCTGCCGCTCTACCGTGACGTCTTCCGCGAAAAGTTCCGCGAAAATGCCGAGTCCTTTCTCGCGGATCTCGTCGCGAAGTCCGGTGTCGACGTGAAGGCCAATGCCGCGACGGTGCGTGACATACGCGCGATCGCGGAACAGCTCTCAAAGGCGGAAACGGCGCGCGCCGGCTGGGGCTGGGCCATAGGGCTGTCAATAGTCGCCCTGGTGGGCCTTGCCATCGGCTTCTTCTGCGTGGCCTCGGATGAGGGTTCCGATGCCGCCGGGACGCTTGCCGCCCTTGTTGGCGGGGCCATCGCCATTCTACCGCTCCTTTTCGGCGTCTTCATCCCGAAGCACCGCCACTACGCCGATGTCGCCAAGGCGATACAGGAGAGGCTTGAACGGCGCAAGGCCGTCGCATGGGCGCAGATGGCGCCTCTCAACGCCCTCTTCGACTGGGGCGACGCCGCCAAGATCATCGAGAAGACGGTTCCCCGCCTCTCCTTCGACCCCTACTTCACGCAGGGACGCCTCTCCGAACTCCACGATCTCTTCGGCTGGAGCGACGAGTTCAACGACGGCAAGTCCGTCCTCGGCGCGCAAAGCGGCGAAATCAACGGCAACCCCTTCGTCTTCGGCCGCCTCCTCCAGATGGACTGGGGCGTCAAGACCTACAGTGGCTCGCGCGAAGTTTCGTGGACCGAGACGGAGCGCGACGCCGACGGCAAGTTGCGCACCGTCCGCCGCTACCAGACCCTCACCGCCTACGTCGACAAGCCCATTCCCGAATATTCGCAGGACATATTCCTCCTCTACGGCAATGACGCCGCGCCAAAGCTCACCTTCACGCGTTCCCCCTCAAGCCTCTCCAACGCAGGCAACGGATTCTTCGGCCGCATGAGGATGAAGAGCCAGATCAAGTCCCTTGAGCGTTTCTCGCGCAACCTTGACGACCAGTACGGCTACATGATCATGGGCAACCGCGAATTCGAGGCGCTCTTTGAGACGAGGGACAGGAGCGACGAAACCGAATACCGCCTTCTTTTCACACCGCTCGCGCAGAAGCAGATGCTCGAAATCCTCAAGGACAAGACCGTCGGCTACGGCGACGACTTCAGCTTCATCAAGGCGCACAAGATAAACATGATCCGCGCCGCACATCTTTCCAACGCCGACCTGGACACCAACCCCTCCAAATTCGCCGACTACGATTTCGAAAGCGTCAAGGCAAAGTTTCTCGCCTTCTGCGGGAACTACTTCAAGGCCACCTACTTCGCCCTCGCGCCGCTTCTGGCGATCCCGCTCTACCAGCAGACGCGCACCCATGCAAACATCTACAAGGACGTCTATAGCCGCCGCTCGTCATTCTGGGAGCACGAGTCGCTCGCAAACTACCTCGGCGAACACCGCTTCCGCCATCCGCAGTCCGTGACGCGGAACATTCTCAAAACGCATGTCCGGAGGCGGGAAAACGAAGTCGCGACAGTCGCCGTCACGGCATACGGCTACCGCACCGAAAGGCGGGTCGACGTCGTCTCCGTCCGCGCCAACAACGGGCGGTACTACGACGTCGACGTGGAATGGGATGAATATCTGCCCGTCAGCCAGACCACGGACATACGCGCCACCGAGCGCGAAGGCCTCTCAAAGCCCGATTTCGACATAGCCCTCAACACGAGCGAGGACTGGCAGAATTTCTTCCGCAGCTGGGGTTCCGACGCCGCCCGCGCCGCCTTCCGCCGTTCGATAGTGAGTTTTTGAGGCATAGGCAAGCGGAAAGCCAGCAGCTTTACGCGCACGCGCGGCCCAAGTGTGGTACAATGTCATCGAATTGAATCTGTGTTCCTAGAAGTGCATCATGAAGCGGAATCTCTATAGCGTCGTCGATTTTCTTTCCGGCAAGGGGCAGCTGTACAAGGCGTGTTTGCATACGCACACAACTGTTTCAGACGGCAATTTCTCGCCGGAGGAGATCAAGCGAAGGTATAAGGCGCTTGGATATTCCGTAGTCGCCTTCACGGATCATGAACTTCTTCGCCGTCATGACGAACTGGCCGACGATTCGTTCCTTCCCTTGGCGGGACTTGAAATCGCGCTCTGGTCACATAAATACGACCCTGAGAAGCCGAATGAGCCTATTGACCGCGTTCACCTGAATCTTCTGTCCACTCGGCCAGATATCATAGCTCAACCATGGCTTGACGCCAGACAGTGCGCCCGCTATGCGAAGCGGGATGATGGTTTTCTGGCCGGATGGAAGCCCACGAGCGACGAACTTGAGGCCGCCCGCCGGGAACCGCATGTCGGGGAGCATCCCGACATGTCGCGGTATTTCGACGCCGACACAGTGCGCGCACTCGTGCGCGAAGCAAAAGCAGCGGGCTATCTCGTCGCGCTCAACCATCCCCGCTGGTCAAATCTCGCGCTTCAGGAAGCCAAAACTTTTGAAGGACTGTGGGCCGTCGAAGTGTACAACCGCGACAGCGAACGATCCGCTTATGGGGAAGACGACTTCTTCTACGGTGAGATGTTGCGCGGCGGGAGAAATCCGGGGCTGTGCTGCCTTGCGACAGACGATGCCCATGCGGATGGCCATATCGGCCACGGCTGGGTCAACATCCGCGCGGAGCGCCTTGACTACGCCAGCATCGTAGAGGCATTACGGGCAGGACACTTTTATTCTTCGACCGGACCGGAAATCCTTGAGGCAAGACTGACCGACGGCGTTCTTCATGTGCGAACCTCCCCATGCGTCTCCGTGCGCCTGATTTGGGATAGCTGGAGTGTGGATTTGATTCCGCAAGGCGTTCCGCGAACTCACTTCTATACAGAGTGGGGACTTACATCCATTCGGGAGTTTACCAGCGGATACATCCGTCTCGTGGCAGAAGATGGTCATGGCGGCATGGCTTGGACTAATGCAATGACAATATTTTGACGCCCCAAGGTGAATTGTGGCATACTATTATCATGTTGAAATGTCGACTTATGACGAAAAAGGGCGGCATCATGGAGAACCTGGTACAGGCGAATAAAATGAAGAAGTACAGAGTCGGACTTGTCGGCGTCGGCGCAGTCGGCGCCGAAATGGTAAGAATGCTGCGTGAGCGCAACTTCCCCTGCGAAAGCCTCCGCGTCTACGCCTCTCGCGAACGCGACGAAGTCATCGCGGGCGAGACGTTCCATGTCATGCCGACAACCAAGGAGGTCTTCGCCGACCTCGACATCGCCCTTTTCGCGGGCGGCACAAACGCCTCTCTCGAATACCGCGACGCCGTCGTCGCAGGCGGGGCCGTCATGATCGATAACTCCCGCGCCTTCCGCCAGGAGCCGGACGTCCCGCTGGTCGTCCCGCAGGTCAACGCAGATGACCTCGAATGGCACAAGGGCGTCATCGCCAACCCGAACTGCACCACGGCCATCATGCTCGAGGCCGTCGCGCCCCTGCACAAGGCGAAGAAACTGAAGCGCCTTATCGCCTCCACCTACCAGGCGGCTTCCGGCGCCGGCGCGAAGGGCATGGAGGAGCTTGAGCTCCAGATGCGCCAGCTCGTGGCCGGCGAGACCCCGACCGTGTCGGCCTTCCAGCACCAGCTCACCTACAACCTCATCCCGCACATCGACAAGTTCGACGAGACCAACTGGTACACCCTCGAGGAACTCAAGATGCGCAACGAGGCGCGCAAGATGCTCCACGCGCCGGACCTCATGATTTCCTGCACCTCCGTGCGTGTGCCGATCCCGCGTGCGCACTCCGAGTCGCTCAACCTCGAGTTCGAGGAGGAGATCACGCCCGAGGAGGCGCGCGAGATTCTGCGCGCCGCGCCCGGGGTCGAAGTGGTCGACGATCCGCTTGCGAACCGCTACCCGATGCCGCTCGACGCGACGGCGAAGTACGATGTCCTCGCCGGACGCATCCGGCAGGACATCTCCCGCAACGACAAGCGCGGCCTCGACATGTTCGTCTCCGGTGACCAGCTCCTGCGCGGCGCGGCGCTCAACGCCGTCGAAATCGCCGAAGAGCTCGTCAAGCGCGACCTCGTACGCAAGTGAAAGAGCCCGCTTCGGCGGGCTTTTAACTTTTAGCTTCTAGCTTTTAGCCAGCAGCCAGCCAACAGGACAACCAAGCCATGACAATTTCCGATTCCCTTCTCAGCCTTTCGGCGAACACAATCCGCTGTCTTTCAATCGACGCCATCCAGGCGGCGAAGTCCGGCCATCCCGGCCTCCCCATGGGCCTCGCGGACGTCGCGACTGTCCTTTGGCTCAAGTACCTCAAGCACGACCCGAAGAACCCCGCATGGGCAGACCGCGACCGCTTCGTTCTCTCCGGCGGACATGGAAGCATGCTCCTCTACAGCCTGCTCCACCTTGCCGGCTACGGCGTCTCGCTCGATGACATCAAGAAATTCCGCCAACTTGGCAGCCTCACCGCCGGCCACCCCGAATACGGCCACACGCCCGGCGTCGAGACGACGACCGGTCCTCTCGGCCAGGGACTCGCCACGGCCGTCGGCATGGCCCTCGCCGAACGCATGCTCGCGGCGCGCGTCAACGCCTCTGACGGCGGCTTCCAGCCCGTCGACCACCGCACCTTCGTCTTCTGCGGCGACGGCGACCTCATGGAGGGCGTCAGCCACGAGGCCTGCTCCCTCGCCGGCCACCTCGCGCTCGACCGACTCGTCGTCTTCTTCGACAGCAACGCCATTACAATCGAGGGTTCGACCGACCTGGCCTGCTCCGACAACGTGAAGAAGCGCTTCGAGGCCTACAACTGGCACGTCCTGGAAGTCGACGGACACGACTACGCCGCAATCGACCGCGTCATCCGCCGCGCGCTGCGCCTCACCGGCAAGCCAATCCTCATCATTTGCCGCACCGTCATCGGCAAGGGAAGCCCGAACAAGCAAGGGACGGCCGCCTGCCACGGCGCGCCGCTCGGCGACGACGAAGTCCGCCTCACCAAGCAGGCGCTCGGCTTCGATCCCGACAAGTTCTTCCACGTCCCGCAGGAGGTCTACGACCTCTTCGCGTCGCGCACGGCGAGCCTCCACCGCCAGCAGCTCAAGTGGACGCGCGCCTTCCGCGAGTGGCGGACGGCGCATCCCGAACAGGCCGTCGCCTGGGACCGCCACACGGGCGGCGAGCTCCCCGAGAACATCGAAAAGCTTCTGCCGGTCTTTGACCCCGCAAAGCCCATCGCCACGCGCGCGGCCTCAGGGCAGATCATCAACGCCCTCGCCGCCGCGATGCCGCAGCTCGTCGGCGGCAGCGCCGACCTCGGCCCCAGCAACAACACCGTGATCAAAGGCGAGGCCGATGTCAGCGCCTCGAACTACGCGGGACGCAACCTGCACTTCGGCATCCGCGAGCTCGCGATGACCTGCGTGGTTTCAGGCATGGCTCTGCACGGCGGCTTCCGTGTCTACGGCGCGACCTTCTTCGTTTTCAGCGACTACTGCCGTCCGGCGATCCGCGTCGCCGCGCTCATGAAGCTGCCGGTCATCTACGTCTTCACGCATGACAGCTTCTACGTCGGCGAGGACGGACCGACGCACCAGCCCGTCGAACAACTCGCCGCGCTGCGCTGCATCCCGAACGTGACGGTTCTGCGTCCCTCCGACGCGACCGAGACGGCCGCCGCATGGCTTGCCGCGCTCCGCAACACCAAGGGGCCGACGGCACTCATTCTCACACGACAGAATCTCGACATCATCGACCGCAAGGCCTGCGCGCCCGCCTCCGAACTCGACAAGGGCGGCTACACGCTCTGGCAGAGCGGGAAGGGGACGCCGGACACGATTCTCATCGCCTCCGGCTCGGAAGTCGGCATCTGCCTTGCCGCCGCGAAACGCATGGAAGGGCGCAACGTCCGCGTCGTTTCGATGCCCTGCCGCGAACTTTTCGCGCGGCAGCCGGCCGCCTACCGCGACTCCGTACTCGATCCGAAATGCGCGAAGCGCCTCGTCGTCGAGGCCGGCTCGCGCCTCGGCTGGGAAGGCTTCGCCGGCCCGAAGGGCAAGATCCTTTCAATCGACGGTTTCGGCACGTCCGGCCCCTACAAGGACCTCGCCGTCCACTTCGGCTTCACGGCCGACAACGTGTTCGCCCTTGCTCAGTCGCTATAAGGTGTCTGACACCGGTGGCGAACTCCTTTGAAATAGTGCTTGTACTCGGTGACTCCGGCGCCATGGGACGCTACTTCGTTCCCCAACTCGCCCAGATGGACCATTGGGTGCCCAAAGGGAAACAGAGTTAAGAAACGCCCGTTTCCGAAACGGGCGTTTCTTAACTCTGCTTTTTGTGATATGATATTTATGTGTGAGGTGCAGAATGAAATTCTACGACAGGCAGAACGAGATTGCGGAATTGCGGAGAATACGCGAATCGTCGCGTACCTCTTCGCGGTTCACTGTTGTCACAGGGCGTCGCCGAGTGGGGAAGACCGAAGTCCTGCGGCAGGCGTTTTCCGATGAGCCATTCCTATATTTTTTTGTTTCCCGAAAGGCCCTGCCTGATTTATGCGAAGATTTCAGGCAGGTGTCACAACGTGTTCTTGGTCGGACAGTTCCCGGCACCATTAATCGGTTTTCGCAGATTTTCCGCTTCTTGATGGAGGAATCCGCCAACAGACCGTTGACGCTTGTCATAGACGAGTTCCAAGATTTCACCAAAGTGGACGAGTCTGTATTCAGCGAGCTTTCACGCGATTGGGACGAATTGAACCGGGCTGCAAAAATCAATCTGGTCGTTTGCGGAAGCATAAACCGCTTGATGTCCAGGATTTTCGAAGACCGGGAAGCGCCGCTGTACGGTCGGAATACCGGGAGAATCAATGTCGAGCCTTTCAAAACGAGCGTCCTCAAGGGAATCCTTTCGGAATACAACTGCAGAAGCGACAAGGATGACCTGCTGGCTCTCTGGACACTTACGGGCGGGGTGGCCCGCTATGTCTCGCTCCTTATGGATTCCGGCGCCTGCTCGCGTGACGCCATGCTGGCTGAAACAGTTCGGGAGAACTCACCCTTTTTTGATGAAGGCAAAATCGTGTTGGTTGAGGAATTTGGAAAGGAGCATGGCACGTATTTCTCGATTCTGTCGGCAATCGCCGGCGGGAAAACGGCCCGCGACCAAATTGAGTCCGTGACTGGAGGGGCGGTTGGCGGGTATTTGACAAAACTTGAGCGTGAATACGGGTTCGTATCGAAGATACAGCCGATTTTCGAGAAAAGCGAACGGAAGAACTGCCTTTACGCGATAGATGACAATTTCTATCGTTTCTGGTTCAGATTCATCTTCAAGTACAACTATCTTGCGGAAGTCAAGATGTTCGACGAGCTGCGGGGAATAGTCGAGCGTGATTACGACGTGTTTTCGGGGAAGGCGCTTGAGGGGTATTTCCGGCGCAAGTTCATAGAGGAGCGCAAGTATTCCCGCATAGGCGGATGGTGGGACAGAAAAGGTGAGAACGAGATGGATCTCGTTTGCGAGAACGAGTTTGCAAACGTTCTCGACTTTTTCGAAGTCAAGCGCGATCCAAGCCGCATCGACATCGCGGCATTGCAAAAGAAGGGCGAGGCTTTTTTCGCCAAGAATCCGCAATTGGCTCAGCGGACCGTTTCCTTTGGCGGGTTGTCGATGCTGGACATGTAGGTTTCAGAGACGAGGCATGAAATCCATCCCGACTATCCTCTACGTCGATTGCAGACCGGGTGAAGGGATTTGGCGAAGACGACTGGAGGGGATCCGCCGCTACGCCGCCACACGCGGATGGCGCGTCGAGACGCTGGAACACGGAGTGGCAACGCCGGACACCCTGCATGAGGTCCTCGACACGCTCCGCCCCGTGGGCTGCGTCGCGGAATGCTGGGACTCGGACCGACCCCTGTCGCCCGCCTGTTTCGGAAACGTCCCCGTTGTCTTTTTCTGTCCGCTCGATGAACCCGGATGGCGCGGAGCGCCCGGTGTCGAGTGCGACGAGGCGGCTGTGGCGCGCATGGCGTTCAGGGAACTCTCCTCAGGCAATCCGCCAGCCTACGCCGTTGTGTCCGAAAACGGGGATAGGCCCTGGGTGCGTGAAAGGATCGACGCCTTCCGCGCGTGTTGCCTGGATGCGGGGCTGGAGTGTCCGGTCTCAATCTTCCCCGCAAGAACAGACAATGAGATTTCAAGCAACTGCAAACTCATGGCTGAGTGGGCTGCGGCGCTCCCTCACCGCTGCGCCGTTTTCGCGACTACCGACGACTGCGCCCACGCCGCCGCGCGCGCCATGGCCGCTGTCGGCCGCACCTTCCCCCACACCGTCACGCTCGTCGGCGCCGACGGCACGGAGCCCATGCCTTTGAACCGGGAAATCGCGCCTGCCGTTTCAACAATTCTACTCGACCATGAACTCGCGGGATACCTCGCCGCGAAAGCGCTTGGCGCTTTCGCGGCGAATGAATGGCTGCGCTGCGCGCAGAATGAATTGCCGCCATCGGCGGCCCCTTCATTGGTATTTCCGCCGCTCCTTGTGGAGCGGCGGAAATCCACCCGTGGCCACGGGCGGCGCGAGCCGCGCATTCTCGAGGCGATGGAGATGATTCGCCGGGAGGCGTGCGACGGCCTTACCGCGGAGGCGCTCGCCAAGCGGTTTCCGGGAACCCGTCGCCTTTTTGAAATCCGTTTCCGCGAAGCAGCGGGCCATTCCGTCCTTGATGAAATCCTCAATGTCAGGATGGCGCGGGCCATGGAGCTTCTTGCGCATACGGACATGGCAATCGCCGCCGTCGCACACTTCTGCGGATTCGGGAACGAGGGGTCCTTCTGGAAAACCTTCCGCAAGCGAACGGGGACGTCGCCCCTCGGATTCCGCAAGGCAAGGGAGTAGGACTAGGGGACGCCCGCTTTGAACGATGGGTTGAGGGGGCGTACTGGCAATCCGCCAACTTTTATTTCGCAAAAGTCGATGTCCGCTATTGCAACGGTGATAAAATAGTACTAGCGAGGAAAGTGAGCCTCATTGTGGGGCCCGGCCGAGCGACACGGAGACTAAACAATGCAATTCACAAAAAGAATGCTTCTGGCCGCGGCGGTTTTCTGCGGCGCGGCGGCTGCCCAGGCAGCTTGGTGGTATTCCTTCCCATCCGGCGCAAACGAGTGGTTCTGGGACGACTATGACTGCTGGACCGGCGACGGCGGAGTTCACGGGAAGCCGACGTCGGACGCCCACTGCAGCCAGTTCGGGACAATTGTCGTGACAAATGACATAGGCTACACCTGGGGCTTTTACATGAAGACGACAGCCGCCGCCGGAGGACTCACGCTGCGCATCAAAGACGGCGGAAGAGTCCAGTTCACAAATTTGTGCGTGGGGTACGCCGCGCAGAACCAAGGTTGCGTCCTGATTGACGAAGCGGGCAGCATTAATGACGTAGGGAATTTCTACGTGGGATACAGCGGTTACGGCGTCGTCACCAACAGGGGGACGCTCAAAGTCTCGGAGGCCTTGCACATTGGAAAGAGCGCGGGGTCCCATGGAGAGCTTGTCATCGCCGACGGCGGTTCCCTAGCGCCGGTCTACTATTCCAAGAACCTGTTTGTCGGTGACGGGGGAGACGGCACACTGCGTGTCACAAATTCCACGGCGGCTCAATGGGGCCTTCTCGGAAATGTCATTGTAGGTCGAACGGGAATTGGAAAAATCGTCATTGACGATGGTTCGGCGTTTTCCGGCGGCAACATCGATTTCGGCGGAAAGGCTACGGATTCGCCGGGCGGGAGGGGAGAACTCGTCCTGCGCGGCGGCGAATACAGGAACCTCCTAGATAATCTTG
>JAEEGG010015719.1_pt1 | contig 15846 bp, 12 predicted proteins | sample 9134161 | NCBI WGS metagenome assembly JAEEGG01 (sample SAMN16246543, study PRJNA631951) | gut metagenome | biome: gut microbiome; feature: rumen; material: CR-attached | host: Bos | place: Iran: Karaj | collected 2018-10
CCGCACACAGTCGCATGATACGATGTGTTAACGGCCGCGAAAGTAGCTGTACTCAGGAGCGTCAGCAGGGTTAATATTAATAGTTTACTTTTACCCAACATCATATAAAACCTTTCTTTAAATCAGTTTATATGACGCTTTTCCTAACTCTCTTAGAGCTTAGTCAAGCGTTGGGTTGGCATCAATCTGGTAGTCTTGACCGTTCAAGGTAACAACCAAACGACCTGTTTCACCACTTAAATCGAGCTTGTAGAAAGCACCGAGCGTGAGATTAGCAATCTCAGTAGTACCTTTCTTAACGACAAGAGTCTCGCCTTGGTGACCGTTGATCTCAAGAATGTTGTAGTTGAAGCAGAACTTCGGAGTCGGATCACCAATAGTGAAGCGATTCAAAACCTCATGTTGACCAACTTGTGCAGCCTCTACAGAGAATGCATACGAACCACCCTCGGTGATGTCAACCAACGTTGCGGTTACATTATCATACAATTTAAGGGCACGACCGGACACATTGCTGAATTGCAGGGTATAGTCTGCATCCACTTTGTTGGTCTTGAGGCTAATTTCTTGACCGTCCAGGTCTTTTGCAAAAATCATCTCGCACGGTTGCGCGCCGATATACGAATAGAGAAGCACGCTGTACAAGTTAGATTGAGTCATCATGCTTTCAGCATCATAACCGCTTTCGTAAGCGTTCGTACGCTCATTATCTTCGTTTAATTGCAACATACTAACTGCGTATGTAGCATTACTGCCGACCAACTTAATATGAGCAGTCGCTGTGGAAGTAGCCATCGCTGATACACTGAATGCTACTGCCAACATAGAAATAAATAACTTTTTCATAATTTACAATTCTAAATGTTTAACTATTTGTTTTAAAACAGATCTAATACCCTTATTGTTTAGAACACTCTTCTTTGAGGGGCAGAGTTAAAATCCCCACCTCCTGGACTAGCACCACCTCCTATATTAGAGCCTTTCGTCGTGCCTCCACCTTCGATGTCCATTATAGGCCCTATCAAAGTAAGGTCGATGAATTCTAAACAAGGCTTACTATACTTTTTCATATAAATATATTCGGGCACTCCCTCTCACGAGGAAGTACCCTTATTAATTTATTTTACAATCTTCACACCGTCTACAACGTATACACCGGCAGGCAGAGCATTGAAGTCCTCACCAACATATTGACCCATGATGGTGTAGATACCCTTTGCGTTTGCCTTAACCTCAGCATTCTCAAGTGCGGTTGTTACTTTACGAACACTTACGATCTCGAAGCGACCCTCTGCTACAGCATTCGGTTGAGCTGCAAACTCGTAGGTAGCGCCCTCTGAAATGGTAACGAAAGCACCCGTTACATTATCGCGGATAGCATACTCTTCACCATTTACATTTTCGAACGACATAATATAGTTAACCTCCTCTACCGTATTGATAGTCAGAGTCTTTCCTTCAAGATCATCAGTTGCTACTACAGAATAGTTCTCTCCGTCAACAGAAGCAAACATATTCAGCGCGTTCTCATTCATATATTTAGCTGCATCATATCCCTTCTCAAAACCATCTGTGCATTGAGCATCTTCCAGGAACAATACATCATCGCGCTTGCCGTTTTCCGCAGTGATAACGACGCGCATGTGCGTATTGTTATCAGCAGCCACACGACGACGCGGAGCGCTATTACCGGTAAAGCTATTATAGCGCGGATTCTTCCAGATAGCGCTTTCGTAATTCAGTTCAGTAGCACCAACTGCATCTACGTTATGCTTGAAAACGAAGGTCTGCATCGGAGCAATCTCTTTCTGCCATGCAGCAAATGCTCCCGGGTTTTTGTGCAATGCCATCAACGGAACAGCGTGATAGTTCTGGTCATCATACCATACCCATACGGTACCGTCAATATCGCTATTGCCCATTAGTTGGCTTGTAAGAGAGTCAACGTAAATGTGTCCGGTATAACTATTTCCGAAGAAGTGGAAACCATTAGTTTGGAACTTAAGATTTGCGTTGCTGTTTCCGCCTGCCAAAGCACCTTCGAATGTATATTCAACATCAGTAAGGGTACTTTCATTAATAGTCAAGATATAACCAAGGAACGGTTTCATCTGTGCAACACCGCAGTTTGCCCAATCATCATTCGCATAACTCCACTCATAAATAGCGGTCGGTACATCCGGACTCTTAGTCCATCCGCTAGCCTCCTCAACAGGCATAGCGTAACGATGCCAGAACCAGTTCTTTGTACTTGTAGCGTCCAGAACATAACCAATTTGTTTTGCCAACATTTTAACCGTTGCATTCGGGTGACGGTTAGAGGAAACAGAAGGAGCGAAGAGGAAGGTAGCCGGAGCGTCTGCCGAAGTTTTCAGCACGATGTTTTCAGCCGACTGATCGGTGATACCTTGACCACCAGTAACAATAAATGTTGCACCAGCCTCAACGATAATACGAGCATAAGCGTTCATAACGAGGCGCTCGACTTGCAGCGTTGCACCGCTTGCAATAGTCAGTTGTTGACGCTCACCAGCAGCAGTACCTGTACCGGCGTTAATCTGCAACTCACCGAGTTTTACGACACCCGATGCAATCGTTGCATCCTCTTTCGCTGTCCATTGGTAGCTCGGAGCAGGATCAGATTCGCTAGCAGCTTCATCTGCTTTGCCCTTAATGAACGACCAAGAAGTGGTCGAGCTACTCGGGTCCGTTGCCGGAGCCTCACCTTGGCTGATGACCATAGTGGTCTTACCGCTCTCATCCTGTACATAGGTAATGTGAGTAGCAGTCTCTTGGTCACTAAGGTATTGTGCTAAAGTCTCATCACCAATAGTAGAAGAGCCTTCGCTTGTAACAGCACCGATAATGGTAATGGTCGTGGAGTCATTCTTATCCTTTGCCTCTGCGGCTGTTTGATCAGAAACGTTCATCACACCTTCCATATTTTGACCCGGATTTTGAGGATCAGGAACAGTTCCTCCTTGGAAAGAACCACCGGTAATCGTGATAGCATCTACCTTAGATTCAGAGCCGGTATAGGTAACAGCCTCGTCAATAGCATAACCGTTAGTAGCCGTTACTTTCGTATCACCACTGATATTTACATCAATGTTACCAGCGTATGCGGAGTTAGACTCCATAACGATAGCACTACCGGAAGCAACAACACCAGAACCGCTATTAGCAGTCGATGCCGGTACATAAGTACCCGTGTAGTTCGATTGAATGGTTGCGTCATGGATGTCAATCTCACCGGATTTTACATATACACCAGTACTACCTACGCAAGTACCCTCAATCAACCAACGTGCATAACCAGAGCAGTAAGCGGCAACCGGCTTTTTGGTGTCAGTGTTAGAAGCAGGAACGCTGAGGCTTGCTGTACCGTAAATATGAACGAACGGAGTGTAATCTGCATATACCGAGTCCGTGCTTGCATAAGCGTCTTGCTCTTCAGTATCTTTATAGAATGCAGACGGGTCTGCGATAATCGGGTTAGCCGGACCGGCAATAGTACCATTCGTCTTGATAGCATACTTACCACCGATGATCGTACCATGAATATCAAGGCGTACACCATTAGCCAAACCACGGTCAGCACTTGTTACAGACTCTTTCGATCTGAACAATTGAGCGCTATACGGTGCTGCATTAGGTACAGCTGCTTTCGTACCTGCAGTTGCCCATGCGTTGCCAGAATAGATACCATAAGGGTTACTACTCGTCTTCCATCCTGCATTAATAACGTCAGCTACAATCGCATTCTTCTTTGCATTGATGGTTACACCGGCAGCGATGGTCAGGTGCGTGAAGTAACCGGACTCAGCCGTTTTAGGATTCACGTTTCTGTAGGTAGAACCATGCAAACGGAACAACTCTTCGTTATTAGTACCGTTCTGAATGATTTGACCACCTGCACGAGAAGTAATGACGTTCAACTCACCATGTCCAATCACGATCATGTACTTCAAATCAGCAGCTTCGTTGGTAAGAGTCCAACCATTCAAGTCCAAAGTAAGAGACTTAGCTGCATCATTCATGTTGGCTGTACCCAACCAGAGAGTTTTAGCGATTTTGACATCATTCGTCAATTGAATGATATCACCATCTTCTGCCGCTTCCCAGGCAGTCTTGAAGCTCGCTGCATCACCTGCAGTGCGAACTGTTGCCCAAGCGTTTGTGCTAACCAGCAGAGCTGCTGCCATCAGCACGATTGAATAAAGTTTTTTCATAATTTAATTAAATAAATTTAATTTAATACTTGAGGGTTTACCCTCGTTAATTAAAATTTAATTTTGGGTTAATGTTTTTGTTTGTTAAAAAATTTTTGTTTTTAATTGTTAATTATGTTTGTTAATTTGTTAGTTGTTTTTGCTATGTTAGTTTGCTTTCCCTGTCGCGGGGATATCGAAGGAGAAACGATTCTTTCCGTCAATACAAGTCAAGAAGAAATCTGATTTCACAATGAGGTTCATTCCTATCAAGACATCATAGTCATCTATATCACTACTATATACTATGAGGTTCTTATATAAATAACCATTAGGTAAGCCAAGATGTATTTTATATACTCCTACTTGCTCATCCCCGCCTATTCCCATCAAACTGGTGTGCTCAAACGGTTGAAGGCCTAATGCCTCTACTACACGAGGGGAGATAATAGTCACTTCTGCTCCTGTATCCCATGCCGCATTGTGCGTAAACAAACGCTTGGAAGGAACCTTTCCTTGCCCCACATCTTCACCCGCAAAGACGTACGCGTCTGTTAAAATAGCACTAATAAGACCATCATACTGCCGGATATACGCCATCACAAAACCTCCGATAGTTTAATGCGATCAACTTGATATACGGGAGGAGTATAGCAACCCGGCTTGGTTCGGTAGAACGAAGCACGAATTCCCCGCTTTGCTTCTTGTTGAGGAGCCTCTACTATTATAAAGTCCTCCAAATTCATATTTTCAAAATCTTTTCTCATCAAATTTAGTAATTTGTTTTGTTTGTTGCTATGTTAGTTCTCTATTAATTTATATGTTGGTATCCAATAAACATCTCATGCACGCATAGCCTCAATGGCAGCTCTGTCATTTACAATCAGCAGGGGAGTTGTGTGGTCTCTCATCCACTCGCCCGCTTTTGAAAGTTTTTGTGTCAATGTTTCTTTCTTCATATCCTTGCTCCCTTCTATCTTATATTATTTATTTGCGCTATATTTATATTTTTGATATTTTTGTGATGATTGATTGTTAACTCTTTGAGTTGAGGATTATTTGGATAAAGTGATCTGTAAATCTATTTATGAGAGCACTTTAGCTAAATAAGACTCATGTACGCAGTACTAATCAATCATCATGTTTTTTATGTATTTTTCTTTTAGTAGTGGTCGACATTTTTATCATGCCGCCTCTAATTCCTCCAGCACGTCATTCTTCATCGCATAAAAAGTCTTGGACAACCTTTTGCCTTGCCCCAATAACTCTTGCTCAATCTCCTCTAATCTTGCCAACTCCGATTCCAATTTCATTTTTCTCTTCTTTGTCATAATTATAATGGTTTTATAGGTTTAACTACGTTTGTTATAGTTTGTCAAACTCATACTATACTAATACTACTTTATCAGCTTCTACGTTATTATAGAAGGGGGTAAAATGGCGTTTAGCCCATTCCTTCCGTGTATATAACATCGGATTGATTTCTTCTTCTATTTGCCAGCCCATCTCAACAAACGGGTAGGCATATTGGTCAAAATCTTGCAATTGTTGTTTATCTTTATCCACCAACACCAACAAGTCCCAATCGGAGCCCATATGCTGATCTCCGCGAGCCCGTGATCCGTAGAGCCATAGATTGCTTCCCTTTGGAAGAATCTGCTGCCCCATTGTCCGGATGCGTTGTATGATGGACGATTTGTTCATTTTATCTTCATTTATCTCTGATTGAGAAAAGTATAAAAGTATAATTATTATAATTGCATTTTTGAAAAAGGATAAAACTTTATCTTTCTTTATCGCTGCTTATTGATTCAGTCTCGTCAGAGATAAGTATTTGTTCGAGTGAATCATGTTAAATGTATTTATAAATGGGTCAGTTGAACAAAGACTTATGAATTATGCAATAATTGGTATCAATAAGCAGTCTTTATTTAGTTTTATTTACCATTCAAAAATCTATTTTTTTTATAATTTTTCTTTTATATAAACTATTCAACCATTCTTCCATCCGTAGTATACGTATGCCCACCACGAATGATATAAATGCGCCCATCAATCATGACCTTAGTGCTGATCGGTGATTGGTGATCGGCGATTGTTTCAAATCCTTCCGTCTTCTTATGCGCCGTGTACGTCGCATAATATGCCGCATCACTCGTCACAGCCGTCACTCTCGGCGACCAGCCTGCGAAGATATAGCGATACTCTTCATCATCCTCCTTGGTCGGCATCTCGCCTTGGTAAGCCGGTACTACGCCGTATGCCACCAACTGGTTCTCCAACTCCGTGCCATCCTCATCCAGGAACTGCACCGTGTACATATTCACTACCGTCTTATAGACTGCCGTATAGGTGGCGTTACCCGTCACCTCGGTCAACTCAGGACTCCAGCCCGTGAAGGTATAACTATAATGCGCATTACCTCTCCGCTCCGGTGTTGTACCCGTATATTCCGGCACCGTACCATACGCCACGTTCGCTTTCAGCAACTGCGCACCGTTCCAGTCCTTAAATAGGATCTCGTACTCTTTCGGTTTCTTGTTAAAGTTCGCTGTATAGTTCACGTCACCCGTTACCTCCGTGATTTCCGGGCTCCATCCTGCGAACACGTAGTAATAATGCTCTTCCGCCACACGCGACGGCGTGATATCGATGCTCGGCATCTCGCCATACGCCACTTCCATGGACTTGATCACCGTCACGCCATCCTCAAAGTAGAAGGTCACCGTGTACTTATTGATCACGCTGTCAAACTGCGCTATATAACTTGCTTCGCCAATTACGGACGAAACCTGCGGGCTCCAACCGGTAAACGTATACGTATATTTCGCCGTGTTCTCCTTATTTATATTCGCGTGCGCGGGCGTGGTTCCATACTCCATTTCGGCTTGATCGACCACCGATCCATCATCCATCAGCCACGTAATCATGTAGCTGCGCTTCGTCGGTGTGTAGGTCGCGGTGTACGTTGCCTCGCCTACTACGGCTACCGGCTCATTATCCCAACCGGCAAACGCATACGTATACTCCTCGGTCGCGGTCTTAGACGGTGTCGAGCCGGTGTATGCCGGAGTAAGTCCGTACTCTACCAAGCCGCTTTGCAACTCTGTACCGTTCTCATCCTCGAAGCGAATCATATAACTGCGCTTCGTCGGAGTATAGGTCGCAATGTACGTTGCTTCGCCTGTCACGGCTACCAGCTCGTTATCCCAACCGGCAAACGCATACGTATACTCCTCGGTCGCGGTCTTAGACGGAGTCGCGCCGGTGTATGCCGGTGTTTGTCCGTACTCTACCAAGCCACTCTGCAACTCCGTACCGTTCTCATCCTCGAAGCGAATCGTGTACTTCCTAAGCGTAGCAGTATAGATCGCAGTGTAGGTGGCATCTCCGGTCACAGCTACTACCTCCGGCGACCAATTTGTGAAGGTATATTCATGCTGGGTATCTGCTACCTTTGTGGGAGTCTCACCGTATGACGGGGTTTGTCCATACTCTACTAAGCCGCTCTGCAATTCTGTGCCGTCCTCATCCTTGAAGCGGATCGTATAACTGCGCTTCGTCGGAGTATAGGTCGCAGTGTACGTTGCCTCGCCCATTACGGCTACCGGCTCGTTATCCCAACCGGCAAACGCATACGTATACTCCTCGGTCGCGGTCTTAGACGGTGTCGAGCCGGTGTACGCCGGAGTAAGTCCGTACTCTACCAAGCCGCTTTGCAACTCTGTACCGTTCTCATCCTCGAAGCGAATCATGTACTTCCTAAGCGTAGCAGTATAGATCGCAGTGTAGGTTGCATCACCGGTCGCTGCGACCACCTCAGGTGACCAATTAGTGAAGGTATATTCATGCTGGGTATCAGCTACCTTTGTCGGAGTTTCATCATATGACGGAACCTGTCCTTGGAGCACCTGTTTTGCCTCCAACAGTGTACCATCCTCATTTACAAATTGGATTGTGTACATATGAGGAAGGTCACAATCATAGTAATAATGATCATCTGCAAAAGAAACCACATCTCCTTCATTCCATAATCCCGACACTTTACGACGGAGTTTTGCCTGCGCATCCTCATCGTAGTATGTTTCGTTACGAGAGGTGAATTTCCATTGATTATCTAACCATTTATAGGCATTGTCTTTTATCAAGGTAGCACCATTGTATGTATGGATGTATCTATCTGAATTTAGCCATTGATTTTCTTCAAAATGTTCTACAATTTGATCGACTTCCCTTCCGATTTCATCTCGCGTATAGGTAGTTCTAAACACTTGCCTCCAAGAGTTCTCACCCCAAACCGACAGAATAGAAGAGATAACTGCTTGATTAGAATCAAATACCTTTTCGGTTTTTGCAGAACCAATCCATGTATTTGTCACATTATCCCAACTTTTATAAGATGCTTCCAGAGTTTTATTCCCTTGTTCATCATATTCGGACTCATCACGATTCTTACCATACCATGCTACTCCATTCCATTCAAAACGTTCTTCCAAGGTTGGACGATAGGCTTCATCATATTCATAGTTAACGTAGTAATACGGCACCCAGTCATTGTTCTGCCAATCATCATAGACAGCTCTATATATAGGCTTACCGTTGGGGAGATAGGCAGTTGTATCTTTTGCTTCACCAACCCAAACAGAGTCATTTTGGCAGTGCCATGTAGCATTGAGAGTCTGACGAATACCATCGACAACACAATCAATCATATCCGTACGAGACATAGACTGCATCACCCACCTCGAACCATTCCATTTAGCATTGTGCACCATGATTTTGATGCCGTTTGCATTATAGGTATTGACAGTACGCAAAGAGTCTACCCATTCCGTACCAATCGGTCGGTAGGTTTTTATAGTATCAGGTTGACCAGGGGCATAATAATGATAGTCTGTGCGAGCATATCCATACCATTCACCATTATTCCACACGAATGAAGCTGTTTGGGTCGGGTTCGCAGTTGAGCCAATAGTAGTTGTACGAGTCGAGTTGACCCAATCATTATTACCCCAAGATTGAGTAATAGTTTCGCTACCTCCGTTAATGGAAAGAGTTCGTTTGGAATAAGCCACCCATTGTCCTCCATTAGAAGAACTCCATGAATAGGTGCAATTTTCAATGGTATCTGCGCCAAGCACATTATCCTTTATTGTCTTCCGATAGCGCGCCCATGCGCCGTTCTTCCAAGAGTAAGTGATCGTACTCTTCAGACCAGTGAGTATCCATTCTGTCCTATAGTTCTTACCAGTCCGAACGCCATTCGAGAAGGTGTATTTCGCATCAAGAATCTTACCTCCAGATGCATTATACCACAGACTATCTTCTACGGACATCACCCATACACCATTGGACCAAATATTGTGCTGATGAACGGTTTGCAAAGTCTTGGTTCCAAATTTTTCATACTTAATTGTATCTTGATCTGAACCCACCCATGCTCCATTAGACCACGTTTGTTTCTCGTAAAAAGTCTGCGCCTGCGATGGCCCATTATAATGCCAAATCTCATGGGTGTTATTAACAAAATCACCTTCGGACCAGACCTGTTTAAGATAATTTATTTTCTTAGTAGCTGTCAGCCACGCTGTTACCTCATGAATAGAGCCAGCACCTCCCCACACATCCTTAGCAAGCAAGGACTTATATTCATAATACTCTTTTGTATATCCATTGTCATCATAAACCCACGCTTTCTTTGTTCCTTTAGACCAATCAGTGCCGTTATGTGCAGTATATTGAATATCTAATGTGGTTTTGCTAGCATTATACCATTCACGGATGCGTTGTTTAGAAAGCATCAACTGATTTGTAGATGCATTGCGTTTATAGGTCGTAAATTCCGTCTCTCGATTAGCCGCATCATAAGCATACGTGTATTTAACATCTGGCACCCATGCGTTATTTACCCACACATATTCTGTACGGGACGTCATTTTACGTGCCTCGTTATATATAGTATCGGCTCTATCCACACCCTTCCAATTACTGATGGTATTGTCCCATGTATAGGTTGCGCCATAATAGACAAAACCATCATTCGCATATTCCATCTTCGATTCGCCAACACGGCTACCATTGTTGATAGCCCACGTGATAGTACGGGTTGTATCGCCATACTCGTAGATGGAGACATGAGTAAGATTACCATTCACATCGTAGGTCTGTACCGAATCAATCGGGCAGGTGCCTTCTGCAGCGCGCTTGGGCGCGCGTATAATAGCCCGATCAACCGGAGCTACATACCACTCCGGATCATTATTTACCATCGTATCCGCCGCAAGAACCTCCTCCTCATTGATGAGTGTATCTTCTATTGCATTCTCTTGGGCGCAGACACGAGTCGAAACAGCCGTCATCACAACGACTGCTATCGTAACCAAAATCATTCCTATGTATCTACCTCTGCGCATTTTTCGCGTTTTTATTATCTTCTTTGGCACGTGTCTTAAAAGACGGATGCTATAACCTTATCTACTATCTCTTCAAAATAACGTTCTTTGATTGTCCCTATGCGACGGATCACATCCCGTTCGACGTATCCTGCAATTATCTGGCATTTAACGCTACTCGGCTTTGTGAACGTAAATCCGCTTACCATGTCATCCAAAAGAGGATAAGAATACTGCGGGTTAATCAGCCTATTGGACGTTATGAGCACCAAATACATCAAACCAAATTCATCTTCTTGCAAATCATCGTTTGAAACAATAATCGCAGGATGCACTTTGAACGTCCCGTCAGCAAACTGGAAATTAACCTCCACAATATCTCTTTGATGATATTTCATACGCAACGAGCAATAATATCGGACATACTTCTTTTGGAATGTGCCATAAACGCCTGAGTTAATTCGCGATCTTCACGAATCTCTTCCTGCGTGGGTTCGGAGGCTTGAACGGAAATTTGCGTAAACAAGCCACTTGCCATCAAGGCAGCGATCTTGCGTCTTGCAAGAGCACTACTTTGATCGTATTGTAATGTTACCGTACACATATCCCTGTTCCTTTCTATGTTTTTTTCGTTTAGTGTATTCCTTTCACGCGCTCGTATATACGCGTAATATTCAAAATCGGGCACAAAATTACGAAAAAAAAATCAAACCACAAAGAAAAATAACAAAAAAATGCGAAAAAGTGCGATTTTGTTATCCAAATTCAACAAAACCCGCTTTCTCTTCCGCCTTACAACATGAAATGTTGCGTTTTTTCGCCACGAAATATTGCCTTTTGAAATGGAAAAGATTATTGATCAATAGTCGTTTGGTCTAATAGAAAATCATAGATACTGGCAATAGTAATGCCCTTCTCATTGCGATGTAGCTTGATTCGGTCACCCACTATTATCAGTTTGTGGAACTCATCTTTAATTTGGCATAAAGAGTTTTGTTCCTGTTTCATCTTTGCCTCGTCCGGCATACGCCATGCGGATTGGATATAATACCGTTTAGAGCCCATATTGCATACAAAATCCACCTCCAAAGTCACGCGTTGCTGAACGCCCTTTTCATCCCGTACACGAATATTCACATTCCCGACATCTACCCTGAAACCACGTCCACGCAGATCGTTGTAGAGCGCATTCTCCATGATATGATTCTCTTCGAATTGCCGGAACGATAATATGGCATTTCTTAAACCGCAGTCTTTGAAATAGTATTTGGACGATGAACCGATATATTGCCTGCCTTTTATATCATATCGCTCCGATTTCTCAATCAAGAAGGCATCTTGCAGGTATCCGATATAGGTATCAATGGTTTTATCGGTAATATTCTGCAGTCGCTTGATACTTTTGAAGGTATTGGCTATGGTGGTCGGACTCATCAGACTCCCGACACCGGAAGCCAGCACACGAACCAGCTCCTCAAACTCCGCTTTATTCTCGATGGTATACCGCTCATATATATCCCTCAGATACACCGTTCTGTATAAACGCTCAAGATACGCCGCTTTCTTGTCATCGCCTTTTATGGACAACAATTTAGGCAGCCCCCCATACATGTAGTATTCTTGCAGACCATCCGCTTTGTCTCCATCGTAGGCAGTCATAAACTCTTCAAACGACAACGGGTATACATGTATTTCATCACTACGTCCTCTAAACTCCGTCGCTATATCCGAACTCAAGAAATGACTGTTACTGCCGGTTACATACACATCCGCATTCTCCTTAAGCACTAACGAACCAAGCATCTCCACAAAATCCACCACACGCTGCACCTCATCAATAATGATATAGTACTGCTCGTCATCACGCATCATTTTATCCACCCACTCCAACAAATAATCAGGATCACGGAAGGCCTTATTCTGACGTCCTTCCAAATCAATCACAAGAATATGGTCTGTCGGGACTCCTTGCTCTAACAAGTGAGCGCGGAACAAAGTCTTCAACAGATACGACTTGCCGGCACGGCGTATGCCGGATACCACTTTGATTAGACCATTGTTCTGTGCGTCAATAAGTTGACGCATGTAAGTAGGGCGTAATATATTCATGTTAATATATTTATTGGTTTCTTATAGCACTATTGTTCTACGAAAATCTGTCACATGTGACACTTTTCCGTAAAAATCCGCTGCAAAATTACTACAAATATTTGGAATACACAAGGATTTAACGGTAAAAAATTAAAATTATTTATATTTTCAAACGTAATTTCGGCGGGAACACATAAAAAAATCGCCCCGAAGAGCGATTTTTTTATTACGGTGCCACGCGGTTGATGTCTCGTGGGAACATCGAACATTCTTTGACGTTCGCGATGCCCAAGAAGCAAGCTGTGATGCGCTCCAAGCCGATGGCGAAGCCGCCGTGAGGGGGCATGCCGTTCTTGAACGTATCGAGGTAGAAATGGAAGGCGTCGGGGTTCATACCGCGACGGATCATCTTCTCTCGATAGTCTGCTTCTTTATGGATACGCTGACCGCCGGAGGTGATCTCCAGGCCTCTCATGAGGAGGTCGAAACTGAGTGTCAGACTCGGATCCTCGGGGTCGTCCATCGCATAGAAAGCACGGTGCTCCGACGGGAAATGGGTGACGAACACGAAGTCCGAACCGTATTTCTCGAAGGCGTACTTACAGATAGCGCGTTCCTCTTCCGGCGCGAGGTCGTCTTCGCCACGGTGGTCGGCTTCGCAGAGGTGGTTCTCAAAGAGAATCTCATGCACTTCGCTCAGCTTCCATGCAGGAACCTGCTCTGGCAGCACCGGATTAACGGCGTTGAGGAGTTGCAGCTCGTGTGCACAATCGCGCTCTACAACGGCTATTATGTGGCGCAGAAGGGCTGCCTCGAGGGTCATAACATCTTCCTGTCCTTTGATGAAGCCCATCTCGACATCGAGGGAGATGTACTCATTGAGGTGACGGGATGTCGCATGTTTTTCTGCGCGGTACGCGGGCGCGATCTCGAAGACGCGCTCGTAGACGCCTACGCCGATCTGTTTGTAGAACTGCGGGCTCTGCGCGAGGTAGACCTGCTTGCCGAAATAATCCATCTTGAACACGTTAGCGCCGCCTTCTGCTCCTTCGCTCACGATCTTCGGGGTGAAGATCTGGGTGAAACCATTCGCGCTGAGGAACTCACCGAAGGCACGTGCGATCGTCGATTGAACCTTGAGGATCGCCATGTCACGCGGGTTGCGGAGAGTGACCTGACGGTTATCGAACTTATAACGCAGCAGTGTCTCTTCGTCGCCGAACTTCAGGGCGTTCATGTCCACTACCTCAGCGGTGGTCGGACGGCTCAGGACGCGGACCTCGGCTACAGCGATCTCAATCGTGTTGTAGAACGCTGCGGGGTCCTTGATCTTCGCCTCGTTCACCGTACCGGTGAGGGTGATCGCCATCTCGCGGCATAAATCGTTCATGGCTATCTCTGCGCCCTTCTCGTCGAAGAACTTAGAGCTCTCGTTGGAGACTACAGCCTGCAGTAGACCACGACTCTTGCGAAGCACGATGAAGCCGCCCCACTTCGTGACGCGGACGTTATGGATCATGCCGGAAACGGAAACAGATTCGCCAACCTTGCAGTTGGCGAGATCTGTAACGTTTTCGTTATGTTTGGTAGCATCTAGAAACATAACTCAATTTGAGATTTATGATTTCAAATTTATGATTTATGCCTCTTTTACTTCCTCAGCTGCAGGAGCCTCTGCAACGGCCTCAGCTACTTCTTCCTTAACGGCTTTCTTGCCGGCACGGCGGGTAGCTTTCTTGGTTGCTTTCTTGGTCTCCTTGAGCATGTTCTCATTGTAATCAACGAGCTCGATGATAGCCATTTCGGCAGCATCGCCCAGACGGAAGCCTGTGCGGAGGATACGTGTGTAACCACCCGGACGGTTAGCGATCTTCTCGCCTACATTCTGGAAGAGTTCGGTAACGACCTCTTTCTGCTTGAGCAGGGAGAAAGCCAAACGACGGTTGTTCATGTTATCCTCTTTAGCACGAGTGAGGATCGGCTCTACGTAGATACGGAGCGCTTTCGCCTTAGCGAGGGTCGTGCTGATACGCTTGTGGAGGATCAGCGAGCAGGCCATGTTGCTCAGCATCGCTGCGCGATGGTTGGCCTTACGGCTAAGGTGGTTGAATTTCTTATTATGACGCATAATAATTCAATGTTTTAATGTTTTAATGTTGTAATGATTTAATCATTCACGTGGTAGCGTGAGATGTCCATACCGAAGGCGAGACCGTTACGCTCGAGCAGTTCGTCGAGTTCGGTGAGGGATTTCTTACCGAAGTTACGGAACTTGAGCAGGTCAGCGCGGTGGTAGCGTACGAGGTCGCCGAGTGTATCCACCTCTGCTTGTTTCAAGCAGTTGAGAGCACGAACGGAGAGGTCCATATCCTGGAGCTTCTGGTTGAGCAGCTGACGCATACGGAGGATCTCCTCATCGAGTGCGTTGCTGTTCTTCTTGGTCTCCTCTTCGAGTACGATACGCTCGTCGGAGAAGAGCATGAAGTGGTAGATAAGGATCTTAGCGGCTTCGGTCAGCGCCTGTTGCGGCGTGATAGAGCCGTCAGTTGTAATCTCAAGGGTGAGTTTCTCGTAGTCGGTACGTTGCTCGACACGATACTGGTCAACCGAAATCATGACGTTGCGGATCGGGGTATAGATGGAATCGATAGCGAGCGTTCCGATCGGATCGTTCTTATGGCGGTTCTCATCACCGGGCACGTATCCGCGTCCCTTGTTGATGGTGATCTCAATCTCGAAGTCAGCACTGTCATCGAGTTCTGCGAGACGCAGATCCGGATTAAGTACCTCGAAGTTCTGGAGAACGGTATTCAACTCACCTGCGATAAACGAACGTTGTTTGCGCACATGGAGTTTAACGGTTTCTCCTTCCTCTTCGATACCCTCCTTACGAATAAGGCGCACCTGCTTGAGGTTGAGGATCAGGTTGGTAACGTCAGTGATTACACCGGGGATCGTAGCAAATTCATGATCAATACCACTGATCTTGATAGAGCAGATAGCGTAGCCTTCGAGGCTACCGAGCAGTACGCGACGAATCGCGTTGCCTATCGTGATTCCATACCCCGGCTCGAGTGGGCGAAACTCAAAGACACCTTTGTTCGCACTCGAATCCAACATTATCACCTTGTCAGGTTTGATGAAATTTAATA
>JAEEGG010015721.1_pt1 | contig 15845 bp, 19 predicted proteins | sample 9134161 | NCBI WGS metagenome assembly JAEEGG01 (sample SAMN16246543, study PRJNA631951) | gut metagenome | biome: gut microbiome; feature: rumen; material: CR-attached | host: Bos | place: Iran: Karaj | collected 2018-10
TCTGTTTCCTGGTATTCGCTTTTCTGATTCTCAGATCCGTACGCAAGAGCATCGAGATATTGCTTGCTCCTAGATAACGCCACCCCTGACATACAAGAATCCGCCGTCTCCCTTATCGGAGGCGGCGGATTGTCTATCGGAGGAATGTCCCCTTGCGTCGAATGGGAGTATCAGAGGCCGAACTCCTTTTTCATGTACTTGACCGCTTCTCCAACGGTCATGATCGGGAGATCGCATAGGGCCGTAGTCAAGTTCCACAGGGCCTCTTCCGTAGCATCTACATCCCCGTCCGCTATCATGATATTGGCCAGATAAGCGCAGACATATTTCTTCTGGGAATCCGTCATGCCCGATATGATACCCAAAGCTGTGGTGGCATCCATGGCGTCACTTAATTCAAGCAGTTCGTTGAGCTCGGAAGGAGTGACACCAAAAGACATGAGCACAGCGGTCATCATGGACAGTTCATTCTTCTCAATCTTGCCGTCAGCAGTCACCATCGCCCTACCAATCTTTAGCATTGCGATGAATTCAAGTTTGTTGAAAGTCATATGGAAGGTGATTATTTAGTGTTATACGTTTCCAACTCACGCAGCGGTTCGCGGCCGCTAGTATTTGTCTTATGGCGTGATTGCAAATATAGGTCATTTTCAGTTTATTCCCAATAGAAAGGTGTTTCATGTGTCCTGAAATAACGCCTGCGTCAATAGAGTTCGCTTCCATCCGTCACCTGTGTAATGCTTTTTGTCCAATGCTTTGTAAAAAGCCCAGAAACCGCTATTTTTGTATAAACCCTATAAGCCATGTACAATCCCTTCACGAGAACCGAAGAAAACGCGATCATGCGTTATGTCTTTGCCATCATCGACGCAGATATGAATATCCATCAAAGCGAGGAGGCGTTTCTGACGCTCCTCGGCATGAAATTCGGCTTCTCGCAACGTGACTTGATGAACGCGGTCATCACGGATGAACAGGTCGCCGTCAGGACACTTTCTTCCATGTCAGCGGAAAAGAAACGGCTCGCAACCTCGCTGTTCACGGCGGCAGCGCTGGCGGACGGGAACACCAGACTTGGAAAAGCGGAGATGGAGAAATGCCTCAATATCCTGAAGAAATGCTCCCTGCCGATGGATGTGCCGTTCACAGAATCTGTGAGGATCGCACATTCCTTTGTGGACCGATAGGTCATATCAAGTTGTATGGACCCTCATGATAATTGCACTACTAACAATCGCATATGAGTACCCTGCCCGATACCTACAAACTGGACAAGAACCTTCGATGGGAAGATTTCGAAGTCAATGACAATTTCGACGATTCGTATAGACGGCTTAATTTCAAGGACATTGAGTATATTTCTGACATATTCATAACCTATCTGCCCGGCGGAGAGAACCTTACCGTCGATATCGATCTGAAGCGAAGGGTCGTCCTGAAGATCAACCAGATTGGCCATCATTCCTATCCGGACGTCGAGCCGGGTGACGGGTATCTCTTCACAATCTACAATGATGACCTGGGAACGGCGCAACTTGGCACAAAGCCCGTCAGGCTGGTCATGGCTACTGAAGACTATCTCATCTTCCGAGGATATGACGTCCTGGCAATGGGTCCCTTCGGCCTGGTCGATCCGGGGAATACCGATTACGGCGTGGCCGTGTTCCTCAAGAACAGGGGCATCCGGAAAATCGCCTTCTACCGGTATGATACCCGGAAGTGCTATGAGTATGCAAATAAAAGCAACCGAATCCAGCAACTGCCCCTGACCTTTTCCGAAGGTGGAAGCTCTCTTTTTCAGGAGAGCGATTCCCATGATGCGGCCGACATCAGCTATGAGAGGGTCAAGAGGAATGCCGACGCTTTCAAGAGAAGGATGTCCACTATGAACATGCTGGAGAAAATAAGTCTCGCCCGTGAAACGGACCGAATCTTCAACATCGGAGCCAGGTATTGGAATGACGGTGATCGCGATACCGCGATGAAGTATTTTGCCGAAGCTTTGGATCTCTTCCCCATAAACACCGACGTCATCGGTATCTATGGAGATTATTTCGAATACTCTGACTACGACCTCTCCATGAAATTCTACGAACTCGCCATCAGCCTGGGTTCCACCAGGAAGAAAGATTTCTATCAGCTGGCGAACTTCTATAAATGGAAGGGCGATTATCACAGGGCCGACCAGTGCTACACTCTGTGGGAACTTGTGAAAGCACGCTCCGGTATCGACTCGGACGAATAGTCCGCCGTATCCACAGACAATCACTTTCCAAGCCGCTGGCAGAAACGCCGGCGGCCGCTGTTTTTGCGCAGCCATGTTAGGATGGTTTCCGCATCCCTAGCTGTCCATCATCGTGATGAGCCCGAACGTGCACACGATGAGGACCATCTTGAGCAGGAACACGAGTGCGTCCCAAGCCGTCCTGACAGGCCAAAGCAGGATTTCGATGATCGTCTTCATTGTTTGCGTGTCAATTTCATTGATTACAGGCAGACGGCCGTTCGCGGCGCACGGGCCGGAACTGAAGAACCGTCATGTTCATACGACTGTTGCAGGTCCACCGTGAGAGATGTGGACAGGACGCTTGACCGAGAAAAATGATACCGCCGGTGCTGACGATATCGCGTCTCTTCGTTTCAACTCCGGACTAGAGCACCCCCCGCACCCCGGTGCCTCCGAGACTGCTGCAAAGATATGCATATTATTTCTGATAAACAACCATCTGTGACTTCTACCCTTCCGCAGCCATCCTCCGAAGCCGGAAGGGAGGGAACGGCAACGTCAAGGGGAAGTGGAAGAAAGGACGTCCTTGGACGCCCCTTTGTTCACGCCGGACGGGGACCGTACGGGCCGTCCAGCCTGTGGTGGGCGGTCCGCACCCTTGACGCCGGGAGGGATACCGCCCCCGGTGTTCCCTCCCAGTTTTGCGGATGGAGGGAGGCGCTGTGAAGGGAAAAGTAAAGGCGGGCGGTCCTCCAGGGTACCGCCCGCCCGTGAAGCGCATCACTCCGTTTCCACACCAAGCGCTCCTAGAAGGGCACTCGCATGCTCGAACAGCGCATCCTCGTTCCCGCCTCCGTCGTCCTCCAGGAATTCCATGGCCGCCAGGTGCGCCACCGTCAGGGCGCTGGTGCGCGCATCCGTGATGGGGGTCGGTCTTTCCGTCAGTCTCGATTTGACCGCGTCGTAGTTGTCTATTGCCTTGACCAAGGCGCAGGCAAGAGACAGGATCTCCATCGTATAGAGATCTTTGAGGTGAATATTCTCTAACATCCCAATGTTCACTTTTGGGTATCACTTCAGGTGGATTTGCCGCCTTTGCGATATGGAGCATTCCAGCCGGATCATCCGCTGCAACGCTTCCAGTAAACTGATCGGAACACGTCTTTCCATCACCTCCGTCTCTTCCGTGGCAGTTCGTCCGGCAGCACCGGGTGGCGGCAGCCCGGAAATAAACGGAGGCGGCCCCCTGGCCAGGAACCACATACGGGTAGCCGGGCAAGCCATCACCATGAGGCAATTTGAATAGTTCAAGCAGGTCTGTCTTCCGGTCATCTCATCGGGCTGTACCTTTCTTGATGCAAATTTCAGTAAGTCCTGCTGAATTCGCTTTCTTAAAGGCAGATAGCCTTCATCTCCCTTCCGCCGGACCGTCCGCCCGAGGGATGAAGGGGCCCCGTGAGCGGAGGGAGAAGGAACGCGGGAGGGACGCCCGCCCGGGGCGGAAAGCGGCCAGGGCGCCAGGAGGGATTGTTGACCGGAACGAGTCGGCTTTTCACCAAGGGTGAAATATGCGAGTGAAGCGGAAACACTCCCGAACCGCCCGCCTCCCGCGTTCCTTCGACCGGCAGCGGAAAGGGTCTGGAATCCCTCGGGCGGACGCAGGGAGGGGAGCGCAGGGGGACGGGAACCGGCGTCCGCAGCTGGCGTGACGAAATCAGGGGGCGCCTGAGTTCGTCAATCCCTGGTGCAACCAGGGAGTCGCTTGGCGGTCCGGAGGGTGGACGGGCATCAGGAACGGACGGGCCCCTTCGGAAGGACGACGGGTGGATCCCGCGCTGACGGCAAAGGGGAGAATCGCCCCGGCGCCGTTCCCCCGACCGGTCCGGCGGATCGGGCATAAAAAAATCCCGCACCGTCACGGCGCGGGATCCAAGGTATCCTTCGGAAAAGGAGCCGTCCTCCAGAAAGAGGAAGGGTCTGCCAGATGCGGCAGCAGCAAGTTGATCAGGGGTCCGAACGGACGGATTGTCGGTCTGCTCTTCTTCTGTAATACCTAAAGTATAGATTTAGATTAAAGTATTTATCTATATGAAATAAAATGAAAATATTGTCTGAATCTTTATCTATATGAACAAGTCAATATACTTGGAAAACCATCGGATGATCTCCCCGTCATCAATCGGGACGCTCCACTTGTCGGGGTTGACATCACGGCACCGCCGCCACGGGGAGTCTTCACCCGTGAGCAGTTCGACGACATTCCTCATGCCCTTGTCGACACAGGCGAGAATCGTCCTCGTGGTCACGGAATAAAGGTCGGGGTCCCTTTGGCGAAGCCTCTCCGACGCACCGGAATAGACGTCAGGCACGAACTGAGCCTTGGTGTATACACGGGCGAAGACGGGACCATAACGCCACATCAAAGGCTGCTCGTCAATGATTCTTATCTGTCTGTTCACCAAACAAATACCATAAATGATATAAAGTGAGGCTTGAAGGAAGGACATCGTCAGTGGGCGCTGCCTGTCAAGACCATTCCTGATCAGGAAATAGAGGTCCGCCACGGCTTCCGCCAGTTCAATGCTTCCGTACGTAACCTTACCGTCGCATTGAGGGGCGGACTGCCCAGCCTCCGCCTCACCTGGGGCTGTCGCCTCCTTCGCGTCGCTATTCTGGGAACGTGTCTCCTGACCGGTCTCCTTGCAGATTTCCTTCAGGCTGAGCGGGGAAGGTCTGGCAAGCCGGCTCCTTCTCCCGGAAGGGCGAACGCCGTCCGTCTCCGACTTGTTCATGTACAGCAGATGCAGCGTCGTCATGAAAGGCTCCGCGAATTCCGGCCGGACATTCTCCACCCCGGTGAGCCAGTTTAGCATCATTTCCATATTCTTGTGTGTCAAAATACTCGTCTGCTCCATTTCATTCGTCACTTTATGTCATTGAAAGATGTCGGGAGGGCTGTTTTGTCAACCCTCCCGACGGAAGGAAAGCCATCACCAGGAGCCGTCGAACTCCTCGGGAAGGTCGGGCGCGGGGCTCGCTGGAGCTGCGCCCTGTCCGGTCGGGGCACCCTGCTGCCTGTCCTCGAACTCGAAGGTCCTCAGGTTACCCAGGATCGGGGTGTAGCGTTCCATCTCCTCCCTGGAGATGCCCAGCTTCTGCCGGTTCTCCCTCCCGACGGACGCCTTCACCATGAAGTCGCTTCCGTACTTGTTGTTCGGGGTCGGCTTGACCTCGATGTCGAGGTTGATGGTCTTCTTGCCGTTCTTCTCGGAGAGGAACAGGCACGGGTTGTCCTCGAGCGGGATGAAGATACCCTTCTTCCCTTCGCAGATGCGGGTCTGGTGCACGAGGTTCGTGAGGGCGATGTTGCCCAGGTGGGTTGTTCTCTTAGCCATAGCTGTTGTTGTTAAATGGGTTACTGCTTTATATTTTACAAATATAACTTATTTTATTAAACAAATTCTAACGAAATCAAATGCACGGAAGTACCGAGAAACGGCGCGACCCCTTTACGGTGGACAGGTACCTCCCATAGAGCTGACGGTCGTACTGCTCCAGTTCCTTCCTGTCGAACACGGTCTTGAGGTAGAGCCGGTACTCCTCCGGATGCTGCGTACGGAAAGCCTCCTCGTCGAACCTGCTCTCGTTGACGGACTTGTACCGGGCGACCGTCCGGGTCTCCCCCGTGGCCGGATCCACCGCCGTCATCGCCTCGGCGTCCCGGATGGATGTCTTGATGGCCGTCTCGACGCGCATGATCTCCTCGTCGAGCTGCTCCCTCTCCGACTTCAGCTCCAGGTACCGCCTGCAGTTGTCCAGGTCCTCGCCCGTGGCAACGCGTACCTTCCGGTCGACGGAGGCCGGGTATTTCAGGAGGGAGTCCTGGGAGTCGAGCGCCTCGGGCTCTATCCCGAGGAGGAGATTCTCGTTCCAGAAGCGGTCTATGGCCCCCTTTACCGTGGCGTAGAATCCCGGGTTGAAATGCACCCAGGCATGGTCCATGGACAGTCTCGGGAACCCTGTCACCCACGCGATGGCGGCCATCCCGATGCCCATCACGCCCATCTGGTACTGAACCTGGCATACCCAGTAGAGGGGCAGGTTGTTCTTGTCCACGGGCTTCGATGTCGACTTGATCTCGAGGATGCACAAGTTTTCCTCCGTCTGGTCGAATCCCTCGGGGTAGAAGAGCCTGTCGGGCGACACCCGCAGCCACGGGCAGTCGTCATCCACCGCCAGCCAGTCCCCCGCCGACTCCGGGACGATCGTCGCCCCGGTCGCGTCAGCGAAGTACTCGGCGACGGCGGGTTCCAGGAAATGTCCGTTGCGCATGGCCTGCGTCTCCTGGACGGGCGGGTCGATGCCCATCCGCTGGCGCCAAAGCCGAAGCGGCGTGGAGAAGGGGCTCGCGCCCATAACCGTCCCCGCGTCGGAGGACCCGATGCCCTTGAGGCGTTCGAGGAGCCAGTCCTCATGGGTGGCCGGCCGTATGATCGTGTATCCCATACCGTCCCCTCCCTATGCCGTTTTCTTGCGTCCGGCCTGCTCCATAAGGAGGTCGAAGTCCTGGTCGGAGATGGTGTATATCTTCTCTATCCTCCGCCTGATCGCCGGGATGTCGTCCGTAGTTGACGAGGCGATGGCCACGCTCTGCAGCCAGTAGCCGCTTTGCGGGGTCAGCGGCCTCCTCTCGGCGGGTGTCCGCTGCCTTCGCTGCGGAGCCGTCCCCGAGGCGGATGTCCCCTGCGGGAGGTCGTACTTGCTCCGGTCCTCCTCGAAGTAGACGTCTGCCCCTAGGCCGATGGCCTTCCCCGCGACGGAGATCGCGTCAGAGAGTGCCATCTTGAAGGCCTCGTCGTTGACGAAGAGCTTCCCCGAACGTTCCACCCTCGTGTAGACGTTGCCTCCGGTCCCCGGAATCGCGGCGGACCACTCCCCGCTTTCCGGGTCCTTCACGTACAGGTTCACGTCCACGAAGGCGGACACCTCCGTGTCGGAGGCGGCCTGGGTGTACTTGTTCACGATCTCGTACCGCCACCCGAAACCGCAGGGGCCGAATACCTCGGTCAGATGCTTCAGCCGCCACATCGTGTTGATGTTCGTCGAGCCCTTGAGCCGCCCGTCCTCGATGGGCTTCTTCGCCTCGGACGGGACGCACCGCAGCCGTTCGTACAGCCGCATGTTCACGGGCGCCGCCGGGTCTCCGGCCGCCGCGCCCTGATTCTTGTTCGTCTGCATGTCTTTGTTCATTAATTGGTTATGGTTTTTATATAAAAATATATTTATATCAAAACATGATCGGGACAGTCAGGTCTGTCCCCGAGAAGGGGGTCACGTCCCCGTCTGGGGCCCTGTGCTCCCACTTCCCGCAACGGGTCGCCACCGCCCCGGCTCCCAGCTGGGAGAGCACAGCGTTCATCATCCGGCAGGACTTCCTCGTCGGCAGCGTCTCCCCGGAGAGCGTCACTGTCCCCTCCGTCCTCGCCACCCTCAGGCAGGGCGTCCTGTGCAGCCAGACCGTGGTCACACCCCGTTCCGTGGTGACCGTCCTCCCGTTCATCTCCAGCGGCGCGCCCGTCATCACTGCGGCGGCCGTCATCATGTCGCTTCTTGTCATGGTTTTCTGTTTTGTCATATCGTATATCCGCCGTCGATGCCGACGATGGACTCGGGGCGGAACGCCCGCCAGTCGTCGCGTACGAGGTCGAAGTAGACGAAGGTCATGAGCGGCCTGTCCCCGCCCTTGCCGGAGGGATCCCCCCGGTGTTCGCGGATGAGGTCCGCGTCCCTCGTCCCGTAGGCGCTGCGCATCGATCCGTCTGCCTTGACATATCGGAAGTGTACGACATCGGCCTGCATCGCCTTCTTCAGGTCGAGCAAGAGTCCGGCCTTCCTCACCGCTCCGTCCCCCCTCCCCGTGCGGGAGAACACCAGGGACGCGAGGGTGCGGACCTCCTGGTCCGCCGTCCTCTCAAGGAACTCGTCGGCCGTCATAGCGTCTTCCTCCCTGCCGCCCTGAGGACGGCCTTCTTGACGATCTTCCCGAGGCTGGAAGCCAGCGAGACGACATCGTCCATCACGATGTAGGAGTCGTACATCCTCCGGAGTTCGTCCGCCGGCAGCGAGGAGACGATGCTGATCCCTACCGGCGTGAACCCGTCCCTCCGCACCTCGTCCGCGGCTTCCCGTACCGCCCAGGCGCCGCCCTCGGCGCAACCGTCCGACACGATGAACATCAGCGCACGCTCGGAGGTCCGCCTGCGGATGCGCGAGGCCGCCTCCAGGATTGCGGCGGCCGTGGGGGTGCCGCCGAACGAGCCGACCGATCCGATTCCGTTCGCCCTGCCGGGGACGTTCCCCTCGCGGTAGTTGCGGATGACGTTCTTGCCGCCCGCGGACGTGTAGCCGTAGATGTACAGTCCCACGTTCGGGATCTTCCCGACCGCCTCGTTCACGAGTACGGCGGTGTCTCGGGCCAGCCGTTCGCGGATTCCGCACATGGATCCGGACTCGTCGATCACCAGCGCGACGCTCACCCTCTCGCTGCGGACCTCGCCCTTACGGACGTAGACGGTCTGCACGCCCTGCTTCGCCTCGCCGAGCTTGTTCGTGTCAAGCAGGCCGCTCCTCATCCCGGTAAGGGTGTATGCGTACTCCGTGCTGTTGCACCGCAGCGCCTGTGCGACCGCCGGTATGAACCTCCTCACCCTCGAGAGGGAATCCGAATAGGCGTCCGCGTTTTCCCCGGGACGGATGACGACGGTGCCCTCGCGCTCGCCTCTCTCCAGCAGGCCTTCGCACTCTTTCGCAAGAAGCGCCCCGTCCTTCCTGGCGGCCTCGGCCATGTCGTCTTCCCCGAGCGGGTTCGTCCCGGGTCCTGCGGGATCCGACGTCAGCTCTTTCACGGCGTCCTCGATCTCGCCGAAGAGTCTCCGTATCTCCTCGTCGGTCATCTCTCCGCCGTGCCCTCCGGGCGCATCCCCGGACGCGTTCCCTTCACTTCCGGAGGGTCCCGCCTCCGTCCCGGCTTCCTTCGTACCGTCACCACGCTGCGGACATCCGCTTCGCGGAAATCCCTTCCCGGATGCCCCTCCTGACTTCGATTCCTTCCCCTTCTCACCTTCCGTTCCGGATGAGCCGCCCTGGCCGGTTCCTGATCCCCCGGAGGCTTCCCCGTCGCTTTCGCCCTCCTGGCCGGCGGCGTCTTCGGCGGTATCGTCCTTCTGTTCCTCCTCCCGGGAGAGCCGTTCCTTGATGAGCTCATAGATGTCCCTGGCGCGCTCCAGGCATTCGGTGGTCGACTCCGGATAGGGGTCGAGGAGGTCCCGGACCTCCAGGAGGGTGTCCGCGAATTCCGCCGCGTCGTCCATATCGAGCGAGGAGGGATATCTGACGATGCTGAACACCGCGTTGAAAAGACGGGCGAACGCTCCGAGGCGGACCTCTTCCTCCTTCTTCCCCATCTCCTCCTCATATCGGCCGAAGTGATACTGCTTTGCAGACTTGAGGAAATTGGCGAGGCCGGGCTTGCGCTCCCCGAGCTCACGCTCGATGCGCTCGTCCTCCAGGACGTTCTGCAGGCTGTGGACGACCTCGTTCTCCGCCTCCGGCAGCCTCGTGAAGTCGGTATAGAGGAGGTGGCTGCCCTCGTGTACGGTCAGACCCAGGAAGACATCGAGCCGCTTCCCGACCGGCAGCGACCGGTCGTCCAGGACCCTGCTCGCGACGAAGACGCTGTGGGAATCCGTACAGGAGCGCGTCGCGTCGATGCGGACCGCCACCTTGAAGGGCGTGTCCATGGCGACGATCATCTGTCCGGCCAGCCGGTAGGCTTTCTTGAGGAGGTCCTCGTCGTTTCTGGGATTCACCAGGACCGATGAATAGGCGGAGTCCGCCGGGAGGGTATCCTCCCAGCCAAGGCGGCCGCTCCTGCGGATCCTGACGAAGTGTTCGCCGTCCCGCTCCAGGAAATCCTTCGAGAGAAGGTCGAGTTTCTCCTCCCGGGTAAGGTTTGAAATATCGATATGCGTATTCATATGTAAAGACTTATGACGATTGTTCTCAACCGTCGGTTCAGTTCGCGATGACCGCGTTCCAGACGATGCTCCGCTCGCCTTCGGACTTGGTTCCCTCGAAGAGCGGGAGATAGGTCAGTTCCATGGCGGCCGCAGCCGTGTATCCCGCAGCGACCATCCGCGCGGCGCGAAGCGTCTCGCGCGTGGAAAGCGTCGTTCCCAGTTCCTCCTTGGCGTAGTTCGACCGCACGGTCCCCGCCGTGCTCACGATGTTCCGCGCGTCGGACTTGTTGATACCGTACCGCTTCATGAGGACTTCGACCTCCTGCTCCGCCGGCATGTAAGACAGTTCGACGGGGAAGAAACGGTCCATCAGGGCCCGGTCCATCATGTTCGTCCCTGTGTATTCGGCCCCGATGTTCGCAGTGGCGACGAAACGGCATTTCGGATGGACGGGAATCGAACGACGGTCCTTCGTCCCGGCCATCTCCACGGGGAGGGCCCTCCGGCTGTCAAGGCACGGAAGCAGGATGTTGTTGACGGCTGGCGTGGCCCTCGAGAGCTCGTCGAGAAGGATCACCCCTTCCTCCTGGATATCCTGCGTGAAGGAGGCGTAGTCGAACACGGAGGATCCGTCCGGGGCGATGCGGTGAACGCCGAGCATCTCGGATATCGGGTCGTACATCGAGCCCATGTCATAGACATGGCACTTGAGCCCGAGCTTGCGGCAGGCCGTCAGCACCAGTTCCGTCTTGCCAGTCCCGGAGGGGCCGGTGAATAGCGTGTTCTCCTGCTGGAGAAGGTTCACGAGCAGCAGATACCAGTTGTCCTCCCCCACCCAGAATCCGTCGTCCTCGATCGTGGGGACGGCGAAACGGGGGTTCTTCCTGATCCTGTCCAGGAGCGTCAGTGGCCTCGGCTGCGCGCTGTCCTCGCTGAAGACGCCCGTCGACGGGGTTCCGGGCTCGTTGACCTTGTGGCTGGCCATATAGGCATTGTAGGCCTCGACCATCTCCGTCGAGGGGGCGTGACGCGGGTCGACCAGGTCTTTCGCCGCCACGCTGACGGGGAAGATATCCCCGGCCGAATAGAAGGGCGTGACGCTCTTCGTGCGCATCTCTAGGGTCTCGGAGGCGAAGACGGTCCCCACAGGATAGGCGGATCTGACCGCCGTGTCCGCCTGGACGTTGAGATCTGAAATGATACCCTTGCCGGAAGGGTCCGTCTGATGCGGCATGGGGCGCAGCCTGCTGCGGCCTCCGTCCGTGACTGTCCTGAATAGGTAAATCATGCTCATGTGCGTGTGCTTTTAACTTCGCGGAAGAATCCGAGGGATGCGCCACAACGTGTGGCCGCAATCCCGACGGATTACGACGCAAGAGGAAAAGCACAAGGGGACTGCAAAAGCAGCCGCGGAAAAAGGGAGCGCCCGGAGCTTTTTCCGAAGTCTTTTGCGCGGGGAGGATTGACACATGTCTGGGGCTGCGGAAAACTGGGGATATTAAATCGACCAGAACAAGAGATTCTGATTATTATCCGCTATATTTGTAAAGAGACATTAATGACCATTCACCATGCCAAAAATCAGTTATAGAGGAGGCCTATACGAAGGGACATTGAAGGACGGAGTCCCCCACGGGAAAGGAATTCTGAAATGGGAAAGCGGTGACGAGTACCGTGGCCAATGGCAAGACGGGAAAATGACAGGATTCGGAATCCGCTTTGTAGGTAATGGGAGAGGCGGGTACTTCTCCCGTACCCAAGGATACTTTGTGGACGGGCAGCTTCAGTATCCGAGTTTTGTAGACTACAATGAGTTATAGTTTTAGAAATGGATAAGATCGTATTGGACGCCATGCGTTCCTATAACAGTGCTGCCCTGGATTGGGGTTTCCTCAGAATGGGAGGATTCTCGGGGAAGAGAATCACATTTGAAGAGTGTTGCAACAGTATGAGGTCAAGGTTGTATGGAGCCTCCATCCAAAACGACTATAGAGATAGGATCGGTGGTGCAATCATCGTTCTCAAGGAAGTCATTCAGTCAACGGGAGTATCCAGAAAAGAGGATATCTGTCCTACCATTCTTGTCTTTGCCGAGCTTTTGAAAACCTCAACCAAGCCCAAAACATATAATTTGCTATATTTGTAGAACGAGAATGGCCTTCCTATGTCCCACATAATTACCTACACCGAAGAAATCGAAGAGCACGGATCATGCCAGCAGCGTCCGGCGTTGGAGACTGGGGACAAGTATCTTCATGAGGTCGAGGGTAAGATGCGGCTTCGCATCGTCAAGGGCGTCCGTTTCGACCGGTATGTCTGGGAGGATGTCGCGCAGTGGAGCACCACCATTGAGGAGTTCTTCGAGGAGGAGTATACGCTGTTGTCGATTCCTGTTGACGCATCGACTGTCTCGGTCTTCGTGGCCAACGGCCTGCTCGGCATCCTGTCTCGTGACAGGGATTTGCTCCGGGGTGATCTCATCGTTCCCGCCTCCATCGGCAATGTCCCCGTGCGCGGCGTCGCGTCCTTCGGTTTCTACGATTGCCGGAATCTGACGCAGGTCACATTTGCACCGATGGTCGGCATTGTCTACGAATACGCCTTCGCCAAGAGCGGCATTCTGGCGATGACCTTCAACGACGAGTTTGCCATCATGGTCCATACTACCGCCATCGACGGTTGCGACTCTTTGCCCAAGTTCGACCCTCTTTTCGACCGTCCCTTTCCGGGAATGTATCTGTTTCGCGGTGGGCATGCGTTTGAAGAATGGGAGGAGAAACTCAGGCATATGCATTTCTTGACCGAAAACTGAACAGAATCGACGACAACCTTATAAACAATTGATTTATGGGAAGATATTTAGTCAGAATTGCCAGAAAGGTTTATGACATGGAGAATTGTGACGTCCGAGGCTATCCGCTCGAGACCATCGAATACACCGGCGAGGAGTACGAAACTTATGTCGAACCTGAAAACAGCTACGATGTCCACATGCTCGGCAATGGTTGGGAGGAACACACTGTAATCGAATAACTGAACTATGATAAAGAACCATTTGTATCAAGCCTTGAGGACGGCGATTGTCTTCTTTTTCGGGGCTTTGGTAGTTGCATGCGGCGAGGATAATCCCGTAGAACCGGACCCCGTCAAACCCGATATAACCGTCGATGCTTCCAGCTTGGACGTCTTCTCGTCCGGAATCAGGGTAGAAGCCGAACCTCCGGGGGGAACGTTCACGAAGGATGTCGTTTTCACCACAACGGATAAGTGGACCGCGACAGTATCTGGAGATGGATCGATCAGTTGGGTGTCGATCCGGCCGACCTCGGGGGCGGCTGGAAAAACGACGATGACCGTCTCGGTGTCTACTAACGATGCTGAATCAGAGCGCCGGGCGGAGGTAAAGATTGCCTGCGGTACTGTAAATAAGGCTTTCACGGTGATACAAGAAGGGCAAACCCCGAAGCCTCCGTCTCTAATCAATGTGACTAATCCAGAGGAATCGGGAATTACCGTAGTTAGCTATGACCAATCCAAAAGGGAATTGCTGATGGAGGTTCCGGAGGATAAGATTCCGAAAGTTGGAGACATCATATGTTCGGGGAGAACCGCTGAAGCGCCTTTTGGGTTCCTGGGAGAGGTAGAAAGCGTATCTGTCAGTAATACCAGGGCAGGTGAGGATATCGGGAAGAAATGGGTCCGTACCGGTTTTGCGGTATGCTCGCTCTATACGCTGTTTCAAAAACTTGGGGTAGAAGAAAAGAGATGGATTGCCCTGGGCGAGGGAGATGCCTCGTTTACTGACGATGCCGGACACTCTATAGAACCAGTAAAGGATAAAGAAGGAATTGATGTGGTCTCAATTCATCTTCCTATTAAGTTTGATGATGTGAAAATCGATTATACTTACGAAGTCTCCATTCCGCGCTGTTCTCTGTACGTTGATACAAAAACCATCAATCTCGTTTTCGGTTATGATGTTTTGATTAAACAGTCCGAATTGGTTCACTTAAAGGCCGCAGTGAAATTTCCATTCTCCAAGAAAGGAGAACTCATAAAAGATTTGAACTGGGATCGTCCATCTTTTGTACACGTCCGTGATATCCAACTGGGGCCGATTCCGGTAGTCGTTACGACTCAGTACATGATGACAGTCCCTTATGAATACTCGATATCCGCAAATATGGATATGGATATCTATAAGCGAGTAACCTATCATCATATGGGTGGGTATTACCACTGTGCCACTAACACACTCACCCCCCTTGATGGGAGTACCACTTTCTTTGAAGTCATTGAAGGTGACGATGAAGGAGAATACCAGCCGGAGTATTCAGAAAGGGAGTTCAGTGCGACAATAGATGGAAAGCTTTCCATCGGAGTGGATTTCGGCTGGTCTATCGGCCTTTATGGGGGTAATATTGACGATGACGGGGACATTTCCACCGGGTTGAACTATTTGGCAGCAGGCGCTAATGGTGGTATCAAGGTCTCAGACAAGATTTCTTTGGGCGCGATGACTAATATGGATGAGGTTTCACATAATGCCCTAAGGATAATTGATGATCAGACAATTAAGAGTAGCGTGTATGGGAAAATCTGGGGAACGTTTCTTTCTACCGATGTTTTAGGCGCGGAAATACAGTTTCTCACCGCTGAGAAGGAATGGGATTTCTATAAAACAGAATTGTACTCATCATTCTTTTTCCCGTATTATTCGAAGTTGAAAGTCAAATCAATCAACCATCAAGGGTTTATCAATGTGACCGGGAAAAAGCACAAACCGATTTTTAAAGGTTGGGCATCTGTCTTCAATGAAAACGACTTCGGTCTCTGCCTGGAAAGTGCCGATGGGAAGGACTATTACGTATTCAGTATGAAAGGTCACCCCATCAATAAGGATAATGAATTCAGTTTTGATTTGCCAGTCAATATCTCCAACCTCCGCCGTGGTGTCAAGTACTCGGTGTATCCTTATAGCCGTGTAACCAATTTTTTGGGGCTTGGCGGTGAAAAGATGGTTTGCCGGAAAGGAGTAGGTTTCTTGATTTCGGAAGATGGTCAGTTGTCAACAGGGGTCATTGACGATGTCCCCGGGGAAGTTTTATAATAGTCCGCAGCATATGAAAAAAATAACTGTAGCTATCATTTCTGCGGCACTCCTTTATGTCGCCAGTGGATGTCTGGTTGAAGAAAGCTCAACGAGCGCTCCCAACATTCATGTAATCAATGCCAGTTTGGAGAATTCTGACACACGAGCCATCTTGATTCAAGAGCCGGAATCATATAATCTCTTTGCAAAATGGCAGGGGCACGAATACATCAAGGTGTTCTATTTAATGACAGACGAGTATCATAGTAACGCCCCCTTGGTACAGGTGTCCGAGATTACCAATGATGGATTAGGTGCCACTTTCACATACAAGGTACCGGCGGAGTGGGACAAGAAAGACACTTATGATGTCAAGCTTTTCACGTCCCCTTGTAATCCCAAGATGATGGATGGTAAAGTTTACTACAACGCATCCAGTATTCGTGAACCAATTACGGAGGTCCAGTTGCCGTTCTACACTGAAGGTGAAATCAATGCCGAAGGAACG
>JAEEGG010015722.1_pt1 | contig 15844 bp, 15 predicted proteins | sample 9134161 | NCBI WGS metagenome assembly JAEEGG01 (sample SAMN16246543, study PRJNA631951) | gut metagenome | biome: gut microbiome; feature: rumen; material: CR-attached | host: Bos | place: Iran: Karaj | collected 2018-10
GGGCATGTTTTCGGTGTAGTGGGCGACTATTTCAACGATTTTTACAAAAACCATTTGCCTTTCCCGCTGACCAACGCCCAAAAGCGTGTCATTAGGGAGATTAGAAAGGATTTAGGTTCGGGGCACCAGATGAACCGCCTGCTGCAAGGCGATGTGGGTAGCGGCAAGACCATCGTCGCTCTCATGGTGATGCTCTTGGCCTTGGACAACGGCTTTCAAGCCTGCCTCATGGCGCCTACCGAAATTCTGGCCACACAACATTTTGCCACCTTGCAGGAGCAGTTGAAAGACATGAACATCAACTTCGCCCTGCTGACGGGTTCCACCAAAATCGCAGAGCGAAGGAAGATTTATGCAGGCTTGGCCGACGGCACCATGCAAATCGTAGTCGGCACCCACGCGCTGATTGAGAGCAAGGTGGTGTTCAAGAATTTGGGCCTGGCTATCATCGACGAGCAACACCGTTTTGGTGTGGAGCAAAGGTCAAAATTCTATGAGAAGACCGAGATTCCGCCGCATACTTTGGTGATGACCGCCACACCCATCCCACGCACCCTCGCCATGACACAATACGGCGACCTCGATGTCTCCAAAATCGATGAGTTGCCTCCTGGAAGAAAGCCTGTGCAGACTTACCATGTCTACAGTGACGACCGCTACCGCATCATGATGTTCATGAAGCAGCAGATTGCACTTGGGAGGCAGATTTATGTGGTCTATCCTTGCATCAAGGAGTCGGAAAACTCGGATATGATTGCGCTTCAGGAAGGTTACGAGGCTTTGTTGCACGACTTCCCCGAACCGCAATACAAACTCTGCGTCTGCCACGGCCGGTTGACTGCCGAGGACAAGGACTTCGAGATGCAACGCTTTATTACTAAAAACGCACAAATCATGGTGGCCACGACAGTCATCGAGGTTGGCGTCAACATCCCTAATGCCACGGTGATGATTATCGAAAACGCCAACCGTTTCGGCTTGTCGCAGTTGCACCAGTTAAGAGGTCGTGTGGGTCGCGGCGCCGACCAGTCCTATTGCATCCTTGTCACCGACCACAAGTTGACCAACGACGGCAAGACCCGTATGAAGACCATGTGTAGCACCAACGACGGCTTTGAAATCGCTGAGGTTGATCTTGAATTGCGTGGTCCGGGCGAGACGGGCGGCACCCGACAATCTGGACAAATCGAGATGCTCATCGGCGACCTTCAAAAAGACGGTCCATTAATCCCGCAAGTTCGCGAGGCTGCCATCAAGCTTTTGGCTGACGACCCGAAACTCATCAAGCCCGAGAACAGGATGTTGAGGGAACATTACAAGGAATTGTTTGCCCAAACTTTTGACTGGAGCCAGATTGGATAAAACCTAACGTAGAATTCGCAGAAATCGCAGAAACCTATCGGACGCGGTTTTCCTCACGCAGAAATCGCAAAAATCGCAGAATCCTACCGGACGCAAACTTGGTGTCGCTTCGCGTTTCATATAATTCTGCGCATTCTGCGTGCCAAGAAAAAGCGTCGCTTTGCGCTTCATATAGTTTTGCGTGAAACTATTTCTCTTTCCGAAACGAATAAAACTTGTTCGTCAAATAGCTGAACGTCACACAGAGGATGGAGATGATGATGTAGGAGACGGTCGGCCAGATGTGCAGCACCTCGACGAAGAGTTTCAGACCAAAATAGTTAATGAGGATGTTGACAACCGTTACTAGGAAATACCTGACAATCTGTGTCCTGCCTTTCAGTGTGGAGCCCGAGAAGCTGATATGTCGCGCCATCCAGAATCCTGTCAAGAAAGTGATGGGAAACTTGAAAAGGAAGGCTGCAATGTGTGGTGAGATGGTGACGAAACCAAGATTTACATCCTGTCCGCGGAAGACGAAATGATAGAAAATGTAGTATAACACCCACTCCAAAACAAGGTTCAAGCCTCCACAAGCGCCATAGCGGAACAACTCGAGACTCATCACCTTGCGGAAAGGCGGATAGAAGAAGTCGATGACCTTAGTCAAGGTGCGTTCAATCCAGGATTCTATTTTCTTGGGTGCTGGCATCGGGTTGCAAAAATAGGAAAAAGTTTATAGCCAAATCAAATCGAAGTCGCCTCCCATAGGTTTCTTCGTCTTTTGATGGCATGTCATACTGACCGAGGAACGAGGGAGTGTATCTATGCCGTCAAAAGCTTCGGAATGACATGGGAGGCTGAGCAATCTATTGGTTTTTTCCACATCATCTGTGAACCCCAACACGTAACCGCCACCCCCTGAACCAGAGATCTTTACGCCGAAATGGAAATCGAAATCAGCGGTGAACAGATCCAAAGCATTGTCGGTAATCATCGGGCGAAGGAATTCCAATTGGCCTTTGGTGAGTTGTTTCAACGACTTGAAAAACATCTCTTTATTGCCTTCAATCATCGTATTTATGCAGGAAGTTACGCAAGGCACATACTCGGATTGAAAGCGATTCAAAAACGCTGGATTTTCGCGTTGTTGCTTGAAGTGGTTGACTAAAGGTTTGGTGTTGCTCTTTATCTTGGTGTCAATCAAGCAAATATGGATTTCTTTTTTTAGAAAGTCATCCGATAGCAGTTGCACGTCTTTTGGCGTGATTTTGAATGGTTGGCCCAGATAACACTGCAAGGGGTCGATGCCGGAACTGCTGCCGTGGAAGTAGCTCTCCATCTTGCTGAAAAGGGTTTTCAGTTGCAACAAATCATCCGTTTTTTGCTTGGCATAAGCATCGTAGACGGCGGCCACCAAGGTTCCAGAACTGCCTAAGCCATATCCCGTAGGTACGTTGGAATCCAAGAAGAGATTGTAGTGTAAATCGTGGTTGAATCGTTGCAAGTCAAAAAGATCCTTCAACTCGTTTTCGGTTGAGAGAAAGTCCGCAAAGCGTCGCAGGTTGGCATTGGAGGATGCCGTTCCTTGTGCCAACAGATGGGAGGCAAAACGCCATTGGGCAGAGAATTTTTTCAATGGGATCATCAATGCCGTAGCGTCAAAGATCATCGAATACTCGCCAAAGAGAATCACTTTGCTATAATAACGCTCTCTCATCACAGCAGTTTTTTGGGTCCGTCGCCAACATGGTCAGCAATCCATTTACTGTTAACACAATAATTAGCTAAATTGTCATAGATGAAGCGTTCCACTTTTTCGGTTTCGCTCTCGGGATAGAGCAAATGCACGTTCGGGCCAGCATCCAAGGTGAAACAAAGCGGAATCTTTGTTTCATTTCGGAACGCCCGAATCTCATTGATGATGTTCAAGGTATTGGGTTTCATTAAGATGAAAGAAGGATTGGAACACATCATCAAGGCATGAAGTTGAAGTGCTTCGCTCTCTGTGATAGTCATAAAGGTGTCCAAATCGCCCGATTTCAATGCAGCAAGCAGGTTTTTGATGTTTTCGTTGGCTTGCGCATAACGCGCTGGTGCGTAAGGATTTCCCTCCATCAAAGCGTGGCCTGCGCGACTGGAAACCGCTTTGGTTTCGTCGCTGACAATCAAAATACAGTCGTGATAAGTCTTGAAAACGGGATGAATGTCATCGGCCAACGAAACGGCATATTCGTCAGAACTGCCTTCGTAAGCCTCAGTTTTGCCCCAAAGTGCCATTGCGGGGAACACCGAGCGCGCCGCACTGCCCGAGGCCAATCGCGAGAAACAGGAAGCTTTTTGCATAATAATCGGCCCTTCGACGGGCTCAGGGACCGAGTCGACCAAGGTCCTTGAGCCTGTCGAAAGGCCGACTAACAGGGATTCTATCTGCATCAACCCCATCACAAACGCACTCATCGATGAGGCCGAGGAAGCAATGCCAGAGGAATGCGGGAAGGTGTTGCGGCTCTCCACCTTCAAATTCAGTTGGTTGATGAACGGGAAAAACGCTTGATTATCAAGTAGAAACTTCTGGATCTTCGCACCAAAAGCGGGATTTTCCTTGCCCTCGAAAAAGAACCTGAAACCGAAACGGTCGGCTTTTTCAAACTCGATGAAAGTCTCGGTGCGACATTCCGACAATGTGAAACTAATTGAAGGGTTTTGAGGGATTTGCTTTCCCTTCTTGCCCCAATATTTCACTAAAGCGATATTGGATGGACTTGTCCACCCCACCTTGCCCTTAAAGCCGTTGGGCACCTCGTCTTTGAAGGCTTCGCTCAACCATTTGTTTTCCATTTCCCTTCCGTTTTAGGCTGCGAAGATAAGAAATCTCTTCACAAGACGATCTTTTTGTAACCAAATACCACTTCCAAACCATATTTTTTGAAATATTCTCTCACTTGATTTTCAGGCCATTCCGTTGCGGCAAGAATAAAGTCGCCGCCCCAAGCGCCCAATGATTTCAACACTCCTTCGAAGTCGGGGAAGCGTTTTTGTATGGGTTCCTGCCCGATGCAGCGGGCGATGATGCGCTCATGGCATTGCATGAGCATAGCGAATTCGTCTAAAGTCTGGCATTTCGGCAATGCACGGCTGATTTCCGAAACGGCATCTATATCTTTTTGTAAATCAATGGGATCTGTCTTTTCCAAAAATGCTTTGACCTCTTTTGACGAACTTTGTTTTTGTCCTTGGTAGACGAAAAAGAGGTGCTCGGCAAAAGGTGGAGTGAAGTTAATGGGTTCAACCGTTGGTGTCGTCCCTTCGACGGGCTCAGGGACCTCGGTTTTTACTTGGTAATAGATTGGTCCTTCAGCAGTGGCACAAGCGATGTCGTAACCCGAGCCGCCGAAGGTCATTTTCAGCAATTCATATGGGTCAATATTTGCCCATCGCGCTAAGTTGGAAATTAAGGTGGAGCTGCTGCCGAGACCCCAATTCGGGTTGAAATCCAAACGCGTCTCAAAATGTGGGCATTCTCCAAATACCTTGGGATTTAGTTCTCGAACCGTTTTGAGGATTTGTACCAGTTTTTCTGCCTTTTGTCGGTCGTCACAGTCAATGATTTCAAGGTTTTTGGGATCCAAGGTTACAGAAAACCAAGGGCCGTCGGGTGTGTAGGCATCCCATTGTAGAGACGTTTCCTGAAACGTCTCAGCGGTCATGGATTGTCCCAATTTCAGCGGCAAGGCCAAAGCCAAAGCGCCTTTTAGGACGAGGTATTCGCCGGTCAGAAGGAATTTTCCGTGAGAATAATAATTTTGAATCATAAAGAGGTTGTTTTATGCACGCAGAATCCGCTGAATTTTGTGAAGCTTATCGGACCCTTATTTTGAATGGAAACGCAAGCGTTTCTTGAAATCGCAGAAAGCGACGCTTTTTGATACACTTTTTCCAATAATCCAGGCCCCAAGGTCTTATAAACCTCTAAAGCGCATCCAATTTCTTTATAGCTCAAAGGGTCATTCTTGAAAGTAGCCATATTATTTTAATTTGCGTCGCTTTGCGTTTCAGCGAGTTCAGCGAGTTCAGCGTGAAAAAATTCATTTTCTCAATGATTCCAGGAACTTCTCCACCTCTGCATACGACACGGTTTTGTCCTTGAAATACTCGCGAGCTTGTTTTTTCTCCTCTTCCGTGGCGTTCAATTGGTTCAAGATGTTGTTCAAATGCATCTTCATGTGGCCGGCTTGGATGCCTTTGGTGGTCAGCGAGCGCACTGCAGAGAAGTTGTTGGCCAAGCCCATCGTGGCAGCGATCATCATCAACTCGGGGGCGGTGGGGTTACCCAAGAGTTCCAAAGTCTTCTTGGCCAAAGGATGCAAACTGGTCAGACCGCCCACAGTGCCCAAGGCCATGGGCACCTCTAGTTCGAAATGAAAGATGCCATTTTCGAGGGTAACGCTCGATAGGCTCTCATAGTGTCCGCTGCGCGAGGCAAAGGTGTGTCCAGCCGCTTCCACCGCGCGAAAATCATTACCCGTGGCAATGACCACAGCGTCTATGCCGTTGTAGATGCCTTTATTGTGCGTGGTGGCTCGGTCCGTGTCGATGTGGGCGATGTCGACGGCTTTCTTGAATTTCTTGGCATATTCGGCACCCGTGAGGTGCTCGTCGATGCTGTCAAGTTGTTCAACAGGGCATTCCACCCAAACCTTCACGCGGCAATCGGGCGTGTTGTTCGACAGGATGGTCATGATAATCTCCACCTTGCGTAGTTCTTCGGGGAGACTTTGCTGTTCGGCGAAGAAGTCTTGTAGGGTATGGCCAAACTGTTCCAAGGCAGAATTGATGAAGTTGGCCCCCATGGCATCGCCGGTGCCAAACTCCACGCGAATTTGGTAATAGTCGGGAATCTGTGCGCTATAGTCAAGAAGGCGCATCCCGAGGATGCCACCACCCCGCTTGCGCATCTTCTCGGTCATGGCATCCGTGTCGGCCAGCAACCGTTTCTCGATTTCGGGGAACAATTCAAAGAGTTTTTCTTTGTTGCCGCTCCAACCGAAATGCACTTGTCCGACTTTGCGCACATCAATGACTTCGGCATGGAAACCGCCGCGTTCGCCCCAGAACTTCGCTGCCGCTGAGGCGGCGGCGACGACAGAGCTTTCCTCAATGACCATTGGGACGACATAATCCTTGCCGTTGATGGTCACGTTGGGAGAGATGCCGTAAGGGATAAAAAAATTGGTGATGGTGTTCTCGCTGAACTCATCAAAGAGTTGTTGTTGCTTTGAGTCAGGATGCCAATAACTCTTCAACAGACTAATGACCTCGCCAGGATTTTCGAAATAGTTGGCAATAAGCTTCAGCTTCTCTTCTTTGAGAAGTTTTGAAAAACCTTTCTTTATGCGTTCGCGAGTGGCCATGGCCTAATTTACCATTCTTCCTCCTCGATTACCTTCTCGGGTTCGAGGCTTTCCTCAAATTGTTTGCCCCAATCTTCTGCGAAAGCGGCAATCTGTTGCAGATAACTATCCCAAATGGGTTGGTAGAGAGGGTCTTCCTTGTTCATCCATTCCTCACAAGGGTGGTTCGACTGGGTCTTCTGCAAGAAATCGGTAAGTGTGTAACGCACACGACCTTCACGTACCTCGATAGTGAAACGATAGGTAATCCAAGGCCATTTTGACTTCACTGCATCACCGTTGTCGAGTTGGAACTGGTGCTTGCCCTTCAAAGTGCGCCCATCGTTTTGGTTGAGGATGTTGGCGGGACTCTTGTAATACGAGTTCATGAAAGTGCTGAAGATGCGATTAAACACTTCGTCTTCAGAGCCTTGTGTTGGGATGACCTTGCGGAAGGTGATCTGTTCGGTCTTGGGGTCGATGGGGAGTTCGGATTGGGCAAAGGCGATGGTCGCAAACACGAGGGCGACGATGGTCAAAGCTACTTTTTTCATTGCGTTCAAATTTTTGACAAAATTAGTAATAATTCGGTTTGTTTTTGCATACGAACAACATTATATGCAAATTTCAGACCAAAATTAAAACGGGATGAGTTGTGAGTCGTCGGAACACTCGACGTTGAGTTGGGGATGTCCTTTGTAATATAGGGTGGAGGCTTCGGTTATTGTGCCTTCCATAATGTCATTGACGTTGACAGTGGCTTCGGAAGCCCCCGAGAGGTCAACATGCATGTCGCCAACTTCGGTTTGCACCATGTTCAGCAGGCTGGCGTCCTGCAACTGAATCATGCCATAAGGAGCAGCACCGCCAAAAGTGATGAGACGGGAGGCACCGCTCAAGTTGGCAACGAGATGGAATTGCGTGTCGAAGGTGCCTTTGCAGGTAGAGGCGTCGCTCATCTTCACCTCGCCATTTGTGCTGGTGATGTGAAAACCCAAGAACTGCGAGGCGTCTTTAATGACCACTTTGCATTCGTGCCCCGAATAGTTCAAGCCAGTGCAAACAGAGGCATCTTCCAAATGGAGGATTAGGCTGTCGCTCGTAGCGGAAAATTGCCCTGTAAAACTCAGTTTTGAGGCGTCTTCTGCTTCAATCTTTTCAATTTTGTTGGTGTGTACGGTGGCTCGGAATTCGGAGTTGATGACGGGACGCACATTGCCCGAAAACCCAATTTCGAGTTGGTTGCCGTCCATTTTCGTTTTCAGGTAAGGTTCCAGATAGGCGGAGAATTCAAGTTCCACATAAGTGCTGCTGTCCGCTACCACGTTGACTTGCCATGCATCGCCAACTTCAATCTCTCTAATGTCGGCATTTTCGAGGACGGTCTTTTGCGTCAGGGTCATGTCTACCTCTTTTTTGCATGCGGTAGCGAAGCAGAGTGCCACGCAAAGGATGAGTATGGTTTTGATTGTTTTCATGATGTATTAACGAAATAAGGGGTCGATTATTATTGATGATGATAGGGCTCGCCTTTCAAAATCGTGAAAGCCCGATAAAGTTGCTCGACAAAAATCAACCGCACCATCTGGTGACTGAAGGTCATGGGCGAGAGCGACATCTTGGCGTTGGCGCGGTCGTAGACTTCTTGCGCGAAACCGTAAGGTCCTCCGATGATAAAAACGAGCCTTTTAGCTCCTGAAGACATCTGTTTTTCAAGGTTCTCGGAAAATTCTACCGAGGTGAACTGCTTGCCGTTTTCATCCAACAGAACGACTTGGTCGCCAGGTTGCATCTGTTGCAGCAATAGGAAACTTTCGGCCTTCTTCTGCTGGTCTTCGCTGAGGGTCTTGCGGTTGCGCGGGTCAGGAATTTCCTTCATCTCGAACGAGGCATAATGCCCTATGCGGCCTACATATTTCTTGATGCCAGTGATGAGGTAGTCCTCGTCCGTTTTGCCGATGGTCAGTAATAAGATTTTCATTTTTTTACTATGGCTTATGACCATGACTATGACCGCTCCCACATGGTGTAAAGCGGTCATAGTCAAGGTCAAAGATCAAGGTCTAAAAGGTTCCTAACTGCTTTCTTATCCCGTTCCAACTGCGCCTTCAACTCGTCCAGCCCCTCAAACTTCTCCTCGTCACGGATGCGGTCAATAAAGCGTACATGGATCTGCTTGCCGTAGAGGTCGCCGTCGAAGTCGAACAGGTTGACCTCAATGATGGGGTTGTCCTCGCTACGGTCGCCTATGGTGGGCCGGAGCCCGATGTTGGCCATGGCCTTGTAGGTCTGTCCTTCGTAGTCGACGAGGCAGGCATACACGCCACGGTTGTTGATGAGCATGTATTCTCTGGGTAACTCAAGGTTGGCAGTGGGGAAGCCCAAGGTGCGGCCGATCTTATTGCCCACCACGACCTCGGCAGTAATGGAGTAGGTGTAGCCTAACAGACGATTGGCACCTTTTACATTGCCCACGGCCAAAGCGTTGCGGATCTTTGTCGAGCTGACGGCAATGTTTTCAACATCTTGTGCGGCAATGCGTTCCACTTTGAAATTGTATTTCTTCATCAAGTCGGTGAGAAGGTCGAAGTCGCCCATGCGATTCTTGCCGAAGTGATGGTCGTAGCCCACTACGATGTAGGCGGGTTTGATGTTGTCGATGATATAGTCCTTGATGAACACTTCGGAGGGCGTGCGCGAGAACTCCTTGGTGAAGTTGATGATAACCACGTTATCGATGCCGAACTCCTCAAATTTCTTGAGTTTTTCCTCTGGAGTGCAGAGAAAACGCAGGTTGGAGCTGTCGATGTTGAGTACTTGACGAGGGTGGGGGTGGAAGGTGACCACAACCGTCTCGCCGCCAATGCCTTGTGCCAAGGTTTTCATCTTGTTGAAGATGGCCTGATGGCCAAGATGGACACCATCGAAGGTGCCGATGGTGACTATGGCGTGAGGGATGTTGCGGGTTTCTATGATGTTTCGAAAGACTTTCATTAATGCTTGAATCACATGGGACTATCGTCTTTACCGTCATGGCGGAGGGACCGTCATTCCGCGAAAGCGGAACGCCATCTCCTAAGTGCGAAAGTATTCCTTTATGCTTAGGAGATTGCGGGTCAATGCTCGCAATGACGGTTAATCGAGCAGTATCGTGTTTTCTATAAGGTATTTAGCGATTTGTACCGCATTCGTGGCTGCGCCTTTACGGATGTTGTCGCTGACAACCCAGAGGTTCAAGCCATTGGCGACGCTATAGTCGCGGCGGATGCGCCCCACGAAGACTTCGTCCTTGTCGAAGGCATAGAGGGGCATGGGGTAGATGCTGTTGGCAGGGTCGTCCTGCACTATGACCCCAGGCATGGCCTCCAGCAGTTTGCGGACATCTTCGATTTCAAAAGGTTTTTCTGTCTCCACGTTGACCGCCTCGCTATGGCCTCCTGTTACGGGTACACGAGTGGCCGTAGCAGTGATGGCGATATGGTCGTCACGCAGAATTTTGCGTGTCTCGTTCACCAGTTTCTCCTCCTCGGTGGTGTAGCCGTTGTCGACGAAGTCGCCAGCCTGCGGGATGACATTATAGTAGATTTGATGCGGATAGGCAGGGGGAAATTGATAGGCACCAGCAGGAAATGCACCAGGCATGCTGCTATAGGCTGAGCGCCGAGCATCTTCTTCCCGACTGAGTTGATAGGCCCCCTTCACGCCGCTGCCGGTCACGCTTTGGTAGGTGCTGATGACCAAACGTTTGATGCCGTATGCCTTATGGATGGGCGCCAAGGCCATAACCATCTGTATGGTGGAGCAGTTGGGGTTGGCGATGATGTGCGTGTCCTTAGTGATAGTGTCGGCATTGATCTCGGGGACAACCAAAGGCACACCTTTTTCCATGCGCCATGCCGAGCTGTTGTCGACGACGAAAGTGCCTTGTTCGGCAAAACGCGGTGCATATTGCTTGGAGGCAGCACCACCCGCCGAGAAGATGGCAATGTCGGGACGGGCCGCAATGGCATCGTCAACACTGACGACTTTATGGGTCTTGCCTTGGAAAACGATTTCCTTGCCCACGGAGCGTTCCGAGGCGGCAACAATCAATTCATCTATGCGAACCTTTTGTTCGTCAAGCACTTTAAGCATTTTTGAGCCGACCATTCCGGTGGCTCCTACCACTGCGATTTTCATTTTTGTTCCTCCCAAATTTTGCTGCAAAAATAGAGATTTTCTTTCAAGTGTCCGTGTATAATGCCATTATTCTCATCTGATTCCCAAAATGGCAAAAAAATACAATTTTTCTCTTGTAATTCACATTTTTTCTACCTTTGCCTCTTGTAAAAACGCAAATTCACCTATTTAATAACTAAAACTTTTCACAATGAAAAAGACTGTATTAATGTTGGCCGCCCTCGTTTTGGGTTCAATGGCCTTCGCACAGAACGCCGACAAGAAACAAGCTGTCGACCAGTATGGCAACACAGTGAACGTCAAGACACTAGAGACCTCAAGTCGCGATGGTATCTTGGTGTTCGAATCAAAAGACAAAGACTACAAGTTCTGGTTTGACACCAGAGTGCAGGTGGACTTCGGTCACTATTTCGGTGCCCAGGAATGGGCTGACCCGATTGGTTCAGGCGCCAGCATCCGTCGTGCACGCTTTGCTGCCAAGGCTCAAATCACACCTGATTGGTATGGTGAGATTGACATGGAACTTGCCAACGGTTCCTTCGAACTTAAAGACGCTGTGGTTCGCTACAATGGTTTGAAGAATTGGCAGTTCACTGTCGGTAGCATGAAGCCCGACTTCACCATGTCGCGTAACACTTCTTCGCGTTATCTCATGTTCATGGAACGTCCTATGGTGATCAACGCCTTCGCTCCTAGCCGTCACCTCGGTGTCTTCGCCAAATACACCAATAAGTATTTCTTCGGTAGCGCCAGCGTGCTCTTCCAAGAGATTGAAGGTCAGGAGACTCGCGACTATGTGGAAGCCAACAACAAGGACTATGGCATGGACGAAGGCCTTTCCTATGTCGGTAAGGTCGTGGTGCGTCCCATCAACGAACCCGATCTGGGCATCCATGTCGGCGGCGCAGTCATGTACGACGCTCCCAAGACGTCCGATGAGATGGGCGTCTATAGCGGAACGCGTTTCAGCTGCCGCAATACCACCAACATCAGCCGTAAGAAATACATCGACACCGATGATATCAAGAACACCGACCATAACCTCATTGCCACTGCCGAACTCGCTGGCCACTACAATGGCCTGCGTCTCGAAGGCGCCTGGGTGTCGGATTGGACTTATATGAAACCTGAAGTCGGCATCGACAAGCCTTATCACTTCCAAGGTTGGTATGTCGAAGGTGCCTGCCTCCTCCTCGGTGGCAAACAGAGCTACGACTCCGATGGCGCCAAGTTCAACCGCGTCCGCACTGGTCGCAGCTGGGGCGACATCGAACTCGTTGCCAAATATGAGTTCCTCGACATGAATGACTACGAAGGCCGTGGCGAACAAGCCATCTATGGCGGTTCCGCCGAACTCTACGGCGCTGGTCTCAACTTCTACTTTTCCAAGAACGTGAAGATTGGTCTCAACTATCAATATGTTAACAACGACCGTTATGCCAACGGCAAGGGCAAGCTCTATGTCGGTCTCGATGCCGATGGCAACCCGACTAAGGACTTCACCAAGGTCGCTGCCGCTGATGGCAAAGCTGGTGTGAACTACCACATGCTGTTGGCCCGTTTCCAGGTCGCTTTCTAATCCATCAAAATGTCTAACCTTATAAAACTGAGAATAATATGAAGAAAATAATGATCGTGGCTTTGGCTCTTTTGATGGGTCTTGCCTCTTGTGTCAAGGATAAGCAATATCCAGGCATCAATATCTCCAATGTTTCTTATGCACCTACTGCAGTTCAGGCTGATGACGAAGTCACGGTGACGGCTACCATCACAAGTTTCAAGGACTTCACCGCCAAGTTGGTGTATACTATCGGTGAAGAGAACAAGGAACTGGCCATGACGGCAGTCGAAGGCGTCTACACCTCTGTCATTCCCGCCCAACCTGACAGAACCAAAGTGAGTTTTTACGTGCAAGCCATGAACGGTGAGGTTACTGCTGTTTCATCCACCATGGAATATGAAGTAGGTGCTGTCGCCATCGATTACAGCAAACTTCGTCTCAATGAACTCAACGGCAACGACAAGTTCATCGAAATCTACAACGCTGGTACAGATGCCATCAATCTGAATGGCGTGTACATCGAGAAAGACGGTGCCCAGAACTGGATTGGTGACAACACGGTGAAGGTCGAAGCCGGTGCCTATCTTGTGCTCTATAGCGAAGATGTCGTCGCCGACCATCCCGATGTCCCCGAAGCCCTGATCTTCCACAGCGGTCTCTCCGCCAAGAAGAATGTTCGCATCCAGCTCTTCACGCCTGCAGGTGCAAGCATCGACGACTTCAATCTGACGGCCATTGAACTGAACGGCGAGGCCTACGGCTATGCTGGCAACCAAGCTCCTGCCTCCTACAGCCGCAATGCCGATGGCAACTGGTACTATGCCGATGCCACTCCGGGTGCTGCCAATACCGATGGCCAGAACATCGTTCTCGGTCTCGAAGGCGGCGTGACGCCCGAGCCTCCGACTCCCGAAGAGCCCGACTACACCAACCTCGTCCTCAACGAGCTGAATGGCGACACCAAGTTCATCGAAATCTACAACAAGGGTAACCTCGGCCTCTCCATGGAGGGCATGTACATTACCAAGGACGGCAATGAAGAAGATATCAAGTGGACAGGCGATTCCACCATCGTGGTTCCCGCCCATGGCTATGTGGTGCTTTATAGTGCCGATGTTGCTGCCGACCATCCGGAACTGGGTGAGAACATGTTCTTCAACAGCGGTCTCTCCGCCAAGAAGACGGTGCGTATCGCCCTCTACATGGCTGACGGCACCGAAAGAGACGTGTTCACCAGAGGTACCACAGGTGAATGGGGACAGACCATCTCCAACGTGGCTCCTCAGTCCTACGCCCGCACACCTGACGGCGGCGACTGGAAGCTGGCCGACCCGACCCCGGGCGAAGTCAACCCCGCCGAAGGTGAAGACATCCCGCAGGAATAATTGATTCCGTCATTGCGAGGAGGAACGACGAAGCAATCCAGAGAACCAACAATCCCTGGATTGCTTCGCTCTGCTCGCAATGACGTTTACCATTCAAAACAACAATTAAACATTTAAACAATCAACAATTCAACGTCATAAATGATGGCAAAAGAAGAAATGAAAATCGGCGAAGTGTCGAAGCCGAGATTTGAGTTCCGCTCCTTCGGACAGTGCTTCTGCGAGGCCCACAAACGCATGGCCCGCCTGTCGATGCCTGTCCCCGAGAAGGTTTGGGAGCGCCTCAGCGACGAGATCTACATCATCTCCCGCAAAAACGACATCAACAACACCAAGATACGCGACGGCAAGATGGATATCAAGACCTTCGTGCAGAGCGTCGATGGCCTCGAGCAATGGAATCCCCTCATGAAGGGCGAGTTCCCCATCAGCCGCGAAGTGCTCGAGAAGGAAGTGTTCCCCGCTTTTATGGTCGAGATGCCCAAGCTGACCAAGGACACCTATACCTATGACGAGTTCATCGCTATGGTGAAGGCCAATCCCGACCTGGCTGCTGTGCGCGTCCACAAGCGCCGTTTCGGCTACATGGTCAACGACACCATCTGCGAGTTTGGTGAGGTGCTCATCAATGGCGCCAAGGTGGTGACCATCAACTCTGAGTCGACCGAGATTGAGGACATCAAGAAGACCATTAAGGACTGTGGCCTCGAAGGTGTCGAAAACATCAACTATTTACAGGCGATCAAGCGCGTCATCGGCATGTCCGACAAGCCGCTTGCAAACGAATAAACGACTATGGCACAAGAGATTGAAAAAAAGTTTTTGGTAAAGGGTGACTTCAAGGCCGAGGCTTTCAAGGCCACGCGCATCACCCAAGGCTATCTCAGCAGCGTGCCCGAGCGCACCGTCCGCGTGCGTGTGAAGGGCGACAAGGGTTTCATCACCATCAAAGGCATCGGCAACGCCTCTGGCGCCGCCCGCTTTGAATGGGAGAAGGAAATCCCCGTCGAGGAGGTGCAACAACTCCTTGAAATCTGCGAACCTGGTGTCATCGACAAGACCCGCTATCTCGTCAAGAACACCGATGGCAAGCACACTTGGGAAGTCGACGAGTTTTATGGCGACAACGACGGACTCATTGTCGCTGAAGTCGAGCTCACAGATGAGAACGAGCCCTTCGACAAGCCCGCCTGGCTCGGCGAAGAGGTCACCGGCGACCCCAAGTACTTCAACTCCATGTTGATGAAGAATCCTTATAAAAACTGGTAATAATTAACACGAGACTACGGGACACAGGACGGTTAGACCGAGCCCTAAACCGTCATTGCTGGCTTGACCCGCAATCTCCTGAGCAGAAAGGTTTCGTCTTCGCGTTCAGGAGATGGCGGATGCTCCTCCGCCATGACGGTAAAGGGCGTTAGAATGGTTCTTCCCACTCCAGTGTCCCGAAGTCAAAAAAACACCCCCATGAGCACTTTCGACCCGCTAGATATGAACAACTACAAAGTGGAAAAACTGCCCAAGATGCAGAAATCCAACTTTGAGATTTGGATGGCTCGCCTCGGCGGCCCATTGGCTATCATCGCCTTTGTCGTGATTTATTGGTGCTGCCACATCGGCTTCATCGACAACCTGAACACCGAGATGCTGACTGAAAAGGCCTTGAAGCGTTGCAACGACATTGGCTTTGAGGAGTTCCTTCGCACCAACTACGCCATGCTCGCCATCTTTGTCGCGGGTCTCATTCTCTGGATGACGGAAGCCATCCCCAACTACCTGACCTCACTGTTCATCATCTTGGGTATCGTGCTCTGTAACGTCACCACACAAAAGGAGGCCTTGGCCCAACTCGGTCACCCTGTGATGTGGCTGAACATCCTTTCTTTTGTCTTGGCGAGTATGCTGGTCAAAACGCAGTTTGCCAAGCGACTGGCCTTGGCCTTTGTCATCAAGTTCGGCAAGAGTGCCACAGGTGTGCTTTGGAG
>JAEEGG010015723.1_pt1 | contig 15844 bp, 10 predicted proteins | sample 9134161 | NCBI WGS metagenome assembly JAEEGG01 (sample SAMN16246543, study PRJNA631951) | gut metagenome | biome: gut microbiome; feature: rumen; material: CR-attached | host: Bos | place: Iran: Karaj | collected 2018-10
GATCTTCAGGTCCTTGTAGGAGACTTTCGTTTCCCAGGAGCCGAGGCCGACGAAGCCGCGGAACTTCTTCTGCTTTCCGGCGTCGACGGTGAGCTTCAGGTCGAGGTTGCGGTCCGCGCGGTTGTTCGCGAACATGACCTGCGTCCAGTAGGACGGCGTGCCGAAGACGCGGCTCTGGTCGAAGACGATGGCGTCCGGGTTCCAGGTCTCCCAGCCGACGCGGCGGAAGAGCGGCGCGTAGGAGCTCATGATCACGATGTCGCCGTTGCGCTCGAGTCCGGTCATGAACGCGGCTTCGCCGAGCGCGGCGTTCAGGTTGCCTCTGCCCGCGCCGCTGGTCACGGCGTATTCGCCGAAGTAGATCTCGGGGCCCTTGCGGTCCTGGTTGTCGAACCGCGTGGCGTCGCGGCGGAAGGTGTTGGAATCGGAGTACAGATGCGGGTCGAGGATGTCGTTCTTATAGCCCGCGGTGGCTTCGTTCGCCACGAGGCGCATGTTCGGGTACTTTTCGAGGATCGCCTTCGCGATGAGGGCGTAGCGTTCGGCGTAATCGCGGCCGCCGTTCTCGTTGCCGATTTCCATGTACTTCATGTTGAACGGTTCGGGATGGCCGTTTTTGGCGCGCTCGGCGCCCCACTTGGACGTGACCGGGCCGTTGGCGTATTCGATGGCGTCGAGGGCGTCCTGCACGAACGGCTGCATCTGGTTCATCGGGACCACGTACATGGTGTCCCTGCCGTTTCGCGTTTCATGTCCGATGCCGCAGTTGATGACGAAGAGCGGCTCCGCGCCGAGGTCTTCGCACATCTGGAGATATTCGTGGTAGCCGAGCCCGTTGCTGGCCTGGTACTGCCAGATGCACCACTGGCCGATGCGCTGTTCGACCGGGCCGACGGAATTCTTCCAGATCGCGCGGTTCTCGATGCCGCGTCCTTCCACGAAGCAGCCGCCGGGGAAGCGCACGAACGCGGGCTTCATGGCGGCGACCATCTTCATGAGGTCGGGCCGGAGGCCGTTCTTACGATTTTTCCAGGTGCGGCGGGGGAAGAGCGAGACCATGTCGAGCCAGTAGGTGGCGGCATTGCCGCTGGAGATCACGAACTGGCAGTTCGGGTCGGTACGCTGGGCGGTGAGCAGGATCGTGTACTTGCGCCAGTCCTTCGTGGGCGTGACGCTGTTGTGCGCGATGACCTTGCCGTCGTGTCCGACGACGGAGACGTCGAGGCGTTCATTGCCTTTCTCGGATTTTGCGTAGAACGTGAGGTCGTATTCCGCGCCGGCCTCCATGAAGATCTGGCCGGGCTGGTTGCGGATGCCGTCCTGCCAGCTGCGGTTCGCCCGGCGCGGATTGCCGCCCTGCGGCCCGCCCACGAATCCGCCGTTGATCACGCGGCCGCCGGCCTCCGCGACGACTTTCAGCGAGGTCGGATTGTTCGCGTTGAGCGTGTTGGCGCGGTCGAGGGTGATTTGGGCTTTTTCGGAAAGCCAGGCGATCGGGAACGCCGAGTTGTCCTCGAACGAACGGTTCTGGATCATTTCGGCGTAGATGCCGCCTTCGCCCGCGCGGTTGATCTCCTCGAAGAAAATGCCGTAGAGCAGGGGGCTGATCTTCGCGCCCGGATGCGCCGTGTCGATCTTGATCGTGCCCGCGGACGGGGCGGCGTTTTCGGGCGCGGCTTCGGCGGAGGAACACCCGGCGACGAGTGCAACGGCCGCTGATGCGGCGAGGAGGGAGAGTGAGACGTTTTTCAGCATGGTATCGACCTTTCAGCGGTTAGCGTTTTAGTTTTTTTGATACTATAATATCGAAACAAAAAAAGTCAACCGCCCGAAACAAAGAAAAGAGGAAAAAAATGCGGCACCTTCGCCGACTTCTGCCGCCGCCAAAGACTCCGTGCCTTGCCGCAGTCCCTGTGTTCATTCATTCTTTTTGAAATAATACATGTGTATTTTACTTGAAAAGCACATGAAATACACTATATTAATATGTGCAATCAAACAACAAATATGGAGGCTATCATGATTTCTGCACAGACATCCAATCTCACGGTCCGCCTGGACGCCCAGCTCAAAAAAGACGCGGAACAACTCTTCAACGACCTCGGGATGACGCTTTCCGGCGCCATCAACATCTTCCTGCATCAGGCGATCGAGGAACAGGGCCTGCCGTTTCAGGTGAGGAAAAGCCGTCCGAACCGCGAAACTCTCGCCGCCATGAAGGAGGCAATCAAGGTTGCGCATGACCCGAACGCCAAGACGTATTCCTCTGTGAAAGAACTGATGGAAGAGCTTGAAAAATGACGTACAAGCTGAAACTGACATCGCAGTTCAAAAAAGACTTCAAGCGGATGAAGAAACGCGGTTGTGTCCCGCAGCGTCTTAAAGCAGTCCTTGATATGCTTACGACGGGTGAGCCTCTGCCAGTGGAATGTCAGGATCATGTGTTGTCCGGAAAGTACGCCGGATTCCGTGAATGTCACATTCAGGCCGACTGGCTTTTGATTTACTACATTGAAGCCGACCAGCTCGTTCTGGTTTGCTCCAGGACCGGGTCCCACAGCGATTTGTTCTGAACGGGGCTGAGGTGAAACGGATCAAGCCTCGTGGTAGCGGCGCATGGCGAGGCGGACCAGATACGCCGTAAGCACGAAGAAGAGCGCACCGGCCACAAAGACGAAACGGACGCCGAAATGCGCCACGATGGGACCTCCGGCGACCGGAGCGAGTCCGAGGCCGAGGCAGCGCATGGCGGAAGCCCAGCCGAACATCTGGCCGCGGGAACGTTCGTCGGTTTTTTTCGCGAGCCAGATCTGCATGGCGGGGTCGATGCCGCTGCTCATGAACGTGGAGGCGAACCGCAGGATGAAAAGCGCGACGATCCCCCACACGAACGAAATGGAGAGCATGAGGACGGCGGTCAGAACGGCGGAAATGACGGCGAGGCGTCCGGGCGGATAATGGTCGGCGAGGTATCCGAGCAGGAACCCGGATGCGACGCCGGCGAGTCCGCAGAGGCCGGACAGCGCGCCCGTGATCTTCGACGCGCCTTCGATGCCGCCGTGGAGCTGCTGGACGAAGAGCGAGACGAAGGAATTGTCGAACGACCGGGAGAACATGACGATCCCCATGATGAGGAGGATCGGGAAGAGGAGGGAGATCTGAGCGGTTTCCGGGCGGAGCGCGTGGACCATGCCGCGGAACCCGGATGCCTTGCTTTCCGGCGGGGTGTAGTATTCGCGGAAGAAAAAGAAGACGGCGGCGAACGCCATGACCATGCACAGGGCGGAGATCACGAACGCGGGGCGGTATCCGGCATAGTCGGCCACGTAGCCGCCCGCGAACGCCCCGGCGATGTTGCCGGAGAACATGGCGCTGTTCAGGGCGCCGAGCGCGAAGCCGTTGTGTTCGCGCGGGGTCTGCGTGGAGATGAGCGCCTGCGAGGCGGACATGGTGCCGCAGAACGCGCCCTGGATCATGCGGAGGACGATGAGCACGAGCGGACTTTGCGCCACGCTGATGAGACCGATCGCGACAGCTCCGCCCACGTAGGAGCGCAGGAGCATCTTCTTGCGTCCGTAACGGTCGCCGAGCGCGCCCCAGACGGGCGAGAAAAACATCATGGTGAGCGGGCAGGCGGCGCTGAACGCGGCGACCCAGTATGCCAGCTCCGCCTGGTCCGTGATGTCCATGTCCGCCTGCATCAGGTACGGGATGAACGGCAGCCCGAACGAGAAACCGATGGCGGACATGAACTGCGCCAGCCAGATGACGCAGAGATGGCGTTTCCAGGTCCGTTCGAGGTCCGGCAGGCTGCCGGAACGACTGGCGGACGGCGGGACATCCGCCGTTGTGGATCGCTGCTGCCGCATGGCCGGCTCCGTGTCAGGCGCGTCCTTCGCGGGCTGCTTCGAACGCGGCGAAGGCGTCGGGGAACGGCGACAGGGCGCGTTTGAGGATGCCGTGGATGTGCGCGATGGCGACGCCGTAATTGGTGAACGGGACGCCCTGTTCGCGGCAGTGCAGGATGCGTGACAGGACGGCGCGGCGGTTGAACGTGCAGGCTCCGCAGTGCAGCACCAGATCGTATTCTGTCAGGTCGTCCGGGAAATCGGCTCCGGCGGCCACGGTGAACTCGATGCCGTCCGAATGACAGTATTCGCGGATCCAGCGCGGGAGCTTCACACGTCCGATGTCGTCGCCGATGGGATGGTGCGTGCATGCCTCCGCCACGAGCACGCGCGAACCGTCGTGGAGGCGGTCGATGGCGGCGGCTCCGGCGGCGCATGCTGCCAGGTCGCCTTTCATGCGCGCGAGCAGAATGGAGAAGGACGTGAGCGGGATTTCGGGGGGAACGGAGCGCGAAGCGATGCCGAACGCCTGGGAATCGGTCACGGCGAGCGCGGGCGGCGTCTTCAGGCACGCCAGCATGTCGGCGATATGGTGTTCGGTCACGCACAGGCAGAGCGCATCGTGGTCGAGCGTGTCGCGGATCGCCTGGACCTCCGGCAGGATCATGCGGCCTTTCGGCGCTTCCTTGTCGATGGGGGTGATGAGCAGCACGGGATCGCCCGGCGCGATCAGGTCGCCGAGCATGGGACGTCCGCCGAGGAACCCTTCGGGCGCGGCGTTCACGAGCGCGGCCCGGAGCGCGGCAAGACCCGCTCCGGTGAGCGTGGAGACGGCGACATGCGGGATCTTTTCGGCGTCGAGCTTTGTAACGAGCGCGGGATCGGGTGCGGCGAGGTCGCTTTTCGTGAAGACCACGACGAGCGGCGCGGACCGCCCGCGGAAGAATTCGAGCACATTTTCCTCGGTTTCGCCCCAGCCGCCATCGGTCACGAGCAGCGCCAGGTCGGTGCGGTCGAAGATGCGGCGGCTTTTTTCGACGCGCATGCCGCCGAGCGCGGTCGGGTCTTCGTCCAGCCCGGCCGTGTCGATGAAGAGGACCGGCCCGAGCGGGGGCAGTTCCATGGGCTTTTCGACGGGATCCGTGGTGGTGCCGGGGACGTCGGAGACGATGACGACGTCCTGTCCGGCGAGGGCGTTCAGGAGCGAGGATTTGCCGGCGTTGCGGCGTCCGAAGAAGCCGATTTGGAGGCGGAGTCCCTTGGGCGTGTTCTGGATCATGGCCGGTGCGCGGAAAAGGTTATTTGGTTGAGGATTTCGTCGCTTTGATCTTTTCCGGCGTGATGTAGACGATGTCGCCGAGGGCGATGTGTCCCCTGGAATCGGGCTGCATGAGGACGTTCATTTCGACCGTGCCGGAAATATCCTTCAGGGGGAGCACGACGTCGCCGGGGGTCGTAGCCTTTCTCTCGAGGGCGAGTTCACCGTTGAGATAGATCGAGGGTTTTCCGGTCATGTTCCGGAAGCAGAGCGATCCGCCTTCCTCGGCAATGCCGGCCGGAAGATCGAACTTGCAGAAGAAGACGACCCAGTCCTTCGGCTTGAGGATCAGGTCTTCGCCGATCTGTGCGGGCGAAAGCAGATCGCCGGAATTGTCCGACAGGAGGCCCGGCTTCGATGTGGACGGCTGGGAGACGCGCCAGCCGGAGATAGTGACTTCGCCTTTTGTGAATCCGGGAATAACGGGCATCATCGTCTTTTCCGCGGATGCGACCTTGATACTGCATGTTGCGGATTTGAGTTTGCCGCTTTTCGCCGTGATTTCGATGGAGCCTTTGCCCGGGATGGACTGGACGATAAGCTGGGCATAGCCGTTGAAGAGCGGGCGCGAATCGGCCTTTTCCGGGAGCGTGCAGGTCGGATCGCCGTTGCCTACGCCGATGTTGCGTCCGAGGCCGGTGATCTCGAATTCGACGGGGATGTTCGCATCCGGGACGATGCGTCCGGCGGTATCGACGGCGCAGACCGTGACCGGTACGGCGTCGTATCCGTCGCCCATGATCTCGGTCCGGTCGGGAATGAGCTTGAGCCCGACGGCTTTTCCGGTCGTTTCAAGCTGGGTGCGGACGACTTCCTTGCCGTCCTTTCTGCCGATGAGGAGCAGGGTGCCGGGTTCGTATGTAATCTTGTGCGTCAGCATTTCGACGGGGTCGACCTTGGCTGTTCCGATGTTCTTTCCGTTGAGGATAAACGAGACCTCGTCGACGTTCGTCGCGCAGAAGACTTCGACCTCCTTGCCGTCCATGTCGAGTATATTCCAGTGCGGGATGGCGTACAGGACGGGTTTGCTGAGCCACTGCGCCTGACGGATGTAGAACGCCGTCTTCGGGAAGCCGCAGAGGTCCATGCAGCCGAAATAGCTGCTGTTCGCCGGGAACTTGTTGTTGTAGGGGGTGGGTTCGCCGTGGTAGTCGAATCCGGTCCAGACGAACGTCCCTGCGAGGAAACGGCGGTTCAGGACGGCTTCCCAGTCCTTGCGGTGGGTGGTGCCCCAGCTGGCGGCGTCGACGTCGTAGGACGAGCTGATGAATTTTTCGCGGTCGGTGGCGAATTCGCCGCGCGTCTCGAACGCGCTGGCGCCCTCGGTGAGGAGGATGGGGATGTTCGGGTATTTGGCGTGGAAGTTGTCGATCTGGCCGTACTGGTAGTTGAACCCGACCACGTCGAGGACGTTCCGGGCGCTGTCCGCCGAGAAGAATCCGCCGTTCATGGCGGCGAGGATCGGACGGCTTTCATCTTCGGACTTGACGGCGTTGACCAGCGCGCGGGCGATCTCCTGTCCGCGGTATTCGCCCTGCAGGGGTTCCTCGTTGAAGATGCTCCAGGCGATGATCGAGGGATGGTTGCGGTCGCGGCGGATGTGCGCGCGGACGTATTCGAGCCAGTCGGGGCCGGCGTTGAACGCGCGGTTTTCGTCGATGACCATGAGACCGTATTTGTCGCAGAGGTCGAGGATGTTTTCGCTCGGAGGATTGTGGGAGCAGCGGTAGGCGTTCGCGCCCATTTCCTTGAGTTTCTTAATACGGAATTCCTCAATGGAGGCGGGGACCGCGGCGCCGACGCCGGCGTGGTCCTGATGGTTGCAGACGCCCTTGATCTTTATCTGTTTGCCGTTGAGGGTAAAACCGTTCGTGAAATCGAACTTGAACGTGCGGAATCCGAAGTTGACGGTTTTCTCGTCGAAGGTGCGGGCCTCGCCCTTGACTACGACATTGAGCTTATAGAGGGACGGTGTGTCCGGCGACCAGAGCTGCGGCGAGGCGAGGCGGATCGAGAACGGGACCCGCACCGTCTGGTTCACGGGCAGATTCGGGAGCAGACGCTTGGATTCGACTTTCTTTCCGTCCGGGTCGAGGATGCTGAGGTCCACGACAGGCGACATTTCCATTTTGCTGTCGTTTACGAGATCGACATGGCCCTCAATGGTCCATCCGTCGAGCTTGACCAGGGGATTGACCTGGATTCCGCCTTCGGTCTTGATGTGGACCGGGTCGCTGACGATGAGCTTGACGTCGCGGTAGATGCCGGCGCCCTCGTACCACCAGCCTTCGAAGACCGCCGCGTTGACCTCGATCGCGATCACGTTGTCGCGTCCGTACATCAGCGCGGGCGTGATGTCCATGGTGATCGTGTTGTAGCCGCTGTAGTTGTGGTGGAAAAGCATCTGGTTGATCCAGAACGTCGAATGCGTGGCGATGCCGCCGAACTGGAGTTCCACCCGTTTCCCCTTCCACGTGGACGGCACGAAGAAGCGCTTGCGGTAGTAGCCCCAGCCGCGTTTGCGGAAGCCCTGTTCGCCGTCTTCCTCGGGGTAGAATCCGTCTTCGACCGCCCAGTCGTGCGGCAGGTTGACGGGACGGAATCCCTCTTCTTCGAAGTTAATCGCGGTGAAGGGCCAGACGACGTCCGACGTGGCGGCCTTCGCTCCGGCCCAGATGGATTTGTGTTCCCTGTATTCCTTCGGGGCAAGCTGGCGGTCCGAACGCAGGAACATCCAGTCCGGGTTGAAATCATAGATCTCGGCTGCGTTCCCCGTCCCTGCGAGGAGCAGCAGGAAAAGAAACATGCAGAAAACTTCGGCGGCGACATTGTTCGTTTTCATGGTATGCGGGCCTTTCTTCAGGTGGTCCCGTCCGGATTTGTCCGGCGGAAACAGGTGATCGGAAAAAACACTATGATTAATAATATAGCATTCCGGACGGCGGAATCAAACCGGCTGTGGAAAAAAAGGCCGGCTGTCCGCCGCGGAAACGGAAAACGCTTCAGAACGAGACGTTGATGTCGCCGGAGATCGCCGTCGGCTGCGGGATGAGTTTCAGCCCCATGGTATTCTGCCAGTCCTGGTCCCAGGTGTTGAGCATCAGCGGATCGGTCGGAGGACCGAACGGGTTCAGGTCGATCACGATGATCTCGTCCTTCGAGGTGAAGTAGATGTCGATCACGAGGTCGGGCTCGGGGAGCACCCAGAAGTTCTTGTCGATGAAGTCGACGGCGAGCGTCCAGTATTTTTCGCGGACTTTTTCCAGGCGCGGGTAGTTCCGCGTCATCCAGTACTGGCTCATGGCACGCAGTTTGCCGCCTTTGACGAACAGGCGGAACTCGCGTGCGTTGTCCATGCGGCGGAACGGTTTGACGCAGATGGCCGAGACCGCTCCGTTCTGAGCGGCGTTCCGGACTTTCGCGCTCTGCGTCAGGAAATACCATGCGCTTGTGGCGGACCGGACCGCGCCGCGCTTTTCTTCGAAGCGGACCGTGTCGGTCGGGGCGACGAGGTCGGTGCCTACGAAGCGCGTGAACGGGAATTTGCTCATGGCGCTGGCGAGGCGGTCGATGACGCCTTTCGCGATGCCGGATTCCGTGTCGCCGTTCTGAAGCGCCTGGATTTCAATATCCATGAGGAATACGAAGTTGGTGGGCAGGGAGTAAACGGAGAGACGCGGATACCAGTTCTGGATCCGGCAGTGTTCAAGTTTTTTTTCCATAAATGGCCGTCTCCTTGTTTTTTGGACGGTTAAAAGTCGGAATCGTCAAAATCGTCGTCCTTCCGCTCGGGCTGCGGGCAGACCTTCTTTATGACGGCCTGAAACGCGAAGAGCTGGTAGACGAAGAATATGATGACGAAAAGAATTTGAAACGGAATAAACCTGCCGCCCCCCGCCGCGTCGAACAGCGTGGCGAAGATCTGGGCAGGGAAGGTGGAATAGACCATGATGGTCAGGACGTTCCGGTACGCGATCTCCTTCGGCAGTGTGGAGGCCCGGAGATACTGGACCAGCGATACCAACAGGACGATCAGCCCCGCCTGGAAGATGTTCCGGCCGAACGTCCCCAGCAGGATGACGGCGGTCAGCAGGGAGAGCGCGGAGCGGGCGGCCTGCGATCCGGTGATCATGACGGATGACTTCTCCGATTCCTCTTTCCCGGCGGATTCCGGCACGGTCGCGGGAGACGTGAACTCCTTGCCGAGCACTTCCGCCAGGCCGGGGCCGGAGTACATTTCCCAGTTCGGCGCAGGCTGTTCCCCCGAGACAAGCTGGGCGAACAGGCCGGGCGCGGGCAGAAGGTCGGCGATGAAGATGTCTTCGCCTTTCAAGGTCGTCATTGAGCCCCAGGATGCCAGCCCGCCGGGGAGGATGGTGATGCCGAAGTCGGACGTGCGGCCGATGTTGCAGTCCTCGCTGGTGAACGTATGTCCGGGGTAATATTCCAGCATGATGTACGGGAGTTTCAGGCGGCGCGGCGTGTCCGGGTCTTTCTGGAACGAGAGTTTTTCCGGCGTGATCACGAACGCCCCGATCTCCTCGTCGAGGGCTTTCCCGGCGCGTTCGAACGGCCCGCGCTGGACCAGCGTGCCGACGACGGCGGCAAGAATGGCGCAGACCACGGTCAGCAGGAAGAAGCGCCAGATCGCGCGAACGGGCGAGGACGTATAGATCTCCGTCAGGACCTGCGTTCCCGCGCACAGCCGGAACGTGGTCGCGAGGAATCCGGGGGTGGTCGGTCCGGTGTCTTTCCCGGGCAGCGGCATGGTCAGACGAGCCTCCTGACTTTGAATCCGCGGGGGCCGTTGCGCTTGATGAGCTTGTCGACGCGTCTGGAGATCGCCGGATAGGCGTCCGGGGCGACTTTCTGGACGAACACGATGCCGTCGAGATGGTCGAGTTCGTGCTGGACGACGCGCGCGAGCAGCCCGCCGCATTCGAGGACGAAATCGGAACCGTCGAGGAGCATGGACTTCAGCACGACGGAATCGCTGCGCATGACGTTGGCGAAGATCTCCGGCACGCTCAGGCAGCCTTCGTCGAACGGGCAGAGGTTGCCGGAGTACGAGACGATCTCCGGGTTGATGAGCGTGATGGGCATCAGCGGCAGGAGCTTCTTTTCGCCGGGGGAGTGGACCGGCAGTTCGTTGCCGTCCTCGTCCTTGGGCGGGTCGATGTCGATGGTCACGATGCGCTGGAGCAGCCCGACCTGGTTTCCGGCGAGGCCGATCCCGTGCGATTTATACATGATGCGGAGCATGGCCTCGGAAATGAGTTCCGTTTCCTCGGTGATCTGTTCCACGGGCCTGGCTTTCGCCGCCAGGATCGGGTCGCCGAGCAGCCGGAGTTTGAGCTTGTCGACTGGGATGTTCATGCGGCCTCCTTCCTCAAATCGGTCACGCGGTCGCGGCCAGTGCGGCGCGGATGCGGCGGGCGCATTCCTTCACGCCGATGCAGACGACCGTTTCGTAGATGCTTGCGCCGACCGTGACGCCGCAGACGGCGACGCGTACGGGCTGGTTGAGGGCGAACTGGGAGAGCCCGTCGGCGGTTTCCAGGGCGCGGAGCGCGTCCTCGACGGCCTTCGGGTCGTTTTCGGGGAGAGATTCGAACGCGTCGGCGGTCTTCGCGAGGGCGGCGCGCATGGGTTCCGGCGTGAGGAACTTCTTCACGCCCTTCGGGTCGTAGTCGACGGGGACGGCGAAGAAATAGGTCCACGCGGCCAAATCGGTCATGAGCTTGGTGCGGGTCTGCATCAGGTCCGCCACGGCGTCGAATTTCGCGCGGTCGACGGATTCCCGCCACGGATAGGCGGAGGCGAAATCCCAGGCGCGCTGGCGGAAGACCGCCGGTTCGAGCGCGGCGATGTACTGCCCGTTCAGGTTCGCCATCTTCACGGCGTCGAACTGCGCGGGCGAATGCTGGACGCGGGCGAGGTCGAACGCCTCGACGAGTTCCTCGCGGGACATCTTCTCGCGGTTGTCGCCGGAGGACCAGCCGAGGAGCGTCAGATAGTTGAACAGCGCCTCGGGGAGCACGCCTTTGCCGCGGAAATCGCCGACGAACGCGTCGCCGTCGCGCTTGCTGTAGGGCTTGCCCTGGGCGTTCACGATCATCGGCAGGTGGGCGTAGGACGGGACTTCTGCGCCGAGCGTGCGGAACATGAAGAGATGGCGGTAGGTGTTTTCCACGTGGTCGTCGCCGCGCACGATGAGCGTGATGCCCTGCGTGATGTCGTCGCACACGTTCGCGAGGTGGAAGACCGGGCTGCCGTCGCTGCGGACGATGATGAAGTCGCGCATGCTGTCGAGCGGCTTCGAGAGGTGGCCCTTCACCATGTCGTCGTAGAAGACTTCGCGGCGGGTAAACGTCATGGACGCGGCGTGCTCGACGGTCACGGCCGCGCCGTTGCCCAGAATGTCGTTGAGCTTGTCGTCCGTGAGGCTGAAGAGCGTCTGTCCGGCGGCGTCGAGGATCGCGAGGTCCCGGAATCCGGCGAGGCACGCCTGGTTTTCGACGGGCTTGCCCTTCGGCGAGAGCGTCGTGAACGTCAGACCGCCGCCGTTGACCAGGACCGCGGTGTCCGGCGCGAGCGTGAGCGAGGCCGGGCCGACCGTGCGGACGAACGGGAAGTCGTCGCAGCAGAAGGGGATGCGGAAGAGGATCGGGGAATGTTCCGTGACGGGTCCGAGCGGATAGGCGTTGCCGTCCGCCATGAGCTTTTTCGCTGCGTCGAGGTGGTTCTGCGCCTGCGTAGTCTGGTAGAGGACTTCCTCGTCGTAGTCGAGCCCGAGCCATTCCATGCACTCCAGAAGCGTGTCGATGGCCTCTTTCGTGGAGCGTTCGAGGTCGGTGTCCTCGATCCTGAGAATGAACTTGCCGCCCATGTGGCGGGCGGCAAGCCAGTTGAAGATCGCGGTGCGGATGTTGCCGATGTGGACCTGCCCGGTGGGGGAGGGTGCGAATCTGAGTCTGTGCTGCATAGGAAAAGATGCGGGCCGGAAGCGGCCCGCCGCTGTGTCAGGTTGAATGAGTTTGGAAACGGATCAGTTTGCGTTCGTGGCGGCGAGGATCTGCGCCTTGGCGTTGTGCATGCTGACGACGGCCTGGGCGAGATAGGTCTCCGCGTTGACGAATTCGCGCTGGACTTCGTTCACACGGGTGATGGCGCAGTTGCCGGCCTCGTATTCGTCGTCGACCAGGTCGCGCATCTTGCGGACGGCTTCGAGGTTCTTCTGGAAGAGCTTGACGGTCTTGAGGCTGACGATGTAGTTTTCATAGGCGGTGCGGACGTCGTTGACGACGCTGATCCACTGGTCGGCGAGCGCGTACTCGGCCTGTTCCATGGCGGCCTGGGAGGCGCGCATGTTGAAGAACGTGCTGCCGCCGGAGAAGAGGTCCCAGGAGACGTTGATGCCGGTCGTGAACGTGCTGTAGCGGCGTCTGTTGATGCCCTGGTGTGACGTGTAGGTTGGATACTTGTAGGGGCTGTAGTGCGTGGCGTTGTTGGTGTAGCCGAGGCCGATCGAGGTCGTCACGGTCGGGCCGAATGCCGCGATGCTGGAGTAGTAGCTGAACTTGGAGGCTTCGAGGGCTTCGCGGAGCGCCTTCAGGTCGGGGCGGTTGGAAAGGGCGGCGTCGAGGTAGACCTCTTCGCTGTCGAGCATTTCGCCGTCGATCGCGAGCTCCTCGGGGAATTCGACTTCGTCGGGGATGGTGCCTTCGGTGAGGCCCATGAGCGCGGCGAGCGCGTACTTGGAGGAGGCGAGGGAGTAGTTCGCGGAGTAGAGGCTGCTTTCGGCGTTGTTGTAGTTGACCTTGAAGTTCAGGACGTCGGACAGCGTGGAGGCGCCAACGCCGTACTTGAGCTCGGTTTCCTTGAGGAGCTGGCGGTTGTAGCGCATGTCCTCGATCGCGATGTTCTTCTGCGCCTTCGCGAGCATCACGTTGTTGTAGGCGTAGGCTACGCTCTGGAGGAGCAGGCGGCGGGCATCCTGCTCGGACTGCTCGGTCTGTTTCCAGGTGTGGCGGGCGGACAGCAGGTTGAACTCGCGCTGGAAGCTGTCGAACACGAGCAGCGAGGCGGAGAGCGACGGGGAGAGGGAGAAGCTCTTGTAGCTGGCTCCGGCGTCCTCGGTGTAGCCGCGGTAGTTGGTGGAGTTCATCCCGAAACTGGCCGTGACGGTGGGCAGGTAGTACGAATATCTGCGATAATACTGGGCGCGGGCCTGGGAGACCGCGAAGTAGCGGCTCTTGAAGCTCGGGTTGTTCTGGATGGCGATGGTCTGCGCCTCGTCGAGGGTCAGGAGCTTGAGCCCGGACGGAAGCTGCTGGTGCTCTTCCGCGGTGACTTCGGTGTATTTGTCCTTTGAAATGGCCGCAGGCGGTTTCGCGACATTGCAAGCGGTCAGGGCCGCGAGGAGGACCGCGGAAACGACGGTCGCGCCGAGGACTTGAGTCTTCATCATATCTGGTCGCCTTTCGATGGTGTGAAATGTTTTGCAAACGAATCAATACCCCTAAATATACATCCCCGCGGGGGAATAGTCAAATGTTTCTCCTAAGAAAAATGTATTTTTTCACACGGAAAACGCCCGTAACCGGGAAAAGTGCGTTTTCGGCGGGGAAATGCCTGAAACATCGTGAAAAAAACTTGTAAAAAAATAGTGGCGGGATATATTATCGTTCAAAATCTCTTTTTACAACTCCTCCGTTTCTCTGCTTCCATGAAAAAAAATAGTGAATTGCTGATCGCCGCTGCCACGACGGGCGTTTCCGCCGTCCTGCTCCTTTGTGCATGTCTGTTCGTCGTGGGCGCCGTCCCGTTGTCCTCCCTGCCGCCGTGGGGTGTCTGGGTGTTCGGTTTCTCGGTCGGGGCCGGGTTCGTCGCCATGGCATGCGCCCGGAACTTCGGCGTGCTGATCGGCGTCGTGGTGCCGGGGCTGCTTCTGGGCATCCTGGGGCTGCACTGGGCGCTGACCGGAGGCGACGTGAAACGCTGCATCGCGCTGGCGCTGGCGTCCGCCGGGTTCTGGCCGGTCCTGCGGATCGGTTCGCAGATGATCGCGACGGATTTGCGGACGCGGTTCGGAATCGGTTCGGGCAGCGCGGTGTTCACGGGCGCGGCGGTCCTGCTGCTTCTGGGAAAAGCCGCGGCTCTGCTGACGGCACGTGCCGGAGCGGGCGGCGTCCGGGCGCTGATGATCGTGCTGGCGGTCTGGCTGGCGGGTCTTCTGGTCTGGCGCCCCTCGCTGATCCTGCGGACGCTGGGGCTGATCCTGTCGCACACGCTGTACCGCATCCGCGTCGACCGGATCGAAAACTATCCGGACGCGGGGCCCGTGCTGCTGGTGGCGAACCACATTTCGTTCCTCGACTTCATCTTCATCCTGTGCCTGAAGCCGCGCCGTGTGACGTTCATGGTGGACGAGGTGTTCTACCGGTTTCCCGGCCTGCACCTGTTTTTCCGCTGGAGCGGCGCGCTGGAAGTCCCGCGCAAGATGAACCGCGCGAAGATGCGGCTTCTGATCGAACAGACCCATGCCGTCCTGAACCGCGGCGGCGCGGTCTGCGTCTTCCCCGAGGGCGCGATCTCCCCGAACGGCATCACGCACGCGTTCCGGTCCGGGTTTTACCGCCTGATGCCGTCGCCGGACATCCCGGTGATCCCGGTTCGCCTCGGGCTGCACTGGGGCAGCCTGCTGACGATCTACAACGGGAAACTCCGGTTCATCAAGCCGCGTCTGCTGCCGATTCCCGGCACGATCATCGTCGGGGAGCCGATTTCGCCGCGCTGGAACGGGTTCCGCATCTGGCAGCGCATTCAGGAGCTCGGCGCCGAGGCGGAGATGAAGCCGGTGCGCGGCGAGAAGACCGTGCATTACCGCTACCTGCGGCGTTCGCTCCAGCATCCGTTCGAAAGCACGTTCAAGGACGCCGACGCGCCGAAGGGGCTGTCGAACTTCGCCATGCTCGCGCAGTCCATCATCATCAGCCGGAAACTGAGGAAGATTCTGGCGGAACGCGGCGACGACGGGCAGTTCGTCGGCGTGCTCCTGCCGAACAAGGCGGTTTCCGTGGTGGCGCTCCTCGGCGTGATGTTCACCGACCGCACGCCCGCGATCCTGAACTACACCGCGGGCGACGCCGTGATGCAGTCCATGTACGACCGGGCGAAGCTGAAGACGGTCATCACGAGCCGTCTGTTCCTGGCGAGGCTGAAGAAGCCCGTGCGCGACGAAATGATCTTCCTGGAAGACCTGCCGAAGCTCGTCACGAAAGGCGACAAGCTCCTGACTGCCGCGCAGATCATCTTCTTCCCGCATCAGCTCCTCATCCGCGTCGTTTCGCCGAAGCACGGCACCGACCTGATGTACCCCGCCGCGCTGCTCTTCTCCAGCGGATCCACCGGCATGCCGAAGGGCATCCTGCTGTCGCACCACAACATCACCGCGAACATCTGGAGTTTCTGGCGTCAGCTGAACTGGCTGTACGGCACGGAGCGCATTCTCGGCAATCTGCCGCTCTTCCACGCGTTCGGCCTGATGGTCGGCCTGTGCTTCCCCGGCGTGACCGGCACGAAAGTCACGCTTGTCGCGAATCCGCTGGACGGCAACGGCGTGTGCAAGGCGGTCCGCGACGACAAGGTCACCATGCTCATCTCCACGCCGACGTTC
>JAEEGG010015724.1_pt1 | contig 15844 bp, 13 predicted proteins | sample 9134161 | NCBI WGS metagenome assembly JAEEGG01 (sample SAMN16246543, study PRJNA631951) | gut metagenome | biome: gut microbiome; feature: rumen; material: CR-attached | host: Bos | place: Iran: Karaj | collected 2018-10
ATATCTGTACGTTGTACACCGCAGCGATACAAACACCGTATCAATAATCGACCCGACAAATCCTTCCGATATGAAGGTATTAAGCGAGATTAAGCTTGTCAGCGACGACGGTTATGACGCCTATGCAGACGAAATATATATCAAGGGCGACCGACTTATAGCGGCGGTTAATCTTTACACCAACGAAAACAATCCGATTTATTATAACTTCGATTCAATCTGCTGCTTCTACGGCAGCGGCGAGACGAGAACGGGCGTGCAGATTTACGATATAAGCGATAAATCAAATCCCTCGCTTGTTTCAAACTATATCGTTGAGGGCGGTTACGTTTCCTCGCGTATGATAGGCAACGAAATGGTGCTTATCTCCAACTATCTCGTACCGCTTTACAATGACGATGAGAAGCTCAGGGAAGAGTGCATTCCGAGCTATTGGCTCAACTCAAAGGAATACAAGGTTCCTGCCGAAAGCATCAGCATACTCGATAAGAACACAGAGAACACCTATACCAATATTCTCAAGTTCGACGTTACGGCTGATTCCGAAGAGCCCGTTGCTGCTTCGGTGCTCGGCGGCTCGGATCAGGTTTACTGCAACAAAACCGACCTCTACGTTGCCCGCTGGAACTACGTTTCGACCCGCGACAGCTACGACGAGTTTACCGAAATTTTCCGCTTCGATCTTACCGACGGCGTTAAGTTCGTGAAGTCAGTTAAAATTGAGGGCGGAATACTCAATCAGTTCTCTATGGACGAGTATAACGGTTATTTCAGAGTTGCCACCTGCCACCGCAACGACGAGAGCATAATCACCGTGCTCGACAAGGACCTTAATCAGGTAGGCAAGCTCGGCGGTCTTGCAGACGGCGAGTCAATTTACGCCGTCAGATTTATGGGCGATACGGCTTATGTGGTAACCTTCTTCCAGACCGATCCGCTGTTCGTTATCGACCTTTCCGACCCGACAAAGCCGACAGTCGCAGGCGAGCTTAAGATACCCGGCTTTTCAAGCATGCTCTATCCCTACGGTGAAAAGTATCTTATCGGTGTCGGTATGGACGGTGACGAGAACGGAAGCAACGGACAGCTGAAAATCTCGCTGTTTGACGTAAGCGACCCGAGAAATCCGAAGGAGGTCAGCAAGGCCCTTATCAACGGCTATGCCGACACACCCGCCGCTTATATTCACAAGGCGTTCCTTCGCTTCGGCGACACGGGCGAGTTCGCAATCCCCGTAAACGGCGACGGCACCAATTATCTGTGCTCGTTCAAGGTTGAGGGCGACAGAATAAGCGCATATAAGAAGTATGTATGCAGTAATGAAAACAGCTACTACGCGTATATGGAAAGAGGAGCTTTCATAGGAAATACGGTATTCACTCTTTCAAATCTCGGGCTGACCGCGTTCGACCGCGAAAGCTGCGAACAGCTTTCGGAAATAGTAATGCGCAGCGAAAACGAGCTGGTGGTTTATAACGACTATAACGACTATGCCGAGGTCACAACCGTGCCCGCAGAAAATGTAATAATAGTTGATTAGCATAAAAACAAAACGAGCCGCAGCAGCAATAGGGTATTTATAATCTAAATGTGTTTTTTGTAAAAAAGAAAACTAAACAAAGTAATTGAAGGCAGTTTTTTGACTGCCTTCAATTTTTTTATGCTGATGATGATTTCACTCTGTTTTTGAAATAGAATAAGAATATTGCAGTAGTAGCTCAAATGGCAAAAAAATACAGAAAACCCGAATTAACGGGTTTCCTGTATTTATTTAATGATTCCGAAGTATTTTCTCAAATCCTGAAGATTAGCCTTATAGCCGTCAATCGGTGAATCCTTTGATCTCGGGCGGCAATATACAGACTCAATCATATTGACCTCTTTACCGTTAGCGTTTATATAGTAATGCTCTTCAAGAGTGATTACATCGAGAAATTCACTGGCGATCGCTCCTTCTTTGGTTGTATCGCTCCAACCGTACATATCCGCCACGTCGGCATCGTTGAAAGCTGCCTCTGCATGCAGGTAACAGTCGTAGAAAAGCTTTCGCCAACCGTCAGGCGTCAGATCAAGTTTTTCGATATCCTTGATATCGGCTCCGATATTGTCGAAAGCGGGTTTAAAGATTTCTGCGGCAAATGAGCTTAATCTCGGGGAAATACTCGTAATTGCCGTTATAGTCATCTTTTTGTAATCAGCTGTATCCATAGCGGGATCATAATCGTAGTCTCCTTCAGCTTTAGCTTCTTCAATAATACGTTCATACTCCGTCATTTTTTCGTTATACTCCTTTTTAAAAACTTCAAGTGTTTCATTTACATTTAAGTCTTTTTCTCTCAGTCTATTATCCCGAAGTATCTTCTTACATCCTGAAGATTAGCCTTATAGCCGTCAATCGGTGAATCCTTTGATCTCGGGCGGCAATATATAGATTCAACCATATTTACCTCTTTACCGTTAGCGTTTATATAGTAATGCTCATCAAGAGTGACTACATCGCGAAATTCACCGACGATTTCTCCTTCTTTGGTTGTATCGCTCCAACCGTACATATCTGCCACGTCGGCATCGTTAAAAGCAGCTTGTGCATGAAGATAGCAGTCATAGAAAAGCTTTCGCCAACCGTCAGGCGTCAGATCAAGTTTTTCGATATCCTTGATATCTGCTCCGATATTGTCAAAGGCAGGCTTAAAGATTTCCTCGGCAAATGAGCTTAATCTCGGGGAAATACTCGTAATTGCCGTTATAGTCATCTTTTTGTAATCAGCTTTATCCATAGCAGGATCATAAGTATATTTTCCTTCAGCCTTTAATCTTTCGATTGTACGCTCATACTCCGTCCTTTTTCTTATACTCCATTCCAACTACTTCTTATATAAATAATATGACGACCTCATTGTGATGTCAACAGAAATTATAATTAATCGAAAAATCCCGTCATATCTGAACCTTCGTATTCTTCCTCGAACGTTGGAATGAGCTTAATTTGTTGTTTCATTCTTTCTTATTCAGCTAACTTTCTTTCCTTTTTCCTCTTCTCTTCTTCCAATATTCGTTTATCTTCTTCCCCCGCTTCTATAAATTTATACAATCCTCTGAATAGTAAGCTCATAATAATAAATGAAACAATATTGAAAATGCCAGAATATATATATATATATATATATATATCCTAGCAATACTGCGGCTTTTTCTTTATACCGATTTATCAACTCATAACTCATAACTTGCGAAGCAATCATAACTCATAACTCATAACTCACGCTTCCGTCTGTTTTCCGAGAAATGACGCGGCAACCTGACATAGCTTGATATCCGTGGCAGACGGCATCAGCCCGTCGTCGTTGCGCATGAGCACCACCGCGCCCGAAACGTCGCCCGAGCCTATTATCGTGAACATCACCGATGCCTCCCACTCGTTATTCATAACGGGTTTAAGGGCAGGGGAGTCGGGCTTTAAGATATAGTTTTCGCGCGCGTCCATAAGCCTTTCCAGCTCGGGCGAAACGCGGCGGTCGATAAGCTCGCGCTTCATCACGCCCGAAGCGGAAATCACACGGTCGCGGTCGCTGATAAAAACGGTCATATTCGTGGCGCGGTTGAGTACCTCGGTGTACTGAGCGGCAAACTGGGTGAACTCGCCGATTGGCGAGTATTTCTTGAAAATCACTTCGCCTTCCGCCGCCGTAAATATTTCGAGCGGGTCGCCCTCGCGTATTCTTAAAGTCCTGCGTATTTCCTTTGGTATCACAACTCGTCCGAGGTCGTCAATCCGTCTTACAATTCCCGTAGCTTTCATTAACAAAACTCCTTTTACTTTTTCACCTTAGATATTGTTAGCAAAAAGAGCCGATTAATACAAAATTGCTTTTTTCGAGAGTATATGTTATATTGTTTTCGGTGATGATATGAACGCGCTTGAAAACGAATTTTTAGAAGAGTATTTGACAGTTGTCAAAATTTGTAGTGATATGCTTGGTGGCAATGGAGTTTCAAGTTATATTGACGAAATGAATGCGCATGGGCGGGATGGTTTGCTCGCAGAACCGAATTGGAACAGTAAACTTAAAACGCTCAAGCATTTGAGATGGCTTCGTAATTGTATGATGCATCCGGAGAATAACGAATGCTATGAAGTCACAGAAAATGATTTAAGCGACTTGAAATCGTTTCACGAAGATATCCTCCGCGGCAGGGATCCGCTTGCGGTTCTCAATTCATACAAAAAGGCGAAAAGGTCTGCTGCACAACAGCCAAGAAGAGAAGTCCGTACGATACAGACTTTCAAGGATGTCGAAAATGAAAGCGGCGACAGTAACAGCGAATACGACGAACGCGGCTGGAACGGCTGGGTTATTCTGCTGGCTCTCGGAATTATACTGCTGATTGTATTTTTAGCATCAAGAGCGCATTAAAAAGATATAATAAAAAAGAGCCCCGACGGGCTCTTTTTTATTGGTTAAAATGCTTGGAAGCGAAGCTTACCACGGATTGTTCGGGTCGGGGTCGGTGGGGTCCCAGCCCTTGCGCGAATCGTTTGTGTCAATTCTGATCGGTGTCGGCTTTGCCAGCGGCTCTGCCGCAGAGCTGTCGTAAACCTTGACGGTCGTGCCCTCGGGACAGTTGTCGTAAATCCATTTTGCATCCGCAACGCAGAGTCTTACGCAACCCAATGAAGCCGCCTGACCGAGTTTGTTGTATTCGTCATATTCAAGGTTGCCCTTGTCTTTGGTGAAATACGGAACCGAATGGAATAGTATGCTGCCGTTAAATCTCGTCGTGTACTGACCGTAAACTCCGCCCGAAAGCAGACGAAACGGATCCTTTGCAGGCTTGCCGCCCGAAGGACCGATCTGGAAGGTACCAAGCTCGGTCTTGCCGTTAAGACCTACCGAGCAGACCATGGCCTTTATGGGTTTGGTGTGATTGCCGCTGTCGTCCTTGCCGTAAATTATGACAAGATTCTGCGTGCGGTTGACCGTAATATAGTACGGGCTCTTCTTGTTAGTGTCGGTGTTCGTGTTCTGGGGTGCTGCGGCGGTTTCGTTTTCACTTCGCAGGTATTTCGTATTACCCGAGCAGTAGCCCGCCTTGCCCTTGTAGTCAACTCTGAGCCAGCCGTTGGAGCACTTGCCCGTGACGGTGACCTCGTCGTCCTTTTCAAACTTGCCGATTATATTGTCGCTGACGCTTGCGTCGGGTGAGCTTCTGACGTTCAACTCCTCGTTGGCATACATTGTAGCCGAGTAGTCGGTAACCTCGAATTCAAGCGCCTTTGCCGTTGTGCTTTCGGTCGAAGCTTCCTCGGTTTCAGCCTCTTCGCTCGTCGGTTCATCGCTTACGGTTTCGGCTACTGTCTGCGAAACGGTATTGTCAACGGGTTGGGCGTTTTTCTTATCGTTACTGTGCTTGATGAGCATCGCTACGCCCGCAATTACAAGTATCGCGAGAAGGCAGGCAACAATGATAAGAAAATTCCTTTTTTCCTTTTGATGCTGCTTGTTCTGCGGATTGCGAACGGAATAGTTATTGTTGGGGGAATACTGCTTCATTTTGACATCTCCAATCCTCACAATGCTATATATAGTATATATTAAAATCGAAAATTGTCAAACAAAAGCACAAAAATAGATTGAAAGTATAATAATTTTAATATATACTAAAAGTTAAGAGTAATTTGGGGAGAGAGCTATGAACCGAGAGTTATACAGAAAAATCAGCAGACCGTTTCGCAGAAACAAACAGACGGTGAAGTTTGTGCGGCTTCTCAACCTCGCGCTTACGGGGCTGGTTTACGTCGCCTATCCCGCGCTGATGCTGTACGTGCTTATATTCAGCCGTGAGCATTTCTGGCGCGCGCTGATTGTACCGGGCAGTATGTTCGTTTTCGTCAGCGGACTGCGGAAGGTTATCGACCGTCCGAGACCCTACGAGGCGCTTGAATTCAGGCCGCTTCTCGTCAAGGAAAAACAGGGTGAGTCGATGCCCAGCCGCCACATTTTCTCGGTGTTCGTTATAGCGATGACATTTATGTACGTCTTCGGCGCGGGCGCGTCGGTTCCGTTCTTCGTTATCGGAGTTGTGATGGCGCTTCTGCGGGTTGTCGGCGGCGTGCATTATCCGTCGGACGTGCTTGCGGGCGCGGCGATAGGAATACTTTCGGGAATATTGGGATTTTACGTTATATGAGGTGTACTTATGGATTTTAAGAAAACAAGCTTAGGTATTGAATTCGGCTCAACCAGAATAAAGGCGGTGCTCATAGACGAGCAGTCAAACCCGATTGCATCGGGCAGCTATACCTGGGAAAACAGATTTGAAAACGGCGTGTGGACATACAGCCTTGATGACATTTTCACGGGACTCAGGACCTGCTACAAGGAGCTTAAAAAGGACGTCGCGGACAAATTCGGCGTAACCCTCACCGAGACAGGCTCTATGGGCATTTCGGCGATGATGCACGGCTACGTCGCACTCGACGAAAACAATGAATTACTCGTTCCCTTCCGCACGTGGAGAAATACAATCACCGCCGAATCGAGCGATATACTGACGCGCGAACTCGGCTTCAACATTCCGCAGCGCTGGAGCGTTTCGCACCTCTATCAGGCAATACTGAACAAAGAGGAGCATCTTCCGCGCCTCAAGAGACTTTCAACCCTTGCGGTTTATATTCACCTGCTTCTGACGGGTGAATTCGTCGCGGGCGTAGGTGAGGCGAGCGGTATGTTCCCGATTGACTCAAATACAAATAATTACGATACCGAAATGATGGCGAAATTCGACTGGCTTGTTACGGCAAAGGGCTATGACTTCGATATGAGAACGCTTTTCCCGAAGGTACTCACGGCAGGCGAAAGTGCAGGCTGCCTCACCGAAGCGGGCGCGAAGCTTCTCGACCCCGACGGCGACCTGAAAGCAGGTATTCCGCTTTGTCCTCCCGAGGGTGACGCGGGCACGGGCATGGTTGCCACGAACAGTATTAAGGTGAGAACGGGCAACGTTTCCGCGGGCACGAGCATCTTTTCAATGGTTGTACTCGAAAAGGCGCTGGGCCGCGTATATACTCAGATTGATATGGTCACCACTCCTGCGGGCAAGCCCGTTGCGATGGTACACTGCAACAACTGCACAGGCGACATTGACGCGTGGGTTAAGATTTTCGGCGAGGTGCTGGGCGAAGCGGGAGCGGACATTCCGAAGTCAAAGCTTTACGACCTGCTCTATTTCAAGGCGCTTGAGGGTGACAAGGATTGCGGCGGTGTGGTTTCGTTCAACTATATTTCGGGCGAGCCCGTTTCGGACCTTACCGAGGGCAGACCGCTTATGCTAAGAACTCCCGAAGCAAAATTCAACCTTGCAAACTTTATGAGAAATGAGCTTTATTCCGCCTTTGCCGCGCTTAAAAACGGCAACGATTTGCTCTTCAAGAATGAGGGTGTTTCGCTCGAGAGCATTTCGGGACACGGCGGAATTTACAAGACCGAGGGCGTAGGTGCAAAAATTACCGCTGCCGCTCTTAACACAAAGGTTACGGTTATGAAAACCGCGGGCGAGGGCGGCCCGTGGGGTATGGCAATACTTGCGGCATATATGCTTAACAAGTGTGAAGGTGAAACCCTTGACAGCTATCTTGAAAACCGAGTTTTCGCAAACGCCGAAAGCACAACCGTTGAGCCCGACGAAGCCGATGTAAAAGGCTTTGAGGAGTATATGAAACTTTATAACAAGGCGCTTGCCGTTGAAAAAGCGGCGGTTGAAAATGTGTAGTATGAAGATAAAAATGGTCGCGCCGTGTATCTTCGGTCTTGAAGGTCTGGTAAGCGACGAGTTAAAGAAAATGGACGCCGAAAACGTGCTTGCCGAAAACGGCAGAGTCTTTTTCGAGGGCGACGAAATTATTTTAGCCAGAGCCAATATCTGCTCGCGTTACAGCGAGAGAATATATATCGATGTCGGCTCGTTTGAGGCGCATTCGTTCGAGGATTTGTTTCAGGGGACGAAGGCTCTGGAGTGGGAGCAGTGGCTGACGAAATACGACGAATTTCCCGTCAAGGGTTATTCGGTGAATTCCGATTTGTTCAGCGTGCGCGACTGTCAGGCGATTATCAAGAAGGCGGTTGTCGAAAGGCTTAAAGCTGTCTATCATACCGACTGGTTTGAGGAAACGGGCGCAAAGCATCAGATTGAGTTTTCGATAATCAAAAATCAGGTGCATCTGCTCATAGATACAACGGGCAACGGACTGCACAAGCGCGGTTACCGTCCCGTGGCAAACGACGCGCCCCTGAAGGAAACGCTTGCGGCGGCTATGTGCAGCCTTTCACGGCTTCGCCCGTATCACACGCTCTACGACCCGATGTGCGGCTCGGGCACGATACTCATTGAGGGCGCGATGCTCGTTCATAACATAGCGCCCGGTGTCAACCGCAATTTCTCTGCGGAACGCTTTGAGCAGATTGACAGCAAGGTCTTCGACGAGGAAAGAGAGAGGGCAAAATCGCTCGTCATAACCGAAAGCGATTTTCACGCCTACGGCTCCGATATTGACAGGGGCGCGCTTGAAATCGCAAGGCAGAACGCCATGCGCGCGGGCGTGAGCGATTACATAGACTTAAAGAGAGCTGATGTGAAAGACTTTTCGCCCGTCACCGATAGGGGAACGGTAATCTGCAATCCGCCCTACGGTGAGAGAATGCTCACCGACAGGGAGGTATGCGAGCTTATTAAAACGCTCGGAAGGGTATTTCCTCAGCGTCACGGCTTCAGCTACTCGATTATCAATCCGCAGGAGGACTTCGAGGAGTATTTCGGACGCAAGGCGGACAAGAGACGCAAGCTTTACAACGGCATGATAAAGTGCCAGCTTTATATGTATTTCAAATAGGGGGAATTGAAAATGAAATACGTTTTTATTCTTAATTCTGCAGCCGGAAAGGGCAAGATAGCAAAGGAATTCATCCCGAAGGTTGAGGCTTATCTTGCCGCCCATCCCGAGCTTGACGCAGAGCTATATCTGACTAAATTCGGCGGAGACGCGAAACAGTACACCGAAAAGCTTGCCTACACGGGCGAGGACTATACGTTTTTCGCCTGCGGCGGCGACGGCACGCTCTGGGAGGTTATCAACGGCGCGTATAAATATAAAAATGTAAACGTCGGTATAATCCCGCTCGGCTCGGGCAACGATTTCGCGAGAATACTCGGCGACCGTGAAAAGCTTCAGGACATTGATGCTCAGGTCAACGGCACAATTACTCAGTTTGACTTGATTAAGGCGGGCGACAAGGTTGCCATCAGCCAGTGTTCCATGGGCTTTGACGCGGAGGTTTGCGCGGACCAGGCGAACATGAAAAAGATACCCGGCGTCAACGGCGAGTTCGCATATACCGTTGCGCTTTTCCATACCATGCTTCGCCGCTTCGGCGGTGATTTCACCGTCAAGGTTGACGACAAGGTTATCTATGAGGGCAAGACGATTTTTGCGCTGTGCGCCAATTCGCGCTGGTACGGCGGCGGATATATGGGCGCTCCGAAGGCGATACTTGACGACGGCCTTCTCGACTGCATACTTGTACGCAAGGAATTCGGAAGGCTTAAGCTTGCGACACTTGTCAACGAATACAAGCGCGGCGAGCATCTTTCGTGGCCCTACACTCAGTTCGTAAGGGGCAAGAAGATGCAGATTATCTCGAAAAAACCCGCTTCGGTCAACGTTGACGGCGAGTGTGAGACGGTTACCGAATCGACCTTTGAGGTGCTTGAAAAGGCAATCAATTTCGTAATTCCGACCACTTCGGACTATTTTGAGAAAAAGGCTGCAGGGGAGTACTGATATGGATTTTAATTTCAATATGCCCGTCCGCGTGATAGGCGGCAAGGGCGCAGTGAAAAACCATAAGGAAATATTCAGCTATTACGGCAGAAGCTGTCTTATAGTCTGCGGCGAAGGCTCCGCAAGATTAAGCGGTGCGCTGACAGACCTTAAAGCAGTGCTTGATGAGCTTGAAATTACTTACGGCGTATTTGATACAATTACGCAGAATCCGAAAACCGCGGACTGCGTTGCTGCAGGCAAGGCGGCAAGGGATTATTCTGCAGAATTTATAGTCGGCATCGGCGGCGGCAGTCAGCTCGACGCGGCTAAGGCTGCGGCGGTCTATGCCTCCAACAAGCATCTTGAAGCCGACGATATCTACACTCAACCGCTTATGCTTCCGCCGTTGCCCGTTATACTTATCGGCACTACCGCGGGCACGGGCAGCGAGGTTACGGGCGTCAGCGTGCTGACAAGAACAGACGGCAAAAAGAAGAGCGTTTCGGGCGATAATTACTACGCCAAGGTCGCCTTTGCCGACCCGACCTACACCTATTCCGTGCCGTATCATTTTACCGTTTCTACGGCGGTTGACGCGTTTTCGCACGCGGTTGAGAGCCTGTTTTCCAATAAAGCTGACAGTATTTCGCGCGAGTTTGCCAAGGCGGCAATTCCCGTTATCTGGGACGGTCTCAAGTTCTTTTATGAGAATTCCGCTCTGCCGACCGACGCCATGCGCGACGAGCTTTATTACGCTTCGCTTTACGCGGGTATGGCGCTCAATATAACGGGCACCTGCTTCCCGCACACAGTCGGATATGTGCTGACCGAGAATTACGGTATGCCTCACGGCTTCGCCTGCGGTGCATTTTTACCCGCGTTTGTAAGACGCGCTCTTGAGTTCAGAAACGCCGAAGCCACGCATTTTCTCTCGGGGCTGGGCGTGAGCATTTTTGAGTTCGAAAGCATTATAAATGCGCTTGTCGATACGAGTAAAATTTCAATGACCGCCGAGCAGATTGAACAGTTCACAGAGCCGTGGCAGAACGTAAAGAACTTCATCAATACTCCCGGTTCGTTTGACAAGAACGACGCGAAGGCTCTGCTTGAGGAGCTGTTCTTAAGAAATTAAACGACAATATATTGTAAAAATAATATTATTGTGATATAATAACTATTTGAGAAAAATTATTCCCGCTAACGGAGGTATTCTTTATGGCTGTAAAGCTCCCCAAGCTTAAGGTTAATAAGCCGAAAAAGAATAAGGAAAAAAAGCCGAAAAAGAATAAGAAGCCGATGAATCCGAAGCTTCGCAAGTTTCTGACCGTCGTTTTATCGCTGGTCTTTGTTGCTGCGCTCTGTTTCTGCTTCGTTGCGGGTTATTACCTCAAGTTTTGCTCGGACTACGTCAACGGCGAAGCCCAGATGAACATTGAGGAATACAAGGAAAATCAGGCTCAGACCACTATCATTTACGCGTATAACGAGAACAATGAGTTCGAGGAGCTCACGCGTCTTCACGGTGAGCAGAACCGTGTGTGGGTAAGCCTTGACAATATTCCCGAAAAGCTGCAGAAGGCATATATTGACCTTGAGGACAAGCGTTTCGAAAGCCACGGCGGCGTTGACTGGATACGTACGTTCAAGTCTGTTCTTTCCTTCGGTAAGAGCGGCGGCGGCTCGACTCTGACTCAGCAGCTTATAAAAAACCTTACGGGTGAGAACGGCTATACCATCAACCGTAAGTTCTACGAGATACTAAACGCGCTCAACCTTGAAAAGAACGCATCAAAGGCTACTATCCTTGAAGCCTATCTCAACACCGTTTATTTAGGCAACGGCTGCTACGGAGTAAAGACTGCCGCAGAGAAGTATTTCGGCAAGCAGCTCGACGAGCTTAACTATACCGAGTGTGCCTGCATTGCGGGCATCACCAAGAATCCCACGAAATTCAATCCGCTCAAGCATTTTGAGGACAGCCAGAAGCGTACAATCGACTGCCTTTACTATATGCACCTTGCGGGTGACATAAGCGACGAGGAGTACGAAGAGGCGAAGAATTACGAGCTGATTCTCACCAACTCCGACAAGTACGTACCCAGCGGCAATTCCGAAACACCTTCCGCCGCTCAGGAAAAGGTTATCCAGAGCTATTACGTTGACTACGTTATTTCAAGCGTTATCTCCGATCTTGTCGATCAGGGCTATACGCGTTCACAGGCCTCCAAGCTCATTTACAGCGGCGGTCTGCGAATTTACGCCGCGGTTGATCAGAAGATTCAGGCAGAGCTTGAAAACGTTTACGTTAACCGTATTTCTATGCCCGAATATAACGCCAACGTGCCCGACGCGCAGTCGGCGATGACGATTATGGACTACACGGGCAGAATAGTTGCCATTGTAGGCGGCATCGGTGAAAAGACCGAGAACAGAGGTCTTAACCGCGCACTTTCAAACCGTCAGCCCGGTTCGTCAATCAAACCGCTTACGGTTTACACGCCCGCCATTGAGGACAAGTTCGTAACATGGGGCACTCAGGTCACCAACTACGGCTTTACAGTCGGCGGCAAGCTCTGGCCGCACAACTACGGCGGCGACTACGGTTCGCCCGACAGCCACATTTCCGTTCAGCTTGCACTGGCGGTTTCCTACAATACCGTTCCTGCACAGCTTGTACGTCAGATGGGCGTATCGCGCTGCTGGAAATTCGGTAAGGAAAAATTCCACCTTAACACACTTGTTGAAAACGATATGGCGTATGCGCCTCTTGCGGTCGGCGGTCTTACAAAGGGCGTCAATACCGTTGAGATGGCGGCGGCGTTCGCCACCTTCGGCAACGGCGGCAAGTATTTCAAGCCTTACGCTTATTACAAGGTTACAAATGCCAACGGCTCCAAGATATACTTCCAGCACGACGACAACGATGAGGGCGAGCAGATTATGTCGGTTGACACCGCCGACGTAATGAACAAGCTGCTTCAGACCGTCGTTACCGACGCGGCGCACAGCTCAACCGGCCGCCTTTACGGCATACCCGGCTTCCAGACCTTTGCCAAGACCGGTACCACGACGGACGACAAGGACCGCTGGTTCATCGGCGGCACGCCCTATTATGTAGCGGCTGTATGGTACGGCTGCGACCAGCCCAAGACGCTTTCAAAATACGTTCAGGCGAACCCCGCGGGCCGTATTTTCAAGGAAGTTATGACGAGAATCCATACGGGACTTTCGGCAAAGAACTTCCAGCTTTATTCCTCGCTTGTCAAGCAGGCGGCGTACTGCACTCAGTCGGGACTTCTTGCAACCGACCACTGTGCGAGCAAGGCGATGGGATGGTATTCGGCTCGCAATATGCCCGGTCGTTGCGTCGGCTGCGGAGTTCCCGAGGATGAGACGAATCCCGATGTTGTAGTCGAGCCCGCAAATCCGACCGATCCCGCTACGGCGAAGCCGCCCGAGACTACTGCGGCGCCTCCTGCGACCGAGCCTGCGCCTACCGAGCCCGTAACTCAGGCTCCGCCTCCCGAAACCCAGCCTGCGCCCGACCCCGAGGGCGGCGGTTAAGCTATGGTTATACTTTCGGTTGATTACGGCGATAAGCGCACGGGACTTGCCGTCTGTGACAAGTTTGAAATGCTCGCTTCGCCCGTCAAGGTGATAACAACCGACGACCGCGAAAAGCTGATTGACGAAATCTGCGCTGTTGCGGCTGAACGTTCGGTTGAGAGAATAGTAGTCGGACTGCCTAAGAATATGGACGGCAGCGAGGGCTTCCGCGCCAAAGCTGTCCGTGAATTCGGCGGACTTCTCGCAGAAAAAAGCGGTATTGAGGTTGTTTTTCAGGACGAGAGGCTGACGAGCGTAAGCGCCCACAATATCCTGAACGCGACCGATACACGCGGTGCAAAGCGCAAGGCGGTGGTCGACGCGGTGAGCGCGGTGCTCATACTTGAGGATTACCTCAGAAAATCAAAGCGTTAAAACCAAATATGACAAATTATTAAACCCTTAGCCTTTATAATGGCATAAGGGTTTATTTTTTTGCGGTGATAATATGACGGTTTATGTTGACGTTCTGCTGGCTACAAATCTTTTTATAAACTGCCTGCTGCTGTCGGGCGCGCGCAGAATACTGCACTGTGATGTGAAAACGCCGAGACTGCTGGCGGCGTCGTTTATCGGTGCGCTTTACTCGCTTATAATCTTTGCTGACACATTGCCCGGTTTCGCCAGAGCGGTGCTGAATATAGCGGTGCTGTCAGTGATTACGCTCGTCGCATTCAAACCGAAAAGCGTAAAGAGCTTTCTGAAATATACGGCGGCATTTCTGCTGGTTAATTTCATTTTCGCGGGACTTATGCTCGCTCTGTGGTTTTTCGTAAAGCCCGACAAAATGCTCTATAACAATTTCGTCGTTTACTTCGACATTGATGTCAAGCTGCTTATTATTCTGTCGGCTGCGTGCTATCTCGTTTTAAGGCTGATTACGGCGTTTGTAAGGCATATTTCACCGCCGAAAAAGACCGTCAGCGTCACGCTCACCCACCGTATGAAAAGCGTGAGCGTCAGCGCGCTCGTTGACACGGGCAACACGCTTACCGACGGCTTCTCGGGTGAGGCGGTGATAATTGCCGACAAAAGCGTTACCGAAAAGCTGGCGGGGGAGAGTCTTTACGCGCTGATTGAAAAGCAGACCGCGGGTGTCACAAAGGATTTCGAGCGCATACGCTTAATTCCTGTCAGCACGGTTTCGTCGCAGTCTCTGCTCGCTGCGATTAAGCTTGAAGAAATGACCGTGGGTAACGTGAAATTCAGCAATGTGCTTCTTGCCGAGAGCAGAAGCCCCGTAAACCCCGACTGTCCCGTGATAATAAACGAACATTTCAACAGGGAGGAATAAGCTTGTTAACTCAGAAAATAAAGGAGCTTTTCTTAAAGCTCAGATCAATTCTTTTCGACACCGAGGTTGATTATATAAACGGCCCCGAATCGCTGCCCGAGCCGCTGACAAAGGAGCAGGAGGAAATGTTCTTAAAGAGAATACTCGAGGGCGACGAAGCGGCGCGCGAGCATCTGATAGTTCACAATCTGCGCCTCGTGGTCTATATAGCCAAAAAATTTGAAAGCTCGGGCGTGTCGGTTGACGACCTTATCTCGATAGGCACTATAGGACTTATAAAGGCCGCCAATACCTTCAGACCCGAAAAGAACATAAAACTCGCAACCTACGCGTCGCGTTGTATCGAAAACGAGATACTGATGTACCTTCGCAAAATCAACGTACACAAGTCCGATATTTCAATCGATGAGCCGCTCAATACCGACTGGGACGGCAACGAGCTGCTGCTCTCGGACGTGCTGGGCAGTGAGCCCGACGAGATTAACCGTAATGTGGAATACGAGGACGAAAAGCTTTCGCTGCTGCGCGCCCTCGAAGCCCTGCCCGAGAGGGAGAGGACTATAATGAATCTGCGCTTCGGCATAGACTGTGAGCACGAATACACCCAGAAGCAGGTCGCCGATATGCTCGGCATTTCCCAGAGCTATATCTCGCGGCTTGAAAAGCGCATACTCGACCGACTCAAAAAGGAATTAGTGAACAATTAATACTCAAAAATTCCAAAAAAAGCTTCAAAACCCCTTGTATATAGTTATATAATTATGATATACTTTATATAACATATTTAGGAGCGTTTGAATTGGTATTTTCCAACCTGACATTTTTATATATTTTCTTACCGCTCTGTCTGTTTTTCTATTTCATAACGAAGAATACTGCAGTTCGAAATATCGTGCTGTTGATTTTTTCGCTCGTTTTTTACGCATACGGAGAGCCTAAGTATATTGCACTGCTGATAGCGACGGTACTCGTCGATTATATCGGCGGTCTTCTTATCGATAAATTCAGGGGCACGAAGCTTGCAAGGCTGTTTGTGTTCGTTACGGCGACAGTTACGCTCGCGTCACTGGCGCTGTTCAAGTATGCCGATTTCTTTACAAATAACGCGAACTCGCTGTTTAAGCTCA
>JAEEGG010015727.1_pt1 | contig 15842 bp, 12 predicted proteins | sample 9134161 | NCBI WGS metagenome assembly JAEEGG01 (sample SAMN16246543, study PRJNA631951) | gut metagenome | biome: gut microbiome; feature: rumen; material: CR-attached | host: Bos | place: Iran: Karaj | collected 2018-10
ATTAGGTTTTGTTTGTCGATTTTTTATCACTTTAATCTTTAAACTCAGTTTATATTTATATATTTGCAAAAGTAATGTGATACTAAATATTCTTATTTCATGCTGAATTTTCTCAAAAGGTTATTTAATCGCAAAGCGACAGTTGACTCTGTATTGGCAGAGTACAACCTAACAAGAAACGAATTAAAGGATATCAACCTTTCATTCCGTATCAATGCCGACAAGATTGGACTAGATGACTTGAAAAAAATCTGTCAAAACGAAGACATAACTATTAAGAAGGACAAGTCTCAATTCACGGCAATGGAGATTATTTCCATTTCATCAAATGCTATTACTATCATTTCATTCTTAATATCTCTGGAGCGATGGATAAGTTCCAAGACACCATTAGAATGTGATGGGCAGAAAATGCCTCTTAACAAAGCCATTCAATTCTTTCTCAACAAGATTATTTCACAATTAAAAGCTAAAAAACAAAATGTTTAATCTAACATATCTGACTAAGAACCAACTTAAAACAATAGTCAACAGGTTTAATGATAAAGAAGGTTGCAATTGTAAAATTGTTGAAAGCGATGCAACCCTTTTTCCCTCTATCGATGATAATGGAACAATTTACTTTAGCAATCGCCTTGAGATTCCATTGTTGTTGTTCACCGCTTATCACGATAGCCCAGATAGCATTCACGAAGTGCTGTTCTGGTATTTATTAGCATGCAAGCAAGTTGAGGATCATAACTTTGACTATGCAGATGTATGTATTGACCAATTTCACCAGGCTCTTCCCAAAAATTATTTTTCTTCACCATCATTAATCAACCAGGACGTTTATCTTGATATACAATTTACCGTCATATTAGCCCATGAATTAGGTCATTACCTCTTTCAAATAAACCCCCAAAAGCAAATACCATACTGTGAAACCATTCGAGATTTGGTTGTTTCCTCAATTCCGAACAATATTAAAGGTCTTTTAAACAAAAAGATGATTTTGTCCATTCTAGATGATGATTCCATGATGGAAGAATTATCGTGTGACTTTTACGCTATGGAAGTCATCTCTGACTTTCTAAATGAAGAGTCCTATGATGAGGATGAAATGGAATTAATTTTTCATCAGATTGTCAGAATCTTCATCTCTCTAAAATATCTAGAGGAGATTTCACCTTCTAATTACACAAATATTAGAAGAAGAAATTTTAATGGACTTCGTTCTGCTATTATAAGCGTGGCACTAAATCAACAATTTGAACAAATGACAGCCTCTATTCTTAAAGATGAAATTCATGCTTATAAAGAGAGACTTAATCAGGCTAGGCAAAAGGTCATTAGAAAAATCGTATTCCACCATTTTAAAAAGTTACAGAAAGAGACACAGAGCAAACTCTCACAAGAATATGTTTTTAATCGATTGAAAAATGAAGAAGACATATTAAAAGACATTCTACTAAGTGAAAGTTTATACAACAATGCATACTATCAATCGAGTACATTGGATGTCTCTTTTGACTTAGATAACGATGATACAGATGAATTATTTCAAAATTATATTGAGCTTTATAAGTCTATATTGGAAGGGGATTAACACTCTCCTTTGCACATTATATTAGCCCATATTGAAATTGGCATTGCAAGAGAACTTGGAAGGCTTGAACTCTTCTGCACTGATAATAACCATGCTACCACCACACTCTGTCATGGTCTCTACGTAGTCACCCACCACCAAACCGCGAATTCATCCCATATCCGACAAACCGTTGATGAGTGGATTGTCGAATGTTTATATAATGCGTAAACTTGTTTTAAACTAGTACAAAATCCAATTGGTAACTCGCATATGAATAATGATTTACGTTGTTTTGCTAAAGTAAAACTTTAGCAAAACAACGGTAGTTTGATGAATTCATGAGAATTACAAAAAAAGGACTAAAACGATAAAAGACCCATGTGAATCTAAAATTTTGTTTAATTTTGCAGTTTGAATATATTCTAAAAGAACATCCGAATGACAACAGCACCATCTTCAACTCACTTTCTGGCACGGGCAGCGCTGATCCTGCTCTTCCCTGTATTCACTATGTCAACAGCATGGGCTCAGACAGAGACCATCGATTTCTCCTCTATGGGATTTGAGAACGGGCATGATGTCACCGACGACAACATCAACGGCGCCTATTGCACCATCTCTTTCGACTTAGGTTCCAATACTTACGGCACAACCCCCAAGTACTATGACAATGGCAGTGCCGTGCGCATCTACGGTGGCAACACCATGACACTGACAGCCACAGACGATTACCATATCGCATACGTGGACTTCACTTTCGATTCCGGTGGCAAAAGCAATCCTATCACCGCTTCGACCGGGACTTATGCCCACGGGCTTTGGACGGGCAATGCCACGGAAGTCACCTTCACAATCGAGGGAAACAGCGGCCACCGACGCGTAAGAGATTTGACTGTCATTTATTACAGTTCTATCGCTCCGCCTGTCATCAGCGGCACCACACCCTTTACGAGTAGCACCACAGTCAGCATCAGCGCAACTGAAGGAACCATCTATTACACGAAAGACGGGTCCATACCGACAGCTGTCAGTGAGAACGAATACAACGGGCCTTTCTCCATCAACGCGACCACAGTGGTGAAAGCCATCACCAAGTCGGGCGACAATTACAGCAACGTGAGCACCATCGTGTTCGAGAAAGAATTAGACATTTGGCAGGGCTCAGGCACCCAGATTGACCCCTACTTGATTCGCAACACTTCCGAACTCGACCTTCTGGCCACACGTGTCAAAGAGGGCGAAACCTACAGAGGCTTCTATTTCAAACTGGCCAACGACATCGCCTACAACTATTCCTCCGCATGGGACAATGTGACCAGCACGGAGGAAAACTTCGCCTGCATCGGTAATCACAATAAACCTTTCTGTGGCATCTTCGACGGCGACGGCCACACCATCAGCGGCATACGCGTCTGTCAGACCGATTCATACAACTGGGGCCTATTCCGTTATCTGGAATGGGCAGAGATCAAGAACCTCACCTTAACCGACTGCCGCTTCACAATAGGAGATTGTGGCGGTGCTATAGTCGGTTGTACCAGCATCGGCTCGAAAGTGGAGAACTGCCATGTGATGAGCGATGTGTGCATCCACGACAAGGGCTCTGGCAATTATCATGGCGGCATTGTGGGACGTCACTATATGGGCAATATCATCAACTGCACCAGTGGCGCGACGCTGAGCATTGATGCCGACAAGACGGTAGGCAATTATGGTGGAATCACGGGAAGAATAGAAAGCGGGCACCTCACCAACTGCCTTGCCTTGGGGTGCAAGTTCCCCGATGCCAGTTTCTTCAGCGGCAATGGCAGATTCTGCGGTGCCGTTGTGGGTTATAAAAACAATGGTACAGTCAATGGATGCCTTTACTATGACTGCACTTTTGGCAACTCATCAGCCACAACTGGAATTGCCGGAATCTCTTCAGGCCAGCCCAACGAAGCCTATCCCGCCTACACCCTTACAACAGCCACAACAGGCATGACATTGCTCTATGACGGCGATGGCGACGAGCCCAACCCCGAGGTAGTGGAGTCTTATCCTTCCGGCCTGTCGTATAACGGTATATTCTATGCCGCAGAGGGTTCAGCGGTGAACTTCACCCCAGTGGTTGAGAACAACACAGTCTTAGACGTTACAGTAAGCAACGGCTCTCTGACCAACAACCATGACGGAACCTACACCCTGACCATGCCCTCCCAGAACGTCACCGTTTCCGCCACACTCGACTGGGCGGGTTCCGGCACAGCAGATGCCCCATACATCATCACAACCTGCGAACACCTCGATATCCTTGCCCAGCGCGTCAACAACGGCACAAGCGAATACGAGGACACATACTTCCTCTTAGACGCAGACCTGAACTACAATCCCAATACCGAATGGAACAGTTCCTCCAGCACAGAGAACAACTACACACCAGTGGGCAATTACGACCACTCTTTCCGTGGGCATTTCAACGGCAACGGCCACACCATCAGCGGCATCCGCATCTACTCCGACGGCAACGGAGACTCCGACAGTTACAAGGGTCTCTTCGGCATTATCGGCGGTAGCGGAAGCGTCAGCCGAGTCACTCTCAGCGACACCCGCATCACTGGATACAAGACCGTAGGCGGCATTGTAGGTCTCAACTACGGTACCGTGGAGTATTGCCACGCCACCAACACCGTGACCATCTGCGCCGTCCAAAGCAGTGCCAACAACCATGGTGGCATCGCAGGAGTCAACGACATGGGCACCGTCAATGGCTGCAGCAGTGCCGTCACGCTCACAGGTTCCGGTTCCAGGTCCTACGGAGGCATTGTGGGCTACAACAACACGCTGTCCACCAGCATGGGTCGTCCAGTCGTCAGCAACTGCGTCGTCATAGGCGTCAACGTTCCTACTCTGTCTTATTCTCGTCCCATCGTGGGCGAGGACAAAAACTCATGGGGCATACAATCGCGCAACTACTACATCGACTGCACTTCGCCTCGTGACGGCTCCACCAACATCTACCGTCTGAGCATCAACGGCAGTTACGCACCTCAGTTCGACCGCATCGAAGGCACCGAGCTCAAGGACGCCTCCACCAGCATCACCACTTACAACGACGGCATCAGGATTGGCGACGTGGACTACTACACCGAAAGTGCCACGGTATCTTTCAAAGTAGCCGATGTCTCCGAAAGTGGTACCTTCGACTTCACTGTCACCAAAGACGGCACCGACCCGACAGCGTTCGTCGAAGTCACAGAGAACGGCGGTAATTACTCCTTCACCATGCCCGCTTCAGATGTCACCCTCAACGCCGTTTTTTGCCTCTTCCTGGCCGACAATGCAGACAACTGCCAGACCATAGGCGACAACAACGGCAAGCAGATAGCCGTTCAACTCACAGGCCGCACACTCTACAAGGACAGCGAATGGAACACCATCTGCCTGCCCTTCCCCATCGCCAGCTTCAGCGGCACACCGTTCGATGGAGCCACTGTCAAGACGCTCGAGACCTCATCGTTCGACACCAAGACCGGCACGCTGACCCTCAACTTCAGCAACGACATTGACGCTATCGAGGCAGGCAAACCATATATCGTCAAGTGGGAGGGCGATGGCAGCAGTACTATCACTTCCCCAGTATTCACCGATGTCGTGATACCAGACAGCTACAGCAGCGACGAGGCCATCGCCGAGGCTCTCGCCAACGCCAGCATTGAAACCGACTATGTCGATTTCATCGGTACAGTCTCGCCCGTGACTCTCGAAGCCAATGACAGGAGCAGCCTCTACCTCAGCGGCGGCAGCACACTCTACTATCCCGCCGAAGATGTAGTCATCAACTCATGCCGTGCCTACTTCACGCTCAACGGCATCACCGCGGGAGACTTGGATGGCGAGGTCAACGCCATCGTCCTTAACTTCGGAGACGAAACGACGAGCATTGAACATTTACCATTGACCATTGACCATGAAACCATTGAACATTCACCATTGACCATTGACCATGAGGCATGGTACGATCTCAGTGGACGAATGCTTAGTGGCAAGCCGACGCAGAAGGGCATCTACATCAAGGACGGAAAGAAGATGGTCGTTAAGTGACCATTGGTGAAAGCATTGCTATTTCTATTCTTTTTTGACTAATATGTATGTATAATAAATGTCTTTTTGTTATGATGCATACAGTGGATTTGTTCTAAGTGATGAAAAAATTAGCAGTGATAGGTGCATCTTATTTGCAACTTCCATTGGTGAAGAAGGCGAGGGAGATGGGAATTCAAACACATTGTTTCGCATGGGAAGAAGGGGCTGTCTGTCGGGATGTGGCAGACTATTACTACCCCATCTCCACCCGCGAAAAAGAATCAATTCTGCAACAATGCCAAGAAATAGGCATTGATGGAATCACCACAATAGCATCGGATACGGCCACCATTACCGTCAATTATGTTGCCTCACATCTGGGGTTGATTTCCAATCCAGACGAATACTCGGAGATTTGTACAAATAAGTATAAGATGCGGCAGTGTTTCCTTGAAAATGACATTCCTTCGCCAATGTTCAGGTTGGTCGATAAGAACAACAATTATTCGATAACAGGCATTCGCTTCCCTCTCATCATCAAACCTTCCGACCGCTCAGGGAGCCTTGGGGTAAAGAAGATTTCAAGTCTGAGTCAGTTGGATGAGGCCATTGAACGTGCTGCCAACGTCTCTTTCTGTCATGAAGTCATTATTGAGGAGTTTGTGGCAGGTCGTGAAATAAGCGTTGAGGCCATATCATTTCAAGGCCAACACTATGTGCTGCAGATCACAGACAAGGTGACGACGGGAGCGCCCTATTATGTGGAGATAGAGCATCATCAACCATCAACGTTATCGGCTGAAATTCAGAAAAAGATTCGATTACTCGTCCCAAAAGCGCTTGATGCGCTTCATGTTCAGAATGGTGCATCTCATAGTGAGCTGATTATTACTCCTGAAGCGGACATTCGTTTCATAGAGATAGGAGCACGCATGGGAGGTGATTTCATCGGCAGCCATCTTGTTCAACTTTCTACGGGTTACGATTTTCTGCAGGGAGTAATTGAAGTGGCACTGGGAAAGTTTAGTGAACCCTCATTTCCGCAATGCAAGTATTCTGGAGTATATTTCTTATGCAAGGAGACAGAGTGGTTGGAATCCGTTATCAAGAACAGCGAACGGTATCCGGAAATAGTCGAAGCAGAAATCACAGAAAAGGTACTCCGCCGTGTTGAGTGCAGTGACGACCGAAGCGGCTTCGCTATATATCAAGCAAATAAAAAACTCGAATTATGGAAAAAATAGCACTTATCGGTTCCAAGGAATTTGCTCGTCAAATACGGGAATATGCAGAAGAAACAATGATATTTAAAGTTGTTGGGTATTTCGACGATTATGAGCCTAAGGGGAAAATGGTTGACGGGTTGCCGATACTTGGTAAAACAAATGAAGCAGAACGATTGTATCGGCAAGGTAAGTTTGAGAAAATATTCTTAGCTGCAGGATATAAGGATTTCAAATTCAGGGATGAAATCTTCACAAAGTTGAAAGGAAAGATACCCTTTGCAAACATCATCATGCCGACAGCCATAATAGGAAAGAATGTGCAAATGGGTGAAGGTGTGTTTGTCGGTTCAGGAGCAGTTGTTGGGAGCGGCACCATTTTAGGTAACAATGTATTCATTCATTATGGTGCAACGATAGGTCATAACAATAAGATAGGTCATCACACTTTTATTTCAGGGAGGTTTGTCTCTGCCGGATACACTACTTTTGGAAGTAGATGTTTTATCGGTATCTCTACGGTTGTGTCCGACCATGTCAATATCTGTGACGATGTATGGGTCGGTCCTGGATGTGTCGTGATTAAAGATATTACAGAATCCGGGAAATACATGTCGAACATAAAACTCTACAAAATTGAATGAGATAATTGAAGATGAAGATAGTTTTATAAGATCTTGTCTATTCCTGGAATCTTTTTTATCAGCCATGTCAGTATGAATGATGCGGTTGTAGTTACTGTTCCGATCAGGAGGAACTTGATTTCGCCGCCCCACATCCAGACGCCATCCAACGATAGCAACAAACCATAAAGAATTATAACATGAAAGATATACGCACCATAGGTCTGACTGGCACACCAACTCCAGAAGCAATTGCTACAGTTGGCATATTCTCGAAAAAGCCATAGCAGTCCGGTGATGATGAAGACACACATCAGCGATTCATAAATGCCGAACCAAGGTGTTATGAACGCATGCCAGGAGGCTATATGGCGTAGCCAATTGCCAATGACCAGCGCCACTCCTATCATCAGTGCTGCTTTTCCGGTTCGATTGGTCATTTTTTCGAACCAACAGAAGCGATAGGAAAGTATTCCAAGTATAAACATCATGGTGTATTGAGGATAGTGTGCGGGTTCCATTTCAAGGATGTTAAAAGCAAAAATGAAGTTGTCTTGAGGACTAACTTTGCGTATGCAATGACTCATGAAGCCCATGACAAGTCCTATTATAAACACACTGAAAACTGTGGGCTTCGAATTTCCTTTCCTTCTAATTGGCATGCAAAGGGTTCGTATCAAGGCATAGACAAGGCAAAAGAACAGGAGGTTCTCCAGAAACCATAAGTGGAAGAAATCAAACCGTTTATATGCCAAAGATAAGCATAAGGAAAAGACCAGCATCGGGATGCCAAGCCTGATGAACTTCTTCTTCAGAAAAAGCCATGTTCCCTGTTTGTCAAAACTCATCGGGACGAAGTAACCTGCTATCATGAAGAAAAAACCCATAGTGAATGCGGCGTTGATTGAAAGGAAAGGCCACATCCATGGCATATACTCTTCTGGATTGGATGGATTATAAAACCACGTCATATAAGGGTTATATCCGCATCCGGCATGATGGAAAATAACCAATAGTGTAAGAAGAATCCTCAGATTGTCAAGATATAATACCCGCTTCATTTGATATGCAAAGATATATAATTTTTCTAATTGTTGACAATCATTGGGCTAAAATCGAATATCCGACCCTTATTTACACAAAAAATGGAAAAATGGATGTATAGATAATCGGTGGGGTAAGAATAAAACATATAAAAAGGCGCATTAAGTACAAAAAATGCGACAAATACTTCAAGAATATAATCTTTCTTTTTAATTTTGTATTCAATAAACACATCAAGGTGTGTTTTTTCAAAAAAACAAAAAAGGTGATATCAATAAAGCAAGAATATACTCTTATGGAATTAGATGAATTTACAAAGAAAATATCAGGCTTGTTCAGAAACACAGACCCAAACTTATTCAATGCCAAAACAGAATTAAAGGAACTCGACGAATGGTCATCTCTCATGGCCCTCTCCATTGTTTCAATGATTGATGAAGAGTACGATGTCATGCTGAGAGGCGATGACGTAAAGAATCTGAAGACTATTGAACAACTCTTTAACGTTGTAAAAGAAAAATCTGAAAAATAAGATGATTGATGGCATTCCTTGAATTTAACGATGCAAGAATTGTGGGAATAAGCGCCGCTGTCCCTCTTCAGAAGTTCTCCAATCTTCATCCAGACGATCAGTCACACTTTTCTTCCGACTACAGTTCTGAAGATTTTGTTGCCTCGACAGGTGTAGAGGAAGGTCGTGAAACCAAGACGCTGACATCGTCAGACTTGTGCTTCGAGGCAGCTGAACGATTAATTAATGAACTTGGTTGGAAACGCAAGGAAATAGGTGCGTTGGTTTTTGTATCCCAAACCCCCGACTATATGATGCCATGTTCTGCATGCATTTTGCAGAACCGACTTGGATTGAGCCAGGAGTGTTATGCTTATGACTGTACGCTCGGTTGCTCTGGATGGGTTTATGGCGTAAGTCAAGTTTTCTCTCTGCTCAATACCGGTAACATCAAGAAAGCACTTCTTCTTTGTGGCGAATCCCACAAAATCGGTGAGTATTACCCTCGTTCTCCACTTTTTGGTTCTGCTGGTACAGCCACCGCAATTGAATACAAAGAGGGTGCAAAGCCCATATTCTGCCATTACGGTACAGATGGTAGCGGTTATGAATCTATTATTGTTCCCGAAGGAGGTACACGCAATCCCCCCCTCCCAACAAGTTTTGAAAAGAAATGGAATGGTAACGAGTTGATCAATGGCTTGCAGATTCACATGAAAGGCATAGATGTATATGCATTCAGTGTAACAACTGCTCCTAAGTCAATAAAAAAGCTTGCCGAAAGATACGGTATCAATTATATGGATGCAGACTTTCTTGTGCTCCATCAAGCCAATAAGATGATCAACAACGCTATTGTGAAAAAATTAAACTTTCCCCAGGAGAAGTCACCTTCGTCGTTGACTCACTTCGCCAACACATCGTCCGCATCCATTCCGCTCACCATGGTGACGCAAATCCGAGATGCTTTGCGCAGCAAGCCAAATCAATTGATCTGTTGTGGATTCGGTGTAGGACTCTCGTGGGGTACTGTGGCTTTCGAGACTACTGCAGATATTGTTATACCAGACCTTGTAGAAGTAGAAGAACTTTCATGACAAACTACAATCCTTTTTCCCTTGAAGGTAAGACCATTCTTGTGACTGGTGCTTCTTCCGGTATCGGCCGGACCACTGCCATCGAGTGCTCAAGGTTAGGAGCGCATCTTGTTATTACAGGACGCAATGCAGAAAACCTGACGCAGACCTACAATCTTTTGGAGGGTAAGGGACATGTAGAAATTGTCGCTGATTTAAGTAGTCCTGCTGACATAGAACGCCTAGTTGCTCTTTCACCTGTTATTGATGGATTTGTCAACAATGCAGGACAAGGGGATTTCAGACTAATTGATTACTTGAAACAAGACATCATCAACGATGTCTATCAAGTCAACGTCTTCGCACCCATGAAGTTAGTCAAACAATTGTTGAGGAAGAACAAGATTTTGTCTGGTGGAAGTATTGTATTCACATCTTCCATCTCTGCTTTGTTGAGTGCCCCTGCTCTTAGCGTTTACGCCTCGTCAAAAGCGGCAATCACAGCGTATATGCGCTCTTGTGCTGTGGAACTCGGCCCCAGGAAAATCCGTGCTAACGCAGTCCTTCCTGGCACAGTGGAAACACCCTTTATTTCAAATACCATATCAGAGGATGATGTGGCTAAGGATAAGGAACTCTATGCACTTAAAAGATATGGTAAGCCAGAGGATGTCGCTTATGGCATTATATATATGCTTTCAGACGCGGCGGCTTGGATTACCGGAACATCACTTGTTATTGATGGTGGACGACTACTCAAATAATCAACCTTTCATTAAGGAATTCCCAGCCACTGCCATTATAGCCGGAGACAGGAGGATAAACTACAGCGAAATGCTGCGGTATGCATCTTTTTTCTCAACATACACACCCAAAGAAAAAGGTTTTAAATCCATCCTTTTCAGCGAAAACCGTGAAGGATGGATATATGCCTTATTAGGTATTTGGCTCAATCGGGGCATTGTGGTACCCGTCGATTTCAAATCTATCCCCCTCGACATTGTATATATAATCAAGGATTGTCAGCCCGATTGTCTTTGGACATCACGTGAGAGGGAATCCGTTGCACGCGAAGCCATGAAGATCGCTGGTGTGAATATTCCCATTCTTATCATTGACGATTACGAGCGAGAGGATATTCCTGAAACGACTAAACCAGCTTATATTGAATATAATTCTTCAGATGTGGCAGGTATTTTTTATACATCTGGAACAGAGGGCACGCCTAAAGGTGTGATGTTGTCATTCGGTAATCTGATTGCCGATATGGAAGGTTTATGTCTTTCATTAGGTTCCCGTGCTCACCGCTTGCGTAGCATTCTATTGCTGCCTTTGCACCATTCACTTCCTTTTACAGCAAGTCTTCTGTTGCCACTTAAATATGGAAAGTACGTGGCCTTCAGCCCGAGTTTTATGTCATCTGATATAATTGCCACCATCAAACGATACGAAATTGAAAACATAGTGGGGGTTCCTGCTCTTTGGAATATTTTTATCCCTGCCATCAAGAAGAAAATATGTGCAAAGACATTATCCAGAATAATGTTCTATATCTGCAAGTGCCTTCAGTGGCGATGGCTCAGCCGAAAAGTATTTAAGCGTCTTTATGAAACGATAGGCGAGCATTTTGCTTTCATCTCAGGAGGTGCTTCTCTTTCTAAAAGTATTGTAGAAGATTGCAAGTCTTTGGGGATTGCTTTATGTGAAGGATATGGTATGACGGAAACATCCCCTGTTGTATGCTTTACACCTGTAGGTGAAATCCATCCAGGTTCTGTAGGCAGGCCATTGCCCAATGTAGATGTCACTATCATCAATGGAGAAATATGTGTAAAAGGTCCTGTCGTGATGCAAGGGTACTACAATCGTCCTGAAGAAACAGCGGCCAGATTCGATAGAGACGGTTGGTTCCATACAGGTGATTTAGGTCACTTCGACAAGAAAGGACGTCTCTATGTCACCGATCGGATAAAGGATATCATCGTGCTTTCGAATGGAAAGAATATCAGTCCAGAAGAAATAGAAAACAAACTACTTCAGCATTCCGACATCGTGAGCGAACTTGCTGTCGTGCAGGATGGAGACATCTTGAGAGCTATCATTGTGCCCAACCCTGATTGGGCAGGCAAACGCTCTGAAGCCGATCTCGAACGAGCCTTGCACGAGGAACTTATCGCACCCTACAACCGCGACATTCAGACCTACAAGAAGATTCTTGCCATTACCGTCTATCACGGACAACTACCCCGCAACAGGATTGGTAAACTGCAGCGTTACAAACTTACGCCTTCTTTATCGCGTGAGTCCAATGTTTAGTGTTGACGAAATGAACAGATGCTGACAAACATTTATTATTAATACTCACATCAAATCACCAATGTCCATACCCTTTAATAAACCATATTATTCAGGCAACGAAACACTGTATATTTCTCAAGCAGTCAATGCCGGCAAACTCTCTGGAAATGGCATGTTCACAAAAAGATGCCAACTTTTCTTTGAGAATAAATATGAGTTTAAGAAAGCCATGCTGACAACATCTGGAACAGATGCCCTGGAAATGGCGGCCATACTCTGTGGCGTAAAACCTGGAGATGAGGTTATCATGCCATCCTATACTTTTGTTTCTACAGCGTTGGCATTTGTCAGGCAAGGATGCAGAATTGTGTTTGCTGACTCCATGAGCGACAATCCTAATATAGACCCCGATAAAATTGAAGGATTAATCACGGAGAAGACGAAGGTGATCGTTCCTGTGCATTATGCAGGTGTGGCTTGCGATATGGACAAAATCATGGCGATTGCCAACAAATATCATCTCTTGGTGGTGGAGGATGCTGCACAGGCTGTCGATTCTTACTACAAAGGCAGACCGTTAGGCGGAATCGGTCATCTCGGATGCTTTTCATTCCATTCCACCAAGAATGTAACATCCGGCGGTGAAGGAGGCCTCCTGGCCATCAACGACTCGCGTTTCATACCCAGGGCTGAAATAGTAGGGGAAAAAGGAACCAACCGGGCTGAAATCTTCAGAGGAGAAGTTAAAAAATACGAATGGGTTGACATCGGATCGTCATTCTTGCCCTCAGAAATCAATGCTGCTTTCCTTTGGGCACAACTGGAAAAACTTGAGGATATTCAAACAAAGCGAAAGCAACTTTGGTGCCGCTATTATACCGGTCTGAAATCGATTGCCGAAAAAGGGTATGTAGGTCTGCCGCAAATCCCTGATTTTGCTTCCAATCCTGCACATATCTTTTATCTTGTCTGTCGGACACAAGATGAACGGACGAACATAATCGATTATTTAAATGAAAAACAGATAACGGCAGTGTTCCATTATTTCAGCTTGCACCGTAGTAAATATTATACCCAGCACCATCAAGGCGAAATTCCCTTTCTCCCTATGTCCGACAAATATTCCAACACATTGGTTCGCCTTCCAATGTACTATGAGTTGACTCTTGAGCAGGTGGATGAAGTCGTCTGCTGCCTCAGGAATTTCTTCCTTACAACCAATTTATGATTTGTTTGATAATTGATGGCGATGCTTATTTCACCTATCCTGCCGACTTTTAATGGACAAACTACCGTTGAATCAGGATTTCAGCAGAACAAAAAAAGAGACAGATGAAAAAATACATCATATTATTGGGAGCCATCAGAAATGTGGGAGGTGCGCAGGTATATACAGCAAACAAACTCAAGTATATGGAAGAAAAAGGATGGGAACCTCATGCCTTTTTCTTCGTCGATGGTGAAATAACAATCAATTATCTGTTGCGGTTTAAGAACAATTATATCCCCGAACTTCAAAATGAAATCAAATTCTCCACAGCACAACAAGTTGCAAATGCCGTAGATTGTATTTCTTCTGTCGTTGGTCATGCCGATGAAATAGTTATCGAAAGTACCATCTTGTCTTTATCGTTTTGGGGAGAGTATATAGCTGAGAAAATGAATGCACGGCACATTGTTTTTATTTTGGAGGAGGAACTCCGTAGAATAACACGCAGAGAAGCCGCATTCTTCGATTTCAAACTGCAAAGAAATGAACTTGTTTTCGGATCGCAGCGCCGACTGCTACAGCTGTTCCGCTTTTACTATCATCTGAAATACAGAAAATATCATCAGTCGCTGCTTCCCTATTGTTCCAATGTCATTGATTACACTCCAGCGAAAATTCCTGACGAATTACTCTGTTCGCATTCTTATAAAATCCTGACTATTGGCAGATTGTTGAAGCCTTATATCGGCTCCATGTTCAAGGCCATTAAATCTTTTGCGGAGAAGTATCCCCAAAAACGGTTCTCACTCATCGTGATTGGAGGGGATGCCGACGGAAAACTGGAAAATGAGACCAAAGAAATATTTAGTCACTTGACAAATATCGATGTCTATATGATGGGATTTGTGTTCCCCATTCCATACGACTTGGTTAAAATAGCTGACGTCGCCATCGCGTCTTCCAACTCCGTATTGGTCTCAGCCAACGAAGGCATCCCGACCATTGTGGTCGATGCGTACGATTTCAAGGCGATAGGTATCTATGGTATTACGACCAACAACCTTCTTCATCGAACCCATGAACCCAAAACACCAATTGTGGATTTGCTGGATGATGTTTTGAACAAGAAAGAATACCCCAAAGTCTTATCCCAACACCATGAACAACAGGATCTCAGCATATATTTCGAACCACACGTGAAATTTTTGGAAGAAGCGTCGAAAGAGAAGGCATATTACAATCTTTCAAAAATCTATACTCCGTTCTTTTCTTTCAGACAACGTTTGAAAGAAAAGATAAAAAGACTTTTCAGACCATTCTACCTTCCGGTTATCAATCAGTTCTATCGTTTCTTTCGCAGCCCTGAAGAAGAATAACGTGTGTTCAACGAGTAAATCGAGAAGGATGAGTTTGCTCACCATTTTGCTCACCATTTTGTTATTTTTTGTGCGTTTTCAGGGCTCAACCAGCGACCCTTTTAACACAAAAAAACGGTAGGGATTTCCTACCGTTTTCATTTATAACTACTTGATTATCAATTTGAGCGATAAACAGGGCTCGAACCCGCGACCTTCGGCTTGGGAAATATCTAAGGATTAATAATAAGTAATTGATTCTCTTTTGTTTAGCAATGATCTTTTAATTCTGGCCAATATTTAACGTGCCCATACTGGTTAGTGTACTTTTCTCTGCAAATGTACTACTTTAACTCTCTAATACCAAAATAAACAAGACAAAAGAATGTTAAAAACTCACTGCTGCATAACTTAGGAGGAAGATGACCGAGGAGAAATAACCAGAGCGAAAAAAAATACCCCCCTGGCTGATGCAGAGGCCGGTTAATGCAGAGTACAGTTTGACGCAGAGTTCAGTTGCAGAGTTCGGTTTAATACAGACTTCAGTTCCCACCAATTAAGGGGGAACATTTTAGGCAGGAGAGAGCCATTTACAGACCCCCTCCTGCTTTCTTTTAGTCCGTAACGATCTTGAATTCATGGAAGCTATAAAAGACATCCTCATCTTCATGTTCTTCCACGTATTCATCAAGCGCTTCGTCGATTGCCTTGATATTGGCTTCAACTGGATGACCGACTATATCTGACACACATTCAGCTGCTTCGCCAATGGTCTCGAAATAGAGTGGTTCATCATAGGAATCAAGGAAATAGCGGTCTGGAAAATACTTACCGTCAGCGTCGAAAATTGACAGTTGCTCTTTCTGG
>JAEEGG010015730.1_pt1 | contig 15837 bp, 13 predicted proteins | sample 9134161 | NCBI WGS metagenome assembly JAEEGG01 (sample SAMN16246543, study PRJNA631951) | gut metagenome | biome: gut microbiome; feature: rumen; material: CR-attached | host: Bos | place: Iran: Karaj | collected 2018-10
ATGTTGCTCTTGCTGATACGGAAATTGCTGTATTCGAAAGTAGTGTAGCTGAGGCCATAGCCGAACGGATAAGAAACCTCGCGGTTGAAATACCAGAGGGTGCGGCCGACATTGCCTGAACTGCGGCGCAGGTTGTAGTCGGTGATGGCCGGAAGGTCCTTCACGGTCTTGAACCAGGTGGCGTTGAGCTTGCCGCCGGGTGAAACCTCGCCGAAGAGGATGCGCGGAACAGCCTCGCCCTGAGCCATACCGTTGTAGCCTGTCCAGATGATGGCAGGGATGTTGGCCAGGTGGCAGAACTCTTCAACCTCGACGCAACCGAGGGTCTGCATATAGACGATGGTGCGGGGATTGACGGCAGCGATAGCCTTGATCAGAGGAATCTGGTTGCCGGGGAGAGTAAGAGCCAGACGGTCGGCTTCCTCGGTAGCAGTATTCTCGTCAGTTCCGACAAAGATCACAGCTACGTCAGCTTTGCGGGCCATCTCGATGGTAGCCTCGTCGATAGGAGCATCCTGGGGAGCCTTGTAGACGAGATATACGGTCTGGGGACCGTTGTAACCAAGCTTGAGAGCGTTGGTCTTCATAGGCATGCTGGCTCCGTAAACGCCGCCGACGCGTGCACCTGAAGACTTTGTGGCCTCGATGCGGCCGATGAGGTTTCCGTCAGGACCGCCGACGCGGATTTCTACGATACCACCCTCGGTGGGGATATTAAGGCCGACGGTGATGTTCTCGATGTTGGTGATGTCGACGTTGTCATATGCAGTCCAGGTGCCGTCGTCGATGCTGCGCACCTGCTCCTCGGTACCCATACCGGAACCGACTGTGATGCCTTCTGCAGAAGCAGTGTACTTGGTGGCGTCGTAGCGGGTCACAGAGCCGTCGGTCTTCTCGATTTCGAAATATGCGATGTAGAGCAGGTTGCTCTTGCTCTTGATGTCGCCTCCGGTGGCAAGCATAACATCTACATCATAACCTTTGGCCTTGAGCCATTTGGTGATACCTGCATAGGGAGATATCATTGAAGTGGCCTCAGGACGCCCTGAGTACGGACCGAGTTCCACGTCGTCAGCCTGAGGGCCGATGAGGGCGATGCTGCGGATCTTGGATGCATCGATAGGCAGAGCCTGGTTGTCGTTCTTCAGAAGGACGGGGGTGCGGACGGCAAGCTCAGCTGCGAGAGCCTGGTTGGCTGCAGAGTTCACGCGTGAAGGCTCGAACTTGGTGTAAGGAACCATCTGCTCGGGATCGAACTCGCCGGTACGCATACGGATGGTGAACATATTGATGAGGGCGCGGTCGATTTCGGCCATCGGAAGGATGCCCTGCTCATAGGCGCTGATGGCATATCTCTGGTAAACGCTTCCGCAGTCAGAGTCTACACCTGCGTGGAGTCCGGCTGCAGTGGCCTGCTCGCGGGTTTCCACGAAGTAGTGGCCGTCCCAGATGTCCTGGATGGCGGCGCAGTCACCGGTCACGTAGCCTTTCATACCCCAGGTGCGGCGGGCCAGAGTGTCGAGGTAGAAGACGCTGGCAGATGTCGGCACGTGGTTGACGGCATTGTATGACGACATTATTGAGGGCAGGTTCTCGTCCTCAATCAGGCGCTTGTAGGGATAGGTGTAGAACTCGCGCAGGTCGCGGCTGTCCATATTGGAACTGCTGACGTGGCGGTCGAACTCACTGTTGTTTGCGAAGTAGTGTTTTGCGGTAGGCACGGCCTTGAGATATTTGGGGTCGGTGCCCATCAGGCCGCGCACGAATCCGCGGGCCATTTCAGCCGCAAGGAAAGGATCCTCACCATATGACTCACCGGTACGTCCCCAGCGCGGGTCACGGACGGGTTCCACCACGGGGCTCCAGAATGTCAGGCCCTTTGTGCCGGTCTGGAAGATAGCGCGCGCCTCATCTGCGATGGCTGAAGCCATACGCTCCACGAGTGCGGGATCCCAGGTCGAACCTGTGGCGACACTGTTGGGGAATGAAGACGGGCCCTGGATGCCTACTGAAGGGTTGGCACCTGAAAGCACTCCGTGAAGAGCCTCGCTCCAGATGTTGTAGCCTTTCACACCGAGGCGGGGAACTGCAGCCATGTTGTTGCCGAGCAATGCCTGCTTCTCCTCGAGGGTCAGTCGTGACACCAGGTCGGTTGCGCGCTCCTCGAAGGTATACGCCGTATTGAGATAAATGGGAATCTGGCCTTCCTGAGCCAGCGCGGATATGGCTACGATCATCGCCACTCCGGACAAAATACAATTGCGGATAAACTTCATATTACTGATTATATAAGTTGTAATTGCAACGAAACGATTATAAAGGTAAGCATTAAAAATGTAAATTTGCCATATGAAAAAGAACTCGACACTCAAGGCGCTGATCTACGCTCTCATCGCAGCCTGTGTGATGGTGCTGGCATTATTAAACTAATAACAATATGAAGAAGTTCCTCCTTTCTGCAGTCGCCATCCTGGCCATAACTTCAATGGCATCGGCCGACAACATCAGATTCGCATCGCACCCGTCGCTCTCTCCTGACGGTAAGCAGATTTATTTCAGCTACGACGGAGACATCTATTCCGTGCCCGTTGCAGGCGGTCAGGCCACAGCCGTGATCACAATGCCCGGAGTGCAGGACTCCCCGCTGGTGTCACCTGACGGCAAGTGGCTGGCATTCAGTTCCGACATCCAGGGTAACAACGATGTGTACATAGTGCCTGTGGCAGGCGGACAGGCCATACAGCTGACATTCCACGAAGCCCCGGACGTTCCGGTTGCGTGGTCAGCCAAGTCCGACTGGATCTATTTCGAATCCACTAGAGGCAGCGCCCGCAAGACCACCTACAAAGTGGCAGTGAAAGGCGGAACGCCCCAGCTGATGTTCGACGGCTACTTCAATACCATAGTGAATATGGTAGAGAATCCCAAGACAGGAGAATTCCTCTTCAACGAGTCGATGGAAAGCATCAGTTTCCCTACCCGCAAACGCTACGTCGGCGACCACAACCCCAACATCAAAAGCTGGAACCCTTCAAACAAGACATACACCGAACTGACCGACTACATCGGCAAGGACCAGTGGCCTATGGCCGACAAGAACGGCAACATCTACTATGTCAGCGACGAACTCAACAAAGAATCCAACATCGTCAAATATGTGAAAGGCGGAAAGCCCCAGCAGCTCACTGCTTTCGACAAGTCAGTGCAGTATCCTTCGCTGGCATTCGACGGCTCTGCGATGGTCTTCCTCAAGGACTATGAGATCAACGTGCTGGAACCCGCCACAGGCAAGGTGTCAGTTCCCCAGATTGCAGTAGCCTCAGGCAGCGTGGAAGTGCGCCGCTCTTTCGCAGGCCAGACCCCCAATGCCGCAGACGTCTCACCCGACGGCAAGAAGTTCGCATTCGTCATCCGCGGCGGCATCTACATCTCCGACACCAAGGGCAAATTCCTCCAGAAACTTGAAACCCCCTCTGACGAACGCGTGATGGACGTAGCCTGGGCAGACGACAGCAAGACCCTCTATTACATAAGGACCACGAAAGGCTGGACAGACCTCTACAAGATTGCAGCCGACGGCAGCGCCGCAGAGTCTCCTGTGTTCCTTTCACAGAACAATGTCACCAGCCTCGCCATAAACCACAAGCGCGATATGATTGCCTTCATCGACGGCAGCCACTCAGTGATGCTCCACAACATCAAGGCCGGCACCACATCCAAGGTGGCCGATGCCGAGTTCTGGTCGTTCGAAGGCTATGACATCACCTTCTCGTTCGACGACAAATGGCTTGCCTTCGACGGAATGCATATGTTCGAGCCCGACATCTTCGTGCTCAACCTCAATGACGGCAACCTCAGGAACCTCACCCATTCAGCATCAGTGGAGCAGCAGCCGCTGTTCTCGCCCGACGGCAAGTATATGTACCTACTCGGCAATCCGACCTCAAGTTCATTCCCGAGAGGCGCCAGGAACTACCTGTTCAAGCTTCCGCTGCGCAAGTACGACACCCCCTTCAAGTCAGAGAACGTAGACAACCTCTTCAAGGACAGCAAGAACGCTCCCAAGAAAGATTCAACCGTAGTAATCGACTTCGACAAGCTCCACGAGAGGATGACAAGAGTCGCTACCGACGGCTTCCAGACCAACACATACATCTACAACGTCAAAGAGAAATCCTATCTGCTCTACCGCACTATGGGCGGAACCACCAACGGCGTGTTCAGCCTCGAGATCTCAGACCCCGAAGCAAAACCCAAGCAGATCAAGGAATTCAACGGAGGCACCTACTTCAACAGCAAGGACGCACTCTACTGCCTTGGCCAGGGTTCGGTCTACAAAGTTGACCCCGCTGCCGGGACAGCAGCCAAGACCGAGATAAAGAAAGACCTGGAAGTAGTGCTCAGCGACGAATTCAGCGAGATGTTCTACGAGACCTGGGGCGTGCTGGAGCAGAACTACTATGACGTCAATTTTCACGGAGCAGACTGGATCGCAGTCCGCGACTACTACGCATCCCTCCTGCCCTATGTCCGCACCCGAGCCAACCTCCGCACCCTGCTCGCAGACCTTCTGGGAGAACTCAACTCATCCCACCTCGGATTCACTTCGACAGGAACTGAAGAAAAGCAGGAGACCAGGATCCGCACCTACGCCACCGGCATCATATTCGACAACGCCTCTCCCTACAAGGTAGCCGAAATCCTCCCCGACTCCCCTGCCGACAAGCAGGAAATCGACATCCGCAAGGGTGACGAACTCGTGGCAGTGAACGGAAAGAAAGTCGACAAGAATGCCAACCGCGAGAAATATTTCTCAGGAGCCGTGGAGACAGACGAACTCAAGCTCACCTTCAAGCGCGACGGCAAGGAGTTCGACACAAAGGTCCACACATCCACCTTCTCAGCCATCAAGAACCTCCAGTACAAGGAATGGGAAGAGCAGCGCGCCGCTATCGTGAAGCAGAAGACAGGCGACAAGGTCGGATACATCCATATGCGCGCAATGGGCGACGAGGATCTCAACAACTTCCTTCTCAAGATGCACACAGAAGTATATGACAAGGATGCGCTGATTCTCGACCTCCGCTACAACAACGGCGGAAACGTCCACAAGGAGGTCATCGACTTCCTTCGCGGCCAGGGCCACTTCGAGTGGGCTTACCGCGATTTCCCGAGAAACACCCATCCCAATGTGGCGCCTGGAGACAAACCCATCGTAGTGCTCGTCAACGAGCACAGCCTCTCAGACGCGGAGGTAACTTCGAACGGCATCAAGACCCTCGGCATCGCCAAACTCGTGGGCACCGAGACCTACCGCTGGATCATCTTCACGTCTTCAGTCCGCCTGCTCGACGGCTCTACCTGCCGTATGCCTTCGTGGGGCTGCTACAGCGTCATAGACGGCTCCGACCTTGAGAACACCGGCGTCAAGCCCGACATCTACGTCAAGAACACCTTCAAGGACCGCCTCGAGGGCAAGGATCCCCAGCTCGATGCTGCAATTGCAGAAGTACTGAAAGAAATGAAATAACATCCGAATATGGACCTGATCAAAAAATGGCTGTACAACAGCCGATCTTTCGCAGCCCCGCAGAACCTTATGCCCAGCATCCTTACAGTAGTGATGGCACTCGGCGTCAGCGGTTTCAACATCTTCCTCGGACTTCTTGCAGTGATTTGCGTCTGCCTGGTGCACCTGGGCGGCAACCTGCTCGACGACTATTTCGACTATCAGGACGAACTGCTTGACTACCGCCTCGGACTGAGGGAACAGGGAGAGCAGGCATTCACCGACAAATACCCCTATCTGAAAGACGGATCCACCACCGTAAAGCAGCTGAAGAGAGCCATCGCCGTATTCTTCGGTCTTGCAATCCTGGGTGGTTTGGTCATCTTCATAGCACGCGACTTCGACTGGAAGCTTGTCATCATAGCAGGCATCGCAGCCATTCTCTGCTACTTCTACTCAGCCCCTCCGTTGAAACTCGGTTTCCACGGCCTCGGCGAACTGGCCATCGGCATCTGCTTCGGCCCCTGCCTGGTCTGCGGAGTCTATGAGTCAGCCTGCGGCGCACTCTACACACCTGAAACCGGTTTCGCCTGGCACATTCTTGCACTTGGAATCGCCATCGGAATGTTCGTGACCAACATCCTCTACACCCACTCCTTCGTGGAGCGCCACGTCGACGACGTGTCACACAAGAAAACTTTGGCAGTGCTTCTGAAGACCGACAAAGCCGGCCTTACCGCATATGCCATCTTCCTCTTCGTGCCTTTCATCCTCGTGGTGCTGTGCGCCATCCTGGGCTACATCCACCCTGCCTACTGCCTCGTGCTGCTGATGCTGCCGCAGGCCTGCTGGGTGATGTGGTCGATGATTATGTTCGCAAAGAAAGTGGAAGTGCCCACAGAACATCCGCACAAATGGCTTGGCCCGATGGACAACTGGGACAAGGTCGAGCCCGAAAACCGCTACTACCTGATGCGCTGGTTCGCTATGCGCAATGTCAACACAGGCTTCTGCCTGATAATGATGGTTGTCAAGATAGTACTCTACATCATCAGCATATGCTAAGACAGCTGCCATATCTCGGCTGGTGGTACCTCCGGGCACTGCTCGGAAGAAAGGCTCCCCTGCAGTCCGTCATCTTCATCCTGGACCGCTGCAATCTCCGCTGCAAGCACTGCTCGGTCTACGAGCTCAGCAATCCGCGCAGCAAGACAATAGCGCAGATCCGCTCCGAGCTGGAGTACTGCTACAATGCCGGAAGCCGCTACGTCGACTTCGAGGGAGGCGAACTCTATCTTTGGAGGGACGGTGACAAGACCATCGACGATGTGATCGACACCGCACACGAAATAGGCTTCTGGAGCGTCACGATAACCACGAATGCCCAGCTGCCCTTCGCCGGCAGCCACGCCGACCAGGTATGGGTATCGATGGACGGCATCGGAGAGTACCACGACGAGATACGCGGCAAGGGAGCCTTCGCAAGGCTCGAGAAGAATGTCGCAGACTTCAAGAGCAGCAAGCCCTACGGAAAGACATTGCCGCCGGTCTGCGTCAATATGGTCATAAACTGCCTCAACGAGAGCAACGTCGAGGCTGCGCTTGACTATGTGAAAGCAAGCCCGTACATAGACAACATCTCAATAAACTTCCACACCCCGTTCAAGGAAACGGAAGGGCTGTTCCTCGACCCTACCCGCCGCAACGAGATCATAGACCTGCTTATAGAACGCAAGCGGGCCGGATATCCCATTATGAACACCGTTCCCGGCCTTAAAGCGATGCGTATGAAAGACGGCCGCACCGTCTGCACCGACAAACGCTGCTGGGTCACCAACTTCATCTTCTCCGACGGCAGCCGCAGCCCGAAATGCATGGGCTACACCCACGGCGTCTGCGACCGCTGCGGATTCTCAATGGGCGGAGAGATGTGCAGCCTGTTTAAATTAAGCCCCGCCACGATTGCGGCAGGGCTTAAACTTAGAAGGCGTATTTAAAGATGCCTATCAGTGCATCTTGAGATCCCACTTTGAATTGTCGTTGTTGAAATCGAACTTGGCAAGGGTCGGAGTGCTGTCGCCTACTGAATAGAGGCAGAGCTTGGCGTCCGTGCCGGGGATTGCCTTGGGCATAATGCGGTAAGTACCGTCGGTGAGCTGCTCGATTCTCCAAAGCTGTTCGTCAGCACCGGTGAAGGCAGGAACGGTCACGACCTCACAACCTTCAGCTGCAGCCAGGGCGCGGTCTGTACCTTCGATAACGATCTTGTAATACGGGCCTCCGAGATATCCGCCGGCATCAGGAACAGCCTCGATAGTCCATTTCTGGTGAGGACGTGCCATATAGTCGTTGGCGCGTACGGGAATTACACCCTCCGGCCAGGTACGGACCACATCCACGAGCCTCTGGTTCTTCAGAGGAGCAGGTGCTGCTGCAGGAGCGCCGAAACCGCGCATTCCGCCGGCAGCACGAACGAAGTCGACTGTCAGTTCAAGAGCATATCCACGACGGCGTGAAAGAATCTTGTAGTTGCCGTCCTTTACGATCTCACCAGCCTCAGGCCAGCCGTCACGCCAGATAATCGGGCGGATGGCGAGCACGCTGCGGCCGCCGCGGTCGAGGTCTCCCTCCCAGTGGAAGGACATCTTCTCTACGCCGGGCTCCTCGATGTAACGTCCGAAGTGGCCTGCGCCGAACTGACGTTCGTCAGCTGCAACGACCATCTTGCCGCCGCCTCTCATCATATCACGGCCGACATTGTCGATGAACGGACCGTAAGGATTGCGTGAACGTCCAACTACGATGTTATATGTAGAGTTGACGCCGTCGCAGCAGGTTCCGTGAGTTCCGAGAAGATAGTACCAGCCGTCACGGTAAATCATAACTGAAGCCTCGCAGTCGATGGCTACGTCCACAGGCTGGTTGCCTGCAAGACGTGCACCGGTCCTGGGATCGAGCTCTACCATACGAATGTTGCCGAAATAAGTACCATAGGTGCAGAACAGACGGCCGTTGTCATCCATCAGCAGTCCGATGTCGATGGCGTCGCAGTCCTCGTCGATAAGTGAGTTGGCCACTTCAATCGGTTCGGTATATGCGAAGTTCAGGGAATCTGTCGGGTCGAGAGTCTTGTTCCACATAGTCACGATACGGCCTGCGTGTCCGCCGCCAAGTCCACCGCCTGTGGTGCTGTAGCCCACGAGATAGCGGTCACCGATCTTGATGGCATCAGGTGCCGCTCCACCGCCGGGACGGACGGCACCTCCTTCCCATACCCATCCGTCAGATGAGATAAGGCCACCGCCGCCGGTTCCGAATGTATAATACTTACCGTCGCATTCCTGGATGGTTGACGGGTCGTGAATGAAGGGGGCTCCAACCTGGGCAGCTGCTGCCAGAGAGATTGAAGCGCATATCAGTGTAAGCAGTATATTCTTTTTCATGGCTTATTTCGTAGTGAGGGTGATATTTCTGACAGGATTGCCTGCCTCATCAATGAAGCGTGCGCAAAAATCGCTCATACCAGGGCCGTTGATGACGGCGCCCCAGATGACGTTGCGACCTTTCTTGAGGGTAAGACGCTGCGATGTGCAGTCGTCCATCACCATACGGCGGTCACCGGAAAGGATGACGGCCTCTTCACCGTTTACCCACCACATTGAGGCAGAGTTGGAACCGACGGCAAGACGCACGTTCGGAATGTCCTCTTCGCAGTTGACAACCGTAGCAGCCCAGAAAATAACGCCATAGCGGTCTTCAGTAAGGTTGGTGGCAAAGCGGAACAGCTTGACGTTGAAACGCTTGCTGTCGAAGGCGCGCCACTGGAGCTGCACCTGCTTCTGCTCATACTGGGGAGGACCGGCCTGCATCCTGGGACGTCCGGCTTCAAGGTTTACAGGGGGCTGATATTCCACTGTCACCTTCACTTTGGAACCTTCCTTAGGCAGGACACTGGAAAGCTGACCAGGGAAATACTGCACTCCGAAGACATCGCGGATGTAGCTGTCAGTGAAAACAGTGTTGGAACGGTTCGGTTTACTGATCGGTTCGAGAAGCAGCCAGCGGCCGAGGAATCCCTGGGCGTCAGGAATCGCATTGGGCGTGGTTGCCGGAACCATGTACTTTTCGAGATCTGTCGATGAATCGGCATATACCTGTGCCCTTGCGGAAACGCCCGGAATCAGGAGCATCAATGCCATCACGACGCAAAAAGAACTGATTGTGTTTTTCATAGATTTAATTAAGTAAGAGCTTAAATAGTACGTATGAATACAATATTACGCATTTTTGACCACAAAAACACGTATTATCGTCAATTTTGTAACGGCGGATTTGCCTAATTCTTCTTTCCCTTGAATGTATAGCCTGTCTTTTCGACGGCTTCGCGGATGGCCTCTTCGGAGGCAGAACCTTTCACAACAAGTTTATTGGCAGATGCGCTGGCCTTGGCTGACTCTACGCCTGGAACACTCTCCACGGCACGTACTACTGCTGCCTCGCAGTGGCTGCAGTGCATATCCTCCACCGTATAGACGGTCGTATCCGGATCGGCAGCCTTGCGGCTGAATCTTTCGAACAGTTTCATAATAAGAGCGAATAATAACAGAATTGTCAGTATCGAAGCACAGACAAGCTTGAAGATCGGTGGAAGCACAGCTTCTTCTGCGCAGCACGCATCACCGGATGCCATTGAAGGAATATCGATGCCGATGGCGTTGACCAGCAGGCCGAAGAGAATGGAAAAGCATACGATGGTGAGCAGATATATAGAGGTGAAACGCCGTCCCATAGACTTGCGCACCACCAGTATGGATGCAAGGTTCACTGCCGGGCCGGCCATAAGCATTACAAGGGCGGCTCCGGGAGAGAGGCCTTTCATCACGAGCGCGGCTGCAACAGGAATGCTGCCTGTCGAGCAGATGTACATCGGCACGGCAACTATCAGGATAACCAGCATCTGCAGCAGCGGCTGCTTTCCGAAGGTGAGGAAGAACTCGTCGGGAACAGCCACTTGGATGAGAGCTGCCACGATAAGTCCAATCAGCAGCCTTCCCCCGATGTCCTGCATCATCTCGAAATATGCATATCGCAGGACGCGCCACAGACGGCTGCCTGTCTCATTGCTGCAGCTGGCGGCAACTGCCACATCGCCGTCGTAGTCCTTGACGAAGCGGCTTACCAGCAATCCTCCGCAGACACCGGTCACAAGGGCTGCGACAGGACGGATAATCGCGAAGCCGAGCCCCATCAGCGAAAAAGTCGCAAGAATAGAGTCAATGCCGGTCTGCGGCGTAGCGATGAGGAATGATGCGACGGCGCCTTTGGATGCCTTTTCATTCCTGAGGCCGACAGCCGTCGGTATCACTCCGCAGGAGCACAGGGGCAGCGGAATGCCCAGCAGGGCGGCAAACAGTACCGCGAGTTTGTTGTCTTTCGAAAGATACTTCGCGTAGAAACCTTTCGGCACAAAGACGTGAAGGATGCCTGCGATTAGAAAGCCCAGCAACAGATAGGGACTCATCTCGCAGACAACATTCAGAAGTGACAGCAGAAAGGCGCGCATCTTAAATTAAAATTAATCATCCAAGGACTACATCCAACACCATCATAAGTGCAAAGCCGAGGGCAAAACCGATGGTACCGATATTGGAATGTGCTCCCTCAGAATACTCCGGCACAAGTTCTTCAACCACCACATAAAGCATCGCTCCGGCAGCAAAAGCCAGCATATAGGGCATTATGCCAAGGACGGCCGTAGCCAGCAGAAGCACCAGCGCGCCGCCTGCAGGCTCCACAATTCCGCTCAGCGCTCCGATGCCGAATGCCTTCCAGCGGGAGTTGCCGGCAGCCCTCAGCGGCATAGAAATTATCGCACCTTCCGGAACATTTTGAATAGCAATTCCTAGGGAAAGGGCAAGAGCTCCAGCCATATTGAAATCGGCAGTCAATGCCCCTGCGATGGCCACGCCGACAGCCATTCCTTCCGGGAAATTGTGGATGGTTACGGCCAGAGCCAGTTTGGTTGTACGGGAAAGCCTGCTCTCAGGGCCTTCAGGACCTCCAACAGGATGGATATGAGGTGTTATATAGTCAATCAGAAGAAGGAAGGCAAAGCCGGCAAGCAGACCTATGACAGGAGGAACAACCGCAGAAGTCCCCTCTCCCATCTCTATGGCAGGTATCAGCAGCGACCACACGGATGCAGCCACCATCACTCCGGAGGCAAAGCCCAGAAGTACTTTCTGCACCAGGGGCGGCATCTCCTTTTTCATAAAGAAGACGAAGGCCGAACCAAGTGCCGTCCCAAGGAACGGAATCATCAATGCAGTGAAGACAGGACTCATTTCTTTGCCTTTTGTTCACTGCAAAGATACGAAAAGAAACCTTGCAACCGGGTTGCAAAATCAATGATAGAACAGGAATCCGAAATAAACGCGGGGGCCGACCGGAAGAGTCTGATGTCCGTCGATCAGGGTGTGCAGATAGTCAATTTTCAGAGTAAGGTGCATAGCTTCGGACACGATAAAATCACAACCCACATAAGGGTCAAAAGCCATAAATCCTTCCTTATTGTAGATTGTGTCATCTATGGGAGCCCAAGCAGTGGAAGGAGTCTCTCCCATCAGCAAAGTAGTCGCAGATCCACCGCCAATAGTCACTCCGACATAAGGCATCAATCGTCCTGAAATGAAGTATATGTCAGTTGCCATACCTCCCCAGCCGTACTTTATGTAACTGCCGTTTCCTTTCTGGTTAAGTGTCGATATATATCCCTCGCCACCAACTCGAAAGTGGTCTCCCAGATGCAGTCTGGCAACACCGCCTATCCCGAAAGGAGCGCCTAATGTCTCATAGTTGATAGGCTTTACGGCTCCTCTTAGAAGACCGGAATGAACCATCATTCCCCCGTCGAAGCCTCGCAGCAGCTTCTTGTCCTGAGCTGTTGAGGAAATAGCCAGCAGAAGACATACGGCAATAACAAACATTCGTCTCATAATTTATCCTCCATTTCTTTCCGGCGTAATTCATAATAAGCATGTCTGGCCGGATTTTCCGGGAACCAGCCGCGCAGGACGCGTTTTTCCTGAAGGAACATTTCGTGAATGCCCCAAAGGCACGAAAAAGCGAAACCGCCTATTATGGTAGACAGGGTAGTGTTCTTGACGAAAAGCGACACAGCACAGAAAGCCAGTCCTGCTACAAGCCAGATCCACCAGCTCTGCTTTCCAAGATAGTATTCCATTTTTATGACAGCCGGATGACAGATGCCGATGCTGAGAAAGACGGCCGCGCCTACGATGATTCCACTGAAATTCATAACAATGCTTTACAGTGGCAAAGATCTGCAATGGCGGTGGATTATTTTAGGCTGAAACGGTGATGATTTAGGATTATCCTTGCATCTCCTTTCTGAAGGCAGACGGCGTAAAACCTGTATTCTTCTTAAAGAAACGGGCAAAATAGGACTGATCATCCACACCGATGGCTGCAGCTATGTCGATTATCGGGAGGTCCGTAGTCGAGAGCAGGCGCTTTGCACGCTGTATCCTCACGATTTCAATCCAGGCCCCGACGCTGCGGCCGGTGGATTGCTTCACCAGCCTGCTGAGATAATTTTCGCTGATACCGATCTCTTCAGCATAACTGGCAATCGTTCCTGGATTCTTAGACGGATCGAAAACAGACTCCAGGAAAGCACTGACGGCTGGAGGAACAGTAGCTGGACGATTGGGCTTTATACGCAGCAGAAGAAGATCCAGCCCTTTCTCAATAAATGTATTGTCCCCTCTTTCAAAAGAGTTTGCAAGCATATTGAACAGCTCCGCCATAAACGCACCTTCGTCAAACCAGAATGCAGTGTGGAGCGGCGCAGACAAATAGCGCAGCAACTTGGTGTCAGGAACGAATGACGGTGCAAAGCCGCCCGTATATCCGAATGCATCATTATAATAACGTATGGCAAACGGACTCTGCTGGGGAATCAGAAGTATATGCCCGGGCTGACAAAGGAAGGGAGTTCCGTCGACGTCAGCGAGAACCTCGCCCGACGTGACATAGATAAAAGATATGAGAGGAAGCCGTGCGACCGGAGCCTCCGCGGGTTTTGCATAACCCGAGGTATTCATCCGTCGGATGAAAAACTGACACTTTGAATAGTCGGCGTCAGGGCTCCAGTGAGGCTTGGCTTGCATATTCTTCTGCCTGAAGATTACAGGAGCGCCAGAATCTCAGCATCCAGTTCTTCGGGCGTAACCACGGGCTCGAAACGGGCCACTACCCTTCCCTTGCGGTCGATGAGGAACTTTGTGAAATTCCACTTGATGTCGGGATTGGACGCGTAGTCCGCATCGCTCCTTGCGAGCATCCCGTCCATAAACTTGCCTGTTTCGCTGTCGCCGAAGCCTGCAAACGGCTTTTCTGAGTACAGCCACTTGAATATGGGGTTGGCATTTTCACCGTTCACGTCTGACTTGGCCATAAGAGGGAATGTAACGCCGTAGTTGAGACGGCAGAACTCTTCGATCTCATCGTTTGAGCCGGGCTCCTGATGACCGAACTGGTCGCACGGGAAGCCGATGACCACGAGGCCTTTGTCTTCGTATTTCTTGTACAGGGCTTCCAGGCCGTCGTACTGGGGTGTAAAACCACACTTCGATGCGGTGTTGACCACGAGCAGTACCTTGCCTTTGTAGTCGGCGAAGTTCACTTCCTGTCCCTTGTTTGACTCGGCAGTGAAGCCGTAGATTGTCTGGGACTTTCCGGCACATCCGGCCATAAGGAGAACTATGGAGAAGGCCAGTGCGAGTTTAATTGTTGCTTTCATTGTTGTCGTGTTTCAATTGTCCTATTATATCATCCAACATAGTGAAAAGGCCTGGAACTGTTTCTGGAGTTATGCTTTCGCACAACACTGAACGGCCTATGGTTTCGGGAACCTCAGACAGTTTGTCCTGCAGTTCTCGTCCTTTTTTTGTGAGCTTGATTATCATCTGCCTTGCATCCTTTTTCCCTTGCGTACGTGTCAGGATGCCTTCTGCCTCCATTCGTTTGAGAAGCGGAGTAACTGTGTTAGTCTCCAGCATCAGCCTTTTTGCGATGTCATTCACAGGCTGCGAGTCTTTCTCCCAAAGCACCAGAAGGACAAGGTACTGGGGATATGTCAGGCCATAGTCCGACAGCAGCGGATGATATGCCTGCGTGATCAGCCGCGATGCCGTGTACAGCCTGAAGCAGAGTTGATTGTCAAGTTTGAAGCGTCCGTCCATTACAACATTTCTTCAATGTCCTTTTCGAATGATGCGGGCTCGGCGACGGGAGCAAAACGTTTCACTACGCTACCATCCTTGTTGACGAGGAACTTGGTGAAGTTCCAGAGGATGTCGCTATCCTTTTCAACGCTCTTGCTGAGAGTCTTCAGCATCTTCTGGGTAGCCTTGCCCTTGAGACCCTTGTACTCCTCTGAAGGAGCAGCCTGCTTGAGCCAGGTGAATACCGGACTCTCTGCGGGACCGTTCACGTCAGTTTTCTTCATCAGCTGGAAAGTCACACCGTGGTTGAGGCGGCAGAACTCTTCGATCTGCTCGTCGCTGCCCGGCTCCTGGTGTGCGAACTGGTCGCAGGGGAAACCGAGGATTACCAGACCGCGGTCTTTGTATTTCTGATAGAGTGCCTCGAGGCCGTCATACTGGGGAGTGAATCCGCACTTGGATGCGGTGTTGACAATAAGGAGGACTTTGCCCTCAAACTGAGAGAAATCTATTTCTGCACCCTTGTTGCTCAGTGCCTTGAAATCATAAATCGTTGCCATATCATTATTATTTATATCGTTCACGATGCAAATATAAAACTAATATTTTATATCGCAAGCGATATTTATAAAAAGTGGCTGAGATTTTTGTATTTTCGCATAAAAATCAAATACGATCTACTATGAAAAAGTTTCTGCTTATGATTGCCGCAACGCTTATGGCCGTTTCGTGCGCACAGAACAAGACACCGAAATACCTTGTCTTATATTATTCACAGACCAACACCACCAAGGCCGTCGCCGAAGAACTCGGCAAAAAGCTCGGCGCCGATATTGAAGAAATCACAGTCGTCAATCCTTATAATGGCACCTACCAGGAAACCATCGAGCGCTGTATGAAGGAAAGGGAATCCGGAGAACTTCCGGAGGTCAACCCCATCAAGGCTGACCTTGATGCCTATGACGTCATTTTCTTCGGCTACCCCATCTGGTTCGGAACCTGCGCACTGCCTGCAATCAGTGCACTGAAGAGCATCGATCTCAGCGGCAAGACTGTCGTTCCGTTCTGCACATTCGGCAG
>JAEEGG010015731.1_pt1 | contig 15836 bp, 11 predicted proteins | sample 9134161 | NCBI WGS metagenome assembly JAEEGG01 (sample SAMN16246543, study PRJNA631951) | gut metagenome | biome: gut microbiome; feature: rumen; material: CR-attached | host: Bos | place: Iran: Karaj | collected 2018-10
ACCACCGTTTTTGATGGCTCATATTTATGGTCCGAGACATGCTCCAAAGAGGGGCAGTTGCTCAGTCCGATATGCGCTATGTAGTTTAAAATGAGTCATATAATTAAAAATTAACTAAGTATTGATCCTTAAAAACGGGTGCAAAAGAACAACAAAAGAATAACTTTTCAGGGAAATATTAGAAAAAGTTGAAAATTTAACATTTCGAAGACTAACCAAAAGACCATAAAAACAGAGGTGTAGTCGTTAAAAATAACAAAATACAGCCCAAATTAGCAGATTGTTTGGACAAAACAGAAAACAATTGAAAATAAATCACTACCTTTGTGGAATAAAAACTATAAGTATGGAAGATATAAACCGACTGAAAGTCGTATTGGTAGAGAAAAAGCGTACTGCACGATGGCTCTCAATTCAGATGGGTGTTAATCCATCTACAGTTAGCAAGTGGTGTACAAACTCTTCTCAGCCTGATGTTGCAAGTTTGCTTAAGATTGCTGACTTGTTGGAAGTAGATATAAAAGAGCTATTGGTTAGAGAATACGAGCAGTTTCTATTGTCAAAGATAAAGAATTGAAGATATGCCAGTTGACAAACAAGTGATAGAACGCTATCGGGTTTTGAACGAGTGTTTCAGGAATCCTTATAGAGATTACACTATCAAAGATCTTGTTGATGAGTGTAATAAGGCTTTGCGCAAACTTGATAAGCCTGAGGTCTCGAAGCGGACTATTCAAAACGACATAGTCAACATGGAGACAGATTATGGCATAAGGTTAAATGAGAAACTCCGTAAGGGTCGTCAGCGTATATATAGATACGTTAATACCGATTTCTCAATCCGTCTTGTCCGCATGAATGATAAAGAGCGGCACAAGATTCAAGATGCAATCTATGTATTGAGAGATTTTGAAGGTGAACCTCTTTACGATTGGGCACGAGCTTTCCTCATGCAAATTGAAGGAGGTCTGTTTAATGAAGACAACACACCAGTTGTTTCATTCCAGACAAATCCAGACTTGAAAGGCATTTCGTTTTTCTCAGACCTTTTGCAGACCATCCTCACCAAAAGAGTGTTGAAACTAAAATACACGCCTTATGGAAAAGATATGCAGACGGTTAATGTCTATCCCTATCATCTGAAACAATTCAATGACCGTTGGTATCTCATCGCCCAGACAATAGGTTATCAGTCTTATGCTCACTATGCCCTTGATAGGATTGATAGTTTTGAAGAGATAGCTTTACCGTATAAGGAGGCAGAGGTTAATTTCTCAGAGTACTTCGACGATGTCATAGGTGTGACAGTCCCTGACGTTGAATCAGAAGATATTGTCATCAAGGTGACAGGTAAGCGTTTTAATTATATTCGCACTAAGCCCCTTCACCTCTCTCAGCGCATCATCGAGGTGGCTGAGGGCTATGCCATTATCTCTATCAATGTCAAGGTAAATAAAGAACTGGAATCCCTGATACTCTCCTTTGGTGATGACATAGAAGTCATGGCTCCAGCCAGTTTCAGGGATAGGGTTGCGGATAAAATTCAAGTAATGAATCTTAAATATTTAAATAATGCAGAAAACTTGCACAGTAAGTGAGTAATTTTGCAGCCAGAAATCAAGAATTATGAGTAAGATAAGTAAGATAGAAAGCATTCGACTCAAGAATCATTTCAAAAGTGAGTCAGGAGATTTTACTCCTTGGCTCGCAGAAAATCTTGATTACGTTTCTGAAACCATTCATTTAAAGCTTGTAAATCCATCGACTGAGCAGACATCTGAGAATTTCCGTGTGGATATCCGTGCAGAATTGGAAGACGGCTCTGGGGTTGTAATAGAAAACCAATTTGGTGATTCTAATCATGATCACCTGGGTAAAATCATCACCTATCGTACTGCTTTCGATGCCAAAGTCGCAATATGGATAGTCGAAAAAGCCAAAGAGGAACACGTAGAGGCAGTAAATTGGCTCAACGAAACTGATAATGGTTGCGATTTTTATCTACTCGAATTACAACTTATTCGTATAGGTGATTCTCCTTTGGGGCCACTTTTCACCATCAAGTCGGCTCCTTCGAAAGAAGCTCGTGAGAAGGGGGAACTTAAACGGCTAGAAACACGTCGTCACGAAATGCGCTACAAGTTCTGGACAGAGTTGCTAAAGGTTTTCAAGGCAGACAAGACGATGCCTGCCTTCAAGAACTCTTCTGCTACAAAAGATAGTTTCATTTCAAGCGGAACAGGTATTGGTGGTGTCCAATGGACTTTATGGGTAACCAAAGACTTTGTACGTTGCGAGCTTCGTATAGATAAAGGTAAAGGAGCAGAAGCAGAAAATCTTTCTATTCTTCACAAACTGATGAAGGATAAAGAACAAATTGACAAAACCTATGGTCCAGGTTTGAATTGGGAAGAGTTGGAAGGCTATCGTACTACTTCTATAAGAACAGAGTTCCCAGGTGGCTATAACAACCCTGAAGAAGAGTGGCCTAACATCATTGCTGAAGACCTTGAAAGCACTAAGCGATTTATCGCTGCGTTGAAAGGTCCAGTCTCAAAATTAAAATAATATTTGAATAATGCAGAAAACCTGCACAGTAAGTGAGTAATTTTGCAGCCGAAAACAAGAAACGTTGATTTTAAATTTTGAATTTTATGTTTAACAAGAGAGATTCGGTTTTAGGTGCCAACGAGATGATTGATGAGTTTATCAATATGCTGTACATGACAGGTACAGCTTCGTATAGAATCATCCAGTTCGCATTGGCTGTTCTTTGCAAGTGCAAAGGCACACCTCCGGTGCTTCAAACTTTTGAATCAGAATTGGAAAACGTCAAGATTCCAAAAGAAGAAATTGACCGATATGTATATCGCATCAAATATGTTTGCGGTGAACATCTTGACGAGGTATTGCCCTCTGCAGGCGAGTATGTTCTCAAAAAAATGTCTAGTGCTCTGCATGGTGGAATTTTATCTCAGCCTAGTGAACTAACTGCCCTTGTACATAGTCTGATGAGAGAGAGAGGTTGTCGCCACGTTTATAATCCTTTTGCCAGCTATGGCTATTATGGCATTGCAGATTTTATTGAGAAGTATCATGGCCAAGAGGAGTTCAAGGACAGTTATCATGTCGCAAGGATGCTTTTGTACCTGAACAATATCGATGATACTGGAATGGAAAACACGGACCCTCTGGTTAGCTGGAATGATTATGGTGCTGATTGTATCGTATCGACACCACGTATCGGCTATACCTTTTATTCAGTTACCAAGCATGATACCCATGCCAAGGATTACGTGGAATATGTGGTTAGTAGTTTTCTTTCGAGTATTGCTCAATATGGTTTTTTTGTCGTGCCTCGTGCTTTTTGTATTAAAACCCATGGTGCCTTTGATCTGAGGAAGACAATTTGCGAGAAAAACATGCTCGAAATGGTTGTCAGTCTGCCTTCAGGCCTTTTCTCTTCAGCTAGTGGCATTTCTATGTCTCTTCTGGTGTTGAACAGAAACCGTCAGAAGAATGACGACATTATTCTTGTAGATGCTGACAGGTCCTTTAAACTTGCTGATAATAAAGAACGTTTTCTTGACACATATGATGTCCTGCGACTCATTCATGAAGACAAATCAGACCATGTTGCTAGAGTGAAGAGAGCAGATCTTTTTGAGTTTGATTGCTCCTTCGAATGTTCGCATTATATGCGCCAGGAAATTGTGCTGAAAGATGGACAGACTCTCATGACAATTGGTAGTGTTCTTGAAAGAGACAAGGGTGTACGATGTATGTTTACTGGTGATGTCGTCACAAATGTTCTTCAAGGTCAAAACTATGTTACCGATATTAGTAAGTTTGGCGATGTGAACAACCAAGTTCCCGTGTCACAGCCCAAGTTCAGGTTTCATGGCCCCCATATTGCATTTAATCTGCAAGGGAAAATATATATTCACAGAGGTGATACTGACTTTTATGTAGGGTCTGCATTGAGCCGCTATGTTTTTAAGGTAAACGAAAATGTTGTTAACATAGAATATTTGGCGATTGCATTACTCTCAAACCACATTCTTCAGCGTGCCTTGACAGGGGGTAGCATCCCCCAAATCAATGTTAATGTGTTGGCGAAGTCGCAGATACCTGTTGACAGCTTCGTCAAACAGGCCCAGATAGTGGGGCGTATGAAGCGTCTATTCTTGAACGAAGAGAAAAAGCGTCTTAATGTCCGTGAGGCAGGCGGTGATCTCTCGCACATGCTGGGAGCGCCTCAAGACTCCATTAACCACCTTCTGTCTTTTCTTCTTGATTCAGAAAACTTGCCCGAGGAAGAAAAGGGATGGGTAAAGGCTATTGAGGACAATTTCAACTTTATGTCAAGATTGATAGAAATTGTAGGTGCTGATTTTTCCGCCCTAAAAGGTACTCATCATGAGATACAAATAGCTTCGCTTCTAAGTGACTATGCTAGGGCACTGAAGAATCTGAAATACTCTAACTGTTTCGATGTACAGCTACAAAATGACATGGCAGATCTGTCCGTCAGTTGCGATAAAGATCTATTACGCATCATGCTCGATGCAGCTATCCTCAATGCCTATAGGCATGGCTTTTCTAAACGTTATGAAAGTGGCAACAAACTATTGCTGAGGAGTCGAGGTGTAATGTATAATGACAAAGCCTACGTTTGCATATCTATTGCCAATAATGGCCAGCCTTTGGAAAAAGGCTTTTCAAAGGAAGATTTTGCCACTAGTGGCAAGAAAACCGGTATGATGGGTAACACGGGTAAGGGCGGCTATCATATCTATGCTATTGCTAAGATGTATGAAGGCTATATCAATGTGACACTTAGCAAGGAGTGGCCATTTATTCTCGACGTGCTACTTCCTGCGACGAATTTAAATTCAAACCAAATTTTTGAAGAGTATGGAGACAAATGTATATAATGTCATCTGGGCAGACGATGAAGTAGACATATTCTATCGTGATGAAAATGTACAGAGGACCTTTAAAAAGGCAGGCATATGCATTATTGACATAGCCCATACTTCCGCAGAGCTACGAGAGAAGCTTACTGAGTGGGAGGATAAGGTGGATGCTGTCATCACAGATGGAAACTATGATAAACGCAAAACAAGTGATATTGAGGAATCTAGGACCACTTCAGGACTTGTGGATACCATTTCACTCATAAGTGAATTTAATAGAAAGCGCATCATACCCTTCTTCCTCTATACAGGTAAAGGCAAGATGTTGCAAGAGAAGTTTACTGACGGTGAGCTGGAATATTTCGAGAAACGTGATAGAATTATCAAAAAGGGAAGAATCAAAGAACTGTTGGAGAAAATAATTCACGATGTCAATGAAATCAACTCTCCCACATTCCGCATTAGGAACAAGTATGCAGCAGAGTTTGAAGCAGCATCACTGATAGATGAAGCCACAGAGAACCTTGAACGCGGCTTGCTGTATCTTTATGAGGATGATGCATGGAAGAATACGCAGGACTACTTCAATCCTGCTCGAAAAATAGTAGAGAGGATAAAGGCTAGTTGCTGCCAAATGAATCTGCTACCTCCTCATCTTTCTCTCAACGTAATGTCCAAACTGTTTTCTGGAAAGGAATGTGGTTATTGGCTTAAGGAACCATTAATGGAAAAACCGCTAGCAGAGTCTTTACTTTTTTTTCTTAAGATCACGCAAGATGGATCTCACGATGATGATGATATGTCTTTGAATGTTGACCATTATGTACGAGAAACAAAAAACATAAATTTATATAGAACTATCCTTTATATTGCAATGGATTTGTTACTCTGGCATAAAAAAATGAACGAAAAGTATTCTGATAATCACGAAAGGCTTTGGGATAGTAACTTTATATATGAAGGGCGTGTTTGTAAACATCCATCAAGGAATTTTTTCTATACGGGGGTATACCAATTAGAAACTAAAGATGTCTCTATAAATGATGGTGATTGGATTGGTATTATAAAAGGTGATGATAATAAGCGCCCAATTGGAGAAATAAAAAGCTTCGTATACAAAAATAACTATATAATTTTAGAAAAAACAGAAAGAAATTCTAAACAATGAAGAAAACCTGCACAGTAAGGTGTTAACTTTGCATTTGAAAACAATAAGGAAGTAAAAATATGGCAAGAACATATAAATACCAAAGTACCAAAAACAGCATTGCTCGAAAGAGCACTGAGGCATTGATTGATGCATTTAATGCATTAGTTGGCAGACGTTGCTGGACTTCTGCTCGTGCGTCTCACGACGCTGCCCTGATAGATGCTCTCAAAAAGGGTGTTGATGTTTCCGCCATATGTGATGGAAGAGTTATCTCTTTTCAACATCAAGTTGTATTGAGTGAGGATAATAAGAAATTAATTTTTGCATAAATATATGAATAAACAACAATTAGCAAACAAGATTTGGTCTTCTGCGAACAAAATGCGTTCAAAGATTGATGCTAACGAATATAAGGACTATATCCTAGGACTAATCTTCTATAAGTTCCTTTCAGATAATGAGGTGAACTATTTGAAGACTGAACACGAGTGGACAGACGACTACCTGCCTTACCTCGTGGAGGATTATAGCAATCCTGATATGGAGAAATTGATTGGCGACTGCAAAGACCATATCGGCTATTTTATTGAATATAAGTATCTCTTTTCAACATGGCTAAAGCCTGATGTAAGCTTTAGCGTGTCAGACTTGAGTGCTGCCCTGAACAGATTTGATGCGCTGATTAGCGACAAATTCAAAGGGGTGTACGAGAAGATATTTATCACTCTTCAGGCAGGATTGAGCAAGTTGGGCGAGAATCCTTCTGCCCAGACAAAAGCCCTGAAAGGTATCATCAAGGATATCAAGGATATTCCTACTGACAGTAAGCAGGACTATGATGTGCTGGGTTATGTCTATGAATATCTGATTGGTAACTTTGCTGCTAATGCTGGAAAGAAGGCTGGCGAGTTCTACACCCCTCATGAGGTTGCTATCCTAATGTCGGAGATTGTTGCTGAGCATCATAAGGCGAAGGACAATATTGAAATTTATGACCCCACAAGTGGTTCTGGTTCATTATTGCTTACCATTGGTAAGAGTGTAGGGCGTCATATTGAGGATAAGAATCATGTGAAATATTATGCTCAGGAACTGAAGGAGAATACCTATAACCTGACTCGTATGAATCTGGTGATGCGCGGCATCAGTCCAAGCAACATCGACACGCGTTGTGCGGACTCTCTTGGCGAAGACTGGCCAATCAGCAAGACTGGTGTTGATGCAGGCAAGGCTCTTCGCGTGGATGCAGTTGTTTCTAATCCCCCATATTCACAGCATTGGGACCCAACTGATGCTGAGTTTGATTATCGTTTTAAGGAATATGGTGTTGCTCCTAAGAGTAAGGCCGACTATGCCTTCCTTTTGCACGAACTGTACCATTTGAAGTCAGATGGCATTATGACCATTGTTCTGCCTCATGGTGTGCTCTTCCGTGGAAATCCTGATGACGAAGCAGAGGGACAAATCAGAAGGCAGTTGATTGAGAAAAATAATATTGACGCTATCATAGGCCTGCCTGCTAATATATTCTTTGGCACAGGTATTCCAACCCTTGTGATGGTGCTAAAGCAGCACAGGGATAATGATGATGTCCTGATTATTGATGCCTCGAAAGGCTTTGTCAAGGATGGCAAACAGAACAAGTTGCGTGCTTCTGATGTTAAGCGCATCGCTGACACTTGGCGTGATCGAAAGACTGTTCCTGGTTTCTCTTGTACTGTCAGTCGTGATGAGATTCGCGAGAATGGCTACAACCTGAATATTCCTCGCTATGTGGATTCTTCAGAAGCCCCTGAGCAGTTTGACATCTATGCTACGATGAATGGAGGCATCCCCAAAAGCGATATAGCTGCTATGCAGCAATATTGGGATGTGCTTCCTTCGCTCCATAAGCAGTTGTTCAAGTCTGATGGCGATATTCCTTATTCTCGTTTGGCTGTAGAAGATGTAGCAGCCTCTGTAAAAGAGAATGCAGATGTGAAGGCTTTCATCAGTAAGATGAGCAACGCTTTTGCAGATTTCGAGGAAGAACTGCATCGCCGATTGATCACCAATGTGATGAGTGTGAACGAGATGAAGGAACAGGACGAGATTACTGACGTTATTTTCCGTCGTCTGAAGGACATCCCGTTGATAGACCGTTATGCTGCCTATCAGGCTTTGAGTGATAATTGGCAGAATATTGTCAACGATATTGAGACGCTCCAGACGGAAGGCTTTGATGCTGCTTGCACTGTTGAGGAGGCTACAAAGCTGATGAAGAAGGGTGATGAAGAGATTGAAGTTTCTGACGGGCTGAAAGGTCGCATCATTCCATTTGATATGATTCAGCAAGAGATGTTTGCTGATGATCTGGCAAAGATTGCCAACATGCAGCAACGAGTGGAAGACATCAATAGTGAGGTTGATGAGCTTCGCGATAGCTTTACTGAAGACGAAAACCAGGAGTATCTGGATGCTGACGACAATACCAAGATAGACAAGGCAAAGATTAAGAGAGATGCCAAGGCCAAAGGTGATGACATTGAGGCAGAAACCAAAGCAAAACTGAAGCAGATGGTTGCTCTATGGGACGAGCAGGCGAAGGTCAACAAAGCCATCAAAGCTGCTAAAATAAAGCTGGAAACAGACACTATTCGAGCCATCCAGAACCTGACAGATGATGAGGTGAAGCATTTCCTCCATGAGAAGTGGATTACTCCTGTGCAGAATGGTATTATTGCTACTGCTTTTGAGGTTGTGGATACACTTATTAAACAGGTAGAAGCTCTGTCAGCTAAATATGCAGTATCATATAATGATTTGAATGCTGAGCTTGTGACAGCACAAGATGTCCTCTCTGATCTTATTTCTGACCTTACAGGCGATGAGTATGCCATTCGTGGCCTCAATGAATTTAAGAACTCTTTAAAGGGATAAGCTATGGCAAAACCAGAAATAAGACTTAAAGGATTTGAGGGAGAGTGGAAGACTACACAATTGGATACATGTGTAGATTTCCTTGATAACATGAGAAAACCCGTAAAAGAGGGTTATAGGATAAAGGGAATTTATCCATATTATGGTGCATCAGGTATTGTTGATTATATTGATGATTATATCTTTGACGAGGAGCTAATTCTGTTAAGTGAAGATGGAGCAAACATTACAGACAGGAATTATCCTGTTTGTTTTCTTGCCGCTGGAAAATATTGGGTTAATAACCATGCTCATGTACTTAAAGCGAAATATGGTTTTATTAATAGCTTTTTGTGCAATGCTTTGGAACGAAAAGATTATACACAGTATAATACTGGTATGGCTATGCCTAAATTGAATAAAGAGGTATGTAAGAGCATTCCTCTTTCAATTCCTCCAGCGGAGGAGCAACATGCAATAGCAGATTATTTCAAGTCTCTTGATTCAATGCTTCAATCTACGACGAAGAAGATAGAATCGCTGAAGCAGATGAAATCCGCTTGTCTTGTTTCTATGTTCCCACAGGCAGGTGAAACTACTCCTCGTGTCAGATTTAAAGGATTTGAAGGAGAGTGGGTGAAGGTGACTATGGGAGATGTTTTTGTAGAGAGACGTGAGATCAGTACTATTACAAATGAACTTCCTCAGTTGTCATTTACTATAGATGAAGGTGTTATAAGACCAGAGGACAGGAAAACTAATAAAAGAGATTTCCTGATTAAGGATAAATCCAATAAGAGATATCTTGTTACTTATATTGATGATATCATTTATAATCCTGCGAATGTGATTTATGGTGCCATTCATAAGAATAGTTTATGTAACGGTGTCGTTTCTCCTATATACAAAATATTCTTTACAGAGCAAGATTCCTCATTTATGGAATGTGTTGTTAGGAAACCTGAATTTATTCAAGGTATGACCGTTTATATGGAAGGAACAGTACAAAAGCTGAAAACACTAAAACCAGAGGCATTTCTGCAAATGAGTAGCATCATTGCACCTTCTGTTGAAGAGCAGAGAGTAATAGGGAGATTCTTTAAGAGCCTGGATAAGCAAATCTCCTTGCAAGAGCAGAAACTGGAGAAGCTGAAGCAGATAAAGGCAGCATGTTTAGATAAGATGTTTGTTTGATTGTATAATTGCGAAACACAGATAGTATGAAGCATATCTATGTCATAGGAAACGGATTCGATATTGACTTGGGCTGGCGCACAAGTTATAAAGATTTCTATGATAGTAAGTTAAAGGGGTGGAGGGTTCATTTCCTCTCTGGCGAAGAAGACTGCCTGCCTGTCTATTTGCTTGATCATGCTGGTGAAAACTGGTACGATTTAGAGCGAACTATCTATGACTATTGTCTCTTGAAATCTAAGGGCGATTTAGACGAGGATTTAATGAGTAAGGATTATCGCGACTACGAGAGTATTAAGGGCCAACTTGAAAGATTCGTAAAAGAACGCTCAAGTGAGCAGGTAGTTGTTAAATCAAAGGCTTATAAGGTCTTAAAATCTTATATAGAGGAGCGGTCTCGTACTCAATTACCATACGAAATGGTACCAGAACTAATATCATTTAATTACACTCCATTAGACAGAGTGGCCAAACAGATTAATCCTAAGGTTGATTTACAATATATACCCATTCATGGTACTATCGAGAAAAATAATTGTATATTTGGTTTCCATGATGATAATCGAATTAAAGGGCTTTATCGGGATATACAGAAATCAATGGACGACAACTATGATCCAGGCAGAATTATGCCTTTATTAATGGATGCAAAAAGTATTACCTTTTTTGGGCTATCCATGGGATACATTGATGCAGTATATTTTAAGGATGTTTTAAAAGCAGCCTCGCAACCTGGTGATTTCCATACAAGGAAGACAATGGATATTGAATTTATAACAAGAGATAAAGAGAGCAAGAAAGATATTAAGAAGAACTTGCAAGATATTGGAATTGATTTTCAAGCCTTATCTACTAATAATAAGGTTACATTTACGTTAACATCTGAAGCTAAAAGGTAATAATCACACTGAACAAATCATAATAGAGTAGATATGAACAGCAAAGAGAATATACAAACCTTTGATAAGGAACTTGATTTCGAAGTGGCTCTGTGTGAGGTGCTGAAGCAGCACGGCTGGGAGTCTGAGATTTTCAATCATCCAACAGAAGAAGAATTGCTGGATAACTGGGCACAAATTATCTATGAGAATAATCGTGAACAGGAGAAACTCGGCAATACTCAGCTGACATCGACAGAGATGCAGCAGATTGTTGATCAGGTGAATAATTGGCATACGCCCTATGAAATCAATAAACGTATCAACGCCAGAGAGGTGTGCATCAAGCGTGATAATGAGCAAGATACACGCAACTATGGCAAGGAGGTATATTTGAAGCTGTTCGACGCAAAGGAAATATGCGCAGGACAAAGCCGCTACCAGATAGCTCGTCAGCCTCACTTTAAAACAGCACATCCACTGGCAGGTGACAGACGAGGTGACGTGATGCTGCTGATAAATGGAATGCCACTTATTCATGTAGAATTGAAACGCTCACACGATTTTGTGTCAAATGCTATAGGGCAGATCAAACGCTATATGCATGAGGGTGTGTTTAATCAAGGCATATTCTCATTGGTACAGGTGTTTGTGGCTATGACACCAGAGAAGACGCTCTACTTTGCTAATCCTGGCAAAGAAGAGGGATTTGCTGAAGAGTTCCAATTCCATTGGGCCGACTTCAATAATGACGAGATATTCGATTGGCATAAGGTGGCTACGGAGTTGCTGAACATTCCGATGGCTCACCAGTTGATAGGCTACTATACGATAGCTGACGATAAAGACCAGACCTTGAAGGTATTGCGTTCCTATCAGTATCATGCTGTTACTGCTATATGGGACACTACACAGAAGACCAACTGGGACGAGAAAGGCAAGAAAGGTGGATATATTTGGCATACTACAGGTTCGGGTAAGACCATGACCAGCTTTAAGACGGCACAGCTGATAGCCAATAGTGGTGACGCTGACAAAGTGGTGTTCTTGGTTGACCGAATAGAACTGAGCATACAATCTTTGGACGAGTATCGCGGATTTGCAGGTGAGGACGACACTATACAAGACACCCAGAATACTTTGATATTGGCCAACAAACTGGAGAGCTCGTATAGTGATGATAAGTTGATTGTGACCTCTATTCAGAAGATGTCGAATATCAAGGATAATCCTTTGATAACAGATGAAAAAATAGAAAAGATTGGCAAGAAACGACTGGTATTCATTGTAGACGAGTGTCATAGAAGTGTGTTTGGAAAGATGCTTCTCAACATTCAGCACACCTTCCCAAAAGCATTGTTGTTTGGATTTACAGGAACACCCGTATTTGACGAGAACTCACACAATGACATCAAGACGGAAACACTGTTTGGCAGTATGTTGCACAAATATACTATTGCTCATGCTATACCAGATAATAATGTGTTAGGATTTGATGTCTATAAAGAAATAACGTATAGCGACGAACAAGAACTAAGAGAAAAGGCTGCCTTCTATAAGCTGGATGTTCATTCACTTGATGAGATTGAGGGGGATGCTGAGAAAATGAAGGTTTATGATCTCTTCATGAACAAACTGCAAATGCCTTCGTTCTATATGGAAGATGGTACCATGAAGCATGGAATAGAGTATTACCTGCCCAGAGGAAGGAGGGATATATACCAGCAGCCTGAACACCATCAAAAGGTGGCACAACACATTTCCAGGAAGTTTGCTGTGCTGAGCAAGAACTATAAGTTCCACGCCATGCTTGCCACTCAAAACATTCCTGAAGCGATGGCTTACTATAAGATATTCAAGGAACAGTATAGTTACTTGAATGTGGTAGCTGTATTCGACAATAACATTGACAATACTGATGAGGGTATAGCAAAGGAAGATGCATTGCTTGAGATGCTGTCAGACTATAATGAGAAATATAAGACGAAGTTTGGACTACCCAATTATGGAAAGTATAAGAAGGATGTGGCAAAGCGTCTGGCTCACAAGAAACCCTATACGAATATTGAACATGATCGTTCACAACAGATTGACTTGCTCATTGTGGTAACCCAGATGTTGACAGGTTATGACTCAAAATGGGTGAATACGCTGTATGTTGACAAGCTAATGGCTTATGTGGACATCATTCAGGGTTTCTCTCGTACGAACCGCATCTTCAATAAAATAGATAAGCCTTGGGGTAATATCTATTATTACTCATTCCCGTACACGATGGAGAAGAATATTGAAGATGCTTTGAAATTGTATGTGGACAGACCCTTGGGCATTTTTGTTGATAAGTTGGAGCAGAATCTGAACTTCATCAATGATTTGTTCCGTCATATTCGTGACATCTTCCAGTCGAATAACATCATGAATTTCGAGAAGTTGCCACCGTCACCTGTTGACTGCAGAATGTTCGCTCAGGACTTTGTTCAGATGACACGATTGATAGAGGCAGCAAAATTCCAAGGATTTGAGTGGGATCAAAGTGTGTATTCCTTCAAGCATGGCAATAGCGTAACAACTGTAAAGATGGAGTTCGATGAGCAGACGTATCAAATCTTGGTGCTTCGTTACAAAGAACTCTTTGATAACCCTCCTGGACCTCGTACGCCTGGTAGGGATTTTGACTATCCTGAGAACGTATTTATTACTGAAATCAGTACAGGCAAAATAGATGCTGAATACATCAACTCAAAGTTTGAGAAGTTCATCAAGCAACTCTACAATGAGGGGCCTGGTAGCGAAATGACAAAAGCGGCTCTGAAGGAACTGCATAAGACTTTTGCTACTCTTACACAGAAAGACCAGCGTACAGCTATTCTCATACTGCATGATATTCAACGTGGCGACCTTCGTCCTGAGCCAGGTAAGACATTGCAGGACTACATCAACGAATATCAGTTGAAGGAATTGTTTGACCAGATGCGTATCCTGCATGAAGCAACAGGTGTAGACTTCGATAAACTGAAAGCCATCATGACCTCAAATGTAACAGAGGAGAACCTGAACGAATTTGAGCGTTTTACAGAGTTACGCAAGTCTGTTAACAAGGAGAAAACGATCACTTTTATCGAGATGGTAGAGGGGACTCCAGTTGCACCTCCTTTTATGATGACTAAGTGGAGTTATCTGCTGAAAGAGTTTATTCTGAGTGCAGATAGTCGCAAGAAAATTCTCTATGCCTATCTGCACGATGATGTGACGATAGAAAATGTGGAAGAGGAGAATGATGACAATATTGACGACCAGTTTGACAATCTGGAGAATCCACAAGCAACGTCAGGTAGCGCAGAACCACACATTAACGAGATAAAGGCTAGAATCGAAGAGATAATTTCCTTTACCTTAATGGGTGTAAGTCATCATATGCGTTCACAGAAGGAAATCATTGATGCTCTTATTTATGTGATTGACAAAAAATCACTTGAGAAACTAGACGGGGTGCGTGTGTTTATTCATCGTGCTTTCGTAAACCTCTTTAAACAGAATTCTACGATAGTGGATAAACATGTCGCTTTCAATCTTTTGGTGACAAAATTTGAAGCCTATTTGAAGAAACTATATTACCTGTATCAAGGTGAAGAGGTAAAACCACAGCATGAAGGTGAGGACGTGACTTGGGCAAATGTCATCTATGCAATAAAGCCTTTGTGGCGGTTGAAATTCAGTCAGGATGAGGCACATCAGCGTTTGTTCCAATATCTGCAAATGGTGAAGGAATGGAGAAATGCAGAATCACATATTTCGCCAACAGCATCAGAACAGGAAATCAATGGTGCCATTAATATCATCCTCACCATGTACTGTTATGCAACTGGAATGTGCATTACTGATTTGGAAATGGCAGGGCATGATGTTCCTTACGAGGACTTTATGCCTCTTGATAGAGCAGCGGAAGATCCTATAGAGACAGATTAATAGCTTTTTAGAAATGTTACAGTCATTATTACCAATTAAATTAAAGGAGGGTGATCCTTCGCATCAGACAGTAGATGAACTGGCTGAGGTGCTTAGTCATGCTTTGGAAATTGAGGATATTAGAAATATAGCGTTAACTGGTCCATTTGGCTCAGGTAAAAGCTCTATTATCCAAACTTTAATGGAAGAACATAAAGAATTCCATTATCTCCCTATTTCTTTGGCAACATTGCAAGCAGATGAAGACGGAGAGGCACCAAATAGTGCAGACAAAGACATTGAGACATTAAATAGGAAGATTGAATATAGCATACTCCAACAAATAATTTATAGGGAGAAAGCAGAAACTGTCCCAAATTCTAGATTTAAGAGGATTGTGCACATAGAGAAAGAGCACTTGCGGTTCTATTCAATATGCGGAGTCTTGTTTGTCCTTGCTTTTATATCAGTTTTTTTGCCAAATCTCATAGAGGGCTTCTATTGCTTTTTTCACTTAGTGAATTATAAAGCCTTGATAGTTTTCTTCGCCTCTTTTTATTTATTATGGGCCTCATACCATATTTTCAGATATATCATAAAATCCTATTCTAACTCAAAACTAAATAAACTTAATCTGAAGGATGCACAAATAGAAATTGAAGAAGAAAATTCTATATTCAATAAGCATCTCGATGAAATATTGTATTTTTTTCAAGTTACTCCCTATCAATAGTTCGTTAAATTTTTGAATAACTACGCCGCATTGGCGACGCCATAATATAAGAGTTCTTTGAAATCGTTGGTATTTAATAGCTTGTTCGGCAGCTTGCCAGACAGCACAGAAAATCTGTG
>JAEEGG010015737.1_pt1 | contig 15831 bp, 10 predicted proteins | sample 9134161 | NCBI WGS metagenome assembly JAEEGG01 (sample SAMN16246543, study PRJNA631951) | gut metagenome | biome: gut microbiome; feature: rumen; material: CR-attached | host: Bos | place: Iran: Karaj | collected 2018-10
ATTTCCTTGCCACGGCCCACCGGAATGAGGAAGAAAATCTGGTGGTTCACAGCACCGATTTTCTTTGTCCAGTCCATGATATCGAAAATTTCGTTCTGGTTCCAGTCCATAATCGTCGTGTGAATCTGAAACGGTAGGCCAGCCGCCTTGCAGTTTTCAATGCCCATCAACGTGAGTTCAAAGGCATTCGGGAGGCCGCGAAAATCGTTATGGCGTTTGGGATCGATGCTATCGACGCTGATGCCCATCGCCATGGCTCCTGCGTCCTTGAGCTTTACAGCCAAATCGTGCGTGATAAGCGTTCCGTTCGTGCCAAACACCGGGCGGAGCCCCTTTTCACGGGCATGGGCCACAAGTTCCACAATATCCGGGCGCGTCATCGGTTCGCCACCGCTGAAAATCATAATCTTGAATCCGGCCTTGGCAATCTCGTCGATGAGCTTGAGCGCTTCTGAAGTCGTGAGTTCTGCCGACTTGTTTTCGCCAGCATCCTGGTAGCAGTGCTTGCACGTCAAGTTACACTTATTCGTTGTCATCCAAGAGACGATCATGCCATAGACCTCATAAAAAAATGTTTTGCCATCGAAATAGTATCTGTCGTCAATACCGTGCATGGCAATCCCCGAACACTTCGGCTTAGCTTGCTTCGACCATGCTCAGCACAAGCATTGCACCGCAAGTCGGGGATGACATCGCAAATATAGAAAAAGCATTCCTGATACAATAAAAAAAGCCCGGCCGTTTGGACGGTCGAGCAATGTCAAAAATACTTTCCGAAAAAAATTACTGCATTATGAAAGTCTGAAGTTCAGTACATGTCAAACCGGAAAGGGTTTCATCATAAATAAGTACGGTCAAATGAGCCCCATCCTTTTCATATTCACATTTGGACTTGAATCCTTTGGGGCAACCAGAACCAAAAGAGACTTCGGGCTTACCCGGCACGGCGGAAGCCAATTCTTCCTTGCATTGCTTTTCAGCATCTTTCATATCATCCGATTCAATACAAGCGTGAACATCCCCTAATACAGGAACCGTTGATTTGATATCACATGATTCAACAGAACCGTTGGACGAAGATGTTGAAGAATTATTATCATCATCGCCGCAAGCGGTGAAAATTGCAGCAGCGGCAATCATAGTAGCAAGAATGAATTTTTTCATAGTTATTCCTTTGTTTTTATTTTCACTCTCTATAATGTAATAAAAATGCCCGGCATTGCAGCCGGGCGGATATAGATTCTATTTCAAATCAAAAAACATTGATACTAAAAATCACTCATAAGCTTATCACAAGATTGGGCAGCAGACATAGCATCATAGAAATAAGCCGTGACCTCGATGCCATTTCTTTTACCTGTGCAAGTTTTCTTGGCTCCACTAGCACATCCACTTCCATACTTACCCACGATTTTCACGGTTATGCCTTCTTCAGTCTCTTCACCAGAAATTGCTTCACATTCTTTCTTTGCGGCATCAGACGAAGTGGCTTCCATGCAAGTATGGCCCATTTGAGCACCATTCATAGTGGCCGTTACATCGCAAGAAGCGACTTTACCGCTACCGCCAGATGTAGAGGAAGAAGGATCATCTGATATAGATGACGATTTTTTTTCATCTGCGCCATTACCACCAGATGTGGGGGAAGAATCATCGTCATCGCCGCAAGCAGTGAACATTGTAGCGGCAACAATCATGGATGCAAGAAGTAATTTTTTCATGTTTTTTCCTTGTTGGGTTAGAATTTAGTTCTTAATATAAATAAAAAAATAAGAGAAAAGTAAATTAATTCTGTAATTATAAATGAAACAAACTTGGACTTTCCAATTTTTCACTAAAAAAAGCTATTTTAGACATCATATGATGAATAGAAGAAGAGTTGTTATTACTGGTATGGGTGCGGTGACCCCCGTAGGCAAGTCCGCCCCCGAACTTTGGAACGCCATCAAGCAAGGCAAGTGCGGCATCGGCCCGATTACACTGTTCGATGCCTCGAACTGCCCGGTGAAAATTGCAGCAGAAGTCAAGGATTTTAAGCCCGAAGAACATGGCATCGACCCGAAGGAAGCTCGCCGCATGGCACGCTTCACGCAGTTCCTCGTCGCAGCCGCGAACGAAGCGGTTGTCGATGCAAACCTCAGCCGCGAACAGCTTGCCGAAGACACGACCGGCATCGTCGCAGGGAACGGGCTTGGCGGTCAGGACGTTGTCGAAGAAACGTACAGCAAGTACCTCGAAGGAGGCCGCCGCCGCGTCTCGCCACTCGCCATGCCGGAACTCATTGCAAACGAAGCATGCGCAAACGTTTCGATAGCACTTGGCATCACGGGTTCTGCCTGGACGGTCTGCACCGCGTGCGCTTCCGGCACGGATGCCATCGGCGTTGCCCTTGACGCAGTTCGTTCTGGGCGTTTGGATGTATGCCTCGCGGGAGGTTCCGAAAGCGCCATCACGGACTACTCTATCAAGAGTTTTGCGGGCATGCACGCCCTCACCGACAAGTTCAACGACGCTCCCGAAAAAGCGTCCCGCCCCTTCGACAAGGACCGCAGCGGATTCGTGATGGGCGAAGCCGGCGCCATTCTCGTGCTCGAAGAACTCGAACATGCCAAGGCCCGCGGTGCAAAGATTTACGCCGAAGTCGCCGGTTACGGTTCTTCTGCCGACGCTTACCACATCACAAGCCCGCGCCCGGGTGGAGAAACCTGCGCGAAGGCAATGGTCAAAGCATTGAAAGATGCGGGCATCGCCCCGACGGATGTCGATTACTACAACGCCCACGGCACCTCGACGCACCTGAACGACCTCACCGAAACGCAGATGCTCAAAATCGCCCTCGGCGAACACGCCTACAAGATCAAGGTCTCTAGTACCAAGAGCATGACCGGCCACTGCGTCGGTGCAGCAGGCGTTATCGAAGCGATGATCAGCACGCTCGCCATCCGCGATTCGTTCTACCCCGCGACAATCAACCTCGACAACCCGGACGCAGAATGCGACCTCGACTACGTACCGAACAAGGGTGTCGAAGGGAACATCGATGTAGCAGTGTCTGCGTCGCTTGGATTCGGCGGTCACAATGGCATCGTCGTCATCAAGAAATTCAAGGAATAGAACGCAAAGCCCGCATTAAAGACTTGATTCTAGCCACAGCGGGCAAAACAAGTCGAAGCAAAAAAAAATCAGTAGAACTTGAATCGTCCGTCAAGTCTCTTACGTCAAACGCCTATTTTTCAGTAAAAATAGGCGTTTTTTTTTGCGTGAACCGGCAAAAAAAATTGTTTTTTCTTGCGGCGTATATTAGATTTTTAAAAGATGTCAGAAAAATGCCGAAAGATTCTAGCCAGTGTAGGAGCAGTGGTGTTGATAGTGCTTATCAGCATCGCCATTGCAGACATCCATAAAAAAGGGGTTTATGATTCCACCATGGAGTTAAACCACGGGTGGACGCTTATTTTTCACAGAGACACGACAAAAATAGAATCGACCGGAAACTACCAATTCGCAAAAAAAATCGCCAAAGGGGATTCATTGATTTTAAGACGGAAACTCACTTCGAATTTTCCGGCCAACCCTACACTTCGCTTCAAGACGTACCTCTCCTTCGTAGAAGCATATCTTGACGGAAGATTGCTTTATTCGAGCGGCAAAAAAGATTTCCGCAACGGCGTTCCTGTTGGAAGCGGCATTCATTTCGTGAACCTGGGTGCAACTTCTCTTGAAGGCAAGACGTTAGACCTCGTATTCCATTTTTCAGAAAACAGTATATGGAACGAGTTGCCTGCTTTTGAAGTTCTTCCCGCCAAAAATGCCTTTAGCGATTTTTACGCCCAGCATTCGGTATCGTTAGTGGTGGGAGCTTTCCTGCTCTTGTTTGGCATACTGACGGTATTCCTTAGCGTAGGGATGGCGTTTTACGGACTGGCATTTTTCCGTATCTTAATGATTGGAATCTTGGCCAACTGCTTGGGCGTATGGACGCTGTGCTACACGAAACTCATCCAGCTGTTCTCGTTCGATTTTGCGTTCAACACGAGCCTTGAATATTTCAGCCTGTACTTGGCGCCGCTCCCCCTTTGCTTGCTATTAGCTCACATGTGTTACAATCGAATCAACAAATACCGTTGGCATGGACTCGTTTTTCTTGCATTCGTCAATGTACTTTTGGTCGTGGTGACGACTGTTCTGAATTTTACCAATCTCGTTCATTATCCGAACACATTGAGGTTGTTCCACTTTTTCGCCTTTTTCTGTCTAATTTATTTGACATTCATTGGCATTTCGGACAGAAAAAAATTGGACGCCCCGACTAAAATTTTGGCGGCAGGCGTATCCTTATTCGGCGCGGTTTCGGTGTTTGAGCTGTTGAGATACTATTTGACAACGCAATTCCACTTGGATTATACGCTGCTGAAAATGACTTGGCTCCCCATCGGCACGCTCGCCTTTGTCATTTTGCTCGGATTGAGCTATATCGTTTACATGTACTACCTGCTCACAGAAAAGACAAAGAAAGATATTTTGTCAAAAATCGCATACCAGGATTCGCTGACGGACCTCTATAACCGAGCCAAATGCCAGCAAATTTTTGGAGTACTTGATAAGGGAACATCGGATTTTGCAATTGCAAGCATCGACATGAACGGTCTCAAGTTGGTCAACGACCGCTACGGACACAATGAGGGCGACCGGTTGATTAAAACTTTCGCGAACGTATTCCACGAAGCTTTTGAAGGAATCGGGACGACAATTCGTATGGGAGGCGACGAATTTGTGGCAATCATACGTTATGAACATCTAGCAGAAGTCGATGCGACGCTTGCAAAAATGGCGGAACTTCAAAAAAATCGTGGAGCCGATTTGCCAATCCCCTTAGAAGCAGCTTTTGGCATCGCGTACAGGCACGAACTCATCAAAAACGAAGACAAGACCGAAGAGAACCCCACCGTCAAAGCTGAAAAAGTTTATCAGCTGGCGGATGAACGCATGTACGCGATGAAAGCCGCAATGAAATCAGAACTCGTGCGGAAATAAAATTACAGACAATTGCCGCAATTTTATTTGCCAAGGTTGATTCTAAAAGCTTGTCCGGCAGCGTTTCGAGCCACATAGGCTCCAGCACGGTAACCGGCGTTTTCAAGTCCGTTTTTGAGATCCTTGACTGTCGCGCCGCCATTCAGCGGAAGCGTCCCAAGCATATTTCCCATCAAGTCAAACATTTTGATTTCTCCAGCGGTTTTCGTAACCACTCCAGCCACCGCGAATTTAGACTTTATGCCCATATTCGGGCAACGTGCTTCCGCCGCTCCTTTTTCGCTTTCGCCAAAGGCAATCCAGTCGAGGTTGACGTAATCGCTTGTGATTAAGACTTTGAATACATGTTCGCCCTTAGAAAGTTCCTTTGTTTTTCCCTTGAAGATTGTATAGGTGTCCCAGTCACCTGTGCCATCCAAAGTCAAAGTGTCGGTGATAGGCTCGTTGTCCATAAAGAAGCGAACGCCTGTGTTTTCGGAGCCGGTGGCATAAGAGAGCGTAAAAGGAATGGCTCCACTCGCTTGCACATTCACGGTGTATTCGAGCCATTCGCCTTTCTGGGTGTAGCCCACTGCATAGCCGTCACCGCATTTGTCTTTCATCGCGACGATATCCACGCGGTCTTCGCGATATTCCTTGCCCTGATTTTCGGTATCCATGTCGTAGTAAGCCTTGCCTGCTCCGCCCACGTCGTAGTTCTCGAAGTCGATGAAATTTGCGGGGCCTTCGACCTTCGCACCCACGACCGGCATATCGCATTTTGCTTCGGCATCGGTGAGTTTCGCCTTGCAGAAGGGACTCTGCGGAATGGCGGTCTTGCTGTCCTCGAATTCCCAGTAATCCGCTTCGAAATCGCCCGTGAACACGAAAAACACGTCATGTTTGCCAACTGCGCCCGTAAGCGGAACGGTCACTAGGCCGTCTGCGTTAAATTCCGCCTTGCCGACGACCTCGCCGTTTACTTTATCTAGACGAACTGTAATTGAAGAAGCTTTTTTGACGCTTAGCACAGCTGCGGAGAAAGATTCCGCACCAGCATCGCCGAATTCCACGCCGCTAATTTTAGTGTATTTTCCTTCGGAAAGATTGGTGATGACAGTATTGCCGGCAGCACCGCTCTTACGGACCCTCACGTCTTCGCCCCAGGACATGGTTTCCGCTTCCACGCGCTTGTACGGGTCGAAATCTTCCAGCTGGGCCACGCCATTGTCCGGCCAATAGTCAATTTTTTGAATCGTGCCGTCGGCGTTGTACTTCATTTCGGAAAGGCCGACAGAACGACGCTCCTTGTGCTGGTATTTCTGGCCCATTTTCTCGGACTTGTAACGCCAAAGCTCGTAATTCAGGCCGAAAACGTAGGATTTCCCCTTGAAATCGATGATACCCGGGTGGTTTCCGTTACTGCGCGAAGAATGCGGCATAATGTCGCCCTTGTAGGTCCAGGGGCCCGTAATCTTGTCGCTCATGGCATACCCGATACCTTCGGCACAGCAGGTGGATGCGAAAGTCATGTAGTAATGGTCGCCGTGCTTATAGACCCAGGGCCCTTCCTGGTAATCCTTGATCTTGGGGTAGGTGACGATAGAACCCTGAGTACTAATCATGTCCTTATTCAACTTGATCATGTACAAATCGGGGTTGCCCCAGTACATGTAGGCCTGCCCGTCGTCGTCAATCCAGACGGTAGGGTCGATATCGTTCCAGTGCTCGCGCTGCCAGACCAGCGCCTTGTTCAAAGGTTCCTTGAAGGGGCCATAAGGGTTGTCCGCCACCAAGACGGAAATGCCGTTGCCGTGGATGGGGACGTACATGAACCACTTGCCGTCGCGCTCGATGACCTGTTCTGCCCAGGCCCCGTTGGTTTTAGAGGACCACTTGATGTCGCCCAGGCTCGCTACGGCACCGTGGCTGGTCCAGTTGACCATGTCCGTAGAAGTGTGCAACAGCCAGTCGTACATCATGAACCCGTCGGCATTGTCCTCGTCGTGGGTCGTGTACAGGTAAACCGTATCCCCATGGACATAGGGCGCCGGGTCCGCCGTATAATTTGTCGTGATTACAATTTTCTGAGCGAAACCCGTACAAGCCAAGGCCAATACGGAAGAAACGAATAAAATTTTACCAAACATCTTTATCTCCATTTGTTGGTTATACCATCACCCAAAGTAAAGATAAACCTGGCGAGAATAAAAAAATTGCTTTATAAAAAAAATCTATTGAAGAAATTTCAAAAGGGTTTTCGAATACCAAAGATTCGTTTAACGGAAAAAAACAGTACCTGAACTATAGAAAATCGCCTATAGCAATCATTTGTGGATAAAAATTTATATCTTTCCATTGTGCAAGTTCTGTGAGAGTCGGCAATCGAGCCGCAACGGGGCTGCACCGCAAAGGAGCGTCCTATGTCTGAATGGTTTTTCAAATCATGTATAAAGTTTTCGATTTGCAGTGTCGTGCTGTTTTTCTTCTACCATCTTTTCATCTCGCAAAAGCTCGATGAAGAAGTTTCCACACACTCCAAGGAACAGGAGTAGTTTATGGAACAGAATAAAGATATCGCCGACATCCAGGCTGCCGAAGCCACGTTCCAAAAGAAAAAGAAGTTCATCCTTTGCTACCACAGCTTTAGCGTGAACAACTTCAAGAAGGCATCCGTCCAGATTCGAAAGCTCGCCGAAGCGGCAGGCGCTCCCATCAGCATCGCGGTGATCCCGGCCTTTGGAGCAGCACCGGAATCCGAAGCCGAACAGTTCCGCGAAGAACTTGAAAAGTTCGTGCACGAAGGCTATGAGATTATGCTTCATGGAGCACGCCACCGCGCAGACCTTTCGCTCAAACGCAGCATTTCGGGCAAGCTCGCTCTTTTGGTTTCAAACAACGAAGCAGAGTTCGCGGGTATCGACGAACGATTCACGCAGGCACTCCTCAAACGCAGCCTCGCCCTGTGGAAAGCTCACGGCACGGGCAAGCCCTCCGGATTCATCCCGCCGATTTGGTTCGGCAACAAGTACCTCAAGGAACAAGCTCTTTCGATATTCGACTACTACGAAGATTTTCACGGCATCTACCAGAAAGTGAAAGGGAACATCAAAAAGACGCGTTCGAGCACGTTAAGTTTTTCGATTTTACCGACCGCACTCCTCGGAATCGCACAGACTTACGCTTGCCTCAAGATGTTCTTGCCGGGCGGAGTCCATCGACTGGTGTTCCACGACAAGGATTTCAGGACGATTGGCGAAAAACGCATTTTGAACATGGTGCGTTACATATCGACCATGCGTGAAAAAATCATGTACAGAGACCTGTAATATTTCGTGAACTAATATTTCGGGAACTTGACTCAAATGCTATTAAACAAATTTATATCAAGAATCGATTACGACTCTTACGAAGACTTATACAAGAACTTTAAAATTTCGATTCCAGAGGACTTTAATTTTGCATACGACGTTGTCGATGAATATGCAAAGACAGAACCCAAGCGCGAAGCTCTCGTATGGTGCGACGACAACGACGAAGCCCACATTTTCACATTCAAGGACTTGTCGCTAGCCTCCCAGCGCACTGCAAATTTCTTAGTAGAACAGGGAATCAAGAAGGGCGACCGCGTGATGCTCATTTTGCGTCGCCGCTATGAATTCTGGTTTTTCTTGCTCGCGCTCCACCGCATTGGCGCAATTGCCATTCCGGCAACGAACATGCTTGCCGCCGAAGATTTGGAATACCGCTTCAACGCTGCCGAAATCAAGATGGTCGTCACATACGAAGACCCGGCATTGCAAAAGGAAGTCGATAAGGCAAAGTCCAAATGCGAATCGGTCGAAAAGCTCGTGACCGTAGGCCAAACCGCTCGCCAGAACTGGATTAGCTTCTACGACGACTATGAACTTTTCTCATCGACGTTTGAACGCCCCGCTGGCGATGAAGCAACGCATAACGATGACATCATGATTGTCTATTTCACGAGTGGTACAAGTTCGAACCCGAAGATGGTCGCGCACACTTATACGTACCCGCTCGGACACATTGTGACCGCCAAGTACTGGCAGCATGTCGTAGATGGAGGGCGTCACCTGACCGTCGCAGAAACCGGTTGGGCAAAGGCCCTCTGGGGCAAGATTTACGGGCAGTGGATTGCAGGGAGTGCCGTATTCACTTACGACATGACCACGTTCATTCCGGGCAAGCTCCTCGAAAAGATGGCAGAATACAAAGTAACGACATTCTGCGCACCGCCGACTGTATATCGCTACATTTTGCAGCATGGACTCAGCAAGTACGACCTTTCGAGTTTGCAATACTGCACCACCGCAGGCGAAGCGTTGAACTTGGACATTTACAACAAGTTCTTCGAGCAGACGGGCATCCGCATGCAAGAAGGTTACGGCCAGACTGAGCTCACGCTTACCACAGGCAACTTCGGCTTTAGCGAGCCGCATCCAGGTTCTATCGGCAAGCCCTCCCCAGGCTACCAGATGGAAATCATCAATGCCGAAGGACAGCCTTGTGCCGACGAAGAAGTCGGTGAACTTATCATCAAAATTGACCAAGGCAAGCCTTTTGGCATGTTCGGCGGTTACTATCGCGATGCAGAACGCACCGAGAAAGTCTTTGAAGGCGGCGTGTATCACACCGGCGATACGGCATACCGCGACAAGGACGGATTCTTCTGGTTCGTGGGCCGCACAGACGACCTCATCAAGAGTTCCGGCTACCGTATCAGTCCCTTCGAAGTGGAAGAAGTGCTGCACAAGCACCCCGCCGTCCTGGAAGTCGCTGTCACGGGCGTCGAAGACAAGTCTCGCGGTCAGGCAGTCAAGGCAACAGTCGTTTTGCAGAAGGGCTACGAAGCGTCCAAGGAACTTGCGAAGGAAATCCAGCTCTTTGCAAAGAACATTGCCGCAAGCTACAAGAGCCCGCGCATCATCGACTTTGTGACGGAACTGCCAAAGACAATCAGCGGAAAGATTCGCCGCGCGACCATCCGCGACAAGGATGCCGCCGAAGCTTCGGCTAATCCAGCCGATTCAACTAGTACAGCAACTGATACCGCATCGAATGAAGCGAATGCGGGAAATGCAGTGAGCGAATCGTCTGAGGAAAAATAAATAGATCCTTCGACTGCGTGCTACGCACTCCGCTCAGGATGACAAGAATCGAAAAACGCACCCACGAGGGTGCGTTTTTTGCGAAATGCTCAAGCCTACGCAAGGTGTTTATGTTTTAACGATAAGCGAGGCTTAATTACGCGTCCGTTACAGTTTTTTGAACACGCACTTTGCGGCTTCAACGGTACGGTCGATTTCGTCTTCGGTGTGAGCGGCACTCACGAAGATGGCTTCGAACTGGCTCGGAGCAAAGTAGAAACCTTCGTCGAGCATGCCGAGGAAGTACTTGCGGAAAAGTTCCAAATCGGATTTTTGCACATCGGCAAAGCATGTGACAGGCCCTTCGGTAAAGAAGATGCAGCCCATGGATCCCACCTGATTTGTAGCCAGCGGAATGCCCGCTTCTGTTGCGGCATCCTTGAGGCCAGCAATCAAGCGTTTCGTCATCGCTTCGGCATGCACATAGTATTCCGGGTGAGTATGCAGTTCACGCATAGTGGCAAGCCCCGCCGCCATCGCCACAGGATTGCCCGAAAGTGTGCCCGCCTGGTAAATGCCGCCGAGCGGAGCAATCTGTTGCATCACGTCCAAGCGACCGCCGTATGCCCCCACCGGCATGCCGCCGCCAATAATCTTACCGAACGTCGTGAGGTCCGGCTTGATGCCGTAAAGACCTTGTGCGCAATGGATGCCAACGCGAAAACCGGTCATGACTTCATCGACAATGAGTAAAGCGCCATGCTTTTTCGTTTCATCCGAAAGCGTTTGCAAGAACTCGGGCTTTGCAGGCACAACGCCCATGTTACCCGCCACAGGCTCCACAATCACGCCCGCGATTTCGTCGCCAATCTTGTCGAAAAGCTCCCTAACGCCCGCCACGTCGTTGTACTGGAGCGTTATCGTATATTTCGCCAAGTCCGCAGGCACGCCCTTGCTGCTCGGCTTGCCCGTCGTGAGCATTCCCGAACCAGCCTTGATAAGCAAGCTATCGCTATGGCCGTGGTAGCAGCCTTCGAATTTCACAATTTTATCGCGACCGGTAAAACCGCGAGCCGCACGAATCGCACTCATCGTCGCTTCAGTTCCGCTGTTCACCATGCGAATCATCTCGACGCTCGGCACAAGGCTCATCACAAGCTTTGCAAGTTCCGATTCCAAGCCACACGGAGCACCAAAACTTAATCCGTTTTTCGCCGTCTCGGCCACAGCATTGATTACAGCGTCGTGCGCATGGCCCAAGAGCATCGGCCCCCAGCTGCCCACGTAATCGATATAATCGTTACCATCCACATCGTAAATGTGGCTGCCCTTTGCACGCTTGATAAACGGAGGCGTAGCCCCCACGTTGCTAAACGCACGCACCGGGCTGTTCACGCCACCCGGCATAAGCGTCTTTGCTTCTGCAAACAACTTTTCGCTTAACTGATGATTCATAAAATTACCTTAAATAACGATCCCATTCTAATAGCCAAAATATTCTTACTTGTCATTCTGGAGGCCAAAGGCCGATAGAATCCATCATTTTTTAAACTAGATGGGGCGATAGCCCCTCCCCTTTGGCTCGGTCATGCCCAAGCCAGCTTGGGCGCGACTCTCGCCTTTCGGGTAGTCTTCGACGGAGTTTATCCTGAGCCTGCCGAAGGGCCTGGATGACCTGTTCCCACTAATCACTGTTTACTAACCACTAACCACTTCCTACTGTCTACTTCCTACTAACCTCTCGTCTAAACCATTATTCTTTTACGATATGTACCACGCGCTGCGGGAACGGAATCGAAATACCGACTTCGTCAAAACGTTCCTTGACTTGCTTCATATACTTGCAACGCATATCCCAATAATCACACGTCTTGACCCAAATTCTCATATTCACGCAAACAGCGCTATCGTCCAACGATGAAACGTAAAACGATGGAGCCGGGTCCTTCAAAACTGCGGAGTCATTTTCGACAAGCTGTTTCATCTCGGCCATGGCCTTTTCCGCCGAATCTGCATAATCAATGCCAAAAGCCAAATCCAAACGACGCTTCGGATTGCGGCTGTAATTTATAATGGGAGCGCCCCACAACATGCTGTTCGGAGCAAAAACGTAAAGACCGTCCAGCGAAATCAGAATCGTATTGAAAAGCCCCACGCCCACAATTTTTCCCTTCAAAGAACCGCATTCAATGTAGTCCGATGCACGGAACGGCTTAAGGAACAGCAATAAAATGCCCGACGCGATATTCCCCAACGTGTCCTTCAACGCAAGGCCAATCGCAAGAGAAGCGGCACCAATCACAGTCACAATTCCCGCCGTATTCACGCCAAGAATGTGTAGAATCATGAGCAAACCGACAATGTAAATCGCATAAGAGAACAGCGAATAAAGCAACGGTTTCACAGATTCATCGGCACCTTTCTTAATGGCAAAATTTAGAATAAACCTAATAATTGCCAAAATGATAACAATTGCAATTAGAACAACTGCAATTTCAACAACATTTTGCAGAATCGGATTCACAATTCCGATGTCTTTTAAAAATTTGGTCACTTCTTTCATTTTTTAAACCCCATGATTGTCGTTCCCGCCTCCGAGCGGAAATTTTCTAGAAAAATAGAAAAAAACAAAAAAATGCCAAACTTTGAATATCGGTACCCCCTCTTTTTTTATAATTTTGTACCATGACTCACAAGCAAATTAAATCGTTTCTTTTTACTGGAACTGTAATTTTTTTTCTAAGCAGCTGCGGTACAGATCGCATTTACGATATCACGCCCCTGCCCGAAGAAGTTTCCAGCGTAAAAACACTCCCCAACTGCAATTATTCATACGATGGGGACTCTATCTATGTAAAAGAAATCGACAAGGTTCTTGTTTGCAGCGCGGATTCATGGAAAGATCCATCTCCCATAAAATCAAGTTCTTCCAGAAAAAATTCCAGTAAATCTTCATCAAGTTCTTATTCGTCTAGTTCTCGTATATCAAGAGAATATGTTCTCGACAAAAGCTGGCCATACAAGGACCAATACGTCGATGGTGGAACATTAACAGACAAACGCGACAATCAAAAATACCCGACAGTCATCATTAACAACAGACGCTGGATGGCAGCAAACCTGCGTTTTACGTCCGAATACTTGGAAACGAAAACAGCATGCTACAAGAACAAGAGTGAAAATTGTAAAACAATGGGTCCCATGTACCATTATAGCGTCAAGGGCATCCCAACAATCACTAAAGAATGGTATTGGGAAGACTACTATATTTTTAGAGAGCCCATATTCCCGCCTAGAGAAAACATTTGCCCCGAAGGGTGGAGATTACCTAATTCAGATGATTGGAAAAGCCTTGAAAAAGCAGCAATATCATTGAAATTGGAAGAATTCGAAAATTACGAGATGTCTGCACTGCTTGACAGTTCATGGAATCTTTATAAAGACACTCTTATCGTTGCAGGAACAAACCGTCTCGGTTTTAACATTATCGGCAATCCTGTAGTTTTCAGAGATACAATTAAATATGCCATCAAAGTGGATTCTATTCCCTATTGGTACACCATTCATGCACCATACACAACAGACGTATCTAAGACAACATCTGTATCACACATATTCATTCTTCCTTGGGCCATGTATTTTAATTATAGTGGCGACGATGCACCCGATTACGCATTTATCCGTTGCATAGAAAAAGACGAAAGCGATATATATGAAATAAAACAAGACACCATGATAGATAACCGTTATGGAGATGTTTATAAAATAATAAAGGCCGGTCCGCAATGGTGGTTTGCCGAAGATTTGCATTTCAAGGAAAATCCTGATGCATGCCACCCATACGAGGCATGGGAAGAGAGCAGGAACAAATGCCAATACACTTATTACGATGCAATGGAGTACCCCAAACCCAATTACAATTGCCCCGAAGGATGGACGTTACCCACCAAGTATGATTGGTTTAATTTATTCTATTACATTGATATGAGCAACGGCAACGAAGATTTAATATCAAGCGTTCTTGTCAAAGAAGATTCTACAGGCACAAAACCTTCTCCCTCCGGATTAGATTTAGTTGATGGAGGATCATACTTTACCATAAGTACTGGTAGTGAATCCATCGCATTGAGCAACATTCCACTGCAATATCTTGTGGACACTCAAAAAAGTGGTTTTTTTTACGGTCAATCATTTCTTCACAACAAATACGCGTCAAGAATCCGTTGTATAAAAATTCAAGTCGAGGAATAACGTGAAAAAGATTACTGCATTACTTTTCTTATGTACGCTTTTTGTGGCCTGTAGCGAAGAAAAAACGGTTTCGGTATCACCGGAATTAGCATACGACGAAGTTTACGCATACAGGAATTTGCCCAAATGCGACGAAGCATTATATGCCCTGACCTACTATGTACAAAGCGAAAATACTAAGTACAAATGCATAGACGGGAAATGGCAAAACGAAATTTCGGCAGACACGGAGAGAAAAATAACTAGCAATTCCAGCAATTCTTCAAAAACAAATTATTCAAGTATAATTTACGTTAGCCGGAGTTCATCTTCTTTACGTTCAAGTTCATCAGCACAATCCAGTTCGTCAAGCCGTTCAAGTTCTTCATCACTTAGCTCCAGTTCAGTCTTTTACACGATTGCGTTGTTCGGCAACTGCACCGCAGACCGCAAAGGCGAAAAAATCTTGCAAAACGACAGCACTAAATTTAATTATCTTGCTGAATTTATATGCGAGCCGCCATCTTGGCATCGTATGATGGCCTACGACTATTCCCTCGAAGAACTACACAAATCAAACGCTAATTACGGTACGTTAATCGATGAACGCGATGGCGAAGTTTACAAAACGGTCGTTATCGGAAAAACCGAATGGATGGCTGAAAACTTGCGCTATAAAATTCCAAACGATCCCACGTTCGAAGGCGGGAAAAATTGTTTCCAAGAAAACCCGAAATACTGTAAAGTAGGTGGATATTATTACAGCTATGCCGACAGAGATTCCGCTTGTCCAGCTGATTGGTATTTACCGAATGACGATGTAGTAACCGAACTCAAAAACCGAACAACAGATAATTCCATTAAGTCGCAAATTGGATGGTACACGAGTAAGGGGTCTCCCGTTTTCGACAACACCAACGAATCGGGCTTTACATTGCTACCAGAAATTGCGATTATGGCAGCAGGAACAAACACAAAACAAAAAACGCTTGGCTATTATAAGTTACCCCAAAGCGGCATTTACAGCGGGCAAAGTTACGCTGGAGACGGCAAATATGTAAAAGCCTATCACATCCGCTGCGTAAGACAAGCGCAATTATCTTCTAGCAGTGTCGCAAGCTCCTCAAGTGTAGTAATCTCATCAAGTGCGGCAAATTCTTCGAGCAGTGTTGCAAAATCATCATCAAGCATCGCACAATCTTCAAGTTCTTCAGCACCCCTGAGTTCTTCTAGCGTGAACGACGCGATATCTTCAAGTTCATCCAATTCTACAGAGCAACAAAGCTCATCGAGCATTGAAGAACAGCCCGTATCGTCAAGTTCTGCGAATTCGTCAAGTGCAGCTGAGCAGCAAAGTTCTTCAAGCGTTGTAGAAGAAACTTCTTCAAGCGATGCAGAAACACCAAGTTCATCAAGCGAAACAGAAGAGTCTTCTGCAAGCACTGCAGAAGACCCATCGTCATCAAATTCTAGCGAACCA
>JAEEGG010015740.1_pt1 | contig 15828 bp, 14 predicted proteins | sample 9134161 | NCBI WGS metagenome assembly JAEEGG01 (sample SAMN16246543, study PRJNA631951) | gut metagenome | biome: gut microbiome; feature: rumen; material: CR-attached | host: Bos | place: Iran: Karaj | collected 2018-10
ATCTCATCTCCGAGTATAACGGTCACATGTTTCCCACAAAATCGTTTGATGATGAGATACACAGAAGCGAGCATGCCCTGAGACATGCGGCCGTATTGAACGAAGTCGAAAAGTACAGCGATATAGCAGGAAGCTTCGCATGGTGCATGTTTGATTACAACACCCACAAGGATTTCGGATCGGGTGACAGGATATGTTACCACGGTATAACAGATATGTTCAGAAATCCCAAGCTTGCCGCGTATTTTTACAAAAGCCAGTCCGACGCGGATTATGTTCTTATGCCGACTTCGGATATGAACATAGGAGAATATCCTGCATCAGACATCAGAAAGATATATGTTTTTACGAATCTCGATTCGATAAAAATGTACAAAAACGGGCTTTTCATCAAAGAGTTCTACCCGGACAGGGAACACTTTGCATATTTGAAGCATCCGCCTGTTTTGATCGATGATTTTATAGGAGAGCTGCTCATTACACAGGAAGGTTATTCTGAGAAACTTTCAGACAGAGTCAAAAAGCTTATGAGCGCCGTTATGGAGAACGGAATGGAAGCACTTCCTTTCAAGATGAAGCTTCTCATGTGCCGTATGATGATATTCGACCGCATGACCGTTAAAAAAGGATACGATCTGTATTCCAAATATGTGAGCGGCTGGGGCGACAACGTTAAAGAATATGAGTTTGCCGGTATCATAGACGGAAATGAAGTCATGAGAGTGAAACGCTCGCCTTCAAAGAGTGTGGACCTTGAAGTTTTGACGGGTTCAACAGCTCTTAAGGAGACAACTTCTTACGATGCGTCGAGTGTGCGGTTCAGGGTTTTGAATCAAAACGGCAGTGTCGAAAGCTACGTCAACGATTCCGTTTATCTTGAGGCAAAAGGCTCGATAGAGATAATGGGACCTAAAACGGCCGTATTAAGAGGCGGTATGGGCGGTACTTACGTAAGGAGCGTTAAACCCGGCAAGGGAAAGTTAAAGGTTACGTTCAGAGATATCGTAAAAGAGATCGAGTTTACGGTTGAATGATCGATTGGGGTAAAGGCTTAGAGGCTATGTTTTGTATTACAGGAGGTTTTACCCGTTATGGAAAAACAAAATTCTTTAAAGGTTAAGGTGGGTTACGGAATAGGCGCAGTCGGAAAAGATATGGTTTACATGCTTTCCGCAAGCTATATCCTGTATTATTATCAGGATCTTTTGGGCGTTTCGGCGTGGATCATGGGCGTTATACTCCTTGTTGCAAGGGTGTTTGATGCGTTCAACGATCCGATCATGGGTGTCATAGTGGCGAAGACACGTACCAAATGGGGAAAGTTTCGCCCGTGGCTTCTTATCGGAACACTCACAAACGCGGTCATACTGGTTTTGATGTTTGCCTGTCCCCCGTCTCTTTCGGGTTCAGGCCTTGCGGCATATGCGGCCGTATTTTATATCCTCTGGGGTGTTACATACACCATGATGGATATTCCATACTGGTCGATGGTTCCCGCACTTACGGAATCGGGGAAGGAGCGTGAAAACCTTTCGGCATTGGCAAGAAGCTGTGCCGGAGTCGGTTCTTCGATAATCGTGGTCGTTACCATGCTCGCCGTTACGGGACTCGGAAAATTGTTCGGAGGCAGCGGCCTTGACGAGAATGCGCTGGAGATAGTCGGTTTTAAGTGGTTTGCGCTTATTGTCGCAGTGATATTCGCTGTATTTATCGTGATCACCTGCATAGCGGTCAAAGAAAATCCGACTACGGATATGAAGACTGCTTCGGTAAAAGACATGTTCAGGGCGCTTATCGAGAACGATCAGGCAGTGATAGTGGTCGTAGCGATCGTGCTGGTAAACACCGCTGTCTATCTTACATCGAATCTACTTATTTATTTCTTCAAATACGATCTGGCCGGTGCGAACTGGAAAGGGGACTACACACTTTTCAATACATTCGGCGGTGCGATGCAGATCATTGCAATGATGTTTTTCTTTCCGTTATTGAGAAAGTTCTTCAACATCGCGAAGATGTATTATGTGGCTGTACTCAGCGCGGTTTCGGGTTATGTGATTTTGCTTGCAATTTCAATACTCGGGCTCAATAATGTATTTGTGTTCTTTGTACCCGGATTCTTTATTTTTTCATCGGTTGGACTTTTGAACGTTATCGTTACGGTCTTTCTGGCCAATTCCGTTGATTACGGTGAATATAAGAACTATCGCCGTGACGAGTCGGTGATCTTTTCGATGCAGACTTTCGTGGTGAAACTGGCATCGGGCCTTTCGGTATTGCTTGCTTCGCTTTGCCTTCAGATCTTTAATATAAGCAAGGACGAAGAAGCCGTTACGACACTTGCGGGCGGATCGGTAATGGGCCTTAGGATGACTATGACTCTTATCCCGATGATAGGACTCACGGTAGCTTTTATCGTATTTAAGAAGAAATTTATCCTGACCGATTCCGAAGTCGAAAGGATAAACAAAGAGATAAAAGCAAGAAACAATTAGCAATATAATTAATACGAATAAAAATGGAAGATCATCCCGGGCGAGTATCTCGCGCGGGATGATACTGTGAGGAGCATTATGATAAAAGTTTTTGAGAAGAGCTTTTTTCTTTATACCGAAAAGACAAGTTATGTGTTCAATATAACCGAGGAAGGCTTACCCGAGCATCTTTATTACGGGAAACGTATCGATGAGGGAACGGATCCATCGGAAACGGTTCGCGCACTTTCGGGGAAAGTGAGCCATCCCAAGGGAACGACTGTCAACTACAGGAAAGATTCCCTTACCATGCTTGAAGATACCATGCTTGAGATATCTTCCATGGGAAAAGGCGATCTCAGAACGCCGTTTGTCGTGCTTGAATACGCCGACGGAAGCGTAACGAACGACTTTGTGTTTGAATCCTACAGCGTAAACGAGGAGATCAAATATCCCAAGGGACTTGCGCATTCCGTTGACGGATGTAAAAAGGGCGAGCAGCTTGAGATAGTGCTTAAGGAAAAAGAAAAGGATGTTCTGCTAAAACTTTTCTATACGGTTTATGAAGAATGCAACGTTATCACCAGATGGTGCGAGGTGGAAAACCAATCCGGAGAAGTGGTTTACATAAAACGACTTATGAGCACTCAGCTCGATCTTGATCAAAGCAACTTCAAGATGATCACTTTCGGTGGAAACTGGGCAAGAGAGATGGATAAGCACGAGACCGTTCTTACCCACGGACTCTTTGAAAATTCCACTTATTCCGGCATTTCTTCAAACAGATGCAATCCTTTTGTTATGTTAACCAAAGCCTCGACCGGTGAAACCGGCGGAGAGGGCTACGGCCTTAACCTTATTTATTCGGGAAATCACTACGAAGCAGCAGAAGTAAGCGGCTTTTACAAGACTCGTTTTATATCGGGTATTAATCCGATAGATTTTTCCTGGAAGCTTGATGCGGGAGAATGCTTTGATGCTCCGGAAGCAGTTATGACGTTTTCGGATTGCGGATACCGCGGAATAAGCTTTAACATGCACGATTTCGTAAGAGAACATATCGTGCGTTCAAAATACAAATCGTCTCCCAGACCGATACTTATCAATTCATGGGAAGCCGCATACTTTAACATCAATGAATCCAAGCTTCTCGCCCTTGCTTCAAAAGCGGCCGATGCGGGCATGGAACTTTTCGTAATGGATGACGGCTGGTTTAAGGGAAGAAACGATGACACCTCATCTTTGGGTGATTGGACGGTGGAGCTTAAAAAACTTCCCAACGGGATCGCAGGTCTTTCGGAGAAGATTCATAAACTGGGACTTCAATTCGGTATATGGGTTGAACCGGAAATGGTAAACGAAGACTCCGATCTTTACAGAGCACACCCCGAATATGCCATGACCATACCCGGAAGAGAAAATTCTCTCGGAAGAAACCAGATGGTCCTTGACCTTACCAATCCCGAGGTCGTGGAATACGTAAAAGATTCCATGCGTGCAGTATTTAAGGATAACGGTGTGGATTACGTTAAGTGGGACATGAACAGAATGTTCTCCGACGTATATTCAAAGGTACTTCCAAAAGACAGACAGAGGGAGACCGCACACAGATATGTGCGGGGACTTTACGATATAATGGAAACTCTTACAAGGGAGTTCCCCGATATTTTGTTTGAAGGCTGCGCTTCCGGCGGCAATCGTTTCGATCTCGGTATACTAAACTATATGCCGCAGATCTGGGCGAGTGACGATACCGATGCGATAATGCGTACTCACATTCAGGAGGGTTACAGTTACGGCTATCCCATGTCTACGGTTACGGCCCATGTTTCTGCCTGCCCTAACCATCAGACGCTTCGTAACACGCCTCTTGATACGCGTTTTAACATTGCTGCTTTCGGATTGCTGGGTTACGAGCTTAACCTTTGCGAACTGAGCAAAGAAGAACTTGATGCCATAAGAGTTCAGACTTCGCTTTACAAGACGTGGCGTGAGGTTTTACAGTACGGAGATTTTTACAGAGTCTCCGAGCATGAGTGGGTAACCGTATCAAAAGACAAGAGACGTGCCATAGCGGTTACATGGAACGAACTTGTAAACCCCAACGATTACTACGGTGTTTTAAGAACGGCGGGTCTTGACGACGAACTCATCTATCATGTCTTCAACATAAGACTTCGTCACGATCTTAAAGAATTCGGCGATCTTGTAAATCAGGTATCGCCCATCCATATAAAGAAAGGTTCCGTTCTTCATAACATACTTGCCAAGTTTGTTAAACTTGACGGTGAACTTGAAGATTACACGGTAACGGGATCTGTTTTAAACAATGCGGGCATCAAACTTAAACAGGCCTACGGCGGCACGGGATTCAATGCCGAAACAAGGCTGTTCCAGGACTTTGCTTCCAGAATGTATTTCATAGAAGCAAAAGACATGACGGTGGAAATGGCGCTTACCGTACGATAAGTTAAAGGAGTCTATATTTGAACGGCGATTTTTTAAAGAGTTTAAGAGAAACATTTGACTTAAAATATGATAATCCGGGAGAGGTTTCTTCACTCATACTTGCCTATATCGGCGATGCGGTTTATGATGTGATAACGCGAACCATCGTAATATCAAAAGGCAACAGACCGATAAATGCGATAAACAAAGAGAACAAAAGCTATGTAAACGCAGCGACTCAGGCAAGGCTTTCGGAAGCTTTGGAAGATAAGTTTTCCGAGGAAGAAAGCGTTCAGTTCAAACGCGGCAGAAATGCGAAATCACATTCTTCCGCAAAGAACGCCAGCCTTCGAGATTACAGAAAGGCTACGGGCTTGGAGGCGGTCATGGGATATCTGTTTCTTTGCGGAAAAGACGATCGCATACTGGAACTTTTAAAGTTTGGATTTGATGAGATAGGTAAAGGGCAAGAGGAAAAGTAATGGAAAAAGTTAACGAGTTTAAGATAGAGGGAAGAAATGCCGTTATCGAAGCTTTCAGAAGCGGCAAGACCATCGACAGACTGTTTATTTTGGACGGCTGTCAGGACGGCCCCATACTTACGATAAAGCGAGAGGCAAGAAAACAGGATACGATAATCAAGTATGTGGAGAAGGACCGCCTCGATCAGATGTCGGTCACCGGCAAACATCAGGGAGTCATAGCCGTAACTGCGGCGTATGAATATTCCGAACTTGAGGACATATTTAAACTTGCCGAAGAAAAGGGAGAGCCTCCTTTTGTGATCATTCTCGACAATATTGAAGATCCTCACAATCTGGGCGCGATCATAAGGACGGCAAATATCGTCGGAGCACACGGAGTCATCATTCCAAAGAACCGTGCGGTGGGACTTACGGCAACCGTAGCCCGTACTTCTGCGGGAGCACTTAACTACACACCCGTTGTTAAAGTAACGAACCTTGCAACCACCATCGAAGACCTTAAAAAAAGAGGGCTTTGGTTCGTTTGCGCGGATATGGACGGCACCGTTATGTACGACCTCGACCTTAAAGGACCCATCGGTCTTGTGATCGGCAATGAAGGAGAGGGCGTCGGAAGACTTGTCAAAGAAAAATGCGACTATGTGGCTTCAATCCCCATGCAGGGAGATATCGATTCTTTAAATGCCTCTGTGGCCCTGGGAGTTTTGGCTTATGAGATCAGGAGACAACGCTTACGCTGAATACGAAAATGAATCCGACGGAACACTCATCCTGCGCTTAAGAGAGGGTGAGGACAGGATACAGGATTACATTTTGGACAAATACAAAAACCTGGTAAGAAGCAAGGCGCGCTCCATGTACATTTTGGGAGCCGAACCCGAAGACCTTATCCAGGAAGGCATGATAGGCCTTTTCAAAGCGATAAAGGATTACGATCCCGGACGCGATACGAGCTTTTACACATTTGCAGAGCTTTGTATTTCAAGGCAGGTTTATACCGCTGTAACTGCTTCGGGCAGAAAGAAACATATGCCCCTTAATTCCTATGTGTCGCTTTATTCGGGGGATGACGGAGACGAAGGGGATAAAATGCTTGAGGAAACGCTTCCCGGGCTTGAAGGTCTAAATCCTGAGGCACAGATCATCGACAAAGAGAATGTTGAAGAGATAGAGCGGATAATCGAAAATGAGCTTTCGGTATTCGAAAGGCAGGTTTTGGAACTTTACTTAACTTCAATGAGTTACACGGAAATCGCCAAGGTGCTTGGTAAAGACGAGAAATCAACCGACAACGCGCTTTCCCGCGCCAAGGCCAAAATAAAGAAATGTATAAAGAAATGATACGGGAGGAAACGATATGTCATCCTACGAGATAACCGAAAAAACATCAAAAGTTATGAATAAGCTCTTTAAAAAGGGCAGAAAAGCAAAAGAGATATTTGATATCAAATCGGAGATAAGCACTTGTGAGAGCGTTATCAATCGCTCATACGTAGCTATCGGAAGAAAGTATTATGCAATGTTCGCAGAAGGCGGATTCGATCCGGAATTTGAAAAGCAGATGAAGGATATCAAGAACGCAATGAAAGCGATCAAAGATCTGGAAGAGAAGATCGACGATATTAAGGCTGACATTTAATGGAAAAACTTGTAGTTATTGCGGGTACAAATGCATCGGGAAAGAGCGGTCTTGGGATAGAACTCGCTTTATTGTACGGCGGTGAGATCATCAGCGCCGATTCAAGGCAGGTGTTTAAAGGCCTGGATCTTGGATCGGGTAAGGTTACAAAAGAAGAGATGCAGGGAATTCCCCATCATATGATAGATGTGGCCAAGCCCAACGATTTCTTCTCCCTTAAAGACTTTCAGACCGGCGCATACGAAGCGATCGACGATGTGATAAACAGAGGGAAGATTCCCTTTCTTGTGGGCGGAACGGGTTTGTATGTCAATTCTGTTGTTGACGGATACAATCTTAACGGCGAGAAGCCCGATCCCAAGATAAGGCAGGAGATATACGATCTTTCCATCGAAGAGATAAAGTCAAGATTAAAGGAGTTAAATCCGTCTGCCCTTGAGAGAGTCGACTTAAATAACAAAAGAAGACTTGAACGGGCCCTTGAGAGAGCGCTTACCGGTAACGGCGACGAACTTGAAAGCGTGAAAAAGTACGATACCCTCGTGTTAGGCGTAACCTGGGATCGAAAGGTGCTTTACGAACGCATACGCGAAAGACTTGATATGAGACTTTCTCAGGGTATGATCGATGAGGTCAAAGCTTTAAGAAAAGAGGGAGCGACGGACGAATTCCTATATAAACTTGGACTTGAGTACAGATACATTCTTATGTATCTTCGGGGAGAGTTCGAAAGTTACGAAGCGTTTTACGACAAACTGTTTATGGAGATACGACATCTCGCGAAAGAGCAGATGACCTGGTTTCGAAAAAGAAAAGACATAGTCTGGATAGATATGACGGATAATCCCATAAACAGATCAAAAGCATTGATAGACGAATTTCTGGCATAATAAGAGCGGACAGCTTAAGGGCTGCCCGCTTTTTTTCTTTTTACTTTATTGTCGATACACAGATCGTGCCGTCTTTTCCGCTTTGGATGAGGGCGAACTCATGAAGATTTCCGAACTCGTCAAGATACGAGAAGCCGTAGCTGGGGAGTGTTCCGGGGAAGGCGGCCTCAATGATGAAAGGTGTGAACTTATCCGTATCGCCTATCTCAAGTATGGGGGTCGTTTCATAAGTCGCATTTCCGTTTTCATCCACATCTGTAAGGGAAAGACCGAGGAACTTGAAATCATATACCGCGGTTCCCATGGGTACGAAGCGAACGTCGACGGAGTTGGGGTCATCGATTGTATCGTAACGCTCGACTCCGGTTGAAAGGCCTTCGTCTTCAAAAATGTATAAAACGCAATCCACCGGCTCGCCGTAAATGTCCGAAAGAGTGGTGTAGAGCGTGGACTCAAGAAAGACTATATGATCCGACAAGGAGCTCATGTTCTGCCAGAAATCCTGGTTACTTTCGTCAAGAAGCTCGGAACTGTTTGTGTCCCATACACCGGTTTTGTTGTGATATTGCAAAAGCTCGTAGTCGTTGTTGGGGTCGCCTTCGGTGAAGAAGAAATCAACCCATTCTTTTGTGCCGTCCGATTTAAGGTAATATTTTCCTACGCATGAGTTCATGGCACCCGATGATCCTTCGGTATAGATTGTACCGTCATCGGAAAGAAAAATGCTGCTTCTGCTCCAGCCTTCGTCAATGAGCACGGGATTACCTTCTTTTACCGTAAAGATATTGAATATGTTCGTGCCTTGACTGTATTCCGAGGGAGCACCCGATATGATAAGTTCCGGAATGTTATCGCCGGTAACGTCTTTGTAAAGGTATCCGACTGAATCGAGTCTTTCATAGACGTTCTCGATATACATCATGTCGTTGATCCATGTGGTTCCTTCGTGCTCCATCAAAGCATCTCTTGAATCGATACCCGCAAGAACGCGGTAAGTGTATTCAAGTACTTCATCGTATACCGAAAAGTCAAATTCTTCCGTGCCCGTCTTTTGGTCGTCAACGTTTTCTTTATCCTGCTCTGCATTATTTTGATTGTCGGCAGATGTCGAAGAAACGGATGCGACCGTATCTGAGATCGAAAGGTCTGTCCCGCTGTTGTCTTTATCTTTGTCACACCCCGTAACCGTCAACGATAAAGCCAGGACAAGCGCTGCAATCGCAGCTTTTTTCAATGTAATTCTCATAAATCAATCCTTCTTTCCAGCCTTAAAAAGCAATAACGCTATTATAGCAACCGAGGACCTTATATGCAATAAGGAGGCGGGAATAAACCTGCCTCCTTATCGCGGACCCAATACATTAAATGAAGAAAAGAGAGTATGTAAAAACTTGTTTATTGTTAAAGCAAAGCCTTTTTTGCCTGCTCGAGGGTGTCGATGACTTTGTCGCACCATGCATCGAACTCGGGATCTTCGATCTGAAGTTCCGGGGTTTTTAAAACGTTGTCCAAAGTGCGTTTAACGCCTTCCTCAAATCTTATGTTCATGTTAAGGCCCGGAACGGCCTTTTTGAGCTTACTGTTATCAAAAACGACGCTGTTTGCTTTGTCACCCAGCAGTGAACCTTCGAAATCGTATTTGTTTAACGAAGCGAGGTAAGCGGAAGAGATATAGTAAGGATTGAGCTTAACACCCAGGTGCTTTGCTATCGTCTCGAATATCTGATTCCATGTAAGCGTCTCGTCGTTTGTTATCTGGAACGCCTCGCCGATGGCATGAGGATTGTTCATAAGACCGACATAACCTTTTGCAAAATCTTCGTTGAAGGTCATAGTCCATAAAGAAGTTCCGTCGCCGTGGATGATGACCGGCTTTCCTTCCAGCATTCGCTTAATGACCTGGTAACTTCCTTTATCGCCGTGCACGCCCATGGGAACGTTTCTTTCGTCATAAGTGTGGCTGGGGCGAACGATCGTTACGGGGAAGCCTGATTCTCTGTATTCTTTCATAAGAAGTTCTTCGCAAAGTATCTTGTTACGAGAGTATTCCCAGTATTTGTTCGCAAGGGTCGTGCCCTCGTTTATCCTGTAATCTTTGCAAGGTTTGTCGTATGCGGAAGCCGAGCTTATGTATATGTACTGGCCGATGTGACCCTTAAAAAGTCTTATATCGCGCTCTACCTGAGCGGGAACAAATCCTATGAATTCACCGACCACGTCAAAATATTCATCTTTTAAAAGAGCTTTCACTTCGTCTTCTTTGGAGATGTCCGCGGTAACAGTCTTAACATTCGAAGGAAGTTCCGAACTTCTTGAGCCTCTGTTTAAAAGATAAAGTTCCCAGTTTTGATCTTTTGCCAGAAGCTTTGTTATGGCCATACTGATAGTGCCGGTGCCGCCGATAAATAATGCTTTCATTTTGTAACCCCCTTTCGGTTTATACATAAAGTTTCTTACATATTCCCCGATTTTGATAGGATTTTTCACCGTTAATGTTGTAAAAAAATTTTTTCAAAATACCCCTTGACACATAATACTATGTGACGTATAGTATTACGCGAAGGGAGGTATTCAATATGGAAGCTCAATTAAGGCGAGGCATTTTGGATGCATGTGTTTTGGCCGTGCTGGAGCGCGGTGAATCTTACGGATACAAGCTGGTAACAGATATAAATACATTTATAGATATAACGGAATCAACATTGTACCCGATACTTAAGAGGCTTGAGTCGTCAAATATGTTAACGGTAAGGACGATGGAATATAACGGCCGATTAAGAAAGTATTACTCCATTACCGATAACGGCAGGAACCGAGTTACGGAACTGCTTTCGGAATGGGAAGAGATCGATAAAGTTTATCGCTACATCATAGAAGAGAGAGGTGAGAATCGTGAATAAGGAACAATACATATCTCAATTAAAAGGCCGCATGGAAGCAGCCGGAATTACAAATGTGGATGAGCGTATCGAATTCTATGATGAGATGTTAAGCGACCGTATCGATTCGGGAATGGAAGAAGAAGCCGCTGTCTCCTCAATGGAAGATATTGAAGACATCATTGAAAACGCGAGACTTGAAAAGCCTGTTACCGCACTGGTTGCCGAGAAGGTGATAAAGAGTCACGAGGAAGCAAAGAAGAAAGGCAACGGTGCTTTGTGGATCATTCTTGCGATAATAGGTTTTCCGATCTGGTTACCCATCGCCTGTGTGCTGTTTTCACTGCTTCTTGTGATCTACATAGTGCTGTGGTCGATGGTGTTCACGATATTTATGATACTGTTCGCTTTTGCGATAACGGCTGTAGCATGTTTCGCATCGTTCATAGCAATGTTCTTTGGGATCGTTCCGTTCCCGATGGGACTTAGCGCATTCGGAGCGGCACTGTTCTTTGGCGGAATCACGGTATTGCTGTTTAAGCCCTGCGTGACACTTGCAAAATCAATTGCGACAATGATACCGGCCATATTTAAAAAGATAAAGAAAAACGTAGCATAAAATAAAGAATCCGGGTTTAAGACCCGTAGGAGGATATGACAATGAAAAAAGTAACACTTATCGCAATTATATGCTGTCTTGCGGGATTGTTCTTAATGTTAATGACATTTATATTTTTTAAAAACAAATCAATTCAATTATGGTCGGGAAAGGGAGGTACACAATTCGTGGAAAAGACTTTTGAGTGCAACGGAAAGATCGATGATATCGATATCGATATTACATCCGATCCTGTAAAGGTGGTTAAAGGAAACGTTTCAACGGTAAAAGTAGAATATGTTGAAGTGCCCGGAAGATCCGAATATGAGATCGACGAATCGGGCTCAAAGCTCAGCATCAAGTACAAGAAAATCAAGAGCTTTTCACTTATTACAATCGGAATCAATGATACCACAATGCTTGTAACGGTTCCCAAAGATTATGACGGAAAGCTTAAGATCAAGAGCTCAAGCGGTTCCATAAGAATGGAAGATCTTTCGCTTACAAGCGCAGAAGCGGTTAACACTTCAGGCTCGATCAGGATCACAAAATGTGACGTTAAAGACGATATCTACACAAAGAATTCATCAGGTTCCATCAATTTTTCGGGTGTGACCGGAGCTGATATAACCGCTACCAACACATCCGGCGGTGTAAGAATGGAAAATGTTAAGGCTTCGGGCAAGATCGAGGTTGAAAGCAGTTCCGGAAGCGTACGTTTTGACGATGTGAAGGCGGAAGACAATTTTAGCGCAAAAGCCACCAGCGGCAGTGTAAAACTTGATAAAGTTAAGTGTAACGATCTTACACTTAAGAGCAATTCGGGAAGCATTCGTCTTAACGATGTCAAAGCAGAAGGCTCTCTCGAAGCAAAGAATTCATCGGGTGGCATTCATTTTGACGCACTTGAAGTCGGTAAAGACATTTCCTTGTCAGCCACAAGCGGTTCTGTAAGCGGAACCCTCATAGGCTCGGAAGACGATTACAGCATTATTTCAAAGACTTCTTCGGGCAGCAACAACCTTACCGATTCAAGAAACGGTTCCAAGTCAATGGACGTAACCACAACAAGCGGTTCCATCAAAATTCAATTTGACTGATAAACATTTTTTAAGAGGATGCATCCAGGTCTGATTACCGGGATGAGTTGTGAATGATAATGAAGAAATTGTTCTCAAAGATATGTACATTTTTTAAGAAGACGGGAGAGTGGTTTAAGAAGGTACTAAAAGGACCTTCGGAGCTCCTCACGGCCGGAAGACCACTTGCCATAGTAACGCTGGCACTTCTCACCACCGTTTTTACATATAATTTTTTTACAAACGCATTAAATAAGATAATCTTTAAACCTGTCGTTATACTTGGCACCGCGGTTATTGTCGTTGCGGGAACGGAGCTTGCAATCCTTGTGATCAGACTTCTTATTGCCAAAGTAAAAAGATCCAGGATATATTTCCTTGTCGCCTGGATCATGATCGGAATGTGCATGGTGTTTGCCGGTCAGGCAAATTCAGTCCCACTTCCGTTGCTCATATCTTTTGCGGCAACGCTTGTATTCGATCTTTTTGCCAGAGTGATCTGGGGCTTTTACAAGACCCTTAGGTTTAAACAGGTTTTCGGATATCTTTGCGCACTCATTTCTTTTGTCGGTATAGTCGCATTTGTGATACTTATGACCAACGACGATTTTGGACCGGACACCGTTGAAAAATATGTGGCTCAGGGCGAAAAAGATTTTGAATCCGCAAAAGAGATCCCGGGATTTGAAGAATACAAAGGCGAAGGCAAATATGCCGTCATGACATTCGATTACGGTCCCGACGAAGACGAAGATATAGTGACCGAAACCGTTGATATGTCGCCTTACGCCGAACGAGAAGGCATTACCAAATTTATCATGGACAGATTTTTCAGAAACGAACTTTCCGAAGCACCCATCGCAGGACGCATCTGGTACCCTTCGGGAAAGAAGAACTGTCCCGCACTGTTCATCGTTCACGGCAATCATGATTACGATGTTCCTTCATATCTCGGATACGATTATCTCGCAGAGTATCTTGCTTCCAACGGATACGTTGTGGTTTCCATAGACGAGAACATTGTTAACGGACTCGGCAATGAAAATGATGCAAGAGCACTTATGGTACTTGAAAATATCAAAGCGCTTCTTAAAGAGCGGGAGAAAGAAAACAGCCTGGCTTATGAACTTATAGATCCCGACAAGATAGTTATCGCAGGCCACTCAAGAGGCGGAGAATGCGTATCCACCGCATACCTTTTTAACGATCTTGACGCATGTCCCGATAACGGAAACAACAGATTCAACTATCATTTCAACATCTCCGGTGTCATCGCCATAGCACCGGTATGCGATCAGTATATGCCGGCCGATCATGCGGTAAAGATAGAAGATGTTAACTATCTTCTTCTTCACGGCGCGAACGATCAGGATGTGAGCTCGATGATGGGAGAGAAACAATACAACAATGTAACTTTCACCGGCCACAAAGATTGCTTTAAATCATACGTTTATCTCATGGGCGCAAACCACGGACAGTTCAACACTCAGTGGGGACGCTATGACTGGTCGGATTGTGTTAAGTGGTTTTTGAATACGGCTCACTTTATAGAGGCAGAAGAGCAGCAGGAGATTGCGAAAGTCTATATAAGAGCATTTCTTGACAAGACTCTTTTGGGCGATGATACATATTCGGACATTTTTTATAACAACGATAAGTATAAAAAGCACCTTCCGAAGACGGTTTACATAACTGATTATATAGATTCCGAATGTGAGACACTGTTTTCTTTTGACAAAGATACCGACATTGTAAAAGGCGATAAAGAAGGTTGCAAGGTAACATGTTACGGCGTGGACTGCTTTAAGGAGCGCGTCTACAATTACGGCGGCAGTTCGACGGATCAGGAGTATCTGCTTGACGCTAACTGGAAAGAAGACTCCTCACCTATAGTTAAGTTCACGATTCCAACAACCGACTTTAACGAAAAAAACATTTCTTTCGCAATGGCGGACAGCAGTGAAGACGAAGAAAATGTTGATGCATTTTGGTATAAGGTGGAACTTTTTGACGAAAACGCAAATAAGGTAAGCGTTGAAAACCCCACAACCGTATATTCTTCGCTCGGCGTCATTATGACAAAACTTGAAGCTATTTTCGGCGGATGTACGTTCAAACACGAGCGTCAGAGAGTCATACTTACAAAAGACATGTTCTCGGGGGATTCATCCTTTGATTATTCAAAAGTCAACGCCGTTACCATCACCTTTGACGGATCGAAAGAAGGCGGAGTGCTTATAGATGACGTGTGCGTAAGAGATCTGTATTAATTGGTTTTGGAGAGAATATGAAAAAGTTTTTTAAGATCATGGGGATCATTTTACTGAGTCTCGTGATACTGATAGCGGCATTTCTTTTTGGCATAAAGATATGGAACCATATTGCTATGGCAGGCGAAAAAGAATTGCTTAAGAGTCATCCCGGTACCGACGTGGAAGTTGACGGCAGCAATATGAATATCTATGTTGAGGGCGAAGGAGATCACACACTGGTCTTCATGTCAGGGTGGAAGGTACCGTGTCCCATCTATGAATACAGGCCTTTGTATTCCAAACTCAGTGACGAATACAAATGTGTCGTGATCGAAAAGTTCGGATACGGCTTCAGTGATGGATTTGACGGCTCGCGTGATTTTGATACTTTGGTACGTCAGGACAGAGAAGCATTGCAAAATGCCGGAATAGAAGGACCCTATGTGTTGTGTGCTCATTCCCTTGGCGGGTTCGAAGCCGAACTTTGGGCTCAACAGTATCCCGAAGAAATTGAAGCGATCATCGGCCTTGATATGTGTATGGGTGGCTGCTTCGATTCTGAGGAGGATGTGGAGAGCAGCAAAAAACAGAATAGACTTGATAAGATCGCAGCTTTCTTCGGAGCGAACCGATTCTTAATGAGTATCAGTGAATTTGAAGGTTTTTCAAAAGAAGAGATAAAATCATATATTGCCGTCGGATGTAAAAATCTCGGTAATTCTACGGCAGCAAGAGAATGCGAGGGAATAGTTGAAGTATTTGATGAAATAGCCGCCTCCCCCATTCCGACCGTTCCGACAATACAATATGTATCGGGCGTAAACAAAGACAGAGAACTTTGGGTGAATTCCCACAAGGATTTTGTCAACGCTTCTCAAAACGGCGTATATGTACAACTTGAGTGCGGACACTATGTTCACAATTTTGAATCTGAAAGGATCGCCAAGGATATAAAAATATTTTTTGGAAAGTGATGGGTAAAATATGAAAATCAGGGACATTTATTTTGGAAAAGGATTATGTATAGTTTCGCTTATGATTGCTTCTTTGTGTATAGCAATAACAATCATTTCGCAATTGAATC
>JAEEGG010015742.1_pt1 | contig 15826 bp, 1 predicted proteins | sample 9134161 | NCBI WGS metagenome assembly JAEEGG01 (sample SAMN16246543, study PRJNA631951) | gut metagenome | biome: gut microbiome; feature: rumen; material: CR-attached | host: Bos | place: Iran: Karaj | collected 2018-10
GAGCTTGCCAAGAGTATGCTTAGAGCGTGTTTAGAGTATGCCTAGGGTATAGGTAGAAACAAATAGAGACAAAGTAAGATTGATGATACGAAATATGGTGAAGACATATATGACAAGGTTATTCACTATGCTGATGCTGGCGATGGTCAGCACGGGGGCATGGGCTGATGTGAAGGTTGTTTTCGGAGAAAAAGGTACTGAAAAGTTCGAAGGGAAAGGCGGTACTATAGAAATGACGGCTCAGACAAAGCCTGATGCAGATGACCTAGTCACTGTTACCTTTACCGTTGCCCCTGACGAGGGTTATATCATATCTATGCCTGATATTGAAGTCTATGAAACCATAGATCCTAATGGTACCCGTGCAGACCTTCCTCAGGTCAGTACCCAACGAGAACTCGATGGCGAGGAACCTTATAACCTCTCTGCCAAGCGCGATTATTATATTACAGTAAAATCAAATCTCGGACTTTGGATAAAGACGGTCAATTTCAGAACTAAATACCGCAACACAAAGAGAGGAACAAATTCTGTTTATTTCATTGCCAATAATGGTGGCTATACAAGTCCCACTGGCAACAACTACTATATGGTGCCTGCTGCAGACCCTCAGCAGACGAACTTTCATGATGCTTATTATTCGTCAAACTATACACTTGCTAATGGTGATCCTGAAAAACCGTTTATTGCAACTTACAAAACTAATCGTGACAACAACTCCATTTGGGAGGTTTTCTCCTCAGGTGATGACGGATATTTTTATATCAAACACTGGCTGACAGGCAAATACCTTATTTATGAACCGCCTTATAGTGACCTACCTAATCGAAAGAGTGTCCACTTGCAGACGGCAAATACACCTGGAGAAAATGCGAAATTTGATATTGCTTCCAACGGATCGATACGTCCGATAAGTTTAACTTCTGGTAATAGGTTCTTGAACCCCGCAGCTAATAACTCGGATAATTATTTCGGTTCAGGAGGTGATCGGAATTCGGCAGGTCTGGTAGGTGTTTGGAAGGAGTCAACAGGTAACTCCATCTGGCATCTCGAAGAGACTGTTGAGCCACCGTCGTTTACCATCAATGCAGATGGCACTGTAGAGATGTCATCTGCATCGGGAACCACTATACGTTTTACTACTGACAGCTCGACACCTACGGCATCAAATGGTACGGTATATTCAAGTGCCATTACCATCACGAATGAGATGACCACGATCAATGCCGTAGCAATCAATTCCGAGAGTAAGGTTTCCAATGTAGTGACCCTGCCGTTGCAGATCTATACCTATTATATAGTGAATCGTGCAGGAGATGTTGCCATCCAGCACACCTCTCTAAAACAAGCTGTCGGCAAAGTGCTGAACAGCTATCTCGACATACCCTCAGCCATCCGAAGTCCTTATCTGGATGGGGAGACCATAGCGTTCTACACCTTTAGTGGCGACTATTTGGCAGCCAACCTCACCGACGAGAACAAAATTACCGAGACACCAGATGCTGATGCTAATATCTACGTGACTTACACCACGGATCATTTATTAGACAAGTTTCTGAAGCTTCGCGGTGCCCGTGCCTTTAATATCAAGGTAAACAATGAATACATATACGACAATAACGGTACATTAGCTTTTGAATCAACTGATGCAAACAAAGCCTCCAAGAATCATCTATGGTATTTTACAGGCAATGATCCTTATGCCGTGCAAGTCAAGAATGCCGATACTGGTAAATACCTTGTATTCTCTACAGCACCAACATTCTCACTGTCCGACACTCCAGCCAATTTCATTCTAATGTCAGGCAGTACCAGTGGTAACGGCACCACTTACGATGTTGTAAGACTGAGAGAAGCTACAGGCAATACCACTGATAATAGCGCAGAGATCAGCGTTTATTCCATTAATTTTACAATTAGTTACTATCTCATCGATAAGGCGGGTAAACTTATTGCTGGCCCTATAGAAAGCACATCGTCTGAGTTGTCGTTGCCCGACGAGTGGAAGAGCCCGTTGGTATCGACTTATCACTATTATACGACATCGGGTTATGATAATAGTACCGATACTTATACTCCAACGGATGAGATTACTAATCTTGTCAATACAGGAGATATCTATGTTACCTATGATGTCAGCAATGCTATCGACTTAACGGGAGGTAAAACATACATGTTGAAATTCTCTGATGGCGTGTCGTTCAATCAGGAAGATGGAAGTGACGGAATTTTATCTGACCCATATAAGGCTGTATATCCTTATAATAATGGTGAATTCCACTTGTATGTCTATGGTAAGGAACAATGGGAGTCGCAGTTGGCAAGTGGTGCTTCTACGCGTACCCGTTGGTTGTGGCATATTATCAGTAGCAACAATGACCCCTATCATGTCATTTTCAAGTCTGAGCAGAATCAGACAGTCAAGGGCAAGAAAACAGTGGAGGGAGAAGAGAAGGACTATAACTTTGCGGGTAATACTTATCTGCGCACATACAAGCCTGTTGGATACGGTTCCGTAGTTACGGATGTTGCATACGAAAGCGAAGAATATAATAATGCCTATCCTGCTAAAATGTCTACAAGATGGGTTAATGGAGAAGCAACAGAATACATGATTCTCGGATCGTCGATGCTGAATATGACGTTGAAGACCTTCGACGAAATAGATGGTGCTCGGCAAACTGTAACCAGCTTTGAACAGTATTGGAAAAACAACCCCACAGCCAACAACCTTCTTGAAGCTGGAGGAATAGCCAAAGTGACAGGAAACGAGGAAGACGTTGATCTTACCACTGACCAAAGAACATTCCTTGAGAGTGCAAATGCTTCACTTCACAAGGATGCATGGCATAGTTACAATGTATGGGCATACACAAAGCCTTGGGAGAAGTTTGAGAATGGTAGTACCGATAAGGCACTGAAAAATGGTGAACACTGGCTTCAGACCATCTCGATGGGCTCTGGTAATTTCACCTTGGAGGAGGTGTCGTTAGTTCCACAGGTCATTCTCCTTGACCAGCACGGATGGGAAATTGTGCGAGTACCGATGTATAGTGATAATGCCTGTACAGTGGTTAATACCGATGCACTAAATAAATACAATAGCCCGATGGTTGAGACATATCATTGGTATCCCAAAGCAAGTAAGCGTACGGGCTATCATAAATATGATGTCAAGGATAGTGAGAAGGAAATAATCATCTATGCAATAAACGATAAAAACAAATGGGTTGCAACAGATGACCGCTATACCCACATTTCTTCATCGTTAAGTGATATCCCTTATGATCATATAACTTCAGTACAGGACAAAAGCGTCAAAACAGACTTCTACGTCACTTATGACGTGAAACCACTATATGCCAGTTCTTATACCGGTGCAGCTACTGCAGATGCAACAACGGCTACGCCCTTCCTGCTGAAACAGTATGGTCGCTATGCCACGACGGCTGATGGCACGTCGATAACAGCGGAAGCCAGACCAGAGAGTTTGGAAGATGTCACTGATAATATGCAGTGGTATTTAAAGCCTAATTTCGACATAGATCGAGAGATGGGTTATAAATATGCCGGCGAGACAGGGGCTCAAGATGGAGCCAAGAGCAAGGCTGAGACTGAAGAAGACAATTACAACGAAGGCCGTAATGGCTTTGACCCCTACAACGTGCAGATTCAGAACAAGCAGTATCCTTTACGATACTTTACTGCCAACACGACCGATTCGAAACTCGATGGCGGTGTATGGTCAGCCACGACGTCAACCGGCGTGTCACTGCAGAACATGACTACAACTAATCGTCAGACGGCCACAGGTTACGACCAAACTACGCTCAATATCACCAATGCTACCTTTATGGTGGTAGCCGATGCTAATGGCAACATGCGCCTGATGCCCCGCTTTGACCATGGGAAGGTAATAACCTCTTTCACCACCTCTTTCACCACCCTTGCAGCACAAGCCTCTGCAGCCCCTGAAAATGATAAAGGCACGGGGAACCAGACATTATATACAGAGATGATGGTCATACCAACATTGATTCATAGCTCTGCTGAGATACTACAAATGAATGGCTATTATGTGCTGGCCAGCGATTTCACGTGTACTGCTTCTGTCGGAACATCTGAAGCTCCCTTCAAAGGAACAATCGATGGTCAGCTAGTTGCGATTACTGGTACTTGGGATAAACCGCTGTTTAACTATGCAGAGGATGCCACTATCAAAAATGTTATTATAGGCAGTACTTCAATAAACATCACTGATGCAGATACTAATGTTGGAGCTATAGCTGCTAATGCGAAGGGAGAGACCCGCATCTACAATTGTGGTATTTTGGATGGAAGTGTAAGTGGTAAAAAATATGTAGGCGGGCTTGTTGGTTTACTTGATCACAAAGGAGAAGCAAATAAAGGTTCGCGTGTTATCAATTGCTTCAGTTACGCTAATGTAAGCGGAGGTACTGATGTGGGAGGTATTGTGGGCTATAACAACTATGCATCTAAAGCCTCAGATATCCGTACTATGGTGATGAATTGCATGTTTTATGGAGATATCACAGATATACCTGCAAGCGGGATGATTGTTTCTCCTATTTATGGAGGAAGTATTATTGACAATGCCAAAAGTAATTCCAATAATGGATTGAACAATTACAACTACTACAGGTACGAATCAAACTATAGTAAGAATAACAAAATCACTAATGACAAATATAATTGCGCCCTTGCTGCAGAGGATAAATACCTTATTCATTTTGAGTTCTATCGTCTTTTACTTAATAGTAACAAGAAATTGGCAGCATATTATGCTTCCAGAACAAGTACAAATACTACAGTTAATCCGAGCGATATGGCGAAGTGGGTTTTGGAGTCAGCTGACAAAAATATTAGCAAGCCCAAGCCTTATCCCATATTGAAACAACAGGGAGAATATTACTCCATCATCAATTATGACGATGAACATATTACAGATTTAACTTCTTCTTTAATAAATGGAAAACCTTCTGAAACAGACCGTAACAAAGGTGGTAAGCTAGGCTCACTGACCATAAATATCTCTGATAATAATTCTAGTGATGATAAGGGATACCGCTCTGGAAGTTATATTACAACCCCATCCAAAGAAGTTCCCATCACAGATAAGGATTTTAGTAAGTTTAATTATAATTACTATAAGGTTCGGTTGCCCTATTACAACGAAGTTGGTAAAGACAACTATAAAGATGGTAAAGTTGTGACCGGTTGGATTATTACTTCAATGACAGGGGCCACCCAAGCTACCGCCGGTGAAGACATAACTTATAATACAGATGGAACAATAAAAGATATTCCTTATAACTTTGCAGACCGCACCTGTACCAAGGATGAAAAAGGAGATTACAGGGTATTCTCACAGGGCGCATATTTTGATGTTCCCATTGGAGTATCTGACATTACCATTAAGCCCTATTGGGCTAATGCTGCTTTCATCTCAGATAAAAACCTAGACAAAACATATACTTCCGGATTTGGAGCTGGTGCCGATGTCGCAGGATCACAATACACGAGTAGTGATACGCCCTATGAAATCAATGGTATCAACATAAAAGTTCGTAATGATTTCACTACTGCTCTTTCTGATATTACTACGAAAGGTTCTTCTGTTTATGACAATGCTATCGTATTGGTTGGTAATGTCCATCAAGGTGCTGTACCATATAATACTAAAACAGTACCCTTTACTATCATGTCTGCAGACTTTGATAATGACAATGAACCAGACTATAGTCTGATATACTTCCATACAGACCGTAAGGAAGTATCCCCTATCCGATTTGACTTCATCAATATACTGGGAACGTCAATGGCACAAAAGCCAAATGGCTCATCAAAGATGTGTGGTATAGGAATTTTCAAGCCATATGGTTGGTTTGAGGTAACAAATACTGCTCTTATAAGTTTTGGTCAAATTGAGTATGATTTTAATGGAAAAAGTAGCGCCCCATTGATTTTGTTAGGAGGTGAAGTACTTCAGATTGTTTCGAATAACTCTAATAATGATGGTGTTGCAAATTGCACCAATAATACAAAATATATTCATATTGGAAGCAATGTGTGGTTTAAAGAATTCAATAATGGAATACATTCTGATAAACACAATGGAACACCTCATAGACCAATTTCTGTAACAGGTGGAAGATATGAGAAATTTTATCTTTCTGGAATCTATCAGCCTACTATTACCTCTAACTTATTTTCGGATGATGCAGAGTGTTACATTACAGGAGGCTCATTTGGAGAGGTCGCAGGTGCAGGTCAGGAGAAAATTGACGGAGACGTAAATTGGATTATTGATTACGCTGACATTGATAATTTCTATGGCGGTGGTATTAACGCGGCGAATGCTATCACAGGAAACATCAACGTGACTATCAAAAATAGCCATGTGGATGTCTATTGCGGAGGTCCTAAGTTTGGTAACATGGGAGGTTATAATACTGCAAATGACCAAACAGACGATAAGATTGTTACGACCAACGCCGAGGGCTGTGTATTTAGGCGTTTTTTTGGTGCGGGTTATGGAGGAGCATCATATAACAGAGTCATAGAAAAAACTGCAGAGAATAATCAGCCTTGGAGTTCTTGGGAAACTAGCTATACTAATAATATAGGTAAATATCTATCTGATAAGAAGGGTATAGCAACAGGATTTGAATACGAGTACTTTATTGGATCCAAAGGTACTATTTGGGGACGTTTTTACGTTAACTATGCTTCGTTCTCTAAAGCCATAACGAATAACGTTAATTCAACGTTAAAGAATTGTCATATTACTGGCGACTTCTATGGTGGTGGTAGCTTGGGTGTCGTAAGCGGTACTGCCTCTTCTACGCTTGACGGATGTACTGTAGACGGCAGCGTTTTTGGTGGTGGTTATTCCGGATCAATACCTACTATTGATGTTGTTTCTAGTGGTTTTAAAACAAATTCATATCCTGGTTATAATGCCAAGGCAGGTATATTTACCCCTGCTGAGATATCTGATTCCGGTCCTTATAAATGGACGAAAGGTACTTTGACTAATAACTCTTCAGCACTTGGAACCGTCGACGAAATTGATGTTATATATACCGATCAAGATTTAACTAACCTTGGACAGGTTAAAAATGTAGATCTAACCATCAAAGGTAGTACCTATGTGAAAGGTGATATTCATACATATGATGAGGATGGCGAGATTGAAACAGCAAAAACAGTAGTTGGTACTGGTGGCGTATTTGGCGGTGGTGATGCTTCTGCAGTAAATGGCAGTACAAATGTAAAAATTGAAGCAACTGACAACAGAGGTGTCATGAATGTTTTTGGTGGCGGTAATAAGGCCGATGTTAATATGAATACTCAAGTGAATATGAGTGGCGGCTTAGTTATCGGCAACGTCTATGGTGGTGGAAACGTAGGCGATGTGGGTACAATTACGAAGAATGCTGATTACAATTATACGTGGAAAAAGACCGATGGCACCACTGGTAATACTTCTGAAAATAATAAGGTTACATATGCTGAAAATGAGACTAACAAGAACACTGGCGTTTGCACAGTAAATATTTCTGGTGGAACGATAGGCACAGGTGTTGAACCGAATGATGATGGTACATACGCCAATGGTAATGTGTTTGGAGCCGGTAAGGGGCTTGCAGACACATGGTGGTGTGAGAAAGCCATCGTGTTCGCAACAAATGTCACCATCAGTGCGGGCACGGTGAGAGGCACTGTCTATGGCGGTGGTGAGGTAGGCCGCGTGGAAGATGATGCGAAGGTAACGATAGGAGAAGGGACAAATGCACCCACAATCACAGGCAACGTATTCGGTGCCGGTGCCGGCATTAAGACACATGGCTACTCTGCATTGGTGCGTGGCAACTCTGATGTCACCGTTCAGGGCGCAGCTCAGGTAGGAGGTAGCGTCTATGGCGGTGGTGAGACTGCCTCGGTGGGAAGATTCCATGTCTCTGGTGGCCTACCGACAAAACCGGAAACCGGTGGATATTGTACGGTCACAATCCAAGACGATGCCAAAATCGGAGAAAGCGGCACAACGCACAACGTCTTTGGTGCCTGCAAGGGTGTCACGCCAGCTTTTGATTCTTCCGATTTTACGAAAAACAAAAGTATGCAGACAGAAGCAAACCGCCCTAAAAATGCAGACGGTACTGTGAAAGCTGAAAATGATTATTGGAATTATGTTGAAACTTATGACGAGGGATATGAGGGAACTAAATTTGTTTGGGTATATTATAGAACAGAGGATGAATATCTAGCATTCTTGAAGACACTGGCCCTAACCAGTCATCCTCATGTAACCATCGCTGAAAATGCATCAGTATACGGATCTGTATATGGCGGTGGTGAGAGGGGTGTTACCTTGGGCCATGTGGATGTCGACATAACAGGTGGCATTGTAGCAAAAGACGTTTATGGTGGTGGTGCTTTGGCAGATACTAACCTCGGTAACTGGGATGCGAATGGTTACGAGGAGGCTACAGGTCTAACCGAAAGCTCCTCAGTAACTGGTCTATACACAAGGTCGGGTGCTGGTACGAATGAAAATCCTTATGTATATACAATCGTTGGTGAAAATGCAGCGTATGATAGCAATACGACCTATTATATAAAAGGTATTTGGGCTCATGAAGAAAAGTCTGCTTATTATAAGACCACTGTTGATTTGACGGGTGGTATGATCAAGGGTGATGCCTACGGCGGTGGGCTGGGTGACTTGGCTGCAATAGGAACCGGGCACAGCGATGTGGCTGCCATGGTCTATGGTGATGTCTCTGTGACCTTGGGTAATGAGACAGAGAATGTGGATGCAGCGACTGCGACAGCTTTCAGAACTACTTATGTTACAGATGATACGGGTGCGAAAGTGGTGAACAGTGGTCGTGTGTTCGGTTGTAACAACTTGAATGGTTCGCCGAAGGGCAATGTGACGGTGACTGTCAATAGAACGGTTAAGGGTAAGGATGCCGATGGTAATGATTTGACAAGGACATCAATTACCCGTGATGCTACGACCAAAGAAATCACTAATGTAGCAACTCCCCATGTCTATGAGGTGGCTGCTGTCTATGGTGGTGGTAATCTGGCGAACTATGAACCTGTCGTTGGGAAACCGATGGTCCGCCTCAACACTTGTGACATTAGTATTGAGGAAGTTTATGGTGGTGGTAATGCCGCTATGGTTCCTAAGACGGACATTTTGATATTGGGTGCTCATGAAATTGAGAATGTGTTTGGTGGTGGAAATGGTAAGGATAAGTATACCCTTAACAGAATTGACTGGATTATAAACCCAGGCGCCAATGTCGGTAGTGAAGCCAACCCCGGTGATGCCAATACCTTGATGAAGGGTGGTTATATCCACTCGGCATATGGTGGTAGCAACTCGAAGGGTGACGTCTTCGGAACTGTGTATATCGATAAAACTAAAGGAGGTTGTGATGGCTGTCCTGTGCAGGTTGACAAGATGGTCGCTGCCGGAAATAATGCCGACTTTAATAGTGACGTGAAGGTTGTCGTTGGTTGTCAGGGTTCCGATAAAACACCTATGAGATTTTTTGGTGCTGACAATGCCAACGTCAATGGTAACGTAGAGGTGACCATCACCAGCGGACACTTTGGAAAGGTGTTTGCCGGTAATAATATCGGTGGCGCTATCAGAGGCCATATCATCATGAATATCGAGGAGACAAGCGATTGTGAACCGATCAGGATTGATGAGCTCTATCTGGGCGGAAACGAGGCTGCCTATTCGAGGTTTGGCTATTATATCAAGACCACAACTTCAGAAGGTGAGAATGCGACAGGAAAAGGCGCACCCACAGAGACGGCAGCCCTGGAAGACGGCAGACTTGTATTTATGCCAAGAAAGTCTGAAGGTGATCCTCATTATCCTGTGGATACGTATAATCGGGAGACAAATACTTGGACAGTCATTACCGATCCGCATTATTATCCGCTCTACGACCAGCCTGTTCTGAATATCATCTCTTGTACGGAAATTAAAGAGGTGTTCGGTGGCGGTTATGGTGATGGTGCTGTCATGTATGCCAACCCGACGGTGAATATCAATATGATTAAGGGTAGCAATTATACCAATATATCTGCAACTGATGATAATCCAAACCAGTTAGGTGAGATTGGCGAAGTGTTCGGCGGTGGTAATGCAGCTGTTGTGGAGGGTAATACGACCGTGAATGTCGGTATGGCAACAACGGTTGATTTGATATCCACTGAAGAAACAGGAAAAACCGTCCTCGGTGCCTACATTACTGGCAGTGTCTTTGGTGGAGGAAATGAAGCAAATGTGACAGGAGATACTCATGTGAATATCTGTGGAACTCAGAATCCTGTTCTGGATTCGGAAAGCAATCCTGTTTTGGATTCTGAGGGCAAACCTACATACACCGATACCTCTGTGAGTCATTCAGGAACTACAGGCTTTGTCATCTCGATTGGTAATAGTGTCTATGGCGGCGGTAATGCGGCTGACGTGCTGGGCAATACCTTCGTGACTTTTGCCGACGGTTATGTCTTTAACGGTATCTTTGGAGGTGGACTCTCGGGTTCGGTGGGCACGTTTGCCACGTCAACAGCATCAGCGGATGTTAATATATGGGGGCATACAGCTCATAATGGTACCTGTATTGGTAAACCTACAGCTTGCACATCCGGTGGCACCTGTTATGTGGTTGTCAGCGGTGGTCAGATTGGCCCCGTAACAGTGGCAACAGAGGGTATGAACAGAAAGACAAATGGCCATGGCGATCCTGTTCCGCAAGGCTGGGTATGGGGTGCTGGCTGTGGCCTTGTGGAGAATCCTGCGGATGATCCTGATACGCATTTCAAGACATACGTTAACAATACCGATGTGACCATCAAGGGAAATGCCTTCATTCTAGAGTCTATCATTGGTGGTGGAGAGTTCGGACGTGTGTTGGGCAATACGCTGGTGAAGATTGAGGGTGGTCAGATTGGTGTAGGAGCAGACCAGACGGAAACGGTGAATGGAGTGCTGAAGCCCAAGGCTTATACAACGACACAATGGACTGCGGCAGAAACAGCAGTTCAATCAGGCACTGCTTTGGACATCAATACGGCAGCGGCAACAATGCCTGCTTGTTCGCACTTCCCCTACGGAAGGAATATAGGAACAGAACAAGCCCCCAATTGGGTTTATGAAACCTACGACCCCTATGCAGACCTGGTTACAGGGATCAAGCCCTATCCCGGTGGCAGTACGGACAATGCTTCCGATGGCAAGACGTGGATAGGTTGTGTGTTTGCTGGTGGTTCTGGTTACATGCCATATACGACAAAAGATAACGACGGAAATATCACTGACTACGACTGGGTTCAGTCGGCAGGTTGGGTGGAAGGCGATGCCGAGGTGCGCATCTCTGGCGGGCATATCCTGACCAATGTTTATGGCGGTAACGAATATACCGACGTGAAGGGCACCTGTAAGGTGACGATGACAGGCGGTACCGTCGGTGTGCCGCGTACTGTTGATCAGATTCTGGCTAACCCCATGATTGGCCACATCTTCGGTGCAGGCAAGGGCGACCCGCGTGTACATTTTAATAAAGTGACCAATGTGGGAGATGTGGAGCTTGAAATCACGGGTGGCATCATCTACGGTTCCGTATTCGGAGGTGGCGAGGATGGTCATGTGCTGCGCAATGTGAAGATGACCATTGATGGAGATGCTAAGATTGGTACCTGGGGCACCACTTACATCGATGGCAACGTCTTCGGCGGTGGTCGTGGCTATAGTGGCGATGCCTATACGGCAGGTAACGTGGCAGGAAGTGTTGAGGTGGAGATCAAGGGCGGCAAGATACTTGGCTCTGTCTATGGCGGTGGACAGCTTGGCTCCGTGGGCTATGGACTTTTTGATGCGACAACGACGAATGGTGATCCGACACCTGGCTATGGCGAGATGCGGGGAGATGACGAAACCGAAGAAGGATTTGCACCCAGTGAAGGCTTCACGAATGGTCGCGGCCATATTGACCTCACTATCAGTGGCGGTACTATTGGTAATAAATATGAGTATATTTTCCCTCAGACTAGTAACATTCCTGAAGGTCTTTCTACAGATATAAGCACTTGGACGGCTGCAAACTGGACGACATGGAAGAATTATAACAACATTCCCAAGACGGAGTTTGACACTAACACCGGACGCCTGTCCCACACCAAGGGCGGTAATGTCTTTGCCGGTGGCATGGGACGCATCTATCAGCTGGATGGCACGACCCCGATTTCAGCTGTTGATTGGTGGAAAATGGGCTGTGTCAAGAGCACTAAATTGACCATCAGCGGAGAGGCCAAGATCAAGAGTACTGTCTTTGGCGGTGGCGAGCTGGGTCAGGTGGTAGGATACCATACTGCCAAGAACGCGGCAAATCAGGATGTAAATGTAGGTACCGAAGTGATTATCAATGGTGGTACCATCGGTAGCGAGATTAAAGAGTCTGGCGATGTCACCCGCTTCATCTATGGCAGCGTCTTTGGTGGTGGCTATGGAAGTCTTGTGGAAAAAATGACACACACTGGTGACAAGACTTCTTATCCCAAGTATATTGCCGGTCGAGTAAAGGCTGGAACGAAGGTAGCGATGACAGCCGGCACTGTGCTGTCCAGTGTCTATGGTGGTGGTAAAATGGCTGCCGTGGGCGAGTCGAAAATGCTGGGCGAGGATCTGTCAACTGGTCATACTGGAGATACCCATGTGATGGTCAGTGGCGGTACTATCGGTAAAGCACCCATTACGCTTTCAGACAACAGCCTTCGCTATTTCGGCGGTGCCAAGTCGGGCAATGTCTATGGCGGCGGTAGCGGTCATAACAATACGGTACGTAGCGGCCATGTATATGGTAATAGCAACGTGACCATTAGCGGCAATCCTACTATATATCATAATGTATATGGTGGCGGTGCGTATGGTACGGTGGGTGATTTCACTTACAAGATGGAGCATGATAATCAAGCTGGAACCGACAAGGTGGTTGGCATCAATGGTCGCCATGAAGATCACGCCAACTCTGGTGTTGCCACCGTCACCATTACAGGCGGTACTATCGGATACGACGGTAAGGAGAACGGTATGGTGTTCGGTTCTTCGCGTGGTGATATCAATAAGCCGGGCCAGCGCGACGACTACACGGCATGGGTTTATGACACGCATGTCACTATTGGTACTTCCGGCTCTCAGACGGGACCTCAGATTAATGGTACTGTTTATGGCAGTGGAGAAAATGGACATACTTTCCACGACACCGATGTAAAGATATATAGCGGTACTATTGGCATTGCGAGTGGCATGCCACTTACCAGTAAGGGCGTAGAATATTCTGGTGCAGCCTATCCTTACCGAGGCAATGTCTATGGTGGTGGTTGTGGTACGGATACCTATTGGGTCGATGCTGATAGTGACGGTGTGGTTGATGAAGGCGAAGAACATTATAACCCATTGGCCGGTATCGTGCAGGGTACTGCCACCGTGAATATCACAGGCGGTCATGTGGTTCACAATGTCTATGGCGCTGGTGCTATGGGTTCGGTGGGTACTGCTACTTCCGATGCCAACAGCGGAAAGACCACTATCAATATAAGCGGTGGACGTATAGGCTATGATGGTGACGGAAATGGACATGTGTTTGGTGCGGCTCGCGGAGAGTTTGGCATCAGTACTGCGGTCTCAGGTCTGGCTAACGTCAGAGAGACGGAGGTGAACATCAGTTATCCTGCGGCCTCGACTCCTATTGCTGATAATGAAGGAAAGACTGCTCAGCTCATCGCGGGTTCTGTCTTTGGCGGTGGCGAGGCCGGTACAGTCAAGGGCAGCGTAGCAGTCAATATGACAGGCGGATTGGTACTGAATGATGTCTATGGCGGTGGTGCCTTGGCTGACACCAATACGGAGAACTGGGATGGAACTACCTGGGCAGATGAAACGAAGAACTCTTCACTCTACACGACCACCGTGAATCTGACAGGTGGCTCTATTGGAGGAGATGCCTTTGGTGGTGGATTAGGACAGAAGACAGGTTTTAATGGTGGCGCTTCGGATATTGAGGCGACGGTATATGGAGATATCACTGTGAACTTGGGTACTATGGGTACACCAGCAAATGGAGATAATCCCGCTGTACCAGGAACTGCTACAGCCTTTAATATCAGCTACGAAGATACGGGTGAGAATGATGATTCTGGTAATCCGATTCAAGTGGTGCAAAGTGGTCGAGTATTTGGCTGTAACAACTTGAACGGTTCGCCTCAAGGTAATGTGACGGTGAATGTGTATAAGACTGTTAGTCTCAAAACCGATGGTTCTCCGAAGGATAAACCTACAAAGGACAATAATACCTATGAATTGGCTGATGTCTATGGTGGTGGTAACTTGGCTGACTATACGGCAACAGGCAAGAAAGCCAGTGTGATTATCCATACATGTGATGTCAGTGTGCAGGATGTGTATGGTGGCGGTAATGCCGCGAAGGTTTCGGAAACAGATGTGCTTGTTAAGGGAGCCTGGGAGATAGATCATGTGTTCGGAGGTGGTAACGGTAAGGACAAGTATAAAAAAGGCAACGAGTGGATCACTAATGCGGGAGCCGATGTTCTTGGTAATGCAAAAACCCTCCTGATAGGTGGCTATATCCATGAAGCCTATGGTGGTAGTAATGAGAAAGGTACCATTGAGGGGGACATCCTTTTTAACACTAATGCAGAAGATCCGACCTGTGATTGCGCATTGGATTTGCGCAAGATTGTAGGCTCTGGTAAAAATGCAGAGGTCTGGGGAGATATCATCACCGTCCTTGGTTGTCAACCTGAGGCTCCTGTCGAAGAGTATATTGGTGGTGCTGATAATGCCGACGTTCATGGTAACGTGGAGTTGACCATCACCAGCGGAACTTTCGGAAAGGTGTTCGGAGGTAATAATATTGGTGGAGTTATCGAGGGACATATCAAGGTGAATATCGAGGAGACGGGTTGTCGCCCAATCGTTATTGGGGAGCTGTATGGATGTGGTAATGATGCAGCCTACTCGGTTTATGGCTATAAACTGGAAAACGGTGAGTTAGTGCCCAGAACATCGATGGACGATGGGACTGCTGCCAATCCTCCAACGACGCCTTATTCTGGAACCCAGTTATATGCAGACCCAGAGGTGAATGTGATTTCATGTACCAGCATAGGCAAGGTATTTGGAGGTGGCCTTGGAGAGCATGCTATAGTCTATGGCAACCCCACGGTGAACATCAACCAGATTTACGGAAAAGCATATAGTGATGAGGCGAAGACGCAATATGATGTTGTGGCTACATCTCTTGGAGAGATTGGTGACGTCTTTGGTGGAGGTAATAAGGCGAATGTTGTAGGCAATACGCACGTGAATATAGGCACTTTATCAAAAGTCAAATTACACCAGAACTATGACAAGACGAATGGTTATTCTATGAGTGGAGATAATGACGTTATTGGTGCCAATATTACTGGCAATGTCTACGGTGGCGGCAACAAGGCCAATGTCACCGGTAGCACCAAAGTCAATATTGGTAAGCAGTCTACTCCCTGACACCGATATGTCAAGATCTTGAAAATGTCACACTGGGCTTCCCGTGTGACATTTTTCTTTGATATAACGGTCGGGGATTCACATTTTATTGTGAATTTGCTTGGAGATTCCAAAACTTTTTCTTAATTTTGCAGCAAAATCACAATAGAGTGTGAAATGGATCAAAAAGAATTAGGGACTATTATCAAGGAACGCCGGAAG
>JAEEGG010015743.1_pt1 | contig 15826 bp, 10 predicted proteins | sample 9134161 | NCBI WGS metagenome assembly JAEEGG01 (sample SAMN16246543, study PRJNA631951) | gut metagenome | biome: gut microbiome; feature: rumen; material: CR-attached | host: Bos | place: Iran: Karaj | collected 2018-10
CCCTATGCCCCTATAATGGATAAATGAAAAGCAGATCGCAAAACCGCACCTAACGGTTATATGCAATCTGCTTTTAATGAATAATCAAGGTTGCCTCTTCAAATGGAGGGCTTTTTCAGTGCCCTCTTTAATAGCAAACGGTTTTTTAATTTTTGAAACGACAGTCTTCAGTTTACTACACCTAAAAGCCCAATCCCCAATGGATGTCACACCACTACCTATTGTGAGTGAAGTCAGATTGAAGCATGGTCCAAAAGCCTCATAGCCAATAGTCTTTACACTATTGGGAATGACTAACGAGGTCAGGCAGTATTCATATGAATCAAAATCACCGCTATGGTCAATTTCTGACACGGGATATGTTTTTCCTTTGTATGTGACTTCACTTGGAATTACCATATCTCCATAATATGGGTAACAAGCAACCGTAGCCTCTCCATTCTTTATGTAATAATGAATTCCTCCTAACTCAAAATTATCATAGGCAGAAACTGGCATACTAAAAAATAAAACCAAAAGACCAATCAGTCGAGTAACAAAAACCTTCTTCATTCTTGAAAACGTTAAACATAATACATTTTTTCATCTTCTACTCGTGACAAGCTGTCACGCATTCTCGTTGCAAAGATAGCAATTTTATTTGAATTACAAACATTTTTGATGCATTTTTATTGCACAAACATACAAAATGCCTGCAAGAAAGACCTGCATTAGGGTGCCAACTAACGTTGTTGGGGATACCTTCCAACGAAGTAAGGTATGGCAGTTTATGCAGTCGCTGATGCCTGTTATGGGGGTATAGTAGGCATTACTTACTCTGTTAATAGGCATCTTTTACTGTCATAGTAGGCATCAGAATAAACGTTAAAGGTATACCTTTATAAAGGTTCCCTCGATTTTGCTACGCTGGTACTGCAAAATGGCCAACATCTCCCTGAATCCTCGGAGAAGCCTTTATACAAAGGGCAAGCGAAGAGGTAGGTGTTGCCCAAACACCTACCCCAACATCTAACTCAACACCTACCTGAACATCTACCTCGCCAATCTGGCGACCTTTACGACCTCACCCTCACCAGACTTACAGAAACTGGCCGAAATAATCTCCGCCAGATTCTTCTGCGTCATGTAGTTCTGATTCGGTTCCTGACTGCGGGCTTGTAAGGTAGGTCTTGAGGTAGGTGATGAGTTAGATGTTCAGGTAGGTGTTAAGGTAGGTGTTTGGAAGCCAAAAAGCCTTTAAATAAAGGACTTTCGAGTAATCTGAGGTAGGTGTTGACAAAAAGCTGAAAATTGCGCAAAAATCAAGCAAGGTAGAGGCTTGGGACTTTCCTTAGACTAAACCCAGACTTTCCTTAGACTAAACTCCCAGTTTAGTTAGGGTAAAGTCATTGGGTATTGATTGTCTTAATAAGTCATATAACACGTAACCCATTCTGTCTAACATCGTCTCGTCAGACAAATAGGTATTCTTGATGTATTCTATATTGATACGTGTATCATCTATCGAATAGATGATCTTGATGCAAAAAGCCGTTGATCTAAAAAACGTTCTGCCTCTTCTTGTGAATAAGTCTTTCCTGCCATCACCTGTTCATGGCTGAACTTAAGAATCTTCACAAGCACGTCCTCATTCGTCTCACATTCTTCCTTGCTGTCCAACTCCATCTGGGCATCAAGAAGACGGGACTCCAGACTCTCATAGTCCGTAGCCTGTTGAATGTCCTCTATCAACGAACTTTTATAAGCTTCGAATGGTTTCTTTGTCATAATTGCACCAATTTTGCTGCAAATATACATCAATTTCCCATAAGTTCCAAACTTTTTAGCAGAATTCTTACGAAATCCTGCGTTTCTTCCATTGTCGTGTCACTATGTCAAAGAACGATCAGACCACCCCTGGCCCCAATAAATCATTTAAAAAGTGCAGACAGCCGCAGCCATCCGCACTTGGTATGTAACAAAAGAGCCCTCGGTCTCTACACCTTATTTATATATATAGGAGACGATCATATTAAATCAATAAACATCTTCACCCTTGTGAAGCACTTTACACAGAGGCCTGTCCTCATTTGAGTAACTGCTCAACACCCCTTGGTATGATTTTCATCTGAGTTTAATAGCCATATCGCCCTTTCGGCCGTATCTTCATCAAGCCCGAAGAACGGATTCACGACAAGTAGCCTTGGAACTAGCTTCTATGAGAAAGGTGGCACCTTCTGCCAAATGGTTTTAATGTTCTGGGGTTTTCGACTTTCACTTTCAAACTTTCAAATGGAAAAGTAAAATGTGCTTCGTGTTCCTTTCAATAATTATATATTATATATTATATTATAATATAATATATAATATATAATTTAATAGTGAAATATTGGTAGGAAAGAAAATGACAATTGAAAGTTTGAAAGTGAAAGTGTGGGAATGGGATAGGGCAAACAGAAGGTTTGGGCTAAGGAAAATGGGAGTTTGAAGGCGGTAAAGTCGGAGTTTGGTCTATGTAAAGTCAAACGGGCGAAAATGGCCTAAAAAGGGCAGCTCAAGGCTGCCCGAGGCGTTGGTAAATAATGTTTACTTCGGCTGGAAGGAAAGTGCGACGTTTCAACTTCGTAAGGTGTTCAAGGGCAGGATCTTCAAGGAGAAGCGCCCTTAGTTTCTCCCAAGCAGACTTGGGTTGAATGTAGGGAAAATACATTTGGGCCAACTGCGTTCGCCCCATAGTTAAACACTGGTTTTGTTGCATAATGGTTTTGTTTAGGAAATAAATATGAATAATAAGAATAATTTTGTCCACTAATAGTTGTTTGATGATGCAAAGGTACGAAAAATAGATGAGATATGCAAGAAAAAGCGCAAATAATTTGGTATAATACGGAATAATTCTGAATAATGCAGCAAAAGGCATTTGCGAAGATAGAAATGCTTGCGTATTTCAAGAAAAATAGCTAACTTTGCACAGACATTTTGAGATGTCTGTGCGATTGCGGGCAGCGGCTCAGCATAGCTCGAGTGAGTCTCGGCTCTGCATTCGCCTTGCACCGCAATTGTCAGTGCTACGGAGGATGGCGCCCCTACGTTGCAAAAGAGAATTTTAAAGCTTATGTTTAACTAAAAAGAGAAAGGAACAAAAAAATGGCAAGATCAAACATTCCAATGGTGATTAACCTGCGTCAGAACACGAATGACGACAGCACCGCATTCGGCAAGTGGTTCGCCGAGGTAGATTCAAAAGAACCCCTTAACCTGAAGGGATTCGCCAAGCACATGACCAGTCACGGCAAGATCGCCGACTATCAGATGTGTGTGCTGGTACTGGGTCAGGTGGTTGAGTGCATGAGCGAGCTGCTCGCACAGGGACAGCCCGTGAAGCTCGACGGTCTCGGCACGTTCTCACCGAGCGTCGATGGTCAAAAGCAGGGCAAGAACGATATCGAGTCTGCCGTGGCAGCCGGTGCCGATGCCATGATCAACGGCATCAAGATTAATTTCTCGCCGGAGAACACGAAGGGTGAGAAGCTCACCAGCCGCGCCTTCAAGGAGCAGTGCATCTTCGAGTACGGGTATGTGGTGCAGAGCGAGATCCGCACGATCAATGGCAAGCAGCGCCGCGTGCAGAAGAAGACGCCGATCAGCTACGTGCTGGCACCCGAGGCCGACGGCAACGGTGGAGGTGGAAACGGGTAATCTCTTCCCCTCCTGAGTTAGGAGGGGTTAGGGGTGGTCTGCGCTCGGCTTTGCCGCTTGCTACCGAAGGGACGCAAGAACGAGGGAAACTGTTCGCCTCTTCAGACCCCCTCTGGCTCCCCCTAACTTAGGGGGAGAAATAAATACTCAAATCGCAAAAGAAAGGAGGTATATCATGAAGAAGCAGAGGATTATTGAGTTGGCGGTGAAGGTGTTAGTAGCTGCGCTCACGGCATTTCTGACAGCAATAGGAACAACCAGCTGCATGGGCCAAGGACCCATCTGGCTGTAAGCAAGAAGATCCCTCGCCATCATCGGCGGGGGGTCTTTCTTGTATGCGTTACAGCTGAAACCTCAACCATTCAGCCATAAACTTGTCATAGACTTCATAGATGTTCTGTTGTTGGGTGATAAGCTGCTTCTCCAGGAGGGCCTGTGCTGCTTTCTGTACGCTGCTGGCCGAAGAGAGGTGATGGCGTTTTACGAACTGCATACCAGTGATTTGGCTTGCCTTGCCTTCTTGGCCAATGGCCACAAGCAGATCACGCTGTCTGGCTGTCAGTTGGAAGAGTGTATCTTTGTAGGCTTCCTCATTCTGACGGATGATTTGTGTTACCGCTCTTTCAACATCATCTGTGGCGGCATGGTCTGTCGTGGCATAGAGCTGGTTCAAGACCTTCTGTAGATACCATGTCGTTCCTTCGAAACGCTCATAGATAGCCTTTACTACGCCAGGATCTATTTGCTTTTTGGAAAGCTTGAAATGGTGATCTGCGAAAGACTCATACGCTGGCAGAGCCACAGGTTTCAGGAACATGAGTGATGTGCTCTGATAGAAAGGTCTTGCCGGTGATGAGAAGATCTCGCTCATCATGCTCTTCTGCGATCCTGAGAACACAAAAACGGCATTGCGGCAGTCCTGAACATACGTTCGCAACAGTGCCTCCACATTCTGCTCAGGATAATCAGCAATGGTCTGAAACTCGTCGATGGCCACGATGCAGCGCTTGTTTGCCTCTTTCAGGTAGTTGAATATCTCTTCTAAGGTAAACGATGGTGACTTGATGTCTCCCACACCAAGATTCCAACTTGCATTGCCCTGGCCGTCAAACGAGATTCCCGTGCGGAGCGAAGTGACAAACTGAAGGAAACGGTCCACAGCTTCCTGCCCCCAGGGCTTCAGACGGGTAACAATAGTGCGCCCCATTTGAAAGACCATATCCTGCAGGTTCTTGGTCGCATAGATGTCTATCAGGAATGTGTAGTACTTCTGCTGGATGTCAGACTGGGCAAAGCAGTGGTTCAGAAGTCCCGTCTTGCCCATACGGCGGGGTGATATAAGAGCCACATGGTTCCCATTGGTCATCAAGGTTGTTAACAGGTGCGTTTCTTCCTGACGGTCGCAGAAATACTCGGCAGACTCATAGCCGTAGGTGATGAAAGGATTGTCTATTGTCATAGCAAATGATGTTTTGATGGTGCAAAGATAGGGACTTTTATCCGAAACTCCAAACAATTATCCAAAAAAGATTATCCATTTTGGATAAAATTGTGAAATGGTATATAAGAAAAGGCATAAAAGGAAGATCCGGACTCTCACGAGCCCGGATCCCACCAAAACAATGTAAAGTTCTAAAAATTGTCCATGACCGATGGACAATGGGGTTGTTAAGACCACCCCTGCCCCTCCTGACTCAGGAGGGGAAAGGATTACTTAGCAATATACTTTTTGCCGTCCTTCACCACGATGCCCTTGTAGGTCTTAGCGACACGCTGGCCAGCGAGGTTGTAGGTAGCGGCAGAAGACTTCTTGTTGTTGACAACAACACCATTGATGGCGGTCTCCTCATACTGATAAGGAGCTGTGCCTGCACTGATCTTCAGCCAGAAGTTCTCACCACCGGTCTGGTTGATCAGCGACTCTGTGCCGTCTTCAAGCTTCCAGATGACGTTCTTGATGGTGTAGTCGTTAGCCTCCTTCATGACAGCCATGTCGAATGAGATGGACAGCATGCCGTCTGCCTCGGCAGGAACGGTGAAGGTCTTGCTGAAGTGCTGCTCCTCGGTGGTGAAGTCGACATCGCCGATAGCATTCCAGTGCATGTACTGACCCGGCTCACCCTGACACTGTGTGGTGCTCTTGGCGTCCTTGGCAGCTACGTAGTCGAACTCGATAACGGTTACCTCACCTGCGCTCAGTGCACGGTTGGCCTTGATAAAGAACTGGTTGTCCCAAGTATTGCCTGTACCGCCTTCTTCTTCTCTTACTGTAATAGAACCATCCTGGTTTACGGTATCTTCAAGGTCGTCTCGATCAACACCGTTTAAGGTAATTTCTGTCGGGTTGGCAACGATCTCGACGGGCTCTGCATACTCATCACCTTCAACCTGGATGATGTTGATCTGTCTGTCCTCGATAGCAAGATTGATGGTCCATACACCAGCTGCGGGGAGTTTGATCTTGGCGTTAGAGCCTTCTGTGTAGTCACCCCAGTTGTCTTCACCAATGTAGTTTCCTGAAGGCTTCAGGGTAGCGCTCTTGAAGGAAGCGTCATGGCCGCGAACGGTAGAAATCATGATCTCATTAACCCATGTATCTTTCTTTCCGGCTGTACCGACGGTGGCAACCAAGACACCGTCTTCATCGCCAGGCTGGAATTCAATAGCGTTGTCTAAGTCGTATTCAACACCCTTGGCGGTGTTAGAAGAAGCTACGAAGTAGCCATCATCGAGTACCATGGTCTCCCAAGAGAGGTCGTCGAAGTAGAAGACATTCGGTGTGCGGCCGTTTGTCTCGTCAGAGCAGAGGTTGAATGCCAGTGACCAAGTGTTGTTGGCGTCTGCAGGAATGGAACCCTTCCACTCAAACTCCTGCCACTCCTCGGTGAAGTTCACATCGCCGGCAGCCTGCCAGAAGAGATAGATAGAAGGATTCTTCTGATGCCACTGTGTACCTGCGGAGCAAGCGTGCTGAGCCTTGTACTTGAACGAGATTTTGACGGTCTCGCCGGTCTTGAAAGCACGAGGAGCCTGGATCCAGAACTGGTTAGACCATGCTACGGATGCATCGTCGTCAATCACATCAATCTGATCAACATGAACGGCGAAGACATGGTTAGACTCATTGCCTTCTTCTGGTTCGATATCTGTAGGATATGGACGAGCACGAGGACTGTCTGAAGAGATGTCACCAGCCTGATCGTCGAAGTTCGTACCCATTGTCAGAGACCATGCGCAGATCTCGGGAGCACGGTCGCCTCTCCAGTTAGCGTTGATGTCACCATCCTTCTGAAGAGCCCAGTCAGGCCACTGTCCAAACTCAGCATCACCCATCCACTTGCTCTCAGTAGCTACATCAGGAACGATGGACTTGCCGTCGTTGGTGAGCCACTCCTGCCATGTGACAGGACGCTGATTGCCTCTTTCCTCGTGGGTGATCTTGATGTAAGAAATGGTCCAGTCGCCTACATAGTCACCGCACTGGATGAGTACAGCACCGCTATTGGCAAAGTACTGTGCGTCGGGGTTGTTCATGCAGCCAGTAAATGTCAGCGTCTGCTCGTCTTTTGTAACGGGAATGTTACCAGGATTGTCAGAACCCGAGAAAAATCCTCTGATGTCCTGCTCGACATTACCCTTGATCTTGATGATGATGGTGTAAGCTGCATCAGAATCCAAAGAAGAGGCAGAAACGCCAGGAAGTTGGAACTGGACGTCATAATAAGGATCTACTGCTTCCTCGCTGTGGAAACAGATACCTTCACCGGGGACTACAGAGACGCGTTCTGCAGCAGACTCGCTTCTCCAGCCACCATTCCAGACATCAGAAGTAACTGTCGTGTAGTCAATTTCCACATCGACTACCTCATCAGCCTTTACTCCCAGGAAACATGCCATGAGAGCAAACAATGTTAATAGCTTTTTCATAATTTAAAATTAAAATATTAAAAAAATTATATAGTTAAAAATAAAAAATTTACTTTGCGGTGAGGCCTTCGCAGAAGGCTTTATAGGTGGCTGTGCGCACCCAGTCCTTGCTCTTCGTATCGACAGCCCAGAGGCCTACAGGATCGGAGGTGTCGGCGAGGTTGCCCTTACAGATGCCGGCCTGCTTGTCTTTGGGAATAATGGTCATATAGCTACTGATGACGTAAGCGTTATAGTCGGCGAGCTTCTGACGCTGTTCTGCCGTGATGTCCTTGGCAGCCACATTGGCACCCGTGGCATCCTGATACTTGATGTCGAAGTTGGAAACGCGGACGAGCTTGCCGGAGAGGGCCAAGTTCATCAGCAGGTTGTCGAGGATGTCGTTGTTTTCCTCCAGCGTGGCTGCATCCTCGCTATAGACGAGGTTCAGCTTGGCGTTGATACCGTCGATCTTGGCGCCTTTGGCGTCCCAGATGTTGATCCAGTACATGAGGCTCTCAAACTTCTTCTGATTCTCAAGGCCTGTCTCGCTGATGAAGAATTTCAGCTGGGCAGGGTCGCCACTGTATTTGACGTAAGCCTCGCTGGCCTCCTTGGAAACTGCGGGGGCGTAGTTGTCGCTGCCGAGAATGTCCTGCCAGTAGATCTTCTCAGTGGAGTGCTTGAGGTCGTACAGGCCGTTGTCCATGACAGCCTTCTCGTCGATGGCCTCGTCGATGAGGTCGAATGACGTGATGCGGCCTTCGTTGATCTTCATCAGACCGTCACACCAGGTGTGGAGGGCATACTGGATGGTGTCGCTCTTTTCCTTTTCGGTCTGCGGACGGTGGTTGTCAGGATAGCAGCCTACCTCGGCCTTTGTGATATAGATAGCAGCAGAACGGGTGTTCTCGATTCTCAGGTAACCCTCGGTCTCGTCTGGTGCACTCTGGCTTTCAATGACGACCTTCGTCAGCTTGCCGGCCTTGAGGGTGAACTTTCCGTCGGCACCGCTGCCTTTCACCTTGTTGCCGGAGAAGGTGACCGTGTAGGAAGCGTCCTTGTCGGTCTGTGCCCAGAACGTGGTCGTATATTTGGCGCCGGGATCAACTTCGAAACTTTCGATGATACGGACATTAGCTGCCGTACCGATTTTCAGGGCGTTCGCACCGTCGTATTTGACGATCTCGGCCTTTCCCTTCTCCACGGTGCCAGTGAATTCGTCGATGGTGCTGTAATCGACTGCCTTGACTTCGGTATACTCCACTGTCACCTCGATGGGTGCCGTGAGCAGGGCCAGCCACTCGTCGGGCTGGTTGGCATTGGCCACGATAGGGCTGCCGTAAACCTCATAGTCGATCTCTTCCACATGGGAGAGGAGGTCGCTCATGTCGAGGAAGTTCATCACGCCCTTGCTGTTGATGATGCTGCCGGCCATCAGGGTGGTGCCGAAAGAGACATCGTCGCAGTTGGTGACACAGGCGGCGTGGGCCAGCTCCTGCTTGTTGAACTCCGACACCTTCATGGTGGCACCGAGCTTCAGGTTGGGATACTTCTCTCTGTCGATGTATGACTTGACGGGATCCAGATCCAGATAGGGCTCGACGTAAGACGGATCGGGCTCTGCAGTGAAATCGTCTGTGACATTATAGTCGGCACAGGATGTCAGCGCTACGCTAAATGATAAATGACAAATGATAAATGATAAACCTATCAGAAGTCTTTTTCTTACCTTGGTAATCATAATTTTTCGCTTTAGCTCAAGCATAAATGCTCAATTTTCAATTCTCAATTCTCAATTATTTAACGTATTTAGATGAGAAGAACTCTCTCTTGTTTGACTCACGGGTCTGGACGACGAGGGTATCGGTTGTGGATACCTGAATGTCGCTGCTGGCGAATTTGACATCGTAAGCCAGACGGAGGATGTCACGCTGGACAGGCTGTCCGTTGTTGCTTCCCCACTGGAAGTCCTTGTATTCCGAACGCTCTGTTCCCTTGGCGATGAATTCACCTGAGCCGGTGGCGGTCACGTCTTTGTCATCAGTGGAAATCGTACACTGATCGCCATTGAACGTGAGGATGAGGTTACACTGTATGGAAGCACCAGAGGTCTTGAATTGTACAGGGAAGATGGCCTGCGACATGTTCTTGGTCTTGATTTCGCAGATCTCGTCGTTCTGGTTCACGGGGTTCTCCTTGTAGTGCTCGGGGTCGGAGTCCACCAGCGACACGTCTCTACGGATAACGGTTGAGGAAACGCCCTTTTCCGTCACCTGGTCAATACCACGGCGGATATATTTTCCCTGCCAGGGATTCATATACTTCACGCAGTAGAGCACGTAGTCCTTTGCCAGCACATCCCAGTCCTCGGTATTCGTGCGAGAGGGATTGAGACCTTCGCGGGGAGTGCCCGAGAGAATATGGTCAATGCCTGTGACTTCCTTCATCCACAATGGGATAACATAGTAGTCTGTGATGGATTTAGGATCGTTGAAGAAGTCATCGGTGAACTGCACTTCCACATAGCCTCGGCTGTCGCCATTGTAGGGAATGGTGTTGGACAGCAGACGATAGTGGCTCGTCGGCATAGGATGCACAGGCTCGGCTGGGTTGCCGCCTTCATCGGTGAAATAGAGGTTGTCGCAGAGACTCTCGTCGACGACAATGGTCGCCACAGCGTCACGTCCGCTATAGGCTCCACCCATAGTCGCCCATATCCGGCATTTGTGCTCGTTGTCGAGCGTGTTGTCGTAGATGTCGTTGCCCAGAATCAGTGTGCGCACCGGGTTCTGGTAGGCGAAGTAGGCGGTGGTGCCTCCTTCGTAGTCGGGGAACTCCTTGTCTGCATTGTAGCAGGATGTAAGGAGACAAGGAGACAAGGAGACAAGGAGACAAGACATTACCCCTGTCGCTATCTTATTTATTCTCTTAGTAATCATAATTCTCAATTTTCAATTCTCAATTATCAATTATTCTTTACTGCCATCCCCTGTTTTGCATGAGGTTGCTCCATTTGAGCGTTTCACTCTTGGGAATCGGTCCATACCACTGATAAGGAGTGGTGAAGTTACGGGCCTCCACATCAATGACGGTGTAAGTGAGCTCGCCAGTTTCCTCGTTACGGTCAATCTGCATGCCCTTCACACCTTCGTCGATAGGCATCTGCCAGCGACGGAGGTCCCAGAAGCGCTTGTTCTCAAAGCAAAGCTCGATGCGGCGCTCGTTGCGGATCAGGTTCATCATCTTGGTCTGGTCTGTTGCACACTCTTCCAGATAGGCGTCGCCAGTTTTAAGTTCGACACCGTACTCATCGGTAGCGAGTCCGGCACGCTTACGGATGGCCATGATCACATCGTAGGCCGTGAAGCCGAAGTTTCCACCATCGACATCCGGTCCCCAGGCATCATTGGCAGCCTCTGCATAGGCGAGGAAGATCTCCGTGTAACGGATGCGCGGATAGATGTGCTGCTGCTCAATTTTCGAACTTGACAGCGGGCTGACATCCTCGCGGAGAAGTTTCTTCAGGTAATAGCCTGTACGGGTAGAGGTGCCGATATTGTTCAGGTTGTCCATCGTCTCACCCTTGCTGTTAGGATAGTTACCTGTGATGATGTCCGTCTTTCGGTACGTTTGGCCGTTATAGAGGATGTAGAGCTCAAGACGCGGGTCACGGTCTGCATAAGGATTCTGTGGATCGTAACCGGCTCTCGGATTGGTGATGGGATGACCGCTGCGCATGGGGAAGGCGTCGACGAGATTCTGCGACGGATTGATGCGACCGCTGCCATACAGCGACGGCGGGAAGTTCTCCCCCTCCTGTTCTGAGTTCTTATGACGGTCTTCACGCCAGAGGATCTCCGGCATCTCACCGCCAGCGGGTTCAAGCTTGGTGGTGTTCTTGTACCAGGTGTTACCCGTCGGGTCTAATCCTGCCACACCGCCAATGCGCTTGAGGACATTTCCGCAAAGTATGGCTGCCTCAGCAGAAGTGACACCGCTCTGTTCGCGGAATGCCGGACTGGCAGCGAGCAGGGCAATCTGTGCCTTGACAGCCTCGGCGATCCTGCCAGACAAGAGGTTGCGGGCCTTGTCGCCAAACACGAGGTTGTAATTGGAATAGTTTGCACCAAGTTCCCAATACTTGTCAGGAACCTGCTCATTGATGGTGATGTCTCCATAGTCCAACGGGAGCAGTGCCATGGCACTGTCGCAGTCGGCAAAACACTGCTGGACACATTCTGCGAAGGTAGCACGCGGCTGGTTGTAATCTGAGCTGCCGTCCTCAGCCGTCGTGAGCAGGGGCACTCCGTAGAGAACGCCATCATCGCCATAGCCTCCATGAGCCTGAAGCAGATAATAATAGAGGATGGCACGAAGGCCGAAAGCCTCACCTTTCAGACGGTCGATGAACATCTGCTGCTTGGAGGCAGAACTGGGTGCCCACTTCACGTTATCCACTTTTGAGAGGAAGAGGTTGATATACTGGATACCGTCCTTACAATTGTTCCATTTCGACATCGGGTCGTTGTCTGAAGCCCAGGTGCCTGTAGTCATAGTCAGGTAGGAACTGCTCTTCAGGTTCGTGACAGCATCGTCTGTAGCAACGTCAGTCCAGTTCCACTGGTTTCCGACATTGGTGATATATGGCAGACGGTCGTAACCATAGATCTGCAGTCCATGTGCATACTTAGACTCCTCGTACATTGCTTCCTCCTGACGGTTGTTCTCATCTGCCGGCTCGAACATATCGTCGCAGCTGACAAAAAGAGAAGTAGAGAAGGAGAGGAGTAAGTAGAATACTCTCAACGCTGCTTTATAATATCTTCTGGTAATCATAATTTTCATTATCATTTATCATTTATCATTCATCATTTAGGCCGCAGGCCGCTTAAAGAGTTACCTTAACACCGAGGTTATAGAAACGCGTCTGTGGGGCATAACCAACAGTTGTTTCCATCAACTTACGTTCCTTGGAGATTGTAAGGAGGTCGTTTCCGTTCAAATATATTGAGAGGGCCTTGACCCACTTGCCGTTAAACATTTCCTCCGGGAAATCGTAGGTCAGCTGCACCTTGCGAAGGTTGAAGCGGTCGGTGCTGTACATCCAGAATGTGGAAGCTGCTGAGTTGTTGGCCGAGTTCTGTGTGGACAGACGGGGATGGGTAGCAGTAGCTGCCGAGGCGTCAGAAGTCCAACGGTTACGGGCATTCACAGAGTACTTGGCATCGCCACTCATATAGTAGTAGCCGTTGTTCTTCATGCCATAGGCTCCGAACTGGCCATTACCCAGGATAAAGAGCGTGAAGTTCTTATACTTGAGTGTGAGGTTCACACCACAGGTGAAAGGAGAACCGTAAGTACCCGACTTGCCAAGATCCACCTGGTCTTTGCTGTCGAGGACACCGTCGCCGTTCACATCTTCGTACTTCAGATCACCGGGCTGGATGGTACCACCGATCTTCGGCGTCGGGAGTTCACTCTTCAAGGTGTACTTGCCAGTCTCTTCATTGTAATTAAAGTCGCTGGTAGAATAGAATCCCAGGCACTTGTAACCCCAGATGGCATCGATGGCACGTCCTTCCTTGTGCAGGTAGTCATATTCCACGAGTTCATCGTAAACCTTGTTCTTGGTTGTCAGATAAGTACCGACGAAACCAAGCTGGGCATATACCGGTCCGAACTGCTTCCGGGCCGTGATGCTGAAGTCAAGACCCTTGCGGTTCTGGACGTTGTTGTTGATGGCCGGCATGAACGTACCATTGTTAAGACCACCCTGCAGGTGTGAGGGGAATGTGGTCAGGTTCTGCACGATGAAGCCGTCCATATCTGTATTGAAGTAGGTAAGGTCAACGTCAAGCAGCTTGTTGAAGAACGAACTGCGCAGGCTGATAGAGAACTCCTTGCGATGGATGTAGTCGAGTGACGGGTTGCTACCCATCGTCGAATTGGTACGGTCGGTGGTAGATCCCTCGTTCCATGAGAAACCACCACCGGACGTTGTCCACAGGGCATCGTAGAGATAGTAGTACTTGTCATTATTACCGACTCTCATATAGACATCGATATCCTCGTTCAGATTGCTGTATGAGGCACTGAGCAGCAGATCATCGACGAATTTCGCCTTCATGAAATTCTCCTTGGCGATGTTCCAGCCGACGGTGAATGAAGGTGAGAGGGCGCCACGGTGACCTTCTGCCAGACGGGCGGAATGTACGGCAGCCACAGAGGCCTCTGCGAAGTAACGGCCCATATAGTCGTAACCAGCCTGGAGTCCCAGGTTGGCATTGGCATAACGGTGGTACTCGCCACTGCGTGTGGTGGTGTACATATTGGCGAGAAGCATACCAGTGATGTGATGCTTGCCGGCAAACGTGTTGTCGTAGTCGAAATGACCGTTCCAGCTGATGGTCTGGCGGTATTTGGTGTTCGACATGGCCATGTGACCTGTCACAATCTCGTCGTTCTGCTGGGTGATGCCTACGATGACATCCTCAGAATTGTAGTTACTCCATGTGGGAATGAACACAGCGTACTTGTTGTCGTAGGAGAGGCTGTAGTTGGCAGCATAGTCGATAGAGAACAGTGTCTTGAACGACAAGCCCTTCACGAAGTTGCCCATGTCATAGATGATACCGGCATCGAACTGGAACTGACGGCTCACGTCTGTTGTCTGACCACCGAAGTAGCAGTCTGCAATGGCGTTGGTCTGCGTGGCCTTCGTACCTCCGGGGAAGTACTGTCCGTCGAGCAGGTTAAGAGACTTGTGGAGGAGGGCAAGTGCCTTCGTGGCATTGGGATCCACCATGTCGATGGAAATCAGCGGGGCGGCGTTCTCCGGGAAGTTCGGACGGCCGTATTTGCCAGTATTGACCCAGTTGCCATTCTGCAGCTCTTCACCCGCAGCCTCATGCCAGAATTCACCTTTGTTCTTGTTGGCATTGTAGAACGTGGCGCTGGCGTTGGCAAAGCCCTTGATCACCTTGTTGATCACGAGGTCCACATTACCACGTACACTGAAACGGTCGGTGTAGTTCTCCTTGGCATCGCCGAAGTTGAGGAGATCCTCCACACGGTAGTAGTTGATGTTCGTGTAGAAGTGGGCGCGCTTACCACCACCCTGAATCTCCAACGTTCCTTCCAGACGGTTGTAGGCCTTGCGGACATATTCGTCTGAATAGTAGTTGACGTTCGGATAACGGTAGGGGTTGAGTCCCGAAGCATGATTGTAGATATCCTGCTGGGAATATCTCGGATCGAGACCGTCGTTCCTGCGGGCCTCGTTGTAGAGGGTCATATACTCAGCCGATCCCAGATACTCGGGGAATTCCTTCGCCACGTGGAAACCGGCGTTGGCGTTGGCCTGGATCTGAAGACCGTCCACCTTGCCACGTTTGGTGGTGATCAAGATGGCACCCTTGGCACCCTTGGAGCCATAGAGCACGACAGCCTGTGCACTCTTGAGGAAGGTGATCTGCTCGATCTCTGAGGGAAGCACATTGTTCGACGGACGCTTCACACCGTCGATGATGACGAGCGGCATGTTGCTGTTGTCATTATTGTCCAGACGGTCATTGTCCATACCCCAAAGGTTGTTGCCGTTCCATCCGCCGACAAGCCCTAACATGTCTTCAAGGCTGCCCGTCGTATAGTCCTTCTTCTGCAGCTCTTCCATGTCAACATAGGAAATGCCTCCGAGAAGCTGGTCTGCATCTACGTCGCGGAAAGCAACATGGACTTTCTTTTTCACCACGGTAGAGTCAGCGTCGTCAGCGCTCTGGGCTTGGCCCGTCAGTGGCGACACCGCCAGCATGGCAAAGAGAAATATGTTTCTTTTAATATGTTTCATATCTATATCTTTTATCATTTATCATTCATCATTTAGGCTGCAGGCCGCTTACCATCCCGGGTTCTGTGGGAAGTTTGCATACAGATAGGTGTCCTTGTCAGGAAGCGGGAACCAGTAGTGCTTGGATTCCAGACGACGGCTGATCAGATCTGCCTTGCGGAAGTTACCGATCTTGGCGTCCTTCGGATCGTGATCCTTAAACCAGGCAGCAGATTCCAGACGCTCGAACTCATGAGAGTATTTCACCGTGTAAGGAGGCTCTGTCAGGAGGAGCCAGCGCTGGAGGTCACACCAGCGGAAGCCTTCGAAGGAAAGCTCCACAGCGCGCTCACGGCGTACCTCGTCAATGAAGTGCTCCCTGGTGTCCATGCAGTTGGCTACGACATGCTCCAT
>JAEEGG010015751.1_pt1 | contig 15822 bp, 14 predicted proteins | sample 9134161 | NCBI WGS metagenome assembly JAEEGG01 (sample SAMN16246543, study PRJNA631951) | gut metagenome | biome: gut microbiome; feature: rumen; material: CR-attached | host: Bos | place: Iran: Karaj | collected 2018-10
AAAAAGTGCGATGAAAACTGCGATATAACTGAGAAAACTGCTAGAAAAACTGAGAAACTGCTTGAAAAACCACCTAATGCGTCTGCACTATTTCAGACGCATTTTTTTTGTTCATACTTTTGCGTCGAGATCTCAAAAAAGTAACTTTATGTCAAACGAATTAAAAGCAAAAAAAGTATGAAAAAAAAGGTAAAGAGCGCGAGGGCGAAGCCGATTGCGGACGGAGCGGAGACAATCTCCGGACGGCGCAGAGAAATTCTCCGGACGGCGCGGAGAAATTCTCCGGACGGCGCACGAAACGGGTCGGCGCGAACTCCGGACGGCTCGGAAACGGCTTTCGCCTTCGTCAGGAACCCTGCGGGCATCCGCATCAAGGTGTGTTGCGCATCGTGTCAGTGGAAACAGTTGACATCGAGCCTCGTCACACGCAAGTGCAGACGACTGAAGAAGAGGGTGAAGCCCCGACACTGCTGCGGTCTTTGGATAATGAGCGACGCGCTGAGAGAGCTCAAATTTAGGAATGTGGAATTTGGAATGAGGAATTTGGAATGGTCGCCTGCGGCGATGTTCAATTAAGAACTCAAGTTTCGTAAGTCGTATTTCTTTGAAGCGATAACTTCAGAAAGTTGAATTAAGAATTTAGAATTCGTCATTCAGACATCGCAGCGAAGCGAGAATCATTCAACATTCAACACTCAACATTCAACATTAAAAATTCAACATTAATAATTCAAAATTCAAAAATTTAACCTATGCAACAGATGATGTTTATCAAGGAAATGCTCCCGTTGGAGGAGATAAGTGTGACGAACCAGAAGGGTCAGCCCGATGTGCTGAAAAAGCAGACCTACGTGCTGAGCGACGGCATTAACACCATTGCCGGCGAGACGGTAGGCAACTATGCCGAGGCTGCGCAGCAGCTGAAGCTGAAGGTTGGCGGCTGGGTACAGGTGTCGCTGGAGTTCTCGGTGAATGACCGTAAGACCCAGGACGGCCGCGAATTCAAGGCTCAGCGGGTAAGAATACTTAACATTTCGCCCCTCTGGGGACATGAGGAACCTGCCGATAAGGCCTTCTAAACCTCCCAACCTCCCAACTCCCAACTCCCATTATGTGCCATTTTGAAGAAAAGACTCTGAAAATTTGTATTTAATATAATATTTATATTATATAAATACAACATATAATTTTGAATTTTTGGATAATTGAAAACATAGTTAATGGGAGTTGGGAGTTGGGAGTTGGGAGTTTCCCAAAGAATAAATAATGGAAAAACAAAAATTTTACAATTATGGAAGAAAAGATCATTCGCCCTACCACGAAGCAGGAGGCTATCAAGGGCAAGTTGCTGAAGTACCAAGGTACTGACTATTGTGAATTCCTGCCGCAGGCGCAGGGCGAGCCCCAGTATGAGGGCCTCGTCAAGACGCGCAACTCGCAGCTGAAGCGTTCAAAGGGCAAGTCGCCGAAACTAGTGGCCCACCTGACGGCCAAGGCTGAGTCGATAGACCCCTATGCCGACATGCTCGACGAGCTGGACCGTCTGTTTCCTGAGAGTAAGAAGACCGTCCAGAAGCCTCGCGGGCGCCGCCTGCTGGCTGAGCCGGAGGTGGACCTGCGCCTGAATGCTGACCAGCGTCAGCTGGAATGCCACTTCAAACTTCTTCTGGCAGGCAACGTGCGTTACACAGATTCATTATTCACCATTTTTTCAAAAATCAACTCATGTTTAGCATTCAATCAAGATTCTTTGAAGCCACTCGTCCATGCAGCCGTGACGACTTCTGGCAAATAGTGCGCTCTGACAGCGTGAAGGCCACCATCCGTGAGTGCCGCCAGCTGCTGGATGCAGGCGACCGGAAGGGCTACGACGCCAAGAAGCGCAGCCTGCCGGGACTGATCTTCATGGCTGAGATCATGCCCAACACGAGCCCCGACAAGAACGGCAACCCGCGTCCCGAGGCGCGCTGGCGCGTGCAGGAGGCAGCACGGCTGAACGGACTGGTGATGTGTGACTACGACGTGAAGGAAAACCCCACGCTGACCGACCCCTGGGGCTACTGGAAGCAGTTTATTGACCAGCACCTGTGGCTGCTGGACGAGACTGCCGAGGGTCCCACGGTGATGCTGGCTCATGTGACTCCCGGGCGCGGACTGCGCCTGGTGGTCACCGCCGACAGGCGTGTGGGTAATCTCTATGATAACGCCACGCGTATGGCGAATATCATCGGGCTGAAGAGCGACGACTCGTGCAAGGATGCCTCGCGCACGTCGTTCGCCCCGATGGCGGAAGACATTCTGTATATTAACGAAAAGATTTTTAACTATGACGATGAAGCGTATGAAAAAGCTTTTGGTGAATTGTATAGGGCTGGTGGCAGTGCCGCTGCTGGTCGCAGTAATAAACGTAGTGGTAGTCATCACACTGTCGCTAAACCATGTAGTGTTCCGGGTGGGAACGGCGGCGGCAAAGCAGAGCAACCGTCTGACGGCGTGGCTGATGGAAGTGGAGGTGCCCTGAACTACCACGGCGTTCCAATGCAGCGCATCGCTGACGCGTGGATCCTGGAGTATCCGAAGATTGAGACGCGCCACGGTAAGATGCTGGAGGCTGCTGCCGACTTCAGGTATCTGGTGGAAAGTCCTGAGGAGCTGACGCAGGCGCTGCTGATGCTGAACTGTGTGCAGCAGATCAACGAGGAACGTGGCATGAAGGAGATTGAGGATGCCGCCGACAGCGCATGGACGGGACCCAGATACAAGCGCATCCCCCAGCGCGTGCAAAAGGTGTTGATTCGTGCCGGCGTGGACGACACGAAGGATGCGCCGACGGGTAATGCCAAGGGCGAAGACGAAGAGAGGCAGCGGCAGATGAGTGCGCTGCGCATCTTCGCCCAGCGCATACGCCCCCTGCTGGCTCCGCCCTACGACACGGTGTGCGAGGGACTGGAGGACGAGAACCTGCTTTCGCATATCTTCGCTGCAGGTACCATGTTCTGCACGCTGATGACGCGCTGCACCTATACGCACTACGACGGTAAGGACCACCGCATGAATCCGCAGGCGCTGGTCATCGCCCCGCCAGCCTCGGGCAAGTCGGGTGTCGACACGCTGAACAAGCAGGTGATGGCTGCACTGCGCGCCTCAGACCAGATTTCGCGCGATGCGCTGAAGGAGTATAAGCGCAAGCGCAAGGAGCGCGCCACCAGCTCGAAGGAGCAGAAGCAGGCCGCTCTGGTGGAGCCGCAGGGCATGATCCGCGTGCTGCTGTCGAACACGTCGAACAACCAGTTCTATAAGCGTCTGATCAATGCCCGCGAGGAGGTGGGGCAGGAACTGATGTGGCTGCATGTCTACATGTTCGACTCGGAGCTGGCCTCGGCCAACAAGGCCAACGGCGGTGCCGACTGGATAGGCAAGCGCGACATGGAGCTGAAGGCCTTCGAGAACGAGGATGCCGGAAGCGACTATGCCAACGACGACTCGGTGAACGACTTCGTGCCGGTGCGCTGGAACATGGTGACCACGGGTACGGCCATCGCCCTGGCCAAGAAGTTCACGCTGGCCAACATCAACGACGGTCTGGCCACGCGTGTCGCCATTGCCCCGATGAATCCGCGTAAGTATAAGATGATAGCCCGAGGCGACAAGATGCGCAATCTGGAGCGTGAGGCACGGCTGAAGCAGTGGGGATTCTGGTTCGACCGCATGCAGGGACACCTGAACCTGGAGCGGCTGGTGGACCACGCCTACGAGCTGTGCGAGCAGAGTGCCGAAGAGGCCGAGGCCATGAAGGACGACGTGCTGGACACGCTGCGCCGCCGCGCCGTGTTCTATGCCGAGTGGTTCACCGTGCCGCGCATTGTGGCGCGCCTGCGCCGCGAAGACGATACTACGGCTCCGATAGACGAGCTGACGGTGACTGACGACGACCTGCAGTGGGCTACGGTAATGTACGATGCCGTCATCTATTGGGAGGACTACTTCTTCGGCCAGATGTTGCAGGAGTCGTGGGACAACGCCCAGCGCATCTTCCAGCCCCGCGTGCGCACCTCGCGCAATGCCCAGATCTACGGCCAGCTGCCCGAGGAGTTCACTACCAAAGAGGCAGCTATGGTGTTGGGCGGAACGGAAAAAGCTGCATCGCAACAGCTTTCCCGTTGGGTGAAGTCCGGCTATATTGAGCGCAAGGCGCAAGGGAAGTATAAGAAGCTAATCCCACAAATCGTTTAGAGTTTAGAGAATTAGAGTTTAGAGATTAGAGTTTAGAGAATTAGAGTTTAGAGAATTAAAGATTATGGCAAAACGAATGTACATTCCTGCTATGAGGCGGGACATCCTCTACCTTGTTGTAGAGAAGGCTGTGGTCGACAGCTATATCGACACCGAGAACCAGGAAGAAGTGGTAGGCCAGCTGAAGGGCTGTTTCAAGGACGATTCGGGATTCCATTTCCTGATTACGCAGCAGGGTACGCTGATATGCGACCGCCAGCTGCAGCGTCCGGCCGATGCCGCCACCTACTACAATGCCGAGGGCGTGGCCGTGGGCTACATTGTGAAGCAGGACGAAAGCGGGGCCGTCGGGAAAATCACCGCTGCCCAAGTGGCGACGGTGCGCACGGCAGTGATGGTGCTGCGACGGATATTCCCCAAAGCCACCGTGAAGGTGATCAAGAACAGCACGCTGGAGAAAGTACTGACCCCACCCCGGCCCTCCCAAGGGGAGGGGGTGGATGCTAACGCGATGTTGTAATTCGTTGAATATCAAACGCTTGCGCGTGTAAAGTCGTTTTTTGTTCTTTATTTGGGCTGTTTTTTTGGAAGCAGCCCATTTATTTTGTACCTTTGCACCTGCAATCGCGATGCAACGAGAGAACTTTAACCATTAAAAATTTAAGTTTAACCATTAAAAAATTAGTAACTATTATGGCAGTAAACAGTATTCAAATGCCCATCAACATCAAGTTGAACCAGAATGAGGCCATGTCGGCCTCCTACGGACGCTACTATCTGGAGGCAGCCACCTCGGAGGTGCTGTCGACCGAAGGTCTCGTCAACCACATCACCCACCACAACTGTGCCGTCGGCACCGAGGCTATCGCAGCCGTCATCAAGAAGCTGGGTGAGTGTATCCCCGAACTCGTGGCACAGGGCCAGCCCGTGAAGATCGACGGTCTCGGCATCTTCTATCCCACGGCAGAGAACAAGAAGAACGGCCTGCTGAAGTCGCAGCTGCTGGATTCGAAGGTGAACCCGCTGGACGCCCTGGAGGGTATCCACCTGCGTTTCCGTCCGCAGAGTGACGACCTGAACGACCTGACTTCTAAGTCGTTCCTGAAGCTGCAGGTGCAGCCCGTGATTAACCTGGTGTGCCGCGCCAAGGCCGTAGACCTGACGCCCGAGGTCACCGACAAGAGCAAGAAGAAGTGGGCTTCGCAGAAGTGCACGCTGGCCGAGTACCGCAACGCCGGTGGATTCCCCAGCATAGTCGGCGGATCATCTCCCGCAGAAAGCGCAGGCGGTTCGGGTAATTCCGAAAACAGCGGAAATGGCGAAAACACCGAAAATTCGGGTAGCGGCAGCGGCGGCTTCGAAACTGGCTCTTAATATTCTAAGGAATCTAGGAATATAGGAATTTTTAAAGTCTAAGGAGTCGAGGAGAAAGGGAGTTGTTTTTCGATCACGAATAATTATTCCTTAAATCCTAGATTCCTTAGACAAAATAAATGAGAATTATGAAAAAGAAGAGTATTTGGGAGGTTCTGCTCCGCATCATAGTGGCAGCAGGCACGGCGGCACTGACCGCCATGGGAACAACAGCATGTATGGGTTGTAGACCATTCTAATGTACCCAGAGGGATTCGAAACAACAACCCGCTGAACGACGTCGTAGAAGGATGGATGTTAGTAGATAAAAGATAAGAGATAAATACCCGCGAGTATCAAAATATGCAAAACAGTCTCAGAATATGCAAAATTTGCTTAGTGGGAACCAAAAGTCATGGTGTTTTGGAAATTATTTACTACCTTTGTGGGAGATAAAACTAAAAACACGTTTTTGCTACTACTACTACAATGATACGAAGTAAAAAAATGAAACAATGGGCAATGGCCGTTTTCCTCGTTGTCGGCAGCTTGGCAGCCTATGCCGAGGAGCATGGAGAGCCGGGCACGGCGGAGAAAACAGCCGTCGAGGTGCCCCAGTGGCTCAGGAACATCAGACTGAGCGGCTATGGCATGGTGCAGTATCAGACGACATACGAGGACGAGTATGATGAGGACGACAGTGAGAGCAGTACGTTCAACCTGCGCTTTATGCGCCTGATACTCGACGGCAAGATTGGCGACTTCGACTGGCGCACCCAGATTCAGGGGACCAACGTCAGGGGTGCCGGCGAACCGACGGTGCAGCTGCTGGACCTGTATGCCGAGTGGACGCGCTACAAGGAGCTGCGCATCCGCGCAGGACAGTTTCAGCGCCCCTTCAGTTTCGAGAGCACGATACACCCCATCTCGCACGGGTTCTTCGACCTGGCCGACGTCGTCAAGCAGTTGACGGGCTTTGGTGACCGTGCGGGCGAGCGGTCGTCGGCAGGCCGCGACATCGGCGTGCAGGTGCAGGGCGACATCCTGCCCAACAGCAAGGGCCGCGCACTGGTCCACTACCAGGTAGGGCTGTTCAATGGTGAGGGCATCAACACCAAAGACAAGGATAACCGCAAAGACCTGGCCGCAAGCCTCTGGGTGATGCCCGTCGAGGGTCTGCGCATAGGTGTTTCCGGGTGGACGGGCAGTCATGGCAAGATGATGGTGGCCGACGGCGCCGGTGGGACCACCGAGGCCAGCGTGCCGCTGAACCGCTACTGCCTCTCGGCCGAATACGACCGGAACGAGTATACGTTCCGCGCTGAATATATCCACTCGCAGGGGTGGGGCACGGGTGTCATAGGCAGCCGCACCGTGGACTACAGACTTGGCGACAAGGCCGACGGATGGTACGCGCTTGGCATGGTGCCCGTCATCAAAAATAAACTGCAGGTCAAGGCACGCTACCAGACCTATCGCGTGTCGAAGGAGTGGGGCACGTCGAAGAGCCTGTATGAGGTGGGTGTCAACTATTTCATCACCAAGAACCTGCAGCTGAACTTCGAGTATGCCCGCCTCAACGACCGCACGCGGGACAAACACAACTATAACTTAATGGACGTCCAACTGGACTTCCGCTTCTAACAACAATAATTATGATAAAAAAACATTTCATTTGGACACTCGCTGCCACCAGACTATTGGTGTTTACCACAGTTGTTTGTTGTGTAAGTGTGCTGACATCGTGTAGTAAGGACGATGAGCTTACCACTGAGGAACGGTTCGAGCAAGAAATGACTGCGGCACTGGCCGACGCACAGACATACGGGCCGCAGACCGAGGCTGTTGCCCAGGAAGTAGCCACTCGGTTCAACGGCTATGTCACCGACATCAACTACAAGACGCGCGAAAGTGCTACACGAAAGTGCAAAACCGACAACTGCTGGCCCTATGACCTGAAAGACCTGGCACGCACCACTATAGTGGCTGGATGGGACAGCACAGAAATCAAACCCGTCATCAGCTACCTGGTAGCGACGGCGACGGAGCGTGGCATCTTCGGACGCTACAAGCACCAAACCAGCGACTATGGCTATTGGGGCGACCTCGTCAACCTGAAATATGAGAAACTGATGACCGAGATTCAGGTGAAGACCTACGGCATGTTCTACGCCTCACAGGATGAAGGCTTGGTGCGCAGCGTCATCGGCGACAGCCTCTATACGGTCATTCACGACAAGACCGGCGTCGAGCCAGGACTGTCGCATTATTATTATGAGATTATGCGTGCCGACACATCCAGCGAAGCTACTATAGAATATTACAAGCAACTGGCCATCGATTATCACTATCGTTGCGACCATATAAATGACTGATAAGAATGCCAAGATTGCCGAATTGTAAAACAGCAAATGTAGCGGTGTAGCTGCGTTGCGGTGAGGTCAGTCCGACTTTTTAGTGCATAGGGGTTGAGTCTCCCTGGCGTCAGTGCAACGCCGCAATCTGCTCGGGGGTGAGCTTGCCGGAGTCGATGTAGGACTGCTTGATGGCATAGATCTTCTGCTGCAGGTCTTCGGTCATGGTGTAGTCCCATTGCTTGGCCTCTTCGGTGGTGACGCGTCGGCCTCCGTTGTTGTGGCTGTTGTCGAGGCAGTAGAACAGCATGTCGGGATGATGCTCCTCGATGTACTCGACACGGCCCTGGTACTGCGGGAAGACGGAGATGTAGGCCTCGCAAGTGACGGCACGGTTTGACTTAATCAGTCGCTCCATGCAGTTGGTGTAGCCCGTCTCGGCATCGTTATATACATAAATAAGGTGGGGGGCAAAGCCGCGCTTCTTGACTTTCAGAATCTGCAAAAAAGTTTCAGAATATGCAAAAATTGCTTGATGGAAGCCAAAAATCATGGTGTTTTGGAAATTATTCACTACCTTTGTGGGACATTAAACTAAAAACACGTTTCTGGCTACTACTATTAATGATACAAAGTAAAACAATTAAAGATAATACAATGATGAAAAAGATGATGAATTGGATGATGGCCGCCATCCTCGTAATCAGCGGCGCAACGGTGCTGACATCGTGCAGCAAGGACGATGATAAAAATAAGGTGGTTCAGCCCGTCACCAAAGAGTATTTCACGCTGTGGAACCAGTGCGAGGCGCTGACGGCACTGCAGAACTACGTCAAGGACGTGACGGATCCGAACAGTCCGAACTTCATCAAGGTGGAAGATCGCATCGCGACGTTCGACATGGACGGCACATTCGTCGGCGAACTGTACCCGACGTACTTTGAGTATAACATGCTGGAGTACCGTGCGTTGGACGACCCTGCGTATAAGAACAGCGCCCCCGAGGACGTGAGGGAGACGGCGCAGGATATTCGCGACTTCGTGCGCAACGGCAAGAAACTGCCCGACCACTTCGACATGAAGCACGCCTACGCGGCAGCCAAGGCATACAGCGGCATGACGCTCGCGCAGTTTGATGCCTACGTCAAGGCCTATGCCCAGCAGCCCGCCAACGGTTTCAGCGGCATGACCTACGGCCAGAGTTTCTATAAGCCCATGTTAGAGGTGTTCGACTACCTGAAAGACAACGGTTTTACTTATTACGTCGTCTCGGGCTCCGACCGCTTTATCTGCCGTTCGCTGGTGGAAAGCATCGGCATTGAGCCTAACCGCGTCATCGGCATGGACGTGAAACTGCACTCTACCAGTCAGGGCACGGAGGCTGGCGTCGATTATACCATGACCCAGAAGGAAGACCTTGTGCGCACCGACGAGCTCATCATCAAGAACCTGAAGACGAACAAGGTGCTGCAGATCTCGCAGGAGATAGGCAAGGTGCCCGTGCTGTCGTTCGGCAACAGCAGCGGTGACTGCGCCATGCACAACTACTGCATGGGCAATAAGACCTACAAGACCGCCACATTTATGCTCGTGGCCGACGATGATGCCCGCGACCATGCCGACCTGGCCGAGGGTGCTCGTCGTGAGGCGAAATGGCGTGAGGCGGGATACCATATTATCTCGATGAAGAATGACTTCAAGACCATCTACGGAGACGGTGTGGTGAAGACCGACTTCATTTTCCCGTAGCGACTTGCAGAATATGCAAAAAAGTTGCAGAATCTGCAAAATTTGCATATTAATAGTACTCGAGGCTTGGTTTTTTGAGAATTTTTCTCTATCTTTGCAAAAGTAAAAACCTAAAATGACATATGCAGACAAGATTTAAAAAGAATGCCAAGATTGCCGACATCGTGATTACCACTGTCGGTGGTACGCTGTCGGTGGGTGTGATGCTTTACGCCATTTTTCATTTCGGACTGGCCGAGTCGTGGCCCGAACTGGTGCTTAACCTGTTCTACATTGCCTGCCTGGCGATGATCTGGATGTACTTCTTCAACCGGCTCGACAGCCACCGGTTCAACTACTGGTGTTCCATATTAGTAGGCATCACGGTGCTGTTGCGCGACATTCTCTTTGCACCGCCTTTGGCCTTTTATGCCTTGCACCTGGTTTGCTTCTCGCTGTCGGTGCTGCTGCTCTGCACGCTGACCTATTTCTATGCCCGCAAGGATTGGAAGAGCTACTCGAAGAGCAATCTGTGGATGATCTGCGTCATCGACATGCTCATTGCCGCCCTCTACAATTTGGACATCTATCTGGAGCCTATCAACGAATACACCAATTATATGCTCACCGAAATCTGGATTCGTCCCACCATCACCTACGGACTCGTGGCCTGTTTCGTGACGGAGAGTGATGATTAATAGTAACTGTATCAAGATACGTATCAAAACATCAAACAATGAAAGCAATTTTACCTCTAAGGATGAAGGTGGCAACCCTTCTGTTGTGTCTGACAGCTGTCGTGCCAACAAAGACGTGGGCACAGGCGGAACCGTCGGAACGGCTGACGAAGCTGCACGCATTTATCAAAAGCACAGTGTATACATTTAACTATCCGACAGTCAATACCGCCGGCGAGCGCATCGTGCTCTCATCAGCACTTGTAGCCTGGACACCCGACGATGGTTACGATGGCGACAGCATCGAGAGTGTGCACATCTACAGCCACGCCACCATCGGCTCGGATGAAGAGCGGCCTTCTACAGACGGATTCTCCAAAGAGCAGCTTATGTTACAGACGCTGCCCAGACGCACCTACGGCGATTACGCTGGGGATGTGCGGGCCGACTACGTGGGACGCTGCATCATCATTGCACCCGACTATGAGGGCTTCGGCGTGACCAAGGACGTACCACATCCCTACCTGTCGCAGCGACTGACGGCGCAGCAGGTGCTCGATGGCGTCAACTACGGGCTCGACCTCTACCGCAAGCTGGCGGCAGAAAAGTCGGACGACGACCCGCTGCTGCCCATCAAGAGCGACTGGCGCACGTTTGCCATCGGCTATTCCCAGGGCGGTGCAGTGACACTGGCCTTACAACGACTGATTGAGGAGGAGGGGCTGGCAGAGTCGTTGCACTTCAAAGGCAGCATCTGCGGCGACGGTCCTTACGACCTCATAGAGACCATGCGCTACTATTTCGACGACGACGGCACCAGTTACGGTGCAGAGACAGACCACCGGAAGGGCATCTGCACCTATCCCGTGGTGGTTCCGATGATTATCAAGGGCATGTGCGCCACCCATCCTGCAATTGCTCCATACCCCATCGAGGATTACCTGTCGCAGCAACTGCTCGACACGAATGTGCTCGCCTGGATAGACAGCAAGGAATACACCACCAGCCAGATGTCGAAGATGTGGTACGACCAGTTGCAGTCGGGGTTAGACGCCGATGGCCGCCACTATTCCCCGGAGCAGATGGCAGAAATGTTCTCCTCGCCTAAAGAGGACAAGGTATCGGGACATCTCGACAAGATGTTCACCACGGCGACATTTGACTACCTGAACAACGCCGACAACCTGTCTGTTGTGCCCGCTGAGGCAGCCAACGCCCAGCAGGCCCTGCACCGCGCCCTGGCCGACAACTCGGTGGTCACGGGATGGGAGCCCCGGCACCCCATACAGTTCTACCACTCACGCAGTGACATGGTGGTGCCCTTCGGTAATTATCTGGCCTTCCGCGACGCACATCCTGACGGCGAGGGCAGCATCTACCGCATTAACGACACTTTCAGCGAAGATGACCACATGACGGCTGCCATCTCCTTTTTTGCAGAATTGTGTCTCACTGAAGGAATAGTGAATGACTTCGAGTGGATTTGCGAGACAGCAAATTCCACAGGCATTCAGATAGTTGAAAGTTCAAAGTTTAAAGTTCAAAGTTCTGACGTGTGGTACACGCTCGACGGCCTAAAACTGCAGGGTAAGCCCACGCAGAAGGGCGTATATATATATAAAGGTAAGAAAATTATTATATAAAAACATTGAAGATTATGAAAAAAATGACAAAACAGCTGTTAGTAGCAGCAGTGGCTTTAATGGCCTTCACCGCTTGTTCTGACTCCATGCTTTCTGAGTCGGGAACAGCCGACCGTGTGTTAGACAACCAGCCTATGAATACTGCCATACTGACTGATGCCAGTGGCCAGCAGGTTGCCAGTGTGTCGCCCAACGTAGGCACGTATTATCTGGACATCAAGACCGATGGCATCTGGTATATCGAGTGCGGCGACAACATGGAGTTCACTCCCACCAGGATGTTTGGTCGCGGCAGCATGCGCGTTCCGGTGATTATTGGCAACAACTGGGCCCAGCCCCGCCAGTTGACGTACAATGTGAAGTTCTTCGGCGAAAACGGTCAGCCGCTGAAGGCTACCACCCGGGCTGGCGAAGGACAGACGTTGAGCCAGGATGCACTATTAAGTCTTGACAGGTTCAAAAAGGTTATCAACTCGAACGTCTTTGTCGGCTATGGTTACAATGCTACAAAGAATCCTGTTCCCGAACTGTGTACCGGCATTCAGATTTTCGAAATGGAGACCCTCAACGGGACTGACACCCTTGTCAAGCACGACTTTGCACCGCAGACCCAGGAAGAGTACTACTATCATACCAGCGACAGCATGATGGACAAGCTGGTTGCCGTCAAGGGCAATCCCGGCGGTAACTTCGGCGCTGTCAAGCTGGGTTTGAGTGGCGACGTGAATGTCAGCCGCGTTTCGCAGAAAGGACAGACTGTCGTACAGAAGTCGCTGACGCGTTCGATGTACAGCCGTGAGCTCGCATGGGAAAAGGCTTGGTTTAACGACAATAACTACACCCATGGCTATAAGTATTACAAGAACCTTTTCATCACTCAGTTCAAGGATGCCGGTGGTGATTCCATCAAGCAGAAGGCCGCTGCCGACGAGTTCTTCAGAATCGTAGGTACCCATGTCATTACAAAATGCCTGTTAGGCTGCGAACTCAACTACCGCATGACTGTTGACGCCAAGAAGGTCTCTAAGAGCACCGATGTGAAGGCCGCCCTCGACTTCAAGTGGCAGCAGCAGATTAAGGATACTGCTCAGCTCGACTCTGCGGCCAAGGCTAAGATGGTGGAACTGATGAAGGACAGCGCGAAGTTGAAGAACTTCTTCTTCAGCGGCAATGTTCAGGTGACCGATGCCCAGTTTGACGCAGCCTCCTCTACCAAGGCCAAGGTCAAGGCTCGCGGCAATGATGTCCAGTTGGTGAACATCCTGGCCACCGGCGGCTCACTGAATTGTACCGACCTGGCGCAGTGGATGCTCGGTGCTGAGCCTGAAAAGGCTGCGATGGTAGGTATGCAGGTGCATCCTATCTACGACATCTTCAAAGCTGACGCTGACAGCGACGAGGGTAAAGCCCGCGCATATCTCATCAAATATATAGACAAGAATTTCCCGCTCGACGAAAACAAATACGGGAACGAGCTAAAGATAGACTTAAGCGACCTGAAATAAACTATGAGCAGAAGCAGATCTTACTCGGCGTTGGTGCTTGCGGCCGCCTTAGCGGCAGCATGCTCCAGCAGTGAGGATATGACAGGCAATGAGGTGACCGGCAGCGCGAGCTATGCACCGTTTACCATCCTCGGAACCCCTGCGGGCGGCGTCGTGAATACCGGCGCGTCCTATGGGGAGTACACTGCCTTCATCGATGTGCCGGGCAAGTGGTCTGTGGCAACTTCGAAGGGATTGGCTGCCGTGTATCCGTCGCGTGGCGACGGTCCGACGAAGGCTGTCGTTCAGGTGGGTGAGAACTGGGGAGCGGTGCGCGAGAATGTGCTGACGCTTACGGCCCAGAGTTCAGCCACGCGAGCCGGTGGTGCGTCGACGTATCGCGTGTCCATCGTACAGTCGGGCAGTCCCTCGCTGGACTCCATCTCGGCGGTGTTTTCCGCCAATAAAGGTGCCGGCTACAGCTATATGCCCGGCGGCGAATATTGCGACGGAGCACTGATTCAGCTGTTCAACCTCGTCACGCTCGACAGCATACAGCGTGCCACGGGAGTCAGGCTGATTTCCGACGACATATTCCCCACGACCAGCCAGGAATTCATGGTCTCGGACAGTGAGTCAGGTATCACCAAGGGTCTTATGGTCAATGCCTCTGCTGGCATGAACTTCGGTTCGGTGAAGAGCAAGGGAACGGGCAGCGGCAGCATCAGTGTCGGTGTGGGAAAAGGTCATGAGGAGAAGTCGAAGAACAAGTTCGCCCTCAAACGTTTGAAGACCACCCAGTTCACCCGTGAGATTCATTATATGAATATCATGGCGCTGCTGGAAAAGGCCACTACGCGCGAAGAGAGACAGAAACTGCTGTCACCAGGATTCCTCTCCGTTCAGGAGACATTTGCCAAGGACATTGCTGCTGCGGCAGGTAATCAGACGAAGCAGTATGAGATCTGCGACAGGTTTCTGGAACAGATAGGCCCTTGCTTCGTCAGCAAGTCGGCGATGGGCGTTTCGCTCGACTATCAGATTAGCGTTGACAGCACGCTGCTCCGCGACACCCTGGGTGTCAAGGTGGCACTCGAAGCGAGCTTCCAGACGCAGGTGAAGAATAAGTCTGCAGGCGGTGAGGTGACGTTCGATATTGGCGTTTCCAAGGAAGCCAAAGAGTTGAAGTCGAAGACCACGGCCACCGTCAAGGTGCGTGGTGGCGATGTGAGCAAGGTGTGTATCCTGATCACCGGCGGCCAGTTGGATGAAAGCGACATCACGGCATGGCAGAACAGTTGCAGTCCCACCCGTGCCGTCATGGTTGACATGGCGCTGGTTCCCATCTATGCGCTCATTGCCGATGCGACTGCCCGTGAAGTGTTGACGAACTATTTTAGTTTGAAATTAGGATCGTGAAAACGTCTATGCGTGAATAACCAAAGTGTATCAGATGAACCGTTTATACTATTATCTCCTTCTGGTCGGCGTTCTTGGCCTGGCTTCCTGTAGCAGTGATGACGATACTGTTTCAGACCTGAACCGTAAGGCCTCCACAGTCTTTCGGGCCATGAGGGCTGCAGCACAGAATGTGCAAGACGCTGACTCATTGAAGATGTCTGGTACGGAGTCAGGGCTTGTGGGGGGCTATGTGTCCCGGCTGCTGGCACCTCCAGGCTTTGAGCGTGGCGTGGGATATACCTATGCCATGGGTGCCGAGTATCTGGAAGGAGTGGCATTTAATATTTTCAACCTCAACTATCTGGACTCCATCCAGTATGTCAAGAAGCTGAACCTCGTCAGCGATGATTATACACCGTATAGTGAGGAACAGGTCATCACTGGTGAGACACGCAGTGCCGTGTCCAAGCAGTTGGCACTGTCGGCGAGCGTGGGCGTGAACTTCATTGTGGCCGATATCAAGGTGACGGGTAATTACTCTATGGGAAGCGTGCAGGAGAGTCAGTCGGTGTTTGCCATGAAGCGCACCAAGCGAGTGGCATACAGCCGTGACCTCCAGTACAAGAATATCATCATGTACTACAAGGAGACAGGTGACAGTATGGTCTTTGCGCCTGGCTTCTATGCTGACTGGAAGTTGCTGGAAGGCAACAACACCGATCAGGCCGAGGTGAGCAACCAGATGGTGCTCAACTTCGTGAACAAATGGGGTAGGGGTTTCGTGGCCCGTTCCTTCATGGGCGGCGTGCTGGAATATACCTTACAGATAGACAAGTCAGCCCTCAGCTCGAACATGAGTGTCGGTATGGCGCTCGAAGCCAGCGTGGGCATCATCGGTGGTGTCGAGCAGTCATCGAGCACGAAGACCGAGCAGTTTCAGAAGATCTCA
>JAEEGG010015757.1_pt1 | contig 15819 bp, 13 predicted proteins | sample 9134161 | NCBI WGS metagenome assembly JAEEGG01 (sample SAMN16246543, study PRJNA631951) | gut metagenome | biome: gut microbiome; feature: rumen; material: CR-attached | host: Bos | place: Iran: Karaj | collected 2018-10
TTTTCTACAAATTCATCTAACATTTTGTCATTATAATCAAAGTCGCTAATAGCCAATGTTCTAATTTTTCCCATTTTTACAGCTTTTTCCATGTCTTTCCAAGCTCCAAAGTAATCACCAGCAGGTTGATGCAAATAAAGAGTATCTATGTAATCAAGCTGTAATCTTTCTAACATCTTATCTATAGCCTTCAAAGTTACACCTTCTCCATATTCAGTAGGCCATATTTTACTAGTAACCCAAATCTCACTTCTTGGAATTCCAGATTCTTTAATAGCTTTACCTACACCTCGTTCATCCTGATAAGCATGGGCGGTGTCTATATGTCTGTAGCCTGCTTTTAATGCTGTTAAAACAGAATTATAACATATTTCGTCAGAACCTTGTAAGAAAGTTCCAATACCAAATTGAGGCATATTTAATCCATTATTAAGTTTTAACATTGGTATATTCTTCCTTTCGTTATTACCCTTAAGATTTTCACTAAATAAAGAAGTTGTAATAAAACCAAATAGAATAAGTAATAATAATTTTTTCATTGGAATCTCCTCATTTATCTTTGATAATTAAATAATAGCTAGAAAAAAATAACTATGTAATGACATAAAATTTGCTAGTGCAAAATAAGCGACATTATGCTAAATTATGTTTATTATTTATTCTAATGATGGTGAAATGATGCGTAAAATAAGCAACGAAAATGATTTAAGAATACAAAAGACAAAAAATGCTATTAAACAAAACTTAAAGCAAATGATTTGCGAAATGCCTTACGAAAAAATTACCGTAAAAGAACTCGCCAAACGAGCACAGATTAACAGAAATACCTTTTACCTTCATTACGATATAATTGATGATGTTTTACTTGAACTCCAAATAGAATATTCTACCAAATACATGGAATTGGTTAAAAACTATAATTTTATTGACAATCAGGCTGAAATAATTCGATGTTTTTTTGAATTTAACGAAAATCAAGATGAGTTTTTCCAAAAAATTACTTGTGATGATAGATTTGATTATATTCGTCATAGAATGCAAAATGAAGTTATGAAAAAAACAGAAGGCAAAACTTCCAAAAAATATGATTTAAACCAATATATAAACAATATAATTTCTGCCTATAATCTTACAACTTTGAATTTATACCGACAGTGGGTCAGTGATGGCAGGAAAATACCGATGGAACAGATGATTAAACTTGCAATAATTCTTTTATCTGAAGGGATTTCAGGGTTAAAGAAACAGCATAATTTTAAATAAATACTGCACCTATGCCAGCATTAACGGCATAAATGCGGTATTTATTATTTTAATAATCAATCTATTTAAATTTTTATAGATTAATTCGCTTTTATTTTAATAATCCTAATTGGAGGAAAATACCGATCATACCTTCGGCCGCTATGTCTTTTGTAAATTTACCATTTTCATTTATATAATAAAAATTCATAAAACTTACACTAATATTTTTTCCTGTTGCTTTTGCTCCCATAAATTCACCATCATGAGTGCCTGTTAAAGTCCAATTTACAGCAACTTTTTCATTATCTGCAACCATATCTTTAATATGCCATTGAACATTTGAAAAACCTTTTCTCATCCAATGAACTAATGATAAGTAGCCTTTTCCACCACAAAGAGGTTCTGGACTTGCTGGAGTCAAAAATGTAGCATCATTCGCTATGAGCTCATCAGCTAATTTATTATCAGCAGTATTAATCATAGTTTCAAACTTTTTCATTAAGTTTTTATTACGTTCTATTAATTCCATATGGTTAGACCTACTTTATATGATTTTTTAAAGTTTAATTATAACATAAAAACCATCAAAACCAATCTCCACTTTATTGCCTATAAATGCAGTAATATGCGTAATCCTCTTTTAAAAATTTTCAAATGCCAATCAAAAGAGTGTTTTACAATATCTAAATCTAGGAAACAATAGTCTTCTCGAATCATCTAATTTTTAAGTTCTTTATCAAAAATTTTAACCCTTTTTAAAAGTGCAACCTAGTTAAGGTATTAGCATAAATCAGTCATATTTTTTTTCTATATCTAGTTATTTAAAATAACAATTTGATATAACAAGATTTTACTATTAAAATTATATTTGTAATAGATACAGTTTTTCAATTCTAAGTTTCTTGGTAAATATTTATAGAGATTAGAGAAAAGAGATGAGAGATGAGAGAATTGTTTAGATTACAAGCTAAGAATACTTGGTTATTTATAACGACGGTCCAAATGTTTTGTAAAAAAGGAGATTTTTTTATGAGAAAAAGCAGTATTATTGTTTCAGCTATTAGTTTGGTTACAGCAGCACTTTTGCTGTCATCTGCCTGTATTGCAGAAGCTCGTCATAAAAACAAAAGAGAAAACCAAACAATTAAAATGACAAAAGAATGGGATAAAACTTTCCCTAAAAGCGACAAAGTTGAACATAGCAAAGTAACTTTCCGCAACAGGTATGGTTTTACACTGGCAGCCGATATGTATGTTCCCAAAAATAAAAATGGGAAATTGCCAGCAATAGCTGTTAGCGGACCTTTCGGAGCAGTAAAAGAACAATGTTCAGGACTTTATGCACAGACATTAGCTGAAAAAGGCTTTTTAACTATAGCTTTCGACCCTTCTTTTACAGGTGAAAGTTCAGGAGAACCCAGATATATGGCTTCACCCGATATAAATACCGAAGATTTTCAAGCCGCTGTTGATTTCTTGTCTGTAAATGAAAAAGTAGACCCAGAACGTATTGGAATATTAGGTATTTGCGGTTGGGGTGGAATGGCTATTAATGCAGCGGCCTTAGACACTAGAATTAAAGCTACAGTAGCTTCAACTATGTATGATATGACAAGAGTTAATGCTAATGGGTACTTTGATAGCGAAAATAGCGAAGAAAAACGTCATGAAAGGAAAGTTGCCCTTAATGCACAGCGTATAGCAGATTATAAAAATGGGAATTATAAACTAGGCGGTGGAGTTGTAGACCCATTACCAGCAGATGCACCATTTTTCGTAAAAGATTACTATGATTATTACAAAACCAAACGAGGTTATCATAAGCGTTCTTTAAATTCTAACAGTGGTTGGAATGTCACTGGTTGTATATCATTTATTAATCAGCCTATCTTGAAATACAGCAATGAAATAAGAAGTGCAGTTCTGATTATGCACGGTGAAAAGGCTCATTCCTGCTATTTCAGCAAAGATGCTTATGATAATATGATAAAAGACAGCAAGTATACTGATAATAAAGAATTAATGATTATACCTGATTTGGTGCACACAGATCTTTATGACGGTGCAGGGAAAAACCTTATTCCGTTCGATAAATTAGCTGAATTTTATAACAAATATTTGAAATGATTGAAATTCTATTGAATTAAGTTTTTATTGTAGTTGGTATTTGTTGTTTTTATTGTTGAAAACCACAAAACCAACTACAACGATTACTAATAAAAATAGATTGCCACGCCTCTGCAATGACAAGCTTTTTAGATTGTCGTCCTTATATTATCTAAAAAATAAATATTAACATCGTAATAAACTCTGTAACAGGAATCGTAGCCCAAACTCCAATTATACCGAAATACTTTGATAGCAAATATAATAATGGCACTACGAATAAAATAGCTCTACATAGCGACAACATAAAAGATTTACCTGATTTAGCCTTAGAAGCTAATATTGATGTAGTTATCATATTAGCACCCATAAAAATAAGACAAATATAATAAACTTTTATTCCTACATCAGCTATAGAAGTTAATTCCAAATTATTAGAGCTGTTAAAAACATTTATTATTTCCTTGGAAAAAATATAAAATAAAGTGTATGCCAACAGACTCATAGAGGTAGTAGTAATATAAGCATATTTGCAGACTTGATTAACTTCTTCTTTTTTATCAGCTCCGAAATTAAAACTGATCAAAGGCTGGATACCTTGAGCAACACCTGTAAACATTGCAGCTACGACTAAAGCTATATTCGCAATTATACTATAAGCAGCTATTCCAATATTACCAGATAATTCTAATATTTTAAAATTAAAACAGGCCATAACAACACCAGTAGATACTTCTGTAACGAATGATGGAAAGCCTAAGCAACATATATCTACAATCTTTTTTATTTTAAGTTTTGATATTTCTAATTTGAAAATCTTTTTATAAAAAATAAAATAATAAAACTGTATGATAATAGCAAGGCAGGGAGTTAAACCTGAAGCCAACGCTGCTCCCTTGTTTCCCCATTTAAAATAATAAATAAATATAATATCCAGGAAAAGATTACTGAAGCTACTGGCCAAACCTGCAATCATTGCTATTTTGGGGAAACCCACAGCTCTTGAAATGCTCATAAAAAGTTGATTTACAATTAGAGCCCAGGCGAACATAAAAATAACACCAATATAATCGGTTGCATATTTTATCAGGTTTTTATCTGCACCCATTATTTTGGCTATTGGTTGAGTGTAAATATATCCCAAAATGCTGATAACAACACCAATAACTAAAGCTATTACGGAACCTTGAAAAATTATTTCTCGTGCTTCTTTAAATCTGTTTTCGCCACATAAAATAGAATATCTAATAGAAGTTCCCAAGCCAATCATTATACCTATAGCACAAATTAAAGAAAAAAAAGGCAAAACAAGGTTTAAACCAGAAAGAGCATCCGTTCCAATTCCATTAGCGATAAAAAACGTGTCACAGAGCACATAAACAGAGACTCCGAGCATTGAAAGCACATTAAGTGATACGTATTTTATATATTCTTTTAACATTTTTTAGTTTTATATAAGTTTTTGATATATTATATAAAAATCACTCTATAAGCAATAAATTTGAGGTATAAACATGTTCCGCCCAATGCGAAGATTTAAACAGCAATTATCTGATGAAGAATGCGAAGAAATATTAAACAATTGTTCATCAGGTGTTCTTGCTGTTATCGGAGATAACGGCTACCCTTATGCAGTGCCTTTAAGTTATGTTTATTTAAATAATAAAATCTATTTTCATTGCGCAAAGGAAGGGCACAAAGTAGATGCAATAAACAATAATGATAAAGTTTCTTTTTGTGTGGTAGCAAAGGATGAAGTTGTTTCCGAAGAACTGACTACTTATTTTAAAAGCGTTATTATATTTGGGAAAGCCAAAAAGCTAGATGGTGAAGAATTAAGAAATGCTGCCATTCAATTAGGGCTTAAATACTACAACAATAAAGATGCAGTGAATAAAGAAGTTGAAAAAGCTTTTGCCAGAATGGCTTGTTACGAAATAAACATAGAACATATTACTGGCAAACAAGCTAAGGAACTTATGAATAAGCATTAATATCTTATTTTAACAATCACCATTTGAGGCTGTGCTAAAACTAGTAATTTGATGAAAAATTATTATTTATTTGTTTGTCGCCTACCATTGTCATAAACGTAATTCTTTCAGGGCTAAAGCCCATACGAATTACTTTTTATGACAAATGTGTAGGCAATCAGCCTAAAGTCTTAGCGATTTTTTCTAGTTCTTCACGAATCTTGATGTGCTGTGGGCAAACTCTTTCGCAAGCACCGCACTTCACACATTCAGCAGCTTTTTTCTTGCCGTGCATACTAACAAGCCAGCCTTCCTGATGCTTGGCTTGATCAAGATTATTGTAAAGAGTATAAATATTCATGGCTGTAAACGAGCCTGAAATGCCAATATCCATTGGGCAAACCTTAGCACAGTAATTACATGTAGTGCAAGGAATAAGCGGTATCTTTGCCATTTCCTGACGTGCTGTCATTATGGTTTTTCTCTGCTCGTCTGTAAGCCCCTTGAAACCTTTCATATAAGAGAGATTGTCTTTCATCTGCTCAATGTTGCTCATACCAGACAGAACAACCATAACGCCTTCCAAGTCTGCGACATATCTGATTGCCCAAGAAGCAAAAGAAGCCTTTGGGTCAGCTTTTTGGAAAACATCTTTCACGCTTTGTGGTGGATTGGCTAATAAACCGCCTTTCACTGGTTCCATAACGATAATAGGTTTGTTATATTTTCTTGCAACTTCATAAATTTTACGAGACTGAATTGATGGGCTTTCCCAGTCAGCATAATTTAACTGTAATTGAACGAATTCAGCTTCTGGATGAGCTTTAAATATTTCTTCCAATTCTTCTGCTGTTGAGTGGAAAGAGAACCCTAAATGCTTGATTAGGCCTTTTGCTTTGAGTTCTTTTGCCCAGTTCCACAAATCAAAGTCTTCAAAGAATTTTGTTCTTGATTCGCCAAGATTGTGTAGCAGATAAAAATCAATGTAACCAGCTCCAGTTCTCTTTAAGGAAGTTTCAAACTGTGCTATAGCATCTTCTTTTGTTTTACAGCCTATCCAAGCTGCATTTTTAGTTGCAAGCTGGAATTTTTCACGAGGGTATCTTTCAACTAGTGCCTGTCTTATTGCGTCTTCGCTGCCAGGATAAGCCCAAGCTGTGTCAAAATATGTAAAACCAGCTTCTAGAAAAGCATCTACCATTTGTTTTGTTTGTTCAACATCTATTTCGTCGGTTTTTGTATCTTTAACTCTTGGAAGTCTCATCAAACCGAAGCCTAGCAATGACTTAGAAAGAGGTTCAAATTTAGATTTTTCACTAGAAATCATAGTTTCACCTTTCTTATTGTTTGATTCTTGTGCAGAAAGTTTTGCTAAAGGACTCAAAGCAGCTACAGTAAGAGCATTTTTTATAAAATCTCGTCTTTTCATTCATTTCTCCTATTACTTTTTGATTATGTCTACTACTTCTCCAATGTACATTCTGTGGAAAGAATATTCTAGTCCGTTATTTCTGGTTTTATCATAATATTTCATTGATTCAGCAGGAAAACGTTCCATAATCATGTCATCATAATATATCTTTTTGCACAGGAAAGTTGTTTCTGCTTCTTCGTAAGTAACTGATTTTTCAAGGAATTTTGGAGTTAATCCTGATTCTTTTACCTTATCGCAGTCCCTGCCTGATTTTGAGCCCATAACGGCTAAGGCTTTTCTGTTTTCTTCAGGGTAAAAACTGACTGTAAAATAATCGCTATCATTCATGAATTTATATGTGTAGCGAGTGGGTTTTACATATACTGTGATGACTGGCTTGCCCCAGAGTGTACCCATCCCACCCCAGCCAATAGTCATTGAATTAAAAGAATCTTTTGTTCCAGCGGTAAGTAATGCCCATTTTTCGCCAAATAGTGAAAATATTTCTGTTTGAAATTCCATCTTGTCTCCTTTATTGTTTTCGGCTTGCAAAAGGCCAAATAAGCCAGATACGATTATAAACAACAAAGCTATAAAAAACACTTTTTTCATTTTTCAATTTCCCTTTCTTTTTTTATATTACTTCAAATATGAAAAATTTTGCAATAACCCTAAAAACTCAAATCAAAAGTCAAAAAGATTACGCTCTATGTAAAGATTTAAATTTATCTTTAGCTCATCATAATTTCAAAGATGTTGTAAAATGTGTAGGCAATTAGCACAATTTAATTTGGACTTAAAAATAAGTTTCTGCACAGCCTCACGTAATGACGAATCTAGAAACTAAGTTTATCGATATTTATATGCCAAAGGAATAATTATTCTAGATTAGATAGGCTTTACAATTTTCTCAAAGCGAAAAAAGTAATCTCCGCCAACCATATCATCAGGAGAATTAGGATCTTTATGGTGAGAATCGTAAAATTCCACAGCATGAAAACCTAAGCAATTGATGTAAAAATGAATATTTCTTTTTTCAAAATATGGTGTGAATGTTTCCCAAACTATTGTTTCAGGATAGATTAATTCTATTTCATTCCATAACTTTTTGCCTATTCCTTTACTTTGAGAACCATATTTAACATAAAGAAACTCAAGATGATTGTGCTGTGTTTTTTCATCTATATTTACAATAGCTCCACCGAGAATTTCTCCATCAACTACTGCTTTAAAAGCTACTGAACCTTCTTTATTCAAGGATTTTTCTATATCTTTATCTTTTAATATTTTCTCATTTATTTTACCGAATTCATTTTCTGCACCTTTTTGGAAAGCTTCTTGCATATCCTTTTTAAATTGGCTTAAGTCCTTTTCTTTAACAGGTAGAACAATAACTTTCATTAAGAAGACTCCTTCACAAATCAGTATTTCATTTAATTTAAATAGTGAATTGTAACACAAATATTGAATATAGTTAAAGAGAAGCGCTGTTGTTATTGTTGAAGCTAATTAAACTTAATGCTATAATTATAAGTATTGGAGGGTATTTTTATGGCAAAGGTGACTGAAAAAAAGTTAGTTTCATTTGACTGGGCGGTTAAACGTCTGCTTAGAAGCAAAGCTAATTTTGAAGTTCTAGAAGGTTTCCTTTCCGAACTTCTTTTTGAAGACATAAAAATACTCGAGGTGCTTGAAAGCGAAAGCAACAAAGATAACGAAAGAGACAAATACAACCGGGTCGATATAAAGGTAAAAAATGCAAAAGGTGAATTGCTTATTATAGAAGTTCAAGTAAATAACGAAATTGATTTCTTCCACAGAATTCTTTTCGCCACTTCTAAAGCAATATGCGAACATCTTGATGAGGGAGACGAGTATTCCAAGGTAGTCAAAGTAATTTCTATAAATATTCTGTATTTTGATTTGGGCGAAGGAAATGACTATATTTATAAAGGTAAAACCCAGTTCAGAAGTTTCCATGACCACGAAGAACTACTAAAGCTTAGTAAAAATCAGATGGAAAAATTCAATAAGGTTTATCCTGGCGATATTTACCCTGAATACTACATTATAAAGGTCAACAACTTTGATGACGTAGCAAAAAGCACCTTAGATGAGTGGATATATCTTTTCAAGAATTCAGCAATTAAATCTAATTTTAAAGCTAAAGGCATAAAAAAAGCCGGCAGAGTTCTAGACAAATTAAGAATGACCAAAGAAGAACGTCAGGCTTATGATGACTATATTGATACTAGGAGATATAATAAGGGTGTCTTTGAAACAGCTTTAGGTGATAAAATCAGAAAACTAGAAGATGAGCATTCCAAGGAACTTAAAAAGATAGACGATAAACTAAAAGAAAGAGATAGCCAGCTTCAAGAAAGAGATAGCCAGCTTCAAGAAAGAGATAGCCAGCTTCAAGAAAGAGATAGCCAGCTTCAAGAAAAAGATAGCCAGCTTCAAGAAAAAGATAGCCAGCTTCAAGAAAAAGATAGCCAGCTTCAAGAAAAGGATAGCCAGCTTCAAGAAAAGGATAGCCAGCTTCAAGAAGAAAAAAACAAGCTTCAAGCATTAGCTAAACTTTTATTAGAAAATGGCGTTTCAAAAGAGCAAATTCTAGCTCAAACAGGTATTAAATTGTAGATTTTTTATAAAGGTCCATTAAAATGACTTACCTCAAACCACTTTCAGAAAATTCACTTGAAAAAAAATATAAAGAATCTGGTTTAAATGGGGAAGCACGTTTATTTCTTCATGATTTCTTTGCTGCTTGTGCAAATCTCTATGGATTTATTGAATTGCAAGATGCATGGTCTGTCTATAAAAATTTGAAGAATGTGCCAAAACTACGTAAACAGGACTTCCTTGCTTTTTCTTCAATAGTTCGGCGTGAAACTCAGCCTTACTTTGTTTTTGAAATAGAAGAACTGTATTCTGAGGGAAAAAATAACGATTTTGAAAGACATATTGTTAACAAAGAATTGATTAGTGAAGGTTATGGTAAGTTTGGTTTACTTTATTTATTAATGGAACAGATTGATAAACCCTATAATATTCCAGATAATTTTCTTTCTTATGCAAAACCTGTTCCGTCAGCAGAAGAAAAGGCATTGCTAAATTTTCTTTCTAATTTAACCACTACAACAGACAAATGTGTACCAAATTATGGAGAGTCTATCCCAAATATTCATAAAGGGAAAAAGTTAGATTCTTTTTCTTTTATGAATGCATTAGAAAGATTTAATGTCGAATATGAAAAGCGTCCATCATTCCGTTCAGCATTAATTGCAGAATATTCTGTTTCAGAAGCAGAAAAAATTTTGAATTCATTTAAAAGAGAAGAACATATAGGAACATTCAACGTAGTGAAATTAATGCAAAAAATTGTTGATGAATTAAATGAGGTTGGGGTAGAGTTTTCCAAAAAACAACTAGAAAAATTATTTCAACTTGTTGTCAAGTATAACAACAACAGTCGTTTATGGCATTTATCGGGCTGGAAACCCATAGAACTCTCTGATTTCTATCGTAATAAAAAAGGACCTGCAGCTATCGCTTTTGGCGAAGGTTATCAAAAGGCATTTGCAGAAGGCTTAATTGATAAAGAAGAATTAATTAGAAAAATTCGTGAAGCTGGTTTGGACGTGATAGAGTAACAATAATGATTGTCTATTAAACATAATTAAAGCCAATAAACCCATTAAAAATATGCTTATTAATTTTTTTTAGATAGCATTTAAATTGATTTGCCTAGATTATAAGCGATTTCTGGGAATTCGGAGGCTTCAATCATTGAGCGAGTGCCGCTGCCAACAGCTAAAACTTTGCCACAGATTACTGTATCGTCCAGTCGGACGAGGATTATATTAGATTCTATTCCTAGGGCGACGTTAGTCGCCCTAGGTTATTAATGTAGCGACTTCCAGTCGCTATATCCTCTTCTCCCTAAGCCCTTCTCCCTGTACCCTAATTCCTTGAAATTCTCTTACTTAATTCATCGAATAAAAGTTTGGCTACATGACTGAAAGTCTGATGTTTACGCCAGATAATAAACATTTCTGCTTTTGGTGTGTTCTTTAATGGCCGGAATGTCAGTTCACTGCTTTTACTTGTATCAATAATTTTATCCAAGATCAAAGCATATACAACCATATTCATACAAAAATCGTGTTAATAATTGCAAAGTTCATATGAAAAATATCATTATAGACTCGATAATCATATAAATATGTAATAATATTTAAAGTAACTAACTGAACAAAAGATCAAGGGAATTATTTTGTATGACTCTTTATTGACCACTACCAGATTCAAGTATTTTTGTCATTTGGCTGTCTTTTGCTATTTTATTGATATTTGGATTGGTTTTTGCACCTTTATTAATAAGAAATAAAGCCATTTCATGCTGATTATTCTTAACAGCATAAAAGAGTGGGGTATTTCCCTTCTCGGTTTCTTGATTAACGGTTAAACCTTTTGACATTGCTTCTTTAGCTAATTCAATATTCCCGTTTTTAGCAGCGAAATGGAGAACTGTTTCCCCTAAATTTAATTCTTCTAGAATATCTTCATCATCAATTACATCAAAAACATCATCTTCCAGGTTAAGTATTACTTCGCCCCATTCATTTTTATTATTTCTTGATTTTATATAACGTAAGTGAAAAAGAACATCTCTATCTGCTCTTCTACGATTAGTATAAACCCTATATGGATGTCCAACAGTATATGTTAATTCCGTATCTAGTTTACAATTTTTGTTTTCGAGAATCTTTATGCATTTTGGGCTATTTTTATCTGCAGCATAAAGAATTAGAGGCATATAATTAATTCGCCAGAAATTGAGTTCGAAATCTGTATTCAATATTTCTTGTAATAGTTTTGAATAATCTTTGTCTAAGGCGATTTTAACAAAGAATAATTTTGCCACATCCAATGAGCTTCTATTGTCCCATGAATTTGAGTTAAACTGCTTATTAAAGTTATTTAGTTTGATAAATTCTTGAGTCAAAGTATTTTCATCCATTTTTAGGAAATCTTTTCTTAATTCAAGAAGCTTATCTGTATTGGAGGTTATGCGGTTACCGTATATTTTATTAAATTCATCCTGCTTTAACTTGTTTAAAAATGCATCAAGTCTTTTATTATCTGAAGCGGAAGGAGTGTGTTTTGATTTTTTCAATTTTCTAACAGTGGGTATGTAATCTAACTGTTCTTCTGGATCTTCAAAATCATAATGGCTCATGTATTCCTGAGTAAGCCGGGATTTCGGATTAATGTCTTTTAATTCTTCGTATTCTTGAAAACAATCGGGTTCACATATTTCACGAGGTGTTTTACCTTCTTTATTCTTTTTAGAAAAATCTAATATATAAGCGTAAAGATAGTTTCTTTTGGTTTTACCTTTGAAAACTGTTTTAATTTTATCTTTAAAAGAGTAAAAGATATCTAACATTTCTTTGTTAGGTGCATATTTTGCTATATAATGTAAAGGAGTATTACCATCTTCATCTGGTTGGTTGATGGATGCTCCCTCGTCTAAAAGAATCTTAGCTAATTCTACATTATTATTTAACACAGCTAAGTGTAGGGGAGACTGCTTTTTAGAATTGGTCAAATCTGGGTTCACATCCCATATAAGTTTCTTAATGTAATCAATATCATTGTCATTAATAGCTGAAAATAATCTTTGTTGTTGTTCAGATAATATCTTTTTATTATATTCTGGATTTTCGTTTTCAGATTCAGGGTTAGCACCAAGTTTTAACAATTCTGTTTCAGAACGGCTTAAGTTTTTATATCTTGCGAACAGAATAGGAGTGTTTCCATCAATATCTTTCTGATTAATATCTGCTCCTTTTCTTACTAGATTACCAAGAAAGTTATTATTGCTGGCTTTTATAGCATAAAATAAAGGATTCATCTTTTTATTATTTATGAAATTCGCATTTGCATCATGATTGAGTAGAGCTTTATAGTATTCTATATCTTTGTTTTCTACAGCATAAAATAAAGGTGTATTGCCGAATTTATCTGGAATATTTACATCATAGTCTAGTTTTAATAGATATTTTAAAAGGTCTAATCTTTTGAACATTACAGCATAATGTAAAGCATTGCGACCGTTTATGGAATCTCTGCAGTTTTTACAGTCAAAAGTATCGACAAACAGTTTTAAGGTTCTAAGGCTACCATGCTTTATAATAAGTAATGGGGCTGGTTCTCCGTCATAAGACATTTTTGACAAATCTTCATTACAATCTATAAGAGTTTTTAATGACTTATAATCATTATGCTTTATATAGTCATATACTTCTTCCCATTTTTTATTTTCTGATTCGAAGTTTAAATCATATTGGTCTTCTGTTTTTGTATTATGAATAATAAATTTAAGAATATCTCTGTTATTGGTATATTCACAATAATCTGGTTGTATTTCAGCTCCATTTTCTGCAAATAATTTAATTAAATCTAAAAATCCATTTTTAATTGCTAAGACAATTGGGGTTGTTCCATCTGATGAAGTCTTATTAATAGGTATTCCTGCTTCAATAGCAATTTTTGCAATGTTTATATTCCCAATAACTGCTGAAGCATGCAATAAATTATAACCGTCATCTATTCGCTCAGATTTTAGATTTGCACCATGTTTAATCAAAACATTTAAGAATTCTTCTTTCTCTGGATTCACAAGACTACATACTGAACTTACAACAAAAGAATTAAGAGAGATAGTATTTGTAGCCTTAGTATACTTTGGGGCAAATCCATTTGTTAATACTGTATCTAGTAATTTATGCTTGTACCCCATTTTGCATATATAAATCACTGTGTCTCTAGCCTTATCAGGGGTAATTGGTTTTTCTCTATCGTAATAATTATAATCATGTATTAAACTATCTTTAACTTCTTCTATTAGCTGTTCTTCATTAAATGAATAGTATTTGAAAATATCTTTATCTGGTTTATTTTCTACTTGTTTAGGGCTGGAAACAGTCTTTTTATTTGAGATTTTGTCGGTTTCTGGTTGGGGTTGTGAAACAGTCGGATTATTAGTTGTTTTTTCTATTTCTTTTTCTTTAGGAAGTATATTTTCTACGATATCATTTTGTTCTTTTTGAAAATCTTTATTTATCTTATTTTCCCTAGTTTCTAAAAAAGAGCTTGAATAATTAACGAAAAATATAAAGAAGCCACCAATACAAACTAAAAGTAGTGGGCCGACTATTTTTGTTAAGATACTTTTATTCTTAGATGGCTCTGATTTATAGGAGTAATCGTCAAATTCAGAATTCTCAAAAGGACTATTATCCTCTTCAATGTTGCCATAATCATCCGTGTTATGTTTTATTACTTCATTATTATGAGTATTTCTATATGTGTTGTCATAATCTCTATTATACATAAATATTCTCTAGGGTTATCTTAGAATCATTTCTTTAATATTATATTAAAACAAATACAAATTAAAAGCTTTTTCTTCTCATTCTTGTTTTATTATAAGTTGAAGATTATAATTCATTTTACAAATTCGGAGGCTTTTATAATGAAAAATATGTTCTATAAATCTCTATTAGCTATATTTTTGATAATTTCTCTCTGCTTTCTCACTGCCTGCGGTGGTGGAGGCGGAGGCAGTACACCACCAACAACTGCAAATGTTAGAGTTAATGTTCTCGCTAGTTTGTTCAATATTCCTGCTGAAACAGCAAGATTAAATAAACTTCCTAACAAGCTTATAGTTAGCGCAACTCCTTATGATAATGGCACCGAAATTAAAGATAAAAAAACAATAAGTGTGGAAGCTACTTATAAAGATGATGATACTTATAGAGCTGAATTAAAAGGATTAAGTACAAGTTTTGAATATAGGTTTTCAGTTATATATAATGAAATAGAATTGTTAAAAAACCATGCTAGTGTTGCTAGTATAACTAACGATGCTTCTTTCTATGTTAATATACGCACATCTTTAAAAACTTTGGCTTATGAAAAATGGGTTAATAACAATACTTCAGGAAACAAAAGTTTCAAAACCTTTATGAATGAAGCAGCAAAAGCTAATTTAAAGGAAGATAGAGATTTTGAAGTAGTTTTCCCTTATACTACTTATAATGAAAATCTTACTAAGATTATTAAAGGGCAGGAATCTTCTTTGCCAAAGGCTGACGATGTTGATATAAGTATGATTCCTGTTACTAGTGAATCTAGCTTTATTCAAGAAGATGATCTGCCTACTGCTGAATCATTAGAAAATGTAAATGTAGTTTTATTAGAAAACAAAGACTTACAAATCGAATCAATCAAGAATGTTGCTAAATTTTTTATAGATTATCTAAATGGTAAAATATCTGAAAATTCTTCCTCTAGATTAAGTGGAAGTGAATATTTGAGAGCTTCACTAACTCAGAATTTCACAGGAAAAGACATTATAGTTTTGAGTGGAATTAGTGCTAGCAATATAAAAGATGGCTATATAATAAATCACCCAGACACTTTTGATACTTTTAAGAAAAGAATCAAATATGAAAAAAATATTATTGATAGAAATGGCTTGGATTTTCTTATAGTAGATGCAGGTGCTTACAATATAGGTTTCTATAATTCCTGGACTTATGATGTTTGGGAAGGAAAGAATATAAGAATACTTTCATATTTTGCTATAGATAAATCAAAAACAGAAATTAAGGGTACTGCTTATATTATAAGTAAAGATTGTATAACTTTCTGTTTCAGAGTTACCAAAGATGGCATTGAAGGGAAAACCTTCAAGAATGATTTATATGATATTCATTATCAGAGTTCCAATGCAGGTTTGATTGCTGATGTTCTTGGTAATAGTGAGGAACTAAAATACGGTGATGAATGAGTCATAATTTTTAATTATTAGCATTTAATGTTAAACACGCCAAGCTCAGGTTGCATGGCGTGTCTTTTATTTATAAATTTCATTCAATATTTGAAAAGAATATATTAAATTTCCGTTAATTATTTGGGCTTTTTAGGTATTGGAAGCTCATCTACCATAGAATCAAATAATTCTTTTAAAAATTCTTTATTTTCTATGTCTTCAACCAAAAG
>JAEEGG010015761.1_pt1 | contig 15818 bp, 23 predicted proteins | sample 9134161 | NCBI WGS metagenome assembly JAEEGG01 (sample SAMN16246543, study PRJNA631951) | gut metagenome | biome: gut microbiome; feature: rumen; material: CR-attached | host: Bos | place: Iran: Karaj | collected 2018-10
AGCAGAGGCCCGAAAATTTTAGCAACTGCGTAATGTATAGTCGCCGCTTCAAAAACCCCGGTGAATAAGTAATACCAGAAGCCCTCGATCTGCATGTTTTCGTTGCAAATGAGACCAAGGTAAATCAGCATATACAGGCCAACCAGCAGCTGGACGATCCGTCTGGCATGTTTATAGTTTCTGATGAACAGGAAAATCCCGAGAGATACAGACAGACCAATGTAGCTGAAATTGAAGAGATAAAAAACGTTATCCTTCGTAAGCCATAAAGTAATTGCGACCGTTTCAAATATTATAAACATTAGAATAGGTGCCAAGTATTTCTTCAAGTCATCACCTCCATCTGCTATCTTTCATAACATCTGAATCACAGCTTCAACCCAATCACAAAAATATCCATATCGCAAACTCAACCCTCTGACATCTGAATCGGCAACTCAACCCTCCGAACATTTCCGTTGATATGTTTCCACAGAGCCATTTTGCGATCATTTCCACATGTCGCCGCCGATGGTCAAATCTCCGAAAAGTCCATAAATCAAGCACTTTTTCGGCGGTCAATCCTTAGCCCTTGACATCAATACTACCGTCTCGACGTGTGGACCGGAGGCTGTTTAGGAAACATTTAAAAAAATCCGCTATTTCCAAGGGTTTCAGCCTTTTTCTGCGCGCTAAATATCCATATCGTAAACTCAGTTAAGTAGGCTATTTTTGCTTTTTGGAGCTATATTTCGTGCTCTTTCGCTGCCTTGCACCAGATTCGGTTATAACAATATTACTTCGTTTTGCACGGGCCTCCTGCGCGGCGCGGAATACGTCTTCTGTAATAATCGGCGGGTGGCTGTCCTTCATCTCAAACATCTGTCCTTCAGTCACAGAGTCTTCCAGGCGCACAGTTCCTATGTATTTCTCGTTTGAGAGCAGTCTGTCAACTGACCTCTTGCTCCACTGTTTTTTTCCCGTAGGGGAGGGAATCTTCTGTTTGGCCAGTTTCTTTATGATCCCCAATATGCTTGATCCGGAAATGTACCAACCGTATATATCACGTACCACTTGTGCCTGTGTTGGATCTACTATGAGATTCCCATCATCGTCCTTCACATACCCATATACGCGCTTGCGGTAATTCCCGGATGTGCCGTTCAAAGCTCGGTTCCTAAGTCCTATGCGAATGTTCATGCTTCTGGTCTCGTTCTCTGCCTGTGCAAATGATTCAACAACAGAAATGAGTAGATCATCAGCTACTACATCTGTATCAAGACCATCCTCATCAAATATGACACGGACTCCGGCGTCTTTTAGCCTTCTAAGTGCCTCGAGTGTATCAACGGTATCTCTTCCAAACCGGCTGATGCTTTTTGTAAGGATTACGGATAAATGATGTGCCTCTGCTTCATGAATCATACGCTCAAATTCTCTGCGCGGTTTCTCTCCCTTTGCAGAGGCTATATCTATAAATGTATCGGTCAGCTTCCATTGTTCGACATTGGCCACCGCTCTTGTTAGTCCTGATATTTGCGCTGCAAGGCTATTTAGTTGGTTCTTTTCTCCGCTACTAACCCTGCAGTAGATGCCAACATTCATACCCGGATCAGTTCTTTTCGCAGGTATATACCATATCTTTGGGCTCACTGTACCGTCTCCTTTTACTTGGTTTTAGTCTAATTATCTTAAAAAATATAATCAATGTACGGTAGTCTATTATCATTCTTTTAACGTCTTATAACACAAGATATATGGGATAATCTGCCATTCATACACTATATATTGTGTGACATCAATACTACCGTCTCAACGTGCTGTGTCCGGGGGAACATATCGAAGGGATGAATTGAGTCGTAGGTATATCCGTATTCTGAGAATGCGGCGATGTCCTTAGCCTGTGTTTCGGGATTGCAGCTTATATAAACGATTTTTTTCGGTGAAAGCTTTGCAATTACGTCAACAGTTTCATCTCCCAGACCTTTTCTTGGAGGATCGGCTATTACCGTGTCGGGGTGTCCGCCGCATTTTTCAACTATTTTAAGCGTTTCCGCAGCGTCCTCGGCAAAAAATTCCGCATTGTCTATGCCGTTTATTTGTGCATTCCTTTTCGCGTCCTGAATAGCTTCTTCAACGATCTCGATTCCCACAACACGCTTTGCGCCTGCCTTTGCCGCAAGCAGAGAGATCGTTCCGATACCGCAGTAAAGGTCAAGCACCGTCTCCTCTGGACGTATTTCCGCGAGGGAGAGGGCAAATTTATAGAGATTTTCGGTCTGACGGCTGTTTATCTGATAAAACGCCCGCGGGCTTATTTCGTATTTTACGCCGCAAAGAGTATCGGTTATTCTTTCTTTCCCGCGTATGAGTCTGAAATTCCTTCCGAGTACCGTATTGCCGCGTGTTGTGTTCTCGTTTATATAAACGCTTGTCGCTCCCGTCTTTTCCATTATTTCAGCAAATTCTTCCTCATACGGCAGCTTTTTCCCGTTTATAACGGCACAGACGCATATTTCGCCCGTATTTTTCGCCTTTCTTAAATAAAGCTGACGGAAAACCCCTCGTCCGTCCTGCTCGTTATATGGTGTAATGCCTTTTTCCTTTACATATTTCTCTGCGGCGGAGAGATAAGCCGCAAAATCAGCGTCCTGAAGAAAACACTCGTTGTTTTCTACGTTTCTGTGGCTCGCTCTTGCATAAAAGCCGAATTTCCCGTTTGCGGACAACGGGCAGATGACCTTGTTTCGATATTTTTCCGTTTCGGGAGAGGGGACGGTCGGCAAAGGGTCCGGAAAATCATGCAGATGACGTTTATAGGCGTTTATAACGGACTTTCTCTTTATTTCGAGCTCTGCGGAATATTTCATATTGAGGTATACGCATCCGCCGCACTTCTCAAACGTGCTGCACGGCGCGTCTGTTCTGTTTTTTGACGATGTGATAATTCTTTCAATGGTCCCGTAGGCAAAGTTTTTTTCGGTTTTTACGATTCGGCAAAGGACCGTGTCTCCCGGAATTGCATTGTGAACGAAGATGATGAAATTGTCTGTTTCTTTGTCGGAATATCCGCCGACTCCGAGTCCGGCAAAGCTGACGTCTGTTATTTCCAATGTTATAATGTCGTTTTTCTTTATCATAATTCCGGAAAACATCCCTCTTGCGATAATTTATGATTAATTATAATATGTTTTTTATGATATGTCAAGCACGGACCGAAGGTTGCGATTTGTGATTTTTGCGTGAAAAAGACGAAAATCCGTTGACAGAACCGCATGGATTGTGTTATAATGACTGATAGTGATGTTTAGGCGTAAAAGAATATGCTTTTTCCGCAAATTAACTCTTCCGGCAACAAAGAAGGCTGTTTGTTCTCTGAAGGGGTGTTGCGGTGTCTTTTGTTGTGTTTTTGAAATCATGACCTTAAATATATTAAATAGTCACAGGAGGTAAATAATTGAAAAAAATTGATAAAATAAGAATCATTCCGCTCGGCGGACTTAACGAAATAGGAAAGAATCTCACGCTTATTGAATGCGGAAAGGATATAATAGCCATTGACTGCGGCCTTGCTTTCCCCGATGAAGAAATGCCGGGCGTAGATTACGTTATTCCCGATATGCAGTATATCATAAAAAACAGCGACCGCTTCCGCGCGATATTCATCACGCACGGACATGAAGACCATATCGGTGCAATTCCCTATCTTCTTCGCGATATCAACGTTCCTATCTACGCCACAAGGCTTACCGTTGGTATCATACAGAATAAGCTTAAAGAATTCAATCTCGATAAAGAGGCTGAGCTTATAGAGGTCCGCGCAGGACAGACCGTGGAGCTTGATACTCTTAGCGTAGAGTTTATACACGTCAATCACTCGATCGCCGATGCTACCGCAATTGCGCTTCATACGCCGTGCGGCACGATACTGCATATGGGAGACTTCAAGATCGACGTTACTCCCGTTGACGGCGAAATGATAGACCTTACCCGTATCGGACAGCTCGGAAGCGAGGGAGTAGAGCTTCTGATGATGGAATCGACGAACGTAGCGCGTCCCGGTTTCACCATGAGCGAGCTGAAAGTCCGCGATTCGCTGCGCAACATATTCATGAAAGCGATGAACAAGCGGATAATAATCGCAACGTTTTCTTCCAACGTTCACAGGGTTCAGTCGATAATAAATCTTGCCGCGGAATTTCACAGAAAAGTTGCCGTAAGCGGCAGAAGCATGGTAAACGTAATAGAAGTGGCAAATCAGCTCGGCTACATGTCTATTCCGGACAGAGTGCTTGTGGATATAGACGACGTAAACAACTATCCGCCCGAAAAAGTTGTTATAATCACAACAGGCAGCCAGGGCGAGCCGATGTCCGCGCTTTACAGAATGGCATATTCCGATCATAAGATAGTTGAGATAAACAACCGTGATCTTGTCATTATTTCAGCAACCGCAATACCCGGCAACGAAAAGCTCGTCAACAGAGTCGTAAACGAGCTTTACCGCTCCGGCGCTACCGTAGTTGACGATTCTCTTGCGGAAGTCCACGTTTCAGGCCACGCATGCCAGGAGGACCTGAAGCTTATTTTCGGGCTTGTAAAGCCAAAATACTTTATACCTGTCCACGGAGAATACAGACATCTAAAACGTCATGAAGAGCTCGCGCTTTCTCTCGGGATCCCGTCAAAAAACATAGTTGTCGCGGATATCGGCGATATAGTTGAAATGAGCGATGACGGTATAAAGAAGATAGGCACCGTTCCTTCAGGAAAAATACTCGTTGACGGACTCGGAGTAGGGGACGTGGGCAACGTTGTGCTGCGTGACAGAAAGCATCTTTCTCAGGACGGACTTATACTGATCGTTGCAGTTGTTGACGAATATACTCTTACCGTCATGCCCGATCCCGAAGTCATTTCACGAGGCTTCGTTTATGCTAAGGAAAACGAGAATATCGTTGACAGAATAAAAAACATCACCGTTAAGGTCGTTGAGCATTGCGCATCGGAAGGCTACGACGAGTGGGTATTCAACGCTAAAACACGGCTTAAGGACGAAGTGTCGAAATACGTTTCGGAGCAGACAAAACGTAAACCGATGATAATTCCCGTAATTAAAGTTATCTGATTGATTAAGGAGCGCATTTTTATGGATTATACTCTGATACCGCCGGTAAAGACGATCAATGCGAACGGCGAAGAAAAGATCTGCTTTTATGATTTTTCTCCGTCAATGTCTCTTCAGGCGCATTGCAGGACCGAAGACATACTTTCAGATTTTGCCATCGAGCTTAAAGGCGAAAAGCTTATAAAGGCGGAAACCGATGCTTCTCTTGAAAAAGACGGATATAAAATAGATATTGCCGAAAACGAAATAAAAATCATCGGTCAGTGCGACGCCGCAATCCATTACGGTTTTTGCACCCTTGTTCAGCTCGCACTTCTCAATGACGGATATATTCCCGCAGGCAGTATTTCCGACAGCCCCGATATTCATTTCAGAGCGGTATCGGACGATATTTCAAGAGGACAGATCTCAACGGTCGACGGTTTCAAATCAATTATCAGACGCATTTCGTATTTTAAATATAACGTCTATATGCCGTATATCGAAGATACATTCCGTTTTGAGTTCTGCCCGGACTTCGGCAAATATTCCGACCCAGTCCCGGCTTCAGAATGGCATGAGATATGCGAATACGCCGCGGGCTTCGGAGTATCGGTCCGCCCGATAATAAATCTTATCGGACATTGGGATAAAAACAGCAAACTTTACGATTTCAGAGATATGATGCTGCGTAACGGAGACAGTGTAACAGACGTTCTTGACGTAACAAAAAAGGAAGTCCGTAGTTTCGTCTGCAAAATGCTTGACGAGATCGTAGACGCTTTCGGCAGGGGCGTGATCCATGCGGGCGGAGATGAGGTCGCTGATATAAAGAAGGTTTTCGGAAGTGAAAAAGGCGGCAGGATCTACGTTGAATATTTCAACTGGCTTTCGGAAGAACTTAAAAAACGCGGCTGCACGCTTATGATGTATGGCGATATGTTCCTTCAGCCTTACGGTGACTACGGCTTTGATTTCGATCTCGTTCATACGCTGAACGAAGATATCACGGTCATCGCGTGGGACTATGCGCTGCGCGACAGCTACTCGTCCGTTCGTTTCTCCCAAAGCGGTCACAAATTCGGCATATCTTCCGGAACATGGTCATGGTCACGCTTTATCCCGCAGCTTGAAGTATCATTCGGCAATTCAAAACAGTTTATCGCTCAAACAAGAGGCATGACCGATATTTTCGTTCTTTCAGGCTGGAATGACGGCGGATGCTGCCTCAGGGAGGAAATGATGCCCGGTATCGCAGCAGGCGGAGCTTTTGCATGGCATTACGACGATTCCATCACCTTCGAACGCTTTCTCAGATCTTTCAATAAAATGTATTACGGTTACGGTCCCGACGTCAGCGACGCGATCAAGACCGTTTATGACTATGACAAGCATTTCAACCTTGACAGCGTTTATGACTATGCGGAGATAGGCGGAATACTTTTCAGAGAATTCTGGAAGGATGCAAGAAAGCCTACAAACGAGCAGTATGACCTTGCAGAGCACTGCTCTGAGCTTATTACCGTAATAGGCGAGGCGGAGGAAGTGCTCAAAGAAAACAAACCGCTCCGTTTCAAGCAGACTTACGACGCATTTATGTTTGATATAAGAAGACTTATGTGGACTCTGATGCGAATCTGCGTCATACCGTCGGTCGCTTTTGAAAGCAGAGAAGAGGCAAAAAGCATCGTGGACGACCTTATAGCTCTTTCCGAGGAGTTTGAGCTTATCAAGAAGGAAAACAGACGTCTGTGGATGCGACTTAACCGCCAGAGCGAATGGAACTATCTTGAATCAAAGTATATCGATACAGAGCAGTCCCTTTATTCACTTATTCGTTATTGTAAATACGGCAAAAACCTCAGTCTTGAAAAGTATATATGATCGGAAAGATCTCCGTTTTTATAAAAAAAGACGGAGATCTTGCTTTATGGCCGAAAGTTTACAAAATGTTCATAATAGAATTTCAAAAAACCTATTGCATTTCAGGCTTCGCTGTGGTATAATACCCAAGCATGGCAATTTATGGCAATGATCCCGGAGGTTGCCGCCCGGCTTTGAAACCGGTCGGGTAATTCCGGGGGAGCGACAATCCGATTTGAAATTGGATGATACCGAATTTTGCTGATGTAGTCGCATTTCGATCGACTGTACGTTAAAGGACCGGCTTCCCGGTTACTAACGGAGACCGCACTTCGTGTCTACCTCTCAGCGCCCGAGTGTTTTCGGAACAGCTTGCCCTGTCCGAAATTTTTTGCGGTCAAATCCGGAAACACACGGCAGAGTGTTCGGTTTTTCATCGCCGCCAAATCAATCAAAAAGAAATTCATCAGGAGGCGAAATTATGGCAGATAACAAAAACAAAATCAGAATCAGACTCAAATCTTACGATCATAAACTCATCGACCGCGCGTCAGAGAAGATCGTTGAGACCGCCAAGAGATTCGGCGCAGAAGTTTCCGGTCCCGTACCCCTTCCCACGGATAAGGAAATCATCACCATTCTCCGCGCTGTTCACAAGTATAAAGATGCCCGTGAGCAGTTTGAGATGAGAACGCACAAACGCGTTATCGATGTTATCAGACCCTCGCAGAAAGCTGTAGATGCTCTCGTAGGCATTGAACTTCCCGCAGGCGTAGACATTGAAATCAAATTCTAATTTACAATATAAATAACCACGGCACGCCATGCAGGTCACGTTGGTACTTGACCAACCAATAACCGAAAGGAGATTCATTTAATGGAAAAAGGCATTATCGGCAGAAAAATCGGTATGACTCAGCTTTTCACAGAAAACGGCAACGTCATTCCGGTAACCGTTCTTGAAGTCGGTCCCTGTCCGGTCGTTCAGAAAAAAACCGTAGAAAACGACGGTTACGATGCGGTTCAGCTCGGCTTTGAAGACATTCGTGAAAAACTCGTTGTTAAGCCCCTTAAAGGGCACTTCGACAAAGCGCAGGTCGCTTATAAGAGAGTTCTCAAAGAATTTACTCTCGACAACAGCGCAGACATTAAAGTAGGAGATATCCTTAAAGCGGAAGTTTTCGCCAACGGCGATAAAGTTGACGTTACGGGTATTTCAAAAGGTAAAGGATACCAGGGCACCATCAAGCGCCACGGTTTCCATACAGGTCCTATGGCACACGGTTCGGGATATCACAGACACCAGGGTTCTATGGGCGCAAACACCGACCCCTCCAGAGTTATGAAGGGCAAAGGAATGCCGGGTCACATGGGCAGCGAACAGATCACTATCCAGAACCTCACAGTTGTTAAAGTCGATGCTGAAAACAACCTTATTGCTATAAAGGGCGCAGTTCCCGGCCCCAACGGCGGTCTGATAATCGTTAAATCCGCCGTTAAGAAACAGGCTTAAGAAGGGAGGATAAACAATGGCTAACGTTAAAGTATACGATATGACCGGTAAAGAGACCGGCACGCTTGAATTGAACGACAGCATATTCGGCGTTGAAGTCAATGTCTCTCTTCTTCATGAAGCGGTCAAAAACTACCTCGCAAATCAGCGTCAGGGTACCCAGAATACCAAAACCAGAACAGAAGTTCGCGGCGGCGGCAAGAAACCGTTCAGACAGAAGGGTACCGGCAGAGCAAGACAGGGCTCCATCAGAGCTCCGCAGTGGTATCACGGCGGCGTAGCGCTCGGTCCCAAACCCAGAAGCTACAGATATTCCATGAACAAGAAAGCAAAGAGAGGCGCCATGAAGAGCGCGTTCTCCTGCAAGGTTCAGGAAGGCAAATTCATCGTTCTCGACGCTCTCAGCTTCGAACAGGCTAAAACCAAAAACATGGTAGCCGTTCTCAAAGCCCTCAACGTTGCGGATAAATCGCTCGTTGTTCTTCCCGCTCCCGATGTCAACGTCGTAAGAAGCGCAAAGAACATCCCCGGCGTAAAAACTCTTTATGTAAACACTCTCAATGTTTACGATATTATGAACCATGACAACTTCATCGTAACAAAAGAAGCTGTTCAGAAAATCGAGGAGGTGTACGTATAATGAAATTCGCTCAGGATATCATTTTGAAACCGGTTATCACCGAACACAGCATGAACATTATGCGTAGCCAGCGCAAATATACCTTCGTAGTTGCTCAGGATGCAAACAAGATCGAGATAAAAAACGCCGTTGAAGAAATATTCAAGGTTAAAGTATCCGACGTAAACACCATGCATCTTTCTGGCAAAAACAGAAGAAGAGGACTTACCTCCGGTAAGACCGCGAAAGCCAAGAGAGCTATCGTCACCCTTACCGAGGATTCCAAGACAATCGAATTCTTCGATAGCTTAATGTAAAGGAGTGCTGAGTTAATATGGCTATAAAATCATACAAACCGACAACTCCTTCAAGGAGAACCATGACGGTTTCCACTTTCGAAGAGATCACCAAAAAGACTCCCGAAAAATCACTTCTCACCGTTCTCAAAAAGAACGCAGGCCGTAACAGCTACGGTAAGATCACCGTCCGTCATAAAGGCGGCGGAAACCGCAGAAAATACAGAATCATCGATTTCAAGAGAAACAGACTTGACGAGCAGGCCAACGTAATCGCCATCGAATACGATCCCAACAGATCCGCAAACATCGCTCTTGTTGAATATTCCGACGGAGAACGCAACTACATAATCGCTCCTGAAGGACTCAACGTAGGCGACGTTGTCGAAGCAGGCGAAAAGGCCGACATCAAACCCGGCAACTGCCTCTTTATCGAAAAGATCCCTGTTGGTACTTTCATTCACAACATCGAGCTCTACCCCGGCAAAGGCGCTCAGCTCGCCCGTTCCGCAGGTATCGGCGCTCAGCTTATGGCTAAGGAAAACGGCTTCGCTCAGGTCCGTCTTCCCTCTGGTGAAGTTCGTATGGTCCGTCTCAACTGCAAAGCCACAATCGGCATCGTAGGCAACAGCGACCATGAAAACGTATCTCTCGGTAAAGCCGGAAGAAAACGTCATATGGGTATTCGTCCGACGGTCCGCGGTTCTGTCATGAACCCCAACGACCACCCTCACGGCGGCGGCGAAGGCAAATCTCCTATCGGTCGTCCGGGCCCTGTTACCCCCTGGGGTAAACCCGCTCTCGGATACAAGACCCGTAAGAAGAATAAGTCCAACAAATATATCGTAAAGAGAAGAAAGGATAAATAGGAGGTGCCATAAATGAGCAGAAGTGTTAAAAAAGGCCCGTACGTCGAACTTTCGCTTATGAAAAAAGTTCTCGAAATGAATGAAAAAGGCGAAAAAAGAGTTGTAAAAACATGGTCCAGAGCATCCACTATTTTCCCTGAATTCGTAGGACATACGTTTGCCGTTCACGACGGAAAAAAGCATGTCCCCGTATATGTAACAGAGGATATGGTCGGCCATAAGCTCGGCGAATTCGCTCCGACCCGTGTATTCAGAGGCCATTCAGGTTCCAAGGCCTCCAATACAGCGAAGTAAGGCACAGGAGGTTAAGTAAAGATAATGGAAGCAAAAGCTTATCTGAGAGATCTTCGCATCACTCCCCGCAAAGTGAAGATAGTTCTCGATCTCATAAGAAATAAACCCGTCTCTACGGCGGCAGCTATCCTTCAGAACACTCCGAAGGCCGCAAGTGAACCCGTATTAAAGCTTCTCAGAAGCTGTGTTGCCAACGCTGAAAACAATTTCAGTATGGACGTTGAAAAACTCTACGTTAAAACCTGCTTTGTAGGTCCTGCAAGAGTTATGAAACGCCGTATGGAAAGAGCAAAAGGCAGCGCCGATATATACCGCAAGAGATCTTCTCACATAACGATGATCCTCGCGGAAAAGGAATAAGGGAGGACAGACATGGGACAAAAAGTTAATCCTCACGGCCTCCGTGTAGGTATAATCCGCAACTGGGACTCCCGCTGGTTTGCTCGCGATGACAAATTCGGCGACATCCTTGTTCAGGATAACAAAATCAGAAAATTCATCAAAAAAGAAATGTACACTGCAGGAATTCCCAAGATCGAGATCGAACGTAATTCCGAAGACCGTATTAAAATCTACATCCACTGCGCTAGACCCGGCATCGTAACCGGTAAGGGCGGCCAGGAAGTTGAAAAGCTTCGCAAAAACGTTGAAAAAATGGTCGGCAAACGCGTTTACATCACAATCGTTGAAGTAAAACGCCCCGAACTCAACGCTCAGCTCGTAGCTGAAAGGATCGCTTCCGATCTCGAAAAGAGAACAGCGTTCAGAAGAGCTACAAGAACCGCTATAGACAGAACCATGAAAATGGGCGCTAAGGGTATCAAAACAATGGTATCCGGACGTCTGGGCGGCGCTGAAATCGCACGTTGCGAACATTTCCATGAAGGAACTATTCCCCTTCAGACACTCAGAGCAGATATCGACTACGGTTTTGCCGAAGCTCATACAACTTACGGCAGAATCGGCGTAAAAGTATGGATCTATAAAGGTGAAGTTCTCGCTTCAAACAAAAGAACGGAAGTAAAGGAGGAAAACCGCCGTGTTAATGCCAAAAAGAACAAAATATAGACGTGTACAGCGTGGACGTCTTAAAGGAAAGGCTACAAGGGGCAACAAGCTTTCCAGCGGTTCCTACGGTCTTGTTTCCCTCGAACCCGCATGGATCACAAGCAACCAGATCGAAGCTGCCCGTATCGCTATGACAAGATACATCAAAAGAGGCGGTAAAGTCTGGATCAAAATATTCCCCGATAAGCCTATCACCGAAAAGCCCGCCGAGACTCGAATGGGTTCCGGTAAAGGTTCTCCCGAATATTGGGTAGCGGTTGTAAAACCCGGCCGTATTATGTTTGAGATGGACGGAATATCCGAAGATGTTGCAAAGGAAGCTATGCGTCTCGCATCCTATAAACTTCCGGTAAAATGCAAATTCATCAAAAAATCCGATGAGGCTACCGAAGCCGGAGGTGACGCATAATGAAAGCTAAGGAAATCAGAGAAATGTCCGTTTCCGAACTCGAAGCAAAACTTAAAGATCTTAAAGCAGAGCTTTTCAATCTTCGTTTTCAGCATGCGACCAAACAGCTCGACAACCCCATGGTAATCGCTTCTGTAAAGAAAGACATCGCCAGAGTAAAGACGATCCTTCATCAGAAGCAGGCTGTCTGATAGGAGGACGGAACAATGGAAAGAAATCTCAGAAAAACAAGAGTGGGCACAGTTGTCTCCGATAAAATGGACAAAACCATTGTTGTCGCTATCAGAGAGAATATCAGACACCCCCTCTATGCAAAGGTTATAAGAAGAACCTATAAACTTAAAGCGCACGATGAAAACAACGAGTGCAATATCGGCGACAAAGTCGAAGTTATGGAAACAAGACCTCTCTCCAAAGATAAGAGATGGCGCCTTGTTTCGATCATCGAAAAAGCCAAATAATGCAGTAAAGGAGTACCAGTTATGATTCAACAGCAAACCTTTCTGCAGGTAGCCGACAATACAGGTGCAAAAGAGCTTATGTGCATTCGTGTTTTGGGCGGCACCGGCAGAAAATATGCCAATATCGGCGATGTTATAGTCGCTGCTGTTAAGAAAGCTTCCCCCGGCGGAATCGTTAAAAAAGGCGAAGTTGTCAGAGCCGTAGTGGTAAGAAGCGTTCGCGGTCTCCGCAGAGCAGACGGCAGCTATATCAAATTCGACGAAAACGCAGCAGTTATCCTTAAAGATAAAGAAGATAAAAACCCCAAGGGCACCCGTATCTTTGGCCCCGTAGCAAGAGAGCTCCGCGATAAAGAATATACAAAGATTCTTTCGCTCGCTCCCGAAGTACTGTAAAGGAGGAGCTTGAATAATGAAAACGCTTCATATCAAAAAAGGCGATACCGTTCAGGTTATCTCCGGCAACAGCAAGGGACAGAAGGGCAAGGTCCTCGAAGTTTCCCCCTCCGAAGGCAAAGCGATCGTTGAAGGCGTTCACATCGTTACAAAACATGTGAAACCCCGCGGTCCTCAGCAGCAGGGCGGACTTGTAAAAACTCCGGGTCCCCTTTATGTAAGCAAGCTTATGATCGTGTGCAGCAAATGCGGCAAACCCACCAGAGTAGGTTACCGTATAGAAGCAGACGGCACAAAGGTCAGATACTGCAAGCATTGCAAAGAGAGCATATAACGGAGGAACAGATAAATGGCAAGATTAAAAGATTTTTATAAAGATGAAGTTGCTCCTGCTCTTATGAAGAAATTCGAATATAAGAGTTCGATGCAGATTCCCGAGATCAAAAAGGTTGTCATCAACGTTGCCTGCGGCGATGCTAAAGACAACAGCAAGATCATCGACTCCGTATCCAACGACCTCGGCATAATCACCGGTCAGAAACCGGTCGTATGTAAAGCCCGCAAGTCTGTTGCTAACTTCAAGATCCGTAAGGGTATGCCCATCGGCGTTAAAGTTACCCTCCGCGGCGACAGAATGTATGAATTCATCGACAGACTTTTCTCCGTTGCTCTTCCCCGTGTCCGCGACTTCCGCGGCATCAACGCCAACGCTTTTGACGGCAGAGGAAATTATTCCCTCGGCATCAAAGAACAGCTCATATTCCCCGAAATCGAATATGATAAGATCGATAAAGTCAGAGGCATGGATATTATGTTCGTAACGAGCGCTACCAAAGACGAAGAAGCAAAAGAGCTTCTCACTCTCATGGGCGCACCGTTTGCTAAGTGATTCAGGAGGAACGGAAATGGCTAAAACTTCAATGAAGATAAAACAGCAGAGAGCTCCTAAATTCTCTGTAAGGGCTTACAACAGATGCAAAATCTGCGGAAGACCCCACGGTTATCTCAGAAAATACGGTATATGCCGAATTTGCTTCCGTGAGCTCGCCTATAAGGGCGAAATCCCCGGAGTCAAAAAGGCAAGCTGGTAATAACACAGACAGGAGGATTGCATAATGCATATTACAGACCCTATTGCCGATATGTTGACCCGTATCCGCAACGCAAACGATGCAAAACATGAAACTGTTGATATCCCCGCTTCCAATATGAAGAAGCAGATAGCTCAGATTCTTGTTGATGAAGGCTATATCAAGTCTTACAATGTTGTGGACGATGGAAAACAGGACATCATTAAGGTCATCCTTAAATACGGTCCCAACAAATCCAAGGTCATCCGCGGCATGAAGAGAGTTTCCAAACCCGGCCTTCGCATCTACGTCGGTTCCGACGAGATACCCAAGGTTATGAGAGGTCTCGGCGTTGCCATTGTCTCCACGTCTAAAGGTGTTATGACCGACAAGGCGGCAAGAAAAGAGAACGTTGGCGGCGAAGTCCTCGCGTTCGTTTGGTAAAGAGAGGAATTAACAATGTCAAGAATTGGTAGAAAGACAATAAATATACCCGCCGGCGTAGACGTATCGATAGCCGACGATAATACAATAACCGTAAAGGGCGCAAAAGAGACCCTTACCCGCAAACTTCATCATGATATGAAGGTCGATATCGAAGGAATGCAGATCCACGTATCCCGTCCTTCCGACGACAAGCTTCACAGAAGCCTTCACGGCCTCACAAGAACGCTTATTGCCAACATGATCGAAGGCGTAACCCACGGTTATTCAAAATCACTCGAAATACAGGGCGTAGGTTACAAGGTAGTTAAAGAAGGATCCAAGATCGTTCTTACCATAGGCTACTCTCACCCCGTTGTTTTTGAGGAAGTCCCCGGCATTACACTTGAAGTTCCCAATGCAAACACCATCGTAGTTAAAGGACCCGACAAACAGATGGTTGGCCAGTTTGCAGCAGAGATCCGCGATAAGAAACCTCCCGAACCGTACCACGGCAAAGGCATTCGTTATGTGGGCGAATACGTCCGTCATAAAGAAGGCAAGGCCGGTAAGGGCAGCAAGAAGTAATAAGAAGGAGGAATTAAGGATATGATCTCGAAAAAGGATTCAAACAAAGCAAGGATTCAGCGTCATAAACGTATCCGCGGCAAAATAAGCGGCTCTGCAGAAAGACCTCGCCTTTGCGTATTCAAATCCTCTAAGCATATTTATGCGCAGATTATCGACGACACGACCGGTAACACGCTTGTTGCCTGCTCCACCGTTGAAAAAGACTTTACCGAATACGGCGGAAACAAAGACGCAGCAAAGAAAATCGGCGAAGAACTCGCTAAACGCGCTTTGGACAAAGGAATCAAAGACGTTATCTTCGACAGAGGCGGTTACCTTTATCACGGACGTGTAAAAGAACTGGCTGAAGGCGCAAGAGAAGGCGGACTTAACTTTTAAGTTTAGGAGGATATGATTAAATGTACGATAAAATAGACCCGTCCACGTTGGACTTAAAAGTAAAGACCATCAACATCGCGCGCGTATCCAAAACCGTTAAAGGCGGTCGTAAAATGAAATTCTCCGCCCTCGTCGTAGTCGGCGACGGCAACGGTGTCGTAGGTGTAGGTCTCGGCAAGTCCGTGGATATTATGTATGCCGTAAACAAGGCAGAGGAAGATGCGAAGAAAAACCTTGTAAGAGTTACTCTTATGGGCACTACCATCCCTCACGAGCTCGTTGCTGAGTTCGGCGCAAGCTCAGTTGTTCTTAAACCCGCCCCCAAAGGAACCGGTATCATTGCCGGCGGCGCAGTAAGAGATATTCTCGAACTTGCAGGCGTTAAGGACATCAGAACAAAAGCTCTCCATTCTCGTAATCCCCAGAATCTCGCTCAGGCTACCATTAAAGGTCTTGCAAGCCTCAGAGATGCTAAACAGATT